>Ga0265780_10004805_pt1 | contig 17291 bp, 17 predicted proteins | sample P1T30metagenome_FD_192432 | JGI IMG/M metagenome (GOLD analysis project Ga0265780, IMG submission 192432) | Plant litter microbial communities from East Loma Ridge, Irvine, California - P1 T30 | ecosystem: Environmental > Terrestrial > Plant litter > Unclassified | place: USA: California...
TAAGCTATACAAAGGTTCAAGAGTGAAGGATTGGTAGAGTTGGGGGCAGTTATGGTGCGGTCGGACTGTTTTGGCGTGGTGGGGTTTATTTGCACACGAAAGGAAGCGTGGGCCTAGATCATCCCTGTGCCTGCGCTTTCCCCCGCGGGCATGCCAAGCCGAGTCGACTGATGACATGCGAGAGCCGCCTCGAAGAAAGTTCCCGCGTGGAACTGTCGATTGCTAAGCAACAATCTTCATTTCACCACCACACAATCACACAATGTCTTCAGGTGCGTACATTTCTTATATCATCACAATTGCGCTTAGACTGTGCGCAGACTGCTAACAAGACAATGTAGCACCACCAACCGCGGCCAACATGGGCTCCGACTTGAAAGACACCACTGCACCTCAAAAGGTACGCCAATTGAAGCCACACACGAACCTTGCACTGACGCCCAGACAGGTCAAGCCGTGTTGCGTATGCACCGAGCAAAAGGCAAAGCGCGACGAGTGCATGTTGTTCTCCACATCCAACGACGCGCAGAAGGAATGCGCCGACCTCGTAGGACAATACAAGCAGTGCATGGCTGGATATGGCTTCAAGATATGAGCCCGCGTCGACCGTGTATGATAAGATGCGAAGAACGACAACTGTACAACATCGAACATGGCATGGCGCAATACTTCGGGGCAATACGCGGCATTAAATGTACAGTATATGAATGGCTATGCTTTTCCCTCCAGAAACAGATGGGTATCTTGTAAGAATGTCGAAATAATGCAACGTAACGCAATCGACCTCTATAACGTCTTGCTCTTTGCTGCGCCAAAAAACTCGCTCTTGGCAATCAACCGCCATAAGCACCAAAGGTAGCAAAGGCCGAATCCGCCGGTCCCGACAATAGCATTTGCGACGATCCAGAGATCCGGCTTGTCTGCAGGAGGCGGGAAGAAGGCTTCGGCAACGTGCCAGCCTACCATGGCCATGTAGATGTTGAGATGGAGTATCTTGCTGAACAAATTGAGTCCACTGCGGCTTCCTTCGTGATATGCCGAGAAGGATACTGGGGGCAAGCCAACCAGGTATGCCCAGAGGAGGGAGACGACAAAGTACGGAACGCAAAGTTCGTCCCTCCTGAGCAGTGGGTACATAGTCCAGACACCCAACATGTTGGCCAGTCCGACCCAAGCACGCGTGGATGGTAGCAACCCCTCTTTGCCGCTCAAGAGAAGCGTCATGGGCAGCAAGGGGAGCAATACGTTTTTCTCGTGGACCTGATACGAGCAAAGGAAGAAGCCCCACGAAACAGCCGCAAAAGCAAGAGGGAGTAGCGACCTCTTGGGCTTGAAGAATATGATCAAGCATGGCGGCAAAATAGCTGCTGAAGTTGCACTCAGAGCCAAGCGCTGAAGCAGTTCGATAGGGTATCGATGGAGCTTGTGGAAGGTGTGGACGGTGCACCAGATGTTGGCTACTTTGTCTTCAAAGAGACCGCGCGAGAATGGGAAGATGCGATGGACAGACTGTGCCAGCTGCAAAGCGAATGGGTAGTACCAGGCCTGTGCGTCCCAGTCGAATGACAAAGACTCCATGACAGGCGGTAGAGGAAGCTTATCGTAAGCAATGCCTTCGTAGACATCGTACGCAACTCCCAACATAAACGGCAGATACAAGACAGCAAATGCCGCCACTGTGGTCAAAGCAATGGCAAGGAAGCGCACGATGTTGATCCTCGGAAACAGACATATGCCGAGCAGATAAGCAAAGACGGCTGGCGCATAGAATAGCGCCATCTGCTTGAAGCCCAGTGCACCAACGAAGAAGACACAGCCCCACAGAGGCCTGCCGGCTATCATGCTCGACATCGTTGCGACTGCAAACCCGAGCATGACCGAGTTGTATTGGAAATGTCCATGGTCGATCAGAATGGTCGCAGGCTGCATGAGGATGGCTACCAGGGCAATTGAGGCCTCCCAGATGTTGACGCCCTCAAGGCGCGAGTAACGGCGAAGGAATATGACGACCGCAGGTATGTAGGCGAGATATTCGGAAACGAAGACAGTCGCGCGCATAAAGACTTTGAGGTTGGGGTCGTCGAGAGCTCGCGACTCGTAGAGCTCGAACCATTCGGGGTTGATTGCAGAGCCACTGTAGGGGTCAGCCACCATCGTACCAACCTGATGCAGGTATTGCACTTACATGGTGCCTAGGATCCAGCTGTGGTAAGCTGTAAGTGGAGGATAATCCAGTCCCCACCACTGCAGGTCATAGAAGTACCATTGAGACACGGGCAAATGCTTCGTAATCTCCATCCAGTGACGCTGTGCTTCGAAATCCCCGTGCATTGGTGGCGACTGGAAGCCAGAATAGCCCCATAAGCTGGTAGTCCACCGGAACAAACCCACGACCATCAGTACCAGAGGGATCGTGACCCATTGCGACACAGTGCCCTTTGCGGGCCAGAGGAATGCAACCAGTGGAAAGGCCGGTTTTCGTACATTGGTGGATTCATCGAGATCGAGTGTCCCGTGATTCACATGCGCGAGGGAGCCTTCCTCAATCTTTCTCCTCCGGCGTGGTTTGTGTGCTGGCGAGGCCATGGCCATATTGGGCGCGGTGGACGGCGTTGTTTCTATGCGTATTTGTAGCCGGTGAAGTGTTCTTCCAGAGTCACAAAATATTACAACAGGCGGCCTTGAACATACGGTATACAGTCCGCCGTACAGCTGCAGAGTCGTCAACGTCCAGATGGATCCACTGCGCACTCCCGCTGGCGCACTCGAGGACCCTCTCCTCTTGGTCGCGCTAGTGCATTAGCGCTGGAGCACTGACCACAAATCCACTTAAAAGTCGAAATCTTGGCGTGAAAAGTGCGCCGCAGATAAAAGGTTGCGCCAGCCACCCGTCTCTTTTCTCCTCCACCACCATCATCACCACCTTTGTCGCCTTTAACTTGAACATTTTCAGTTCGAGATCTACTTGAGGGCTTTCCGAGGGCTTCTAGTTACAACTGAGGGCTATACACAGAGTTAGCTGGGCATCTACCAGATCACATTCAAGTCAGTGGGCATCGCGTTGAGTTTCCTTAACACACACATTCAGCGGGGCACGTTCGTCGCTCGGCAGAGCACGACATGATCAATCTGAGGGCTTTTTGCTACTATGAGGGTTATCGTCTTGTCTTCTCGGCACTTGTGGGAACACATGCCTTGAGGCCAATTCTTCTGTGGGCTCTTGTGGGCTTTCCGTGGGCTTGAGGGGACATCCGCTTCGGCGGTCTCGAGAGATACCTGTGGGCTTTTCGCAATTTGAGACATCCAGATGAAGCAGGCTTTCGGCGCATTCCATCTCCTTCGGGAGTCGCCGCGCGGACAGAGGGCCTCGTCCTGCCTTTACTTTCTTCTTTTCGCAACGTCGACTTCCTGTCGCCATTCGCATCATACTGATACCTTGTAGATCTAGTCAAATACCGTCACCATGGGCAAGACCAAGGTTACCGACAAGTCCTCCAAGAAGGAGAAGAAGTCCGAGGCCTCTGGCGTCAAGGCCGGCCGCGTGACCAAGCCTGCTCAAGCCCCCAAGGCCAAGAGCAAGGACATCGCCAAGTCTGCCGTCAAGGAGAAGAAGAAGTCGAAGAAGGCCAAGACACCTACACCCGAGCCTGAGTCAGACTCTGAGTCCAGCGCCAGCGAGGATGACGATGAGAGCTCTGCCAGCAGTGAGGACGAGAAGGTTGTGAAGAAGGCTCCCACCAAGGCCGCCGCCAAAGACTCCTCCGACTCCGACAGCGATGACAGCGACAGCGAGGAGGAGGCCAAGCCCGCCGCGAAGACCAACGGCGCAAAGGCCAACGGTGCTGCTGCCAAAGACGACAGCTCCGACTCCGACAGCAGTGCTTCTGAGGACGAGAAGCCTGCCACCAAGGCCGCAAAGGCTGAGGTCAGTACACCACCCCTTTCACTCATTCATCGTGGCTAACTTCCACAGACCTCTGACTCCGACTCCGACTCTGATTCCGCCGATTCCGACAGCGACAGCGACAGTGAAGAGGAGGCACCCACCAAGAAGCGCAAGGCTGAGGCAGTCGCCGAGCCTGTCGTCAAGAAGACAAAGACTGAGGCGCCTGCATCAGAGGGTATCAAGAACCTCTTCGTAGGCAGCTTGAGCTGGAACATTGATGAGGACTGGCTCCGCCGTGAGTTCGAGGGCTTCGGTGAGATCACGGGTTGCCGTGTCATCACCGACCGCGAGAGCGGCCGCTCCAAGGGCTTCGGCTACGTCGAGTTCGCCAGCGCCGACGATGCTGCCAAGGCCAAGGCCGAGATGCACGAGTACGAGCTTGACGGCCGTGGCCTCAACGTCGACTTCAGCACTCCCCGCGAGAAGCCCGACCAGAGCGCGCGCGCCAACAAGTACGGGGATAAGCGCAGCGCTCCTGCCAACACCCTCTTCCTCGGCAACCTCTCCTTCGACTGCTCCAACGAGGGCATCCAGGAGATCTTCCAGGAGTACGGCAACATCACCCGTGTCTCGCTCCCCACCGACCGTGACACCGGCTCGCTCAAGGGCTTCGGATACGTCGACTTCGGCACCGTCGAGGAGGCTACTGCTGCTCTTGAGGCACTCAACGGACAAGAGGTTGAAGGCCGTGCTATCCGCATCGACTACGCTGCTCCCCGCGCTGACAACGGCGGCGGTGGCTTCGGTGGAGGTCGCGGTGGAGGCCGTGGAGGCTTCGGTGGTGGCCGCGGAGGCGGTCGTGGTGGCTTCGGCGACCGTGGCGGACGCGGTGGTGGCCGTGGCCGTGGAGGAGACCGCGGAGGCCGTGGAGGTCGCGGTGGCTTCAGCACCAACCGTGGTGGCTTCGGCGAGTTCAAGGGCCAGAAGAAGAGCTTCGACTAAACTTCTCGCCCCTGCGCCTTGCTGCCTTCACATTCTCTCTGTATCTGATTTGATCATTTCGATGGTAAGTTATGGGTCGTTGAATAATGCCCTTGTGGCATGGTCAATGGCTCTGGGCTTCGGCTGTCTGTTGATGATGTTACGATACTATATGGATGAGATCTCTCTGTTCGAGGCGTTCATGGTTTCCATCGGTAAAAGTCTTAATTTCTTACCACCACTCGCTCTCTAGTATGAGTTGAGTCTGGTGCATGTAGTGTACAACGCTATTTTCTCAAACAACTTTCGCTTTCTCGTTGTGATGTCCAGCCTATTCATAATAGCAAGCATCTAGGCATGTTTGCCCAAGATATGTATCATATCAATGATATTCATGTCTTGTGGTGAGTGCTGCGCCATTTCACAATGGCTCTAAATAATTCCAGTGTTTGCTTGCCTTCAACACGTTTCACACTGCATACGTCGCCATTGTGAAGTAACACGTGATTCACTTCGAGCGGGTACACATTAAGGCCAATGTCCAAAATTCTCTCAAACTTCCTCCGAATAAAAGTTGCAGCGCCAGATTCCCCAACTGACCTTCGTTTGCACATAATATCAACCTGGACATACGGCCTACGCGCTCACCTCCGGGAGCGGCCAAGCCCAGCAGGTCAACTAGAATGGTTGAGTCGCAGGGCTCAGTGCCCTTGACTGGCGAGGCTAAAGCTCATAGCGCAATCGACTATGATCAAGTCAAGACCATCGTTGCACCCTATTGGCACATTTTCAACATATGTCTCCGGCAATTCGAAGTCCCTACTATTGGGGAAGTAAAGTTCAAGCATCCGCCCAAATTCAACCCCGACAAGCCTACCATGATTAGTATTGACTTCATGAGAGATAAGGAGAAAAACTTGATATCCGCAACAGGCGCAGACGCATTCCCTTCACTTCTATCTCTAGGTGTGCAAGCTGGCATATCGAAGTTCAACATGTGCGATGCAAGCATCCATCTTTTCTTCGATCACATACAGCATGCACTGCAAGACATCGGTGCTAAAGTCGAATGGCTGACGCTCACGCCTAAACCGCGTACAGTGTTTTACTATAGCTTTATAAAGCCATATCCTCGAATCCGGCATAGTCTGTTCACCATCACAACTCGACACGGCAATAAGTTTGCCGCAGACTTCACGATCGAGCAATTCGACTTCGAACCAGACATGTGGTTCCAGACACAAGAGGAGTATTTGCACAAGTGTACATGCGACGGCAAGCACCGAACAGCAGACACAGAAAAACTAACCAAGAGAGATGAGAGGCGCGGTGTTGGTATGGACCGGGTTGTGCAGTCAGTTTGCGATGATCTTGACATGGCCGAATGGAAAAGGCTAGATCCGGACTTAAGGGTGGAATGGTTAGAGCGAATTGTGACGGAGGTATGTAGGAAAAAGTTCGACGACAAAGGAGAGAAGAGGGCAATAGGCTGGTCTGAAGATTGGTTGGCTGAGCCTTGATTTTTTTCCCCAGTAGATGCAATTTCGGGAGATAAGCGGCCTCAGACACTTCAAGTATGATGCTCCGTATATAGCTCCAAACACCCTCGTCGCTTTCCGCCAGAGATGAGAACCTGCAGTATAACTTGCCTCCTACTTCGCGAGAGTCACCATCAGCAAGTTAGCCAAAAAGAGAAAGGGGAGGAGACGGAACGTAAGATGGGGAGACGTGTCCGCATATCAGCGATGTGCTCCTCGAGTGTGATCAGTAATGTGCAATACTCGGACGAACACAGTGGCGACAGTGGGAGGCCTTAAACTCTCAAAACCCTCAATCCTCACACGGTGTCGTGCCAGACCCGCTCCACCCTGATAATCAAAGGCCAGCTTTCTTCTAACCGCCGCTCTCAACATCAGCCCTCTTTAGCCTTGTCAATCACATGGGGCGCGATGCTGGTTTGATATGTTTCTAGCCCCCACTGCTACCGGTGAGAAGTTGACGTAGTCGGCTACCCGCCCAGCAACTGCACTACGCGTACGGCGCGGCCATTGTGACGTGTTCTGCACAATGCAAAGAGCCGACGGCGGGCAGTTGAGCAATGGGTCTTCTGCAGGACAGCGCTCTTTATTTCATCGCTGCGAGAAGTGGGTGCGCTATTGACTGTGCCGCTCACGACGGAAAGACGGAGCACACATGGCGGCGAAGTCATAAGCCACCGCCCACATTGTTAAGCATTTCTTAGCGTGACGCTCCCCATTCGCTGGACGCACGATGGGACTTTGACCGGTTTTCTTTTGGGCGTAGCGGCGCCCTGCGCAGTGGATGGCGAGCGTGTTCCCGTCGCATCGAGTGACCGCCCGTTTGGGGGCCATTTGCGAGCGATAGTGAAGTCGCGGGTGAAGAAAGAGCGGTCTCGGTGAACTGCGCTCTGCAGCAACCCCGCTCCGCGCGTCAACGACGCAAGTTCCTGCGTGAAGCAGAGTTATTGCACAATTGGCGTCGCAAACCTCGACCTCGGGGCATGCTATTGTGCGAATGCTGGAATAGTTCGTATTCTAGGGCGTGCACGCGTGTTCTTGGCGTAGGCAGCAGCCCTCATTGAGGCTTAGCGCCGACTGCAACGTGATTCCTCTCAACCTCACTCCCGCCAACGTCGACGTCTCTTCTATCCGCTCTGCCCACAAACCCTTTTCCATACAAACCGCTTGTCCCACCTGGATCTTGTCCTGAGGCTTCAACCCCTCTTCTTTCGACCTTTCTCCGCCCTTCTTGCGTCTTTTGCCGCTTGCCGCCCGTCTTACTCCGACTGCTGCTGCGCCTGCTATATACTGTTCACTGCCCTCGTCAGGTGTGTGGAAGGACTGCCGCGCCCTTGAACTTACTGTTCTCCATCTTTGCACGCTTTGGCCTATCATTGCACCGCACTCTGTGGCCGTCAAACCGCTCCTCTCCTGTGGTCAATGAGAAAGTGATCCGCATCAATTCACGCTTGGTCCAAAGGATCTCGGGTTCTGCGAACTCTACAGGTGCAGTGACTCATAGCCTGAGGCCTTCCACTCAATTCGAGTTAAGGTGCAACCAGTCATCGCCAACATGTCTGCACCCCACGGCCAGAACAGCCACCCCCGTCGCCGGCCTATTAATGGCCAGACCTCCCCTCTCAACACACACAGCATGTCTCTTCGCAAGAGTGACACCTTCTCTTCGCCAAAGAACTTGTCTTCGGACATCTGTGGTCTGGAGAATCAACCCTTCATGCCCCGTCGGTCGCCAACCAGTCCGGAGAGCCTAGTAGCGCTCCTCGACCAGCACTCCAACGTTCGTCGCATCACCAACTTGCTCGAGGGCCTCGACAAGCAACTTTCCGGGCACAAAGCGGCCTCAGCCTTCGCCGCCAACATCCTTGCCGACCCTGAGGTGCTACCGGTTCCCAGTTTTGTTCTCGACAACGCTACTCTGGACACCACCCCAATGGAACTTGACTCAAAGCCATCTGCAGTCCAACGCAACACCCACGAGCACGCTTCTGACAGTGGTCTCGGATCGAGCATTGGTGGATCAAAATACGGTAAGCGTCCATCGCAGCTACCCGTCTTGGGGGCCCCGCCATCTGACATACTCAAAGACGCTGCCCGCACTCAACGCTCCAGCGTCCGTGAATCCATCAACACTTCCATCACGTCCACTCACTCTGCTGTCACCCGGTCCATGTCGTCATTGGGCGCTTCAGAGGAGAAGCACACCCTTGGCGATTACGCGTACCAGCAGATTCACAACAGTATCGTTAAACCTATCCTCGCCGAGGAGAGCTTGAAGGACTTTCACTCCCTGATCCGGGACGTTCCACGACGCATAGGTGAGAAGAGTATCTGTAACCTGCGGGACCTTGAGAAGACCCTTATATTCTTGGCACCGGTAAGTGAATTCAAACATTCCCCCTCTTTGGGTGCAAAAGCTTATTGCATTCTTCGTGGATTAAAGGAGCTCTCGGCCTCGGCGACTTCTTACCTCCAATTCTGCGAACTATCAATTCAACTTCTGCACGCAACCGTCGAGCACTTGTCCGAACAAGACCAGCGCCTACCATCCGACCGCCCGTACACTAACAACTACTTCCTTGATTTGGCTGAACAGATCCAACGATACGCCAGAATCATGGCTGCAACACGACAAAAGGAATCCAAGGGCGAGTCACTGGACGACATGGATTACTCCCGGTATGATCGCGCGGCGCCTTTCCTCTTTACCCGCACTAACCAAGCAATCAACAGCGATGAGAAGATCACGCTTCGCGGCGGGTTCAGTCACGATGGCCGCCCCATGCATTTGGTGCGTGAGAAGAATGGCAAATCCATGTCTCTCGCAGAGGGCATCGACAGCTCCTACAAGATATCGAAGCGTCCTCTCGCCGAAGACGAGATGGATGAGGATGAGGCTACCCGCTCCATGGCACGCCGAAGGAAGTCTGACAAGCCCGGTGATGTAATGCACACCTGCCGTGACTGCAAGAAGGAATTCAAGCGACCTTGCGATCTTACCAAGCACGAGAAGACTCACTCTCGCCCATGGAAGTGCTCCGAAGAGAAGTGCAAGTACTTTGACCTTGGCTGGCCAACCGAGAAAGAACGCGATAGGCACATGAATGACAAGCACTCCGCCCAACCAGCGCAGTACAAGTGTCTCTATCCTCCCTGCACATACGCATCGAAGCGTGAGTCAAACTGCAAGCAGCACATGGAGAAGGCTCATGGCTGGGAGTACGTCCGTTCGAAGAGCAACGGACGCAAGAAGATGCCCACCAACAGCGAGCGTAGCCCTACCACGCCGCTCACTCCCTTCCTTGGAACTCCCATGTCAGCAGTCATGACGACACCTGTCACGCCCTTTGCTCCTTCGCCCCAAGTTCCCATGATGGACAGCTTTGCCGAGTTTTATGGCTTCAACACTCCGGCTGTGAGCATGCATGGCTTTCAGGATGACTTCCGACGTGATTCCATCACCACTGATGGCTCTCACTTCACATATTCATCCGGACATTCGCCCATTGAGCCAACGTCATTTGATGATGCTGTGACACCAGAAGATACCGCCATCAACCATAACGATGTCTTCAACAACTGCGCCTTGGGATCAAACTTCACCACCGGCTTTCAGCAGCAGCCAACGCCGGCACTCAGCACTGGCTTTGATTTCGACCCTCTACCGTTCACCAACACCATGTCTAACGGCATCCCACACCTCTCGCCTTTGGCGCAGCCCGATGTCACTCTCTTCTCCCCACATTTGCAGATGGACGAGGGCTTTGGCGAGATGGATATGGACATGGACATGCAAGCTTTCAACCGGCCAGCCGCAGACTTCACACTGTTTGACACGATGCAGCCAAGCAGCATGGCGATGAATAACACTGCGAACTTCTTCCCCGAGTTCAACCAGCTTGGAGGACAGTTTGACAGCTTGTACGCCGAGCCCTCCACGACGCTGGACGACCTGATGGGCAACAACTATGGCGCTCAGTAACTGTATTGGACCGCAAACACTCACGAGCATGGATTTGTACAGCCATTTCACCTGTTTCTTGCTTTCAAGTGGGCAACAACGCCCTTTCTTTGCTGGCGTTCAGGCAAATACGACGATACGTAGAAAGAGGAGGTTCCTGGACTGGACTATCACGGTTATGATTTTCCCCTCCCTGCTTTGCGAGCGGTACGGCGTAGCGCTCTCGATCTTCCAGAACAGAAAATCTCCCAAAAAACAAACGATTTTTGTTTAACCGGATTTCTTTCGCTGGCGACTGATTTTGATCTCCCCCGCTCTCTTTATTTTAGAGTGTCAGGCTGGGTTGAGGTCATCAGATAGTGTATTAGTAGAATACGATTACGTGGAGGAAACAAACCTCGTTCCCAGCTGCTTGGTCGTGACTGTGACTCCTTCTCTGATGCATCGCACCTACGTCATGCATGACTCCATACTCGTTCACACGCTGATCTTCGCCACCCGCACTACTGCACCCCCCGACTATCGAATGCAGGGACCGGCGAGTGCCAGCCAACGATTGACATGACCTGCGTGCCGTCTGGGCGGGCTTGTGTTATCGTTAGCGCGGCGCGCTGAGACCAATAGCCCGATAGAGGTGCACGGATCGTTTCAGGGTGCTGCGAACCATGCCATCCCCCTCTTGTTTCGCCATGGCAGTTGGCGCCCTCACGTTTGCAACCTCTTCTCTCCAGGCGGAGTCTGTCACTCCCTTGACAGTGTCGAATGTTTCTTGTCGCTCCCTCTAGCACCATTATCACATATTATTAGGCACTTTTCGGAGGCCGTTACACTCACTGGGTTCCTGATTGCGCCGGTCGTGATCTGCCTGTCCTTCAGCTCACGCGTCATCGACATTGCTGTTTGTGTTTTCGTTTGGTGTCGAGGAATTCAAAATGTTGGGATTTCACAGAAGGACGAGGTCGCTTATTCCGGTCAAGGAGCTGGGCAAGTACGACAAGGTGCCAGCGCAAGAGGTGGAAGATGAGCTGTACACCGAGGAAGAGGCGGACAATTTCCATGTCGCGAGTGGGCAAGACAAGTCGAGGAGCAGGCAACTGATGCTGGTCTACATTGTGTTTCTGGCTGAAGCGTAAGTTCTGCATTCAGGTGGTAGTCGAGAGTTCAAGTCATGTTCGCTTACACTCTCGTTCTGCAGCATCATGGCTTCCAGCCTGCAACCCCAGCTCCAAATGCTCCTCTCATCATCCGACTATTGCGGCAATCTCTCCACGTCCTACCTCCGCAGCATACTCGACTGTGCATACGCGTTTGGCGGAACCAGTGGGCTCTTTTGGGGTTACCTCGCAGACCGGATGGGACGACGACGTGTCACGCTGCTTGGACTATGGACCATGTTCGTTTGCTGCTTGAGCGGAGGCTTCGTCACCAGCCTTGGAGGATGTGCCATTTTCCGTTTCTTCGCAGGCATGGCCAGCTCAACGATTGTGTGCACCAGCTTGACCATGATTGGAGACTTGAGCACAACTGCCGATGCCAGAGCCAAGAACGTCGCAAGACTACCATTGATCTCGCTCTGTGGCTCCCTCGGACCTCTCATGCAAGGAATGGTCTCGGAGTCACTGCAAGCTTACGGCATGGTATGGGAAAAGTTCCCGACTCTGGGTTCAGAACTCGCATGCGGTACTGCTCTTTTTGCCATTGCCCTCGTAGCGTCTATTTTCCTCAAGGAAACACTACCACAGCAGTCTTCGGTCGACAACATGGACTGCGAGAAGGCCGCTTTCCTTGCCCGCGATTCGTCAGACACTGGCATTACCCTCGTCGACGTCATGGCTCGCCCCGAGCCTATCAAGATTGCACAATTCCTTCAGGCGCCCTCCTTCATCGTTTTGCTATCTTCATTTTGCTTGTTATCTCTTCACGCCGCGACTTTTGACGTTCTGCTGCCACATCTCGGTCATAGCGACTCGCAACATGGCGGTATGGGCATTCCATGCGGATGGCTTAGCATTGTCGTCATGATTGTCAGAGGTGTTGCCAGCGTGGCTGTCTTCTTCGCTATTCCATATGCGATGCAGAAGCACGGTCTCGTCAGAATTTACCGGTCCGTTTCGCTTTTGTTTCCGGCGATGTATGTTTTGACTCCTCTCCTTGTGGTCATAGCCTCGTCATGCGCGGCTTTCGTTCCGGTAGTCTCTGTCTTGAGCATTTTGGTCAAGCATACGCTAACAGGAGGTGCGCTTGTTTGCGTTGCGCTGCTTGTTTTGAACACTACGCCTGATGCTTTCTCTGCAGGCACTGCGGTGGGCATGTTACAGGTCGCTAGCCTGTTCAAGGCTTTTGCTGTTGCGGTGTCTGGCACAAGTTACTACTTCGGCGACAATGTGAGCGTGCAGACGACGAATCTGGCGCTCTGGTCTTGTTTGGCCTTGTTCGGAGCTGTTGGTGCTGGTCTGGCATGGTTCGTGAGAGAGCGGCCGAGTGTTGAGATGGATTGGCCAAGTGAGGTCCTCAGGTGGGAGATGTGCTTCGACGCGGACGTGGAGAAGGGAGGTGTCGAAGAGGATCTGGAGAGCCTCTTGGGAGACGACTGAGTGCGGGTTGTTGATCTTGTTTATATGTGTTATGTCCATTTGTTTTGTCTCGTAAAGTCTCAGGTCGTGATTCCGAGCGTGCTATCATTCCATGTGGTATGAGTACATAGTGTAGCGCGGCATCATGTTCGTACAATACCAGTGCTTGGTTCGCCTGACAGCTTTGTCTTGATCATCATCAATGGCATCCCTCGAAGCGAATCTTACGGCACGTGACCCACGACGGAGGGGCACTTGAGGCGCATGGACATGCAACCTGAAACGCGCCAGGCGGCATGCATGTGAAGACGCGCTCGGGCCCGCTAATCACGATATTGTCGACGAGGTGCTCTTGAGATGGCGCAGGCATGCGAGTATTGATGATGAAGCGCATGCTCCCCCATATAGTCTCGGCAACTGCCAGGGCTGCGGTATATTAGTAACAGCAATATAGGACTAGGGCGACGTTGCGGCAAGCTAATGCCTGTGATGCAACGGCGGGACACCCCTGCATGGAAACAAGACGGCTAGAATGAGCAGGACCGCGGGTCGTTTGCTGTCGCGACCATAGGGGCACCCAAGGCCTTTCTCTCCAGCGTCCTGTTGCCGTCGCTCTTTCCCATGACCACACGGGCAGCTGTTTGTTTACGTCGCCCGCCTCTGTACCACCAAGACGCGCCACCACGACAACCCCCGCATCAACACTCGCATATCCCCACGCAACCACATATCTAGCAACAACAGCAATATTCTCACGGCGCCATGTCCCTCCGCGACACGTATGCGGCGTTCCTGGCCAATCCGTCGACGGGCGCATTGGCTGCCAATGCCACGCTCCACTACATCACGACCCTCACCAGCATAAACGACGCGACGGCCATCATCAAGCACCTGTCTGTCCAGGAGAAGCTGTTGAAGAAGAAGAGCGAGAAGGTGCTCGACGCCATTGCGGGCCCGCATGCGCTCAGCGTCGACGTAGACACGACCATCGAGTTCCAGAACGGCGGCGGCGCCTACCTGCCAGGCCTGGACGACAACTTTGTGTCGGACAGGACCGTGACCTTCCCCATGGTACAAGTGCACTCGCATTGCCATGGCCGCTCCAGCCCGGCTAACTCTCCCAGATTCACAAGGTGCACTTCGACGGCGCGGGCAACATCTCCCAAATCCGCCTCTACTGGGACCAGGGCGCACTGCTCAAGCAGATCGATGTCATCGGCGCGCGCTCGCGCAACTGGCCGATTCGCGAGAGCCAGGAACAGTCCAAGCTGATCGCTTCCACCGCCGCCGCCGTTGCCCAGCCAGACTCGGAGCCAGCCTCGCGCCGCTCCACCACCTCCCGCGGCGCGGATGACGTCTCGATTGCCTCGCGCTCGCGCGGATCCACCAACAATGCCATGAACGACCCCCACGCCTCCCTCTCGCTGTTCCAGAACCGAAGCATCGACGAAGACGACGAATCGCACGACTCCAGGCCGATAGCACCGCGTGCCCAGTCAGCGAAGCCGCCTCCTCGCGAGTACTCGGAGCTGTTCGTCGGCGAGAACTCGGCCTCCCCGTCGCCGTCACCACAGAAGATCCCCGTCAAGGCAGGCAGCGGCAAGAACTACAAGGCCAGCCGTCTGTTCGACGAGGAAGAGGAAGAGGACACGCCTGCCGTCAAGGGCCCCGGCGTCAAGACGAACCCCAAGAAGTACGAGCACTTCACATTCGGTCATGGCCCAGAGGAGGACTCGTCAAAGGTCCGGAGCACCGCGCGCGCTCAGTCCAAGGGCAAGGGCCAGGCCACCTGGGACTTTGAGGACTTTGCGACACCCGCCAAGACCAAGACCAAGACGCAGCCCCAGGCCGTCCGGCACTTCGGTTGGAGCGACGACGAGGTCGGTCCTTTCTATCAGCCAGAGATGCTCGAGGTTGCCTCCGTGTCTCTGCTCCCTCCTGTGTGACTGCTTGCTGACACGATTTGCTACAGGAGACTTCCCCAGTGCGCCGCCCCGTTGTCCACAAGGCGCGCCCCGATGCGGACCCTCACTTCGAGTTTGTCGATGACGGCACGCCAGAAGGCCACCGCAAGCTTGCCTTGACCAAGGGTCGCACTTCTAACAAGGGCATGGGCTTGTACCAAGACCACGTCATGGGCACTACCGCGGGTGACGCTGACGATGCTCCCTATGACGACGACGAGCGCCCCTTGAGCGATGTCACGCACAACATCAAGAACGAGAACCGCAAGAAGGACTTTGGTGCACACTGGGACATGAATGACGAGAGCCCTGCAGCCAAGAACGCGCCACCGAAAAAGCCCTCTGTCGACCACAAGGCTACCAAGACGAACTGGTCCCTCTACCAAAACTCTCCTGAGACTCGCGCTGGCATCAACGTCGCCGGAAATGGTATGGGAACTCGCAAGGGCGCCGAGTCTTTCTCGCTGTTCGACGAGTCTCCCGGCAAGAAGGAGAACAACACCACCAACAAGCAGGGCACCTCGCGTGGTATTGTCACCCAAGGTGACGGCATGGGCGGCAAGAAGGGCACCGAATCCTTCTGGGACTTTTAGATTGCTCGCAGCGGGCTGTCTGGACCACGGTCGCTGATAGACGATTAGCATGGCGCTCACGACGGATCTGATGCTACGACATAGTCTCCTTGTCCGCCGGTCTCGCAAAGCCGTCGAGGCTATTGCTCTTGCCGCTCATGTTCAACAGTCAGCTTGTGTTGAAACATGTCTTTTTTGTATCATTGGAACAAACTAGGTTGGAAAACTACCGCTGGCAGGGTATACTCGCTATCGTATGACGATGAGGCCCAACTAGCATGAATGAATAACTATGCAAACTTGCGTATTGTGCCACCAGGTGCAGCACACGTGCCAAAGGAAAGATCGGGTTGACATGTAGTCTCATTACTCATCTGATACTCATTTGATACCTGGGATTTGCTCCATCCGGGTTACTGTCAGTCCCCTTTTGTGAAAACGACTTCCAACTCATCTCCAACCCGAAACGCATCCACATTCCCATCCCACTTGATATACTTAATCTTCGCCTTCAGTCCCATCCTCCCTCGATAGCCCTTCTCGCTCAACGCACCCCAGACAGCACGAAATGCTTCGCCCTCACCTTCTCTCTCATCGTCCTTGTCATCAAACCATACGCCCATGTTGGCAACGCGGCTCAAATCGTCTGCAGGGCCCATGGACGCCCATATATCCCACGGCAGATATCTCACGACGACTTCATCAAGTGTGCATGTATCATCCATTAGTACTTCGAGGGCGTGCACGCATACTTGCACCCAGTAGCGTATCTTGAGCGGCAGTGTGTAGCCTGGGCGCGTGAGGCTGCGGTGGTGGTGGGACTCGCGGGATATGAAGTAGAGGGGGATGGTGATGCTGGTTAGGTTGAACGTTGGGGAGGCGAGGTAGGTGAAGAGTGGGGTGACCTCCATTTGCACGAGCAGGTCGAGCTTGGTGGATATGTCTTCCCGCGATAGAGAAGGGGCATCATCGGGGTTTGGGTGGTGAGAGGGGTCAGTGAAGGGATAGTGGCCTCCAAAGCCGAAGGGGTCGTTAGGATCCGGTGGGTTGACTGCGGGGGGCTGTTGGAAGGTCGGATACAAGTTGGCGTCGGACGGATCGTAGAAGTTGTCGTCGTAATGACCGCCCTCGTGATCGTACTCGTCGTAGTGACCGTTGTATTGGGCGCCACGAAGATAATCTACATCGACTTCTTGCTCGTCTTGCTCCCAGTACCAGTCGTCTCTTCCCTCTTCCCGATCAGGTGGATAGTGAGTTAGGTTAGGAAACGTGACCCAGTCCAACTCAATCTTCTTCATCCACTTGAGCCATTGTCGTCGCCCCGGCCCGTTCTGCGCTTCGATCTTCTCTAGCAGAGATTTGAGCACAAAGGGACCGCAGCTGAGAAATACGGTGTGGTCTTTGAGCAAGACTTCGAGAGCTTCGCGGGCAACCTGGCGGTTGACGAGGAAGTACTCATGGTGGAGGACCAGCAGGATCGCCGCCGCGCTGGGCTTGAAGTACTTCAAGTTGCGGCGTTCAATGCGCAGAGCACGCAGGCTCCGGTCATCGTCTATCCGCAGGGCATAGTCGTAGATCTGGGCCAAGTCAGCCCGCGACCAATTGCAAGAGCCTTGGAATTGCTAGGTACCTGATCACGGAGTTCGCGGGGCAGTCTCAAGAAGGGAAAGGCGGCTTTCAACGGCACCGAAGCGGCTGCAATTTGTTCCGTTTGGGCGCCGACCCCCATTTTCGGAGATGCAGTGGCCTCCATCCTTGCCTCTCTGGTCACCGACGCGTTGCCTTCGTGTTGTGTGTCGTGTGTCGTGTTGCATGC
>Ga0265780_10004807_pt1 | contig 17289 bp, 16 predicted proteins | sample P1T30metagenome_FD_192432 | JGI IMG/M metagenome (GOLD analysis project Ga0265780, IMG submission 192432) | Plant litter microbial communities from East Loma Ridge, Irvine, California - P1 T30 | ecosystem: Environmental > Terrestrial > Plant litter > Unclassified | place: USA: California...
AGACGGTTCGGTGTGCGCGAGTCAGATGGGTTCGCTGCAGTGCACCAAGGAGACACTATACGTGGGTGGTACCGCGAAGTCCAGGTTCGCCCCGCCCCGCGCCGCTGCGCTCCCGCTCCCGCTCCCGTTCCCGTTCCCGCTCCCGTTCCCGTTCCGTTCCCGTTCCCGCTCCGTCTCCCGCTCCGTCGAGTGAACAGAAATCGTCGGGTGCCAGGACGTAACCCGACGATTTGTGCTCACTCGAAGAAGGGCCCGGCCGCTCGCCCGCCCGGCCGCTCGCCCGCCCGCCGGGCGCGCGCGGGCCGGGACGGAAGACGACGCGGGATGACGGACGGAGTCGCGCCGCGCCTCCAGGCGGATGCATGCTGGATCGTATGGCGCACGACGAGGAGGACCCGGTCGGCACGCTGCGCGGGGTCCGCACGAGCATCAAGTGGACGCGGTACGCGCCCGACGTGCTGCCCCTGTTCGTGGCCGAGATGGACCACGACGTCGCACCGGAGATCCGGCAGGCGCTCGTCGAGCGGGTGCAGCAGTCGGACCTCGGCTACCTCGACGGCCCGGGGCCGCTGGCGCCAGCCTTCGCGCAGTTCGCCCGCGACCGCTGGGGCTGGGACGTCGATCCCGCTCGCGTACACCTGGCGACCGACGTCAGCGTGGGGATCGTCGAGTCCCTCCGGCTCGCGCTGCCGGACGGCGGGCGGGTCGCGATCACGCCGCCGGTCTACCCGCCGTTCTTCGAGCTCGTGGCGGAGGCCCGATGTCAGGTCGAGGAGGTGCCGCTCCTCGAGCAGTGGGGCGCCTACCGGCTGGACCTCGACGGCCTCGAGCGCGCCTTCGCCGACGGCGTCGGCGTGTTCCTGCTCTGCAACCCGCACAACCCGATCGGGCTCGTGCACGACCGCGCCGACCTGGAGGCGCTGGCGTCACTCGCGGCCCGCTACGACGTCCTCGTCATCAGCGACGAGATCCACGCACCGCTGACGCACCCGGGCGTGCGGTTCACCCCGTTCGCCATGGTCGCCGAGCCGGCGGGCGCCCGCAGCGTCTGCGTGACCAGCGCGAGCAAGGGGTGGAACCTGGCGGGGGTGAAGTGCTCGGTCATCGTCGCCGGCGACCCGCGGACGGCGGCTCTGCTCGACACGCTGTGGGAGGAGGTCGCCTGTCGCACGAGCATCCTCGGGCTGCACGCGAACCTCGCCGCGTTCACGCTCGCGACGGACTGGCTCGACGACGTCGTCGAGCGGATCGTCGCGAACGAGCGGCTGCTCGGGTCCCTGCTCGCGGAGCACCTGCCCGGGGTCGTCTACACGCGTCCGCGAGCCGGGTACCTGGCGTGGCTGGACTTCCGGGGGATCGGGCTCGGGGACGACCCGGCGGTGCCGCTGCGGGAGCACGCGTACGTCGCGCTCAACTCGGGCCTGGGGTTCGGGTCCCAGGGGCGGGGCTTCGCGCGGCTCAACCTCGCGTGCTCGCCGGAGACGTTGCGGGAGGCCGTGTTCCGGATCGCCTCCGCGTACCCGTCGGGGGCGCAGGAAGGGCTGGTCTGGCACGTCGCCTGACCGGCGGGCGGCCCGGGAGGCGCGGATCGCCCCCTCGGCATCGTCGCGCCCGACGCGGGGTCGGGTCAGTCGGTGCCGGCGTCGACGTACTGGTTGCGGCCGACGACGCGGATGCGCAGGTCGTCGTCGCGGTCCATCGCGAGGAACTCCCGCGCGACGGGGCCGACGGACGACCAGCGCAGCACCTCGGTGATCGGGGTCCCCTCGATGAACACCTGCCACACGCCGCGCTCGCGGACGGCCTGGACCTCGTACGTCGCCATGCCGCGAGCGTACCGGGATCGGCCGGGGCGCCGTCGTCGGAGCGGACGGCGCTCGCCGCTCAGCCGAGGTCGAGCGCCATGTGCACGTCCGCCCGGACGTACGGACTCGGGGCGACCTCGTCGTGGCCGAGGTGGCGGAACCCGAACGTCTCGTACAGGTGCACGGCGCTCGCGAGCGCGCTGTTGCTCTCGAGCACGACGCGGTGGGCGCCGAGCGCGCGGGCACGATCGAGTGCCGTGGTGATGAGTCGGCGGCCCGTGCCGTGTCCCTGGTGTGCGGGAGGAACCGCCATCTTGACGAGTTCGAAGACGCCGGGGGCCACCGGGGCGATGCCGATGCAGCCGATGGTCTCGGCCCCGAGTCGGGCGACGAAGACGGCTCCGCCGGGCTCGACGATCTGCCCGACGGGGTCGCCGAGGAGCTTGCGGTCCTCGTCCTCGAGCGTGAAGAAGCGGCTGATCCACTCCTCGTTGAGCACCCGGAACGCCTCGGCGTCGGCGGGGGTGGCGATGTCGACGATGGTCAGGGCGTCGGTGCTGGCGGTGTCTGGCATGCTCCGATCCTCGCCCGCCGTTCCGGAAGCGTCCAATACTCGTTCGTGCGGATCGATACGCTGCGTGCATGGATGTGGACCTGCGGCAGCTGCGGGCGTTCCTCGCCGTCGCCGACGAGCTGCACTTCGGTCGCGCCGCCGAGCGGCTGCACGTCGCCCAGCCGGCGCTGTCGCAGCAGATCCGGCGGACCGAGCGCGACCTCGGCGTCGACCTGTTCGTCCGGACCTCGCGGAGCGTCGCGCTCACGGCGGCGGGGCGGGTGCTGCAGGGCCGTGCGCGGTCGCTGCTCGACCAGGCGGAGCGGGACCTCGACGAGGTCGTCCGGATCGGTCGTGGCGAAGCGGGCCGCCTCGACGTCGGGTTCGTGGTGTCCGCGCTGCCGCTCGGGCCGATCGAGCGCGTGCAGGCGTTCCGGGAGCGGTACCCGCTCGTCCGCGTCGAGCTCACCGAGGGCTACTCGTCGACGCTGCTCGCCCGGATCATCCGCGGCGAGCTCGACCTCGCCGTGGTGCGCGACCCGGACCCGGACCCGGCCGTGCGGCTCCTGCCGTTCCGGAGCGAGCGGTTCGTCGCCGCGGTCCCGCGTGGGCACCGGCTCGCGGGACGGGCGGCGATCCGGGGCCCGGAGCTCGTCGACGACCCGTTCGTGTTCTTCCCCGCGGCGGCGGGGTCCCTCGCGACCGAGCGGAACCTCGCCCCGGTGACCGCGGGCGGCCGCCGACCGCGCGTCGTGCAGGAGGCCACGACGTGGGCCACGGTCCTGCACCTCGTCGGGGTGGGACTCGGCGTCACGGTCTGCCCGGAGAGCGCAGCGCTCGCCGCTCCGGACACGGTCGTCCTCCTGCCGTTGCAGGGGCCCGGCGCGGAGCACCGGAGTGCGCTGTGCTGGGCGGTCCGCGCGGACGACGAGCGCGAGATCCTGCGCAACTTCATCGCCGCGACGGGCTGACGCTCACCCCACGCAGGACGACGTCGCTCCGAGCGAGAGTCCGTCCGCCGTGCCGCGGATGCTCGCGGAGGCGACGTCCTCGGGGCCTGGCGACGGTGCCGAGAAGAAGTCCTGCCCCATCGCTCGCCCGCTCGTCCGGAAGCCCGCCGCCCGCCACTGCCCGACGACGGCGTCGAACGGGACCTGCGGGTCGTCGTACCTCGTGAACACGGGCACCACGGTCAGTGCGACGGCCCGGGTCCCGCTCATCGCCGACGTCCCTGCCGGGGCACACTGCTCCACGCTGGTCGTCACGTCGGCGGCGACGCCGGTCGTCCGCGCGGACGCCTCGACGAACCCCCGGACGGCGGCGGTCTGCGCGACCACTGCGACGGGCGTCCAGGGCGGCGGGGCGGGGTCCTCCGGACGGTTCGGAGCGTCGTCGTCCGGACCACGCCCGGTGCCGGCGGGACCGCGAGCACCCGGCACGTCCGAGTCGTCGGGCGTGGGCGAGCCGAGGGGGAGCCCGAGGAAACCCTCCACGCTGCCACGGCCCTCACCGTCGACGGACCGGTCCCGCAGGATGAACGCCGTCCTCGGCGCGAGGTGCGCGTCGGCGGCCTCGTCCGCGGTCCGTTCGAGCACGGCCGCGGTGGCGGCGGGGTCGCGCACCGCCGCGGACAGCACCGCGCGGAAGGCGACCGGGGTCCTCGCGGTCGCGTAGGTGTCCCCGAGCCAGGCCGACACCTCGCCGAGCGCGGCCGTGTCGAGCACGTGCAGCAGCGCCGCCCCGGGACGCGTCGCGTCGACACCGACGTCCCCGCGGTCGTTGTGGAGCGTCACCCGGCGGTCGCCGAGGAGGGGCCGCACCAGCGCGACCGCCTCTGACCAGGTGGCGGAGTCCCGCACCTCGACCGTGCCGTGGTCGTGGTCGAGCGTGACGGACCGGACGAGTCGACCACGCCGGAGCCGGTCGGCGACCGCGACCAGCCCGTCGTCGGTCGGGTCGACGCGGACCGGCGCGAGCCCGTCGCCGCGCGGGACGTCGAGGGTGACGACGAGGTCCGTGCCGGTCACCCCCGCGGCCGCGCGCTCGCGGACCGCCGGAGCCCCTCCGAGGTCGGCCGTGTCCGAGCGCACCGTCACCAGGGCGAGCCACTCGTCCGGGTGGTCCTTCGCGTCGACCGGCCGGAGCTCCCCGGACGCCGACACGACGTGCGGCAACCGTTCGAGCGCGGAGGTGAGCTTCCGGAGTGCGGCCTCGGACCCGTCGGGCGGCGGCGGCGAGTCGAAGCAGGCCGTCAGCGAGACCAGGGCGGCGACGGCGACGAGCCCCGCGGCCGTCGTCCGTCGGACGGCTCGTCGAATGTCACGCATCCGGGCAGCGTACGGAACCGTCCGGCCCGGCACCGCACCGCACCGCGTCGATGGGCCGCAGGACGTACGACCGTCACGCGGGCGGCAGCACCGGGGCACGCTGGTCGCCGAGCTCGTCCTCCGACCACGGCCGGGCGCCACGGAGCGTGAGCCCGAGCCGGACGAGGACGAACGCCACGTACGGCTCGACGTCCGGCTCCCACTGCCCCTCGACGCCGAGACCGACGCCGCCGAGCTCGTCGTCGGCCTCGTCGCGGATGCTCAGTCGCCAGCGGCCGTCGCCGAGGTCCTCGACGACGGCCCAGCGCGCGGTGTCGAACCTGCTCACGCGGTCTTCGACACGTCCTCGGTGAAGTTCCGCACCCGCTGCAGCAGGGCCTCGCCACGCATGGCGATGGTCGCGGGCGGGTTGAGGTGCGGCGGCGCGGTCCGGATGAGCATCGAGCACCCGAGGTCCTCGCAGATGTACGACCCGATCGTGTTCCCGTTGCGGCCGGACTCGCCAGCACGCGCCGCGGAGAACAGGCGGACCTGGGTGGCGGGCTGCGGGGAGTGGCAGAACGAGCACATCGCGGCGATGCCCGGCCGGAGCGAGCCCCCGGCGGAACGGACGACGATGCCGACGGGCCGGTCGTCGATCCACGAGACGATGTAGCCGCGCCTCGCGGCCTGCGGATCGCGCCAGCCGAGGAACTCGCGCTCGTCCCACAGCATCTCGTGCAGGCCGGGGATCGGCAGCTGCTCGAGCTCCTCGGGGGTCGCGTTCACGAACGACGAACGGATGTCTGCTTCGGTCAGTGGCTTCACGGTGCGTTCACCCTATGCCCCACCCCCGACAGACGGAGCACGTCCGACTACCTCAGCCTGGAGGCGCGGATCGCCCCGAGCGCGCTCGTCCCGTCCGCCACCAGCACGGCCCGGCGGAGGGCGTCGCGACCGACGCGGCGCGCCGCGGCGTCGTCGGCGGCGAACTCGACCAGCACGCGCGTCGACCGCGCCATCGCGCGGGCCCCCGGCACCCACGGCACCGCACGCTCGATCGACTCGGCGACCCCGACCGCGAGCGCGTGGCGCTGGGTCAGGTGCGCGCGCTCGTGCGCGACCACCGCCTCCAGTTCGTCGGTCCGCAGCAGGTCCGCCAGCCCGGTGCTCACGAGCACCCCGCCGGAGCGGCCGGGCACCGCGCAGGCGAGTGCGTGCTCGGCCTCGACCACGGCGACGGGCGTGCCGTCGATCTCCCGGTGCGGGGCCGCGCCCGCCCGCATGGCGGCGCGCACGGCGTCGTGCTCCGCGCCGGGTCGGACCCGGACCGCGATGACGAACGCGGCGACCGCGAGGACCGCGACCCCGAGGTTCACGCCGTGCCCGGGGGAGTCGCCGAGGCGGAACGGGTCCGCGAGCGGACGGTCGGCGAGGACCACGAGGGCGATCCCGGCGACGAAGCCGACGACACCGAGCAGGACGGCGGCCGACCAGGCGACGAGGGCCGTGCGCGGCAGGTCGATCGTCCACGCGGAACGGGTCAGCAGGCGGGGAGCGAACACCACCACGGCGAGGGCGAGTGCGATGAGGACGACACCGGCGGCGACCACGACGACCCGTCCGTCAGGAGCGCGATCGGGCGTCGAGCGCGCGGCGGAGGACCTCGAGGTCGTCGGACGCCAACGCCCCGGTGAACTGCAGGAGCGCCGCCTCGCGGTCGGTCGCGGCGGCGAGGGCGTTCGACATCAGCGACGCCGTCTGCTCCTCCCTGCTGTTCGCGGCGCGGAACGTCAGCGGCGCGTCGTCGTGCTGCTCGCGCTCCACCCGGCCCTTGCGGCCGAGCCGGTCGAGCACGGTGAGCACGGTCGTCAGCGCGGGGCGCGGCTCGGGGAAGGCGTCGAGGACCTGCCGTGCCGTGAGGCCGGCGTCCGCCGACCAGAGCGCGTCGAGCACTGCCTGCTCGAGCTGCCCTCGTGGGCGCGACCGCTGTCCTGGCACCCGTGGATTCTACGAGACGTCGAAGGGTGGCGGACGACACACGCCCGTAACGCGCTCTCGCTATGCTCGTGCGCGGACAACTGAACACCGGCCGCTCATCCGTCGCGGGAGACGTCGTCGTGGTGCCACCGTGCACGGACGACACCGAAGGAGCAATCCCCCCGTCAATCTCTCAGGTCCCACACCGCAGCGGACAGGCCACTCTGAAAAGCAGCCGCCATGCCCCCACCGGGTCGGCACGGCGGCTCGCCCACGGTGAAAGCCGCCGGACCTCGCGGGCCGCGGTGAAACTCTCAGGCACATGACAGAGGGGGAGTTCCGCCCGACGACGGTCGTCGAGCCCTGCCGATGCCAGGAGAACTCCGCCATGCGTTCGTCCCCCCTCGAGCCCGCCCACGAGGCAGCCGGTGCGACCTTCACCGACTTCGCCGGGTACCGGATGCCGGTGCGCTACTCGTCCGACCTCGCCGAGCACCACGCGGTGCGCCAGGCGGCGGGCGTCTTCGACCTCTCGCACATGGCCGAGGTCGGCGTCACCGGGCCGGGCGCCGTCCCGTTCCTCGACCACGCCCTCGCCGGGTCCTTCGGCGCGATGCCGGTCGGCCGCGCGAAGTACTCGCTGCTCCTCGCCGAGGACGGCGGGGTCCTCGACGACCTCGTCGTCTACCGCACCGACGAGGACGTCTTCCTCGTGGTCGCGAACGCCGCCAACCGTTCCGTCGCGGTGACGGCACTGACCGAGCGGGCCTCGGGCTTCGACGTCGTCGTGTCGGACGACTCGGACGCCACCGCCCTGGTCGCGATCCAGGGTCCCGCCGCCGCCGGCACCCTCGACGCGCTCGTCGTCGCGGACCGGCTGCAGCCGGAGACCCCGCTCGACGAGCTCCGCTACTACCGGGTGCTGCACGCGCTGTTCGACGGCGCCGAGGTGCTCGTCGCCCGCACCGGGTACACCGGCGAGGACGGCTTCGAGATCTACAGCGACCCTGCGGTCGCGACCGCGATCTGGGACGCGCTGCTCGGGGCCGGCGCCGAGCGGGGCGTCGTGCCCGCCGGACTCGCCGCCCGCGACACCCTGCGGCTCGAGGCCGGCATGCCGCTCTACGGCCACGAGCTCGGCACCGACGTCCGCCCCGCACAGGCGGGGCTCGGCCGGGTCGTCGCGTCCTCCGGCTCGTTCGTCGGGGACACCGGCGTGCAGCCCGCGGAGGACGCTCCCGTGCTCGTCGGACTCGTCACCGAGGGACGTCGCGCTCCCCGGGCCGGGTACGACGTCGTGCACGACGGCCGGGTCGTCGGCACCGTGACCTCCGGCGCGCTCTCCCCGACGCTCGGCCACCCGGTCGCGATGGCCTTCGTCGAACCGACCCTCGCCGCCGAGGGACAGGTCCTCCACATCGACGTGCGCGGCACGGCGATCCCCAGCACCGTCACCCCGTTCCCCTTCTACCGCCGCACCCCGAGAGGCTGACCCCCGTGACCGACCAGACCGCACTCCAGTACACCGCCGACCACGAGTGGATCCTCGTCGAGGGCGACACCGTCACCGTCGGCATCACCGACCACGCCGCCGAGCAGCTCGGCGACGTCGTCTACGTCGAGCTCCCCGCCGTCGGCACCGCCACGACCGCCGGCGAGCAGATCGGCGAGATCGAGTCGACCAAGAGCGTCGGCGAGCTCTTCGCCCCGATCGAGGGCGAGGTCGTCGCGATCAACGACGCCGTCGTCGACGCGCCCGACACCATCAACCAGGACCCGTTCGGCACCGGCTGGCTCGTCAAGCTCAAGGTCGACGGCACCTCCTTCCCCGAGGACCTCATGGACCACGACGCGTACCGGGCCTCCATCGCATGAGCGCCTCCGACACGAACCTCCAGACCTCCTTCGCCGACCGGCACATCGGCACCACCGCCGCCGACCAGCGCACCATGCTCGACGTCGTCGGGCGGGAGTCGCTCGACGCGCTCGTCCGGGCCGCCATCCCCGAGTCGATCCACGCGGCGCCGGTCACCCGGTCGTCGATCCCGGCGGCCGTCGGCGAGACCGAGGCGCTCGCCGAGCTCCGCGCGAAGGCCGGGCGCAACACCGTCCGCCGCGCGATGATCGGCCTCGGCTACCACGGCACCCACACGCCCGCCGTCATCCAGCGGAACGTGCTCGAGAACCCCAGCTGGTACACCGCGTACACGCCGTACCAGCCGGAGATCTCGCAGGGCCGGCTCGAGGCGCTGATCAACTTCCAGACGATGGTCTCCGACCTGACCGGCATGGCGACGGCCGGCGCGTCCATGCTCGACGAGGGCACCGCCGTCGTCGAGGGGATGCTCCTCGCCCGCCGCGCCTCCAAGGTCAAGGGCGACGCGTTCCTGGTCGACGCCGACCTGCTCCCGCAGACCCGCGCGCTGCTCGACCACCGCGCCGACGCCGTCGGGATCACGCTGCGTACGTTCGACGCGGCGGAGGGGCCGACCGACGAGCAGCTCGACGGCGCCTTCGGCGTCATCCTGCAGTACCCCGGCGCGTCCGGTCGCATCGTCGACCCGTCCAGCACCATCGAGCGGGTGCACGCCGGCGGCGGCATCGCCGTCGTCGCGGCGGACCTCCTCGCCATGACCCTCCTCGCCAGCCCGGGGGACCTCGGCGCCGACGTCGCCGTGGGCACGAGCCAGCGCTTCGGCGTCCCGCTCGGCTTCGGCGGCCCGCACGCCGGGTACCTCGCGGTCCGCGCGGGCCTCGAGCGGCAGCTCCCCGGTCGACTCGTCGGGGTGTCCTTCGACGCCGACGGGCAGATGGCCTACCGCCTCAGCCTGCAGACCCGCGAGCAGCACATCCGCCGCGAGAAGGCGACGAGCAACATCTGCACCGCGCAGGTGCTCCTGGCCGTCATGGCCTCGATGTACGCCGTCTACCACGGGCCCGAGGGCCTGCGGTTCATCGCCGACCGCGTCGCCCGGACGACCACCGCGCTCGCCGCGGCCGTCCGGGATGCCGGTCTCGCCGTGGTGCACGACGCCCACTTCGACACCCTCACGGTCCGTGCCGAGGGCCGCGCGCACGCGCTGGTCGACGCCGCGCGGGACGCCGGCTACCTGCTGCACGTCGTCGACGACGACACCCTCCAGGTGTCGGTCGACGAGACCACCGCGCCCGAGGACGTGACTGCCCTGGCGCACGTGTTCGGGGTGGCCGACGCGACCACGGCCGCGACGGAGGCGGCCGTGCGGGACGCGGCCACGGGCCTCCCGACCGACCTGCTGCGCAGCAGCGAGTACCTGACGCACCCGGTCTTCAGCGCGCACCGCAGCGAGACCCGCATGATGCGCTACCTCAAGCACCTCGCCGACAAGGACTACGCGCTCGACCGCGGCATGATCCCGCTCGGCAGCTGCACGATGAAGCTCAACGCGGCCACCGAGATGGCGGCGGTCACCTGGCCGGAGTTCGCGAACGTGCACCCGTTCGCCCCGCGCGAGGACGTCGAGGGCTACCTCGACATGATCGGCGACCTCGAGACGTGGCTGGCCGAGGTGACCGGGTACGACACGGTCTCCCTGCAACCGAACGCGGGCAGCCAGGGCGAACTCGCCGGGCTCCTCGCCATCCGCGGGTACCACCGCTCCCGCGGCCACGACGAGCGCACGATCTGCCTGATCCCGTCGAGCGCCCACGGCACGAACGCCGCATCGGCGGTGCTCGCCGGCATGCGGGTGGTCGTCGTGGCGTGCGACGAGGACGGCAACGTCGACCTCGACGACCTCCGGGCGAAGACGGCGCAGCACGGCGACCGGCTCGCGGCGCTGATGATCACCTACCCGTCCACGCACGGTGTCTACGAGCACGACGTCCGCGAGATCTGCGACGCCGTGCACGACGCCGGCGGTCAGGTGTACGTCGACGGCGCCAACCTCAACGCGTTGCTCGGTCACGCGCGCTTCGGGGACTTCGGCGGGGACGTGTCCCACCTGAACCTGCACAAGACGTTCTGCATCCCGCACGGCGGGGGCGGCCCCGGCGTCGGCCCGGTGGCGGCGAAGGCGCACCTCGCGCCGTTCCTGCCCGGGCACCCGATGGCGCAGCAGGAGGACAGGCGCACCGGTTCCTCCGCCGACGACGTGCAGGCCGAGGGGCGTCTCGCGCACGCCGGCGGCCCGGTGAGCGCGGCGCCGTACGGCAGCCCGAGCATCCTCCCCATCACGTGGACCTACGTCCGGATGATGGGCCTCGAGGGGCTGACCCGCGCGACCGAGGCCGCCGTGCTCGGCGCGAACTACATCGCGGCACGCCTGCGGGACGCGTTCCCGGTGCTGTACACGGGTGAGTCGGGTCTCGTCGCGCACGAGTGCATCCTCGACCTCCGCCCGCTCCGCGACACCACGGGCATCACGGTGGACGACGTGGCCAAGCGACTCGTGGACTACGGGTTCCACGCGCCGACCATGTCGTTCCCGGTCGCCGGCACGCTCATGGTCGAACCGACCGAGAGCGAGGACCTCGCCGAGCTCGACCGCTTCGTCGACGCGATGCTCGCGATCCGTGCCGAGGCTGCCGCCGTCGAGCGCGGCGAGTGGCCGGCGGACGACAACCCCCTCGTGCACGCCCCGCACACGGCGGCGTCGGCGATCACGGGGGAGTGGACGCACGCGTACACGCGCGAGCAGGCCGTCTACCCGCTGCCCGGCATCGCCGCCCGGAAGTACTGGCCGCCGGTGCGCCGGATCGACCAGGCGTACGGCGACCGGAACCTGGTCTGCGCCTGCCCGCCGGTGGAGGCCTTCGCCTAGCCGTCCTGAGCGAGTAGTGTCTGCCCCGTCCGGTCCCGCCGGGCGGGGCAGATCCGTGTCCGCCCCGGGAGCCGACGACTTGCACAAGGTTGCGCTCGGGTGCAATGGTTTCGATGCACTTGCAACAAATCCGCCCTCGAACCGCGGCGCCGCGCGGATCTTGCATCATCTCGCAACGATCGTGCGACTTGGTTTCCGATTTGTAACCGATGTCGTCAGGGTTTGGTGACGACCCTCAGCACTGCCTACAGTGCAGAGGTCAAACGCGGCGGGCGGCACCTCTGTGCCCGGCGCGTCCCATGCACCAGGAGGAATCTTGATCAAGAAGCGCGCTGGGCTCGCAGCCCTCGCCGTGTTCGGGGCCACAGCAATCGCCCTGGCCGGCTGCTCCAGCAACGGTGGCAGCAGCAACGGCGGTGACTCGGGCTCGACGAACGCGTCCGGGATCGTCACCACCAACGGCAGCGAGCCCCAGAACCCGCTCATCCCCTCGAACTCCACCGAGACCGGTGGCGGCAAGATCATCACGTCGATCTTCGAGGGCCTCATCTCGTACGACGCCGACGGCAAGCCGGTCAACGAGGTCGCGAAGAGCATCGACACCGATGACTCGAAGACCTACGACATCACCCTCAACACGAACTACACCTTCACCAACGGCGAGAAGGTCACGGCCGAGTCGTTCACGAAGGCCTGGAACTGGGCGGCGCAGTACTCCAACGCCCAGAGCGCGAGCTACTTCTTCGAGAACATCGAGGGCTACGACGCCGAGAAGGACTCCGAGCTCACCGGCCTCAAGGTCGTGGACGACGACGAGTTCACCGTCACGCTGAAGTCGGCGCAGTCGGACTTCCCGCTGTCGCTCGGCTACTCGGCCTTCATGCCGCTGCCGTCGTCGTTCTACGACGACACCAAGGCCTTCGGTGAGAACCCGGTTGGCAACGGCCCGTACATGCTCGACGGCGAGAGCGCGTGGACGCACAACCAGTCCATCAAGCTCGTCACCAACGACGACTACGTGGGCAAGCGCAAGCCGAAGAACGGTGGTCTGACGATCACGTTCTACACCTCGCAGGACACCGCCTACGCGGACGTGCAGGGTGGCAACCTCGACATCCTGGACGCGGTCCCGGACAGCGCCTTCCAGACGTACAAGTCGGACTTCCCGGACTCGAACGTCAACCAGGCCGCCGCGATCTTCCAGGGCATCTACCTGCCCTACTACCTCGACCACTGGAAGGGTGAAGAGGGCAAGCTCCGTCGCGAGGCGGTCTCGATGGCGATCAACCGCAAGCAGATCACCGACAAGATCTTCGACGGCACGCGCACCCCGGCCAAGGACTTCACCTCGCCGGTCATCGCGGGCTGGAACGACGACCTCGAGGGTTCGGACGTCCTGGAGTACGACAAGTCCGAGGCCAAGAAGCTCTGGGAGCAGGCCAACGAGATCTCGCCGTACGACGAGACGCTCACCATCTCCTACAACGCCGACGGTGGACACGAGGCGTGGGTGACCGCGGTCACGAACTCGATCTCGAGCACGCTCGGCATCAAGGCCGAGGGCAACGCGATCCCGACGTTCCAGGAAGCGCTCGACATCCAGACGAACGACAAGCTCACGGGCGGTAGCCGCACCGGTTGGCAGGCCGACTACCCGTCGCTGTACAACTTCCTCGGCCCGACCATGGGTGAGGGCTCGTCCAGCAACTACGCGCGGTACGACTCCGAGGAGTACAACGACCTGCTCGCGAAGGGTCGCTCGGCCGAGACCGTCGAACAGGGCAACGAGTACTTCGACCAGGCCCAGGAGCTCCTGTTCCAGGACCTGCCGGAGATCCCGCTCTGGTACTCGAACGTGACCGGTGTCTGGTCGGCCGACAACGTGTCGAACGTCAAGTTCGGCTGGGACTCGGTGCCGCTGTACTACGACGTCGAGGTCCAGAAGTAACACCCGGTCTCCTCTGAGACCCACCGCGAGCAGGTATCCTGCTCCGCGGCCACCGGACGGGGGTCCGGGGACCACATGGTCCTCGGGCCCCCGTACCACGGCGGCAACACCTTCCCCACCACTGCGGGCGCCGCCGCCCGCGCAGGACACCCGTGCCGACCCTCGGACAGTCCACCCCTCACGACATGAACCTGAACGACATGCGCGCCGCGCAGGACCGGGCGATCTGATGCTCTGGTACCTCGGCAAGCGCCTCCTGCAACTCATCCCCGTCTTCTTCGGGGCCACGTTCCTCATCTACTTCATGGTCTTCTCGCTGCCCGGCGACCCGATCGCCGCGCTGTTCGGCGACCGTCAGCCGTCGCCGCAGGTCATCGAGCAGCTCCGGCAGCAGTACAACCTCGACAAGCCGTTCATCGTCCAGTACATGCTCTGGATCGGCGGAGTGTTCCGGGGCGACCTCGGCGTGACGTACTCGGGCCTCCCGGTGTCGCAGCAGCTCGCCCAGGCCTTCCCGATCACCGCGCGCCTGGCGATCCTGTCGCTCGTGTTCGAGGCCGTCGCCGGCATCGTCGTCGGCGTCATCGCGGGCCTCAAGAAGGGGAAGTGGTTCGACGCCACCGCGCTCGTCGTGTCCCTGCTCCTCATCTCGGTCCCGACGTTCGTGGTCGGCTTCATCCTGCAGTACGTCTTCGGCATCCAGCTCGACCTGTTCCGCGTCACGGTCTCCGGCGACGCGCCGTGGTCCGAGCTCGTGCTCCCCGCGATCGTGCTGGCCACCGTGTCCTTCGCCTACATCGTGCGGCTCACCCGCGCGAGCGTGGCCGAGAACATGAGCGCCGACTTCGTGCGGACCGCGACCGCGAAGGGTCTGCCCCGTCGTCGCGTCGTCGGCGTGCACATCTTCCGGAACTCGCTCATCCCCGTGGTGACCTACCTGGGCGTCGACATCGGCAACCTGATGGTCGGCGCGGTCGTCACCGAGGGCATCTTCAACATCAACGGTGTCGGCGGCACGGTGTTCCGGGCCGTGAAGCTCGGCGAAGGCCCCACGGTCGTGTCCTTCGTCGCCGTGATGGTCATCATCTTCATGCTCGCCAACCTCCTGGTCGACCTGCTCTACGCCGTCCAGGACCCGAGGATCCGCTATGCCAAGTAACGCCGAGTCCCGTTCCGCGACGCACTACGTCGCGCCGATCGAGGAGACGCCGCTGCAGGCGGTGGACCAGGTCAACGAGGACGAGAAGACCCGTTCGACCTGGACCGACGCGTGGGACTCCATGCGTCGTCGCCGGACGTTCTGGATCTCCTCGGTCCTCATCCTGCTGGTGCTGGTCGTCGCGATCTTCCCCGGGCTGTTCACGCACGTCGACCCGCGGGCGGCGGACCTCGAGTTCAGCAACGAGGGCCCGACGTCCGGCCACCCCCTCGGGTTCACCCGTCAGGGCAACGACGTCTACGCCCGGGTCATCTGGGGCGCGCAGAACTCGATCATCGTCGGCCTCGTGGCGACGGTCCTGGTGTCGCTGGTCGGCATCGTCATCGGCGCGCTGGCCGGCTTCTACGGCGGCTGGCTCGACACGGTCGTGTCCCGGATCGCGGACATCTTCTTCTCGATCCCGACCATCCTCGGCGCGATCGTGATCATGTCGGTGATCCCCGCCCGCAACGCGATCACGGTGGCGCTCGTGCTCTCCGCGTTCGCGTGGCCGCAGATCGCCCGCATCATGCGTGGTGCGGTGCTCAGCGCGAAGCAGTCCGACTACGTCACCGCCTCGGCGGCGCTCGGCGTCGGCCGCTTCACCACGCTGGTGCGCCACGTCATCCCGAACGCCCTGGCGCCGGTCATCGTCGTCGCGACCGTGTCGCTCGGCACGTTCATCGTGGCGGAGGCGACCCTGTCGTTCCTCGGCATCGGTCTGCCCGACTCGGCGCTCAGCTGGGGCCTCGACATCGGTCGTGCCCAGACGTCGATCCGGACGAACCCCGCGACGATCTTCTGGCCGTCGGCCGCCCTGTCCATCACCGTGCTCGCGTTCCTGCTCCTCGGCGACGTGGTCCGCGATGCGCTCGACCCGAAGGCGAGGGCCCGTCGATGACCGAGACGCTCACCGACCCCACCACCAGCCGCCCGGCAGGCTCCGGCGCGCCGCTGCTCGAGATCACCGACCTGCAGGTCGGGTTCCGCACGCAGAGCGGTGTCGTGCAGGCCGTCCGCGGCGTGAACTTCACCCTCGAGCAGGGCGAGCGCCTGGCGATCGTCGGCGAGTCCGGTTCGGGCAAGTCGACCAGTGCCCAGGCGATCATCAAGCTGCTCGCCGGCACCGGCGAGGTCACCGGCGGGTCGATCAAGTTCAACGGCCGCGAGCTCGTCGGGCTGAGCGACAAGGAGATGTCGGAGATCCGCGGGAAGGAGATCGGCTACGTCCCGCAGGACCCGATGTCGAACCTCAACCCGCTGTGGTCGATCGGCTTCCAGGTCGAGGAGGCCATCAAGGCGAACGGCATGGCGACCGGCAAGGCCGCGATCCGCGCCCGTGCCGTCGAGGTGCTGCAGGAGGCCGGGCTCGGCGACGCGGCGAACCGGCTCAAGCAGTTCCCGCACGAGTTCTCCGGCGGGATGCGGCAGCGCGTGCTCATCGGCATCGGCCTGTCCAGCCGTCCGCAGCTGCTCATCGCGGACGAGCCGACGAGTGCGCTCGACGTCACCGTGCAGCGCGTCATCCTCGACCACCTCGAGACCCTGACGCGTGACTTCGGCACCTCCGTCCTGTTCATCACCCACGACCTCGGGCTCGCCGCCGAGCGCGCCGAGAAGCTCGTCGTGATGTACAAGGGCCAGGTCGTCGAGTCGGGGCCGTCGAAGGAGATCCTCGCCAACCCGCAGCACCCGTACACGCAGCGCCTCGTGGCCGCGGCGCCCTCGCTCGCGAGCCGTCGCATCCAGTCGAAGGTGCAGCACCAGCGGATCGACATCGCCGACGTGGGCAGCGAGGACGACGAGCTGATCGCCCGCGCCCACGAGCGCGAGGACCACCCGGCCAAGGACCTCATCGTGGTGAAGAACCTCGAGAAGGTCTACAAGCTGCGCGGCAAGAACCTCGCCAGCCGCGAGCTGAAGGCCGTCGACGACGTGTCGTTCTCGATCCCGAAGGGCACCACCACGGCGCTCGTCGGTGAGTCGGGCTCGGGCAAGTCGACCGTCGCGAAGCTCGTCCTGCAGCTCGAGTCGATCACGAGCGGTACCGTGCAGTTCGACGGCATCGACATCGGCGCGCTGAAGGGCAAGGAGCTCTTCGACTTCCGTCGCCGCGTGCAGCCGGTGTTCCAGGACCCGTACGGCTCCCTGGACCCGATGTACAACGTGGGGAACACGATCGCCGAGCCGCTCGCGACGCACAAGGTGGGCGACAAGGCGTCCCGTCGTGCCCGCGTGCTCGAGCTGCTCGACCAGGTCGCGCTGCCGAAGTCGATGGTGAACCGCTACCCGAACGAGCTGTCCGGCGGCCAGCGGCAGCGCATCGCCGTGGCCCGTGCCCTCGCGCTCAAGCCCGAGGTCATCGTGCTCGACGAGGCGGTGTCCGCGCTCGACGTGCTCGTGCAGGGGCAGATCCTCGACCTGCTCACCGAGCTGCAGTCGGAGCTCGGGCTGACGTACCTCTTCATCACGCACGACCTCGCCGTCGTCCGCCTCGTCGCGGACAACGTCTGCGTCATGCGGAAGGGGCAGATCGTCGAGAAGGCGACGACCGACGAGGTCTTCGCCGCCCCGAAGGAGCAGTACACGAAGGACCTGCTGGCGGCCATCCCCGGCGCCGGGTTCGAGTTCGGGCGCTGATCCCGCTGGACGCCCCCGAGGCCGGACGCCCCGTCGTCCTCCGCGCTGGTCGCGGGG
>Ga0265780_10004808_pt1 | contig 17288 bp, 17 predicted proteins | sample P1T30metagenome_FD_192432 | JGI IMG/M metagenome (GOLD analysis project Ga0265780, IMG submission 192432) | Plant litter microbial communities from East Loma Ridge, Irvine, California - P1 T30 | ecosystem: Environmental > Terrestrial > Plant litter > Unclassified | place: USA: California...
TGCGTCGTACCAGCAGCCCGGCTCGTACCAGCAGCCGTCCTCATACCAGCAGCCCGCCGCCCACGACGCGGCGGCCGCGCACGACACGACCCCCTACCCGACGGCCGACGGCTCGGCCTGGAGCGCCCCGGCGCCCGCCGGCACGGCCACGAAGAAGCGCGGCGGCCGCGGCGTGCTCGCGGCGACCCTCGCGGTCGGCCTCCTCGCGGGCGGTGCCCTCGGCGGCGTCGTCGGCGGCAGCGTCGCGTCGGGCGACGGCACGGCGACGGTCGCCGGGCAGTCCCGCGACCTGACGGTCAACGACTACGCCGACGCGACGGCGATCACCGCCGTGGCGGCCAAGGCCACGCAGTCGGTCGTCACCATCAACGTCACCTCGGGCAGCTCCGGCGGCACGGGGTCCGGGGTCATCCTCACCGACGACGGCTACATCGTGACCAACACCCACGTCGTGACCCTCGACGGGGCGAGCGCCTCGGGCACGATCTCGGTCACGCTGAGCGACGGGCGCATCCTGCCCGCCGAGGTGGTGGGCCTCGACCCGACGGTCGACCTCGCCGTGCTGAAGATCGACGCCACCGACCTCGAGCCGATGTCGTTCGCCGACTCGTCGAAGCTCAACGTCGGCGACACGGCCGTCGCGATCGGCGCGCCCCTCGGCCTGTCGAACACCGTCACCGACGGCATCGTCTCGACCCTGAACCGCAGCATCACGGTGCAGTCGTCGGCCGCGCCGAGCGACGGCTCCGACCAGGGCGACCAGAACGACAACAACGGGCAGGGGCCGTTCTCGTTCAACAACGGCGACGGCAGCACCCAGAACCAGGCCAGCAGCGTCATCTCGCTGCCGGTCATCCAGACCGACGCGTCCATCAACCCGGGCAACTCGGGCGGCGCGCTCCTCGACGCCCAGGGCGAGCTCATCGGTCTCAACGTCGCCATCGCGAGCTCCGGCTCGTCGTCGGGCAGCATCGGCGTCGGTTTCTCGATCCCGTCGAACCTCGTCGACCGGGTCTCGAAGGAGATCATCGCGGGCGGCAGCGCGTCGCACGGCCTCCTCGGCGCGAGCGTCGACGACGCGGCGAACGTCTCGGGCGCCACGCAGGTGGGCGCCGTGATCGTCGAGATCAGCAGCGGCGGCGCGGCGCAGGCCGCCGGCCTCCGCCAGGGCGACGTCGTGACCGAGTTCAACGGCGTGCCCGTGACGAGCCGGACCGACCTCACGGCCCAGGTGCGCTTCCTCGCCGGCGGGAGCGACGCCGACCTCACCTACGTCCGCGACGGCGCCACCGCCACGACGTCGGTCACGCTCGGCACGCTGACCAGCTGACGCCGCGCCGCTCCGCCCGAGGGCGGCCCCGGGTCCCTCGACCCGGGGCCGCCCTCGTCTGTTGATAGGCTCGCGACGATCTCCGGAGCACTCCTCCGCACCCGACCGTGCGCCCAGCGCCGCGAGCCCGAGGCACGACTGACATGGCACTCTTCGACACGCCCCTCCCCGGCGTGTCCTACGTCATGCCGGTGCTCAACGAGGAGCGCGAGATCCGGGCGGCCGTCGAGAGCCTCGTCGCGCAGGACTACGAGGGCCCCTTCGAGGTGCTGCTCGCCCTCGGCCCGAGCGTCGACCGCACGAACGAGGTCGTCGCCGAGATGTCGGCGGCCGACCCGCGCATCCGCAGCCTGCCGAACCCCGTCGGCTCGACCCCGGCCGGCCTCAACGTCGCCATCCGTGCCTCGGTGCACCCCGTCACGGTCCGCGTCGACGCCCACTCCGTCCTGCCGCCCGAGTACACCCGCCTCGCCGTCGAGGCGCTCCGGCGCAGCGGCGCCGACAACGTCGGCGGCATCATGCTCGCCGAGGGCCGCACCCCCTTCGAGAAGGCCGTCGCCCGGGCCTACGGCAGCCGGGTGGGCCTCGGCGGCACGCCCCACCACGTCGGAGGCGCGGAGGGGCCCACCGAGACCGCGTACCTGGGCGTGTTCGTGCGGTCGCGCCTCCTCGAGGTCGGGCTCTTCGACGAGGGCGTCAAGCGCGGCCAGGACTGGGAGCTGAACCGCCGCCTGCGGGCGTCGGGCGGCACCGTCTGGTTCACGCCCGAGCTCGTGGTGACGTACCGTCCCCGCCCCAGCCTGCGGAAGCTCGCGCGCCAGTTCGTCGCGACCGGCCTGTGGCGGGGAGAGCTCTCGCGACGCTTCCCCCGGGCGAACACCGTGCGGTACCTCGTTCCGCCCGCGATGGTCGTCGGCGCGAGCCTCGGCCTGCTCGTGGGCCTCGTCGGCGTCGTCGGGGCGATGACGGGCAGCGGCCTGGCCTGGGCGATGCTCGGCTTCGTCGTGCCGGGCGTGTACCTCGCCTTCGTGCTCGCGGCGGCCGTGCTCGCCGCCCGGGGCGAGGACCTCCGCACGCGCCTGTGGTTTCTCGTAGTCTTGCCTTCCATCCACTTCGGCTGGGGATTCGGCTTCGTCTTCGGGTTCCTGAACCTGACGAAGAACATCACCGCTCACACCGGGAGGTAGCAGCCCTTGACCGCGCTCCCCACGAGGCCGACCTCCATCGACGAGCTCCGCCGCGTCGCCCAGCCGCCCGAGGTCCGCAGCCGGGCCAACGCCGAGCACTGGACCGCGTCGCTCTACCTGCGCGACGTGTCGCCGTACCTGACCTGGTGGCTGCTCAAGACGAGCATCTCGGCCAACGGCGTCACGGGGCTCATGATCCTCACCGGCTGGGCGACCGCGGCCGCGCTGCTCGTCCCCGGCATCGGCGGGGCGATGCTGGCCCTCGTGCTCGGCCAGCTGCAGATGCTCGTCGACTGCTGCGACGGCGAGGTGGCGCGCTGGCGGGGCAGCAGCTCGCCCGCGGGCGTCTTCCTCGACAAGGTCGGGCACTACTCGACGGAGGCGCTGATCCCGGTGGTGCTCGGGGTGCGGGCCGCGGGCTGGCCGTTCGACGCCCCCGCCGACTACCTCTGGACGACCCTCGGGCTGGCGCTCGCCCTCGTCATCGTCCTCAACAAGGCCCTCAACGACATGGTGCACGTGGCGAGGGCCGCGGCCGGCCTGACCCGCCTCGAAGACAAGAGGGGCGGCGTCACCGTGCCGAGCGGGCGATTGCTCTCGCGCCTCCGCTCGGCCGCGAGGTTCGTGCCGTTCCACCGGCTCTACCACTCCGTCGAGCTGACCATGCTCGCCGTCGTCGCGGCCCTCGTCGGCCTCGTCCTCGACGACCCGCTGCTCGCCGACCGGGCCCTCCTCGTCGTGCTGCTGCCGCTGTCGGTCCTGGCCCTCGGCGGGCACTTCGTCGCCATCATGGCGTCGCGCCGGGTGCGCTCCTGAGCGCCGGGCGTCCGACGGTCGGCGTCGTCAGCCTGACGCAGGGCCGGCGGCCCGCCGACCTCGCCCGCGGCCTCGAGAGCCTCCTCGCCCAGCAGGGCGTCGACCTCGACGTCGTCTGCGTCGGCAACGGCGGCGGACCCGGGGCCGTGCCCGAGGGCGTCCGCGTGCTCGAGCTCCCCGAGAACGCCGGCATCCCCGCCGGGCGCAACCGGGGAGCCGAGCAGGTGGCCGGCGACTACGTCTTCTTCCTCGACGACGACGCCAGCCTGCCGTCGCCGACGTTCCTCCTCGACGCCGTGGCGCTGCTCCGTCGCGAGGGCGACGTGGGCCTCCTCCAGCCGCGCGTCGTGGACGCCTCCGGGGTCGCGAGCCCGCGCCGCTGGATCCCGCGCCTCCGCAAGGGCGACCCGGCCGAGAGCAGCGACGTGTTCTCCGTCTGGGAGGGGGCGACCCTCCTCCCGCGCGACGTCTTCGACGCCTGCGGCGGCTGGGGCGAGCCCTACTTCTACGCCCACGAGGGCATCGAGCTCGCCTGGCGCGTCTGGGCCCAGGGGCGGCGCGTCCGGTACGCGGGCGACCTCGTCGCCCACCACCCGGCGATCGACCCCGCCCGCCACGCCGAGTACCACCGCCTGAACGCCCGCAACCGGGTGTGGCTGGCGAAGCGCAACCTGCCCTGGCCGCTCGTCCCGGTCTACGTCGGCTCCTGGACCGCCGTCCAGGTCCTCCGCTGGGCGACCACCCCCCGTCGTCTCGGCGCCTGGTTCGGCGGCTGGGCGGAGGGCTGGCGCACGTCGCCCGGCGGACGGCGCTCGATGGGCTGGGCGACGGTGGCCCGCATGGCGCGCGCGGGGCGGCCCCCCGTCATCTAGCCACGCGTGCTCCGGTTAGCCTGGTGGGGTGCGGTGCTCCCGGTCGCACGACGCCCGATGAACGGAGGACCTCCGTGCCCTTGATCAGGGACTTCTCCCTCGCCCGCGGACTCGCGACGCGGGCCCTGCGGTCGCGGCGGCAGCGACGCCGGCTCGACGCCATGGGGGCCGAGCGGCAGGCCCGCGAGCCGGAGCCCGGCACCGTGCGCGTGGCCGTCTACTTCGCCGACTCGGCCGTGAACATGTACCAGATCCGCCAGTGGTACGGCCCTCTCGCCCACCTGGCCCGCACGGTCCCGGTCGCCATCGTCTCGCGGTCGCCGGGCGCCATGCTCACGCTGCTCGAGGAGTCGCCGGTGCCGGTCGTGTACGCCCGGCGCGTGACCGACCTCGAGGCCTTCGTCGAGGCCCAGCCCCTCGCCCTCACGCTCTACGTCAACCAGAACGCGAAGAACTTCCAGATGATGCGCTACGGCCGCATGTGGCACGTCTTCGTGAACCACGGCGAGAGCGACAAGATGTACATGACGACCAACCAGTTCAAGGCGTACGACTACGCCTTCGTCGCCGGGGACGCCGCCCGCGCGCGGCTCGAGGCCAAGCTCTGGGACTACGACCTCGACAAGCGCGCCGTGCCGATCGGCCGTCCGCAGACCGATCACCTCGACGGCACCCCGCCCTTCGTGCCCGACGACCGGACGGTCGTCCTGTACGCCCCGACCTGGGAGGGCGACCGGTCGTCGGCCGCCTACGGGTCGATCGCCTCGCACGGCACCGCGCTCGCGCGTGCCGTCCTCGCGAGCCCTCGTCACCGGCTGATCTACCGGCCCCACCCGCGCAGCGGCGTCGTCGACCGCGACTACCGGCGTGCCCACCAGGAGATCGTCGCGGCCATCGCCGCCGCCGACCCCGCGGCCGGGCACCTCCACGACGCCGGGGGAGAGCTCGGCTGGCAGCTCGCCGTCGCCGACGTCGCCGTGACGGACATCTCGGCCATGGTCTACGACCGCCTCGCCACGGGCAAGCCGCTCCTCGTCACCCGCCCGACGTCACCCGACGCGGACGTCGACGAGCAGGGCTACCTCGGCGCGGCCGAGTGGCTGACCGCCGACGACGCGTCCGCCGTCGTCGAGGTCGTCGACCGGCTGCTCGCCGACCCGGACGCCGCGGGGCGCCTCGACCACTGGGTGCAGCGGCACTTCGGCGACACGACGCCGGGTGCCGCGACGGCGCGGTTCGAGGCGGCGGTCGGCCGCCTCGTCGCCCTGCGGGACGAGTTCGCCGCCCGCGACGAGGCCTCGGCCGTCCCGGCCCCGCGCCCGTCGTCCCGAGCCGGGGACGCCGAGGCCCGCCGACGGTCGCTCGGGGTCGACGACGACGGCGACGACGCTCTCGACTGAGCTGTCGGCACGGTGCGGTGAGGCATGTGTGCCTCCTGCATGCAAGCTCAGGTGCTCGGTACTCTGGATTCACAGCGCTCAGATGCGTATCCATGAGGTATGCCTGAGCCCTCGTCGCCCGCTGCCCGCCTCTTCGGGGACCGCGTGCGTGCCGAGCGGCAACGGCTCGGGCTGAGCCAGGACGAGGTCGCCCACCTGGCGGGCATGAACGTGTCCAACTACGGCAAGATCGAGCGCGGCGTCGGCAACCCCGTGCTGCACACCATCGTCCGACTCGCGGTCGTGCTCGGCGTCGACCCGGCCGTCTTCGTGGCGGAGATGTCGAGCGAGCACCTCCCGCCCGTCATCGAGACCTTCTCCGCCGCCGACTACGTGGCCGAGCGGCGGGCCCGGGCCGCCCGCTCGTAGGCATGACCCCGGTCAGAAGCTGAAGCGCCAGAGGTACTCCTCGCCGGTGGGGCGGAACCAGCGGACGACGGCGATCGCGCTGCGGCTGAGCTCGATGCCGATGACGCTGACGGTCATCGACTCGCCGGGCTCGAGCCGCGTCGACGCGACCGGGACGAGCAGGCCGCACCCGAGCAACGTCACCCGGAGCCCGAGCACGGGCTCGTCGCCACGGTTGACGAGCCGGTGGACGCGGGGTGCCCGGCTACGGTCGAGCTCGAACGGGACGGCGTAGGCGGTGGTGAGCATGGCTGCACCGTAGGGCGAGCCCGCGACGTCGTCGCGGAGACGCTGGGGAGGAGGCCCCGCCGGGGAGGAGACGCGAGGCCGGGGGCGGTGGAGGCGCGGGGCGGTCGACCGCGCGGATTCAGGCCTCGAGCTCGAGCGGGAACGACGACGGGGCCGGCCCGAAGGCCGCCCGGGCACTCGTGACGACCTTGCGACCCAGCATGTGGTTGCCCGCGCCGCCGACGACGGCGCCGATGCCGAAGGGCACCGCACGCCCGAGGATCGTCGCGCCCTGCGAGGCCGCGAAGCGCCGGACGAAGTGCTTCTTCACCGTGTCGGTGAGGCCGCTGAGCGCTGCCTTCGGCACCTTCTCGGTGACGAGCTCGCCCCAGAAGGCCGTCCGGGCCGGGGCCGTGCCGATCGCCTCGCCCGCGAACTGCCTCACGAGCGCCGCCCCCGGGGTGCCGAGGATCATCGTCATGACGAGCGCACGGGCCCGCTCGGGGTCGGTGACGGCGATGCCGTGCACCTCGGTGACGGACTGGGCGAAGAGCGCGCTGGCCTCGAGGAACCCGGCGGTCTCGACGCCGGACAGTGCGAGGGCGACGCCCCAGCCCACGCCGGGCACGACGGCGCTGGCCCCGACGGCCGCGCCGCCGGTCGTGACCGCGGCCAGGTACTCGCGCTCGAGGATGCGGATCAGCTGCTCCGGCGACGCCTTCTTGTGCCGGCGACGCAGCGCTCGGACGTGGCGGACGGCGACCGGCCGCTGCACCGACAGCACGCGGTCGAGCCGCCGGAGCCAGGGGGAGGACTCGAGGTCCGCCTCGTCGTCGTCCTTGGTCTCGGGGGTCGACTCGAGGGGGCGGTCGCCCGTGACGTAGGGGTCGAGCGGCTGGTCGTTCTCGGCGGGCATCGCCAGAGCCTACGCCGCGGGCCGGGGAGGATGGTCGGAGCGGTAGCGGGCCAGCGCCTCCTCGATGGGGCCGTCCAGCACGAGCTGACCGCCGTCGAGGTAGAGGCCGCGGTCGCAGAAGCGCTTGAGGTCGCGCTCGTTGTGCGACACGAGGAAGAGGGTGCGACCGTCGGCGAGCATCTGCTCGATGCGGCGGTAGCACTTCTCGCGGAAAGCCGCGTCGCCGACCGCCAGCACCTCGTCGACCAGGATGACCGGCTCGTCGAGGCGCGAGATCACCGCGAAGGCGATGCGGACCTTCATGCCGCTGGAGAGGTGCTTGTAGGGCGTGTCGACGAAGGCCGCGATCTCGGCGAAGTCGATGATCTCGTCGAAGCGCTCGTCGATCTCGGCCCGGCTCATGCCGTGCAGCCCCGCCGTGAGGTAGACGTTGTCGCGCACCGTCAGGTCGGCCACGAAGCCGCCGGTGATCTCGATGAGCGGCGCCACCCCGCCGCGCACGACGACGCGCCCGGTGTCGGGGAGGATCACCTCGGCCACGAGCTTGAGCAGGGTCGACTTGCCCTGGCCGTTGCGGCCCACCACGCCGATGGCCTCACCGGGCCGGACGTCGAACGAGACGTCGCGCAGGGCCCAGAACTCGCCCGGACGGCTTCGACGGCGGCTGTCGGAGAAGAGGTCCTTGAACGACCGACGCCCTCGGCGGTTGCGTCGGAAGCGGATCCCGACCCCGGCCACGCTGATCACGGGCGCGGTGGCGCCGGCGGGGGATGCGACGTCGTCCATCAGATCTCCTTCAGCACGGCGCGCTCGCTGCGGCGGAACACGACGAGGCCGACGGCCAGCAACGCGAGGCACATGCCCCCGCCGACGAGCGCCTCGAGGACGTCGAGCTGCTCCGGGAAGAAGGCCGAGCGGTACAGCCCGAAGATGCCGCTCAGCGGGTTGAAGGCGGCCAGCACGTGCAGCTGCTCGGGCAGGTCGTTCGTGCCGTAGATGATCGGCGACGCGTAGAAGAGGAACCGAAGCGCGAGCTTCGTGGCCCGCTCGAGGTCGCGGAAGAACACGACGAGCGGCGCGACGATCAGCCCGACGCCGGCCACGAGCACGGCCTGCATCACCATCGCCAGGGGGAAGAAGACCACCTGCCACTGCAGGTGCGCACCCCCGAGCACCGCGAAGAGCGCCAGCACGGGGAGGCTCAGGGCGAACTCGATGCCCTTCGACCCGACGAGGCGGAGCACCCAGATCGTGCGGGGGATCTTCGTCGACCGCACGAGCTTGGCCTCGCGGAGGAACGCCCGGGTGCTGTCCGAGACGGCGCCGTTGAACCACATCCACGGCAAGAGCCCGCTCAGCAGGAACACGATGTACGGCTCCGCCCCGACGTCGCGCTGGAACACGACCTGGAAGACGAAGTAGTAGATGCCCGCCATGACGAGCGGGTCGAGGATCGACCAGACGTAGCCGAGCGCCGAGGTCGAGTAGCGGACCTTGAGGTCGCGACTCGTCAGCAGCCACAGGGTCTGGCGGTAGCGGGCGGCACCGGATCGGCGCGGGCGCTCGGCCAGGGCAGTGCTCACGGTCGTCCTCAGCGGTCGGGGGACACCCCCGAGCGCCTGGCGCCCGGTGATCAGACGAACAGGTTCGCGCGCTCGAGGTCTTCGGCGAAGTCGACCTCGACGGCGTAGAGGTCGGTGATGTCCACGGGCTCAAAGAGTAGCCCGTCCTGCTCGATCGCCAGTTCGATGCCGCGCTCGAAGTAGTCCTGCGCGCCGACCTTGCCCAGCTGGCGCTGGAGCGCCTGCTTGTCGGCGCCGGAGACGTAGTTGATGCCGACGGCCTCGCCGAGCCCGCCCTTGACCTGCTTCGACAGCTCGTCGATGTAGCCCTCGGCGTCGGTCGTGTACTTGACCTCCTCGTCGGAGACCTTCGAGGTGTTGACCGTGACGAACGACTGGTCGTCGCGGACGAGGCGCGCGGCGCGCTTCAGGGCCTCGGGGTCGAAGACGACGTCGCCGTTCATCCACAGCACGCCGCCCGGGGCGCTGGCCTGCAGGGCGCGGAGCAGGCTCTTCGACGTGTTGGTCTGGTCGTACTGCTCGTTGTAGACGAACGAGGCGTCGGGGAAGGCCTCGACGATGTGCTCGAACTTGTAGCCGACGACGACCGTGATGCGGGCGCGCTCGCCGAAGGCCTCGTGGATGTTCTCGAACTGCTGCTGCATGATCGTGCGGCCGTCGCTCAGCTCGGTGAGCGACTTGGGCAGCGAGCGCCCGAGGCGGCTGCCGAGCCCGGCGGCCAGGATGACGACCTGCTGGGCGGCGATGTCGTTCTTGCGGTTCATGTCGGTGCGGCTCACGTCTTGCTCCTCACAGGGGCGAGGACGGGTATCTCCGTCGTCCTCGGTCGCCCCGGCGGATCGGAAGGCCGCCGTCATCGGGGCCGATTCCGTCTCGTGTTCGAGCGGAGTTCACCGCGGAGCCTCGATCTGGACACGTCGTCGTGCTTCCCCAGAGTAGCGTGCGCCTCCTCGTCGGGGTACGTCCCGGGGCACAGTCGTGTCCTTTTCGTGATGCGACGACGCCGTGCGGGTGACGGGGCACGACGGGCGGTACGGTTGACCGATGGTTCCTGAGCGCGACGACCAGGCGGGTGCGCACCCCGGTCGACCGCAGGGCCACGGCGACGACACGGGCACACGGGGGGACGCGATGGACGACGAGGCGACGGCGCGCGAGGCGACCGGCCCGCAGGAGGCGCGGGTCGGCGACGAGGCCGCTCCGGCCCCCTCCCCGGCGGCGCCCGCGCGGTCGGGATCGGCTCCCGGCGGCTCCCGGCCCGCCCCCAAGCGCAAGCCCTCCTCCCCGCGCACCGCCGCCGACCGGTCGGCCGCGGCGAAGAAGGCCGCCGCCACGCGGGCCGCCAACGCCCGGGCTCGGGCGGCCGCAGCGGCCGCGGCCGCCGCCGCGGCGGCCGAGGAGGCCGAGGTCGCCGAGGACGCCGTCGTCGACGCGGAGGTCGCGACCGACGCCGGCACGGCGACGCCCGAGACGGTGGACGAGCCGACGAGTGCGCCCGTGGGACCCGTGGACGACGCGCCCGAGCTCGTCGAGGCCGCTCCGTCGCAGGACGACGAGACAGCCGAAGCCGAAGTCGAGACTGAAAGAGAGACCGAGACCGAAGTCGAGACCGAGGCCGAGGCCGCTCCGTCGACCCCGCTCGCGACGGCTCCCGGAGGCGAGGTCGACGCCGACGCGGAGGCGGAGGCCGAGACCTCGAGCGAGCCCGATCCGGGCGAACGGCCGGTCGTCCTCTCGATCAAGGGCCTCGTCAAGCGCTACGGCGGGACCGTGGCCGTCGAGGGCGTCGACCTCGAGGTGCGCGCCGGGTCCTTCTACGGCATCGTCGGGCCCAACGGCGCCGGCAAGACGACGACGTTGTCGATCGTCACCGGGCTGCTCCGCCCCGACGAGGGCACCGTGACCGTGCTCGGCTCCGACGTCTGGGCCGACCCCGCCGCGGCCAAGCGCGCCCTCGGCGTGCTGCCCGACCGCCTCCGGCTCTTCGACCGGCTCACCGGCGCCCAGCTGCTCTACTACTCCGCCACCCTCCGGGGCCTCGACGGGTCGACGGCGCGCAAGCGCTCGGCCGACCTCGCCGAGGCCTTCGGGCTGCAGGACGCCCTCGGGCGCCTGGTCAGCGACTACTCGGTCGGCATGACGAAGAAGATCGCCCTGGCGGCCGCCGTCATCCACTCGCCGCGCGTGCTGGTGCTCGACGAGCCCTTCGAGTCGGTCGACCCGGTCTCGGCCGCCACCGTCACCGAGGTGCTGCAGCGCTACGTCGCCGGCGGCGGCACGGTGCTGCTGTCGAGCCACAGCATGGACCTCGTCGAGCGCATCTGCGACAGCGTCGCGGTGATCGTCGACGGCCATGTGCTGGCCAGCGGCTCGGTCGACGAGGTGCGCGCCGGACGCTCGCTCGAGCAGACGTTCGTGGAGCTCGCGGGCGGCCGCGCCGTGACGGAGGGCATGGAATGGTTGCAGAGCTTCTCCGACTGAGGCTCCAGACGATCGCCAACACCGTCCGCACGACCCCGGGTCGGCTGATGGTCACGGTCGTCTCGGTCCTCCTCGTCCTCGTCGCCTCGCTCGTCCTCTCCGGCCTGGCCGGGGGGCTCCGCGACGCCCCGCTCTCCGACGTGCGCGCGCTCGTCGTCGGCGGGGGAGCCCTCGTGCTCGTGGGCTTCGCCGTCGTGCCCTTCGCGACGGTGCGGCCCCCGTGGCACGACCCCCGTCGCCTGGCCGTGCTCGGCGTCCCGGCGACGCCCGCGGCGGTCGGCCTCGCCCTGGGCGCGGCCGTCGGCCTGCCGACCCTCGCCCTCGCCGTGCTGTCGACGGGCTACGTGCGCTCGTGGGACTCGGGGTCGGGCGTCGCGACGGCGGCCGTCCTCGCCGCCGTCCTGGCCGGGGTCACCGCTCTGCTCCTCGCCCTGGTCGCCTCCACGGTCAACGCCGTGCTGCTGACGACCCGTCGCTCGCGCCAGTTCCTCACGGTCGGCGCGGTCGTCGTCGCCCTGCTGCTCGTCCCCCTCGTCATCGACCTGGTCCGGTCGACCCTGCCCGGCGGCTCGGGCACCGGCGTCATCGCGGACGCCCTCGCCTGGACGCCGTTCGGCGCGGCCCTGGCGCTGCCCGGCCACGTCGCGGCCGGCGACACCGGGCGCGTCGCCGCCGACGTGGTCGTCGCCGTCGTCACGCTCGCGGGCCTCGTCGCGGCCTGGCGGGCCCTCGTGGCTCGCGGCCTCGCCGACCGGCCCGAGGCCGACGACGCCCCGGGCTCGCCGGCGCTCGGCTGGTTCGACTTCGTCCGCGCCGGGCCGACCGGCGCCGTGGCCGCCCGCAGCCTGACCTACTGGGCCCGCGACGCCCGGTACCGCATGTCGCTCGTCATCCTGCCCTTCCTGCCGCTGCTCGTCGTGCCGCTCGGCATCGCCGGCGTGAGCTGGCACTGGCTCGCCCTCGTGCCCGTGCCCCTCATGTGCCTCATCCTCGGCTTCCTGCCGCACAACGACGTCGCGTACGACAGCACCGCGCTGTGGCTGCACGTGGCGACCGACACGAAGGGCCTGGCGGACCGCGTGGGCCGGCTCGCGCCTCCGCTGCTGATCGGGGTGCCCCTGGTCGTGGTCGGGTCGCTCGTGGCCGTCTGGGCGTTCGGCGACTGGACCGCCCTGCTGCCCGAGCTCGGCGTCAGCGCCGGGCTGCTGCTCAGCGGCCTCGGGCTCTCGAGCGTGATGTCGGCGGCGATGCCGTACGCGGCGGTGCGGCCGCACGACGACCCGTTCCAGCAGCCGCAGGCCGCCGGCAGCGCGTCGGTGACGGCCCAGGTGACGATGATCGCCGGGACGCTGCTGCTCACCGCGCCCGCGTTCTGGTTCGCCGGTCGGCACCTGCTGGCCGGCGTCGACGGGGCCGGTGGCTGGTCGTTCGCGACGGGGGTCGGCGTGGGGCTCGTCGTGCTCGTGGTCGGCGTGCTGGCGGGCGCCCGGGTGTTCGCCGCGCGCGCACCGGAGCTCCTCGCGTTCACCCTCCGCAGCTAGGCCACGCCGTCGTACGATGGTCGGCATGAGCAACACGGAAACCGGCGGTGGCCTCGACGTCCTCGATCGCGAGCTCGAGAAGCTCCTCACGGAAGACGCGGTCGACCCGGGCGACCACGAGCGCTTCTCGCACTACGTGAAGAAGGACAAGATCATGGAGTCGGCCATGAGCGGCAAGCCCGTCAAGGCCCTCTGCGGCAAGAAGTGGACCCCGGGCCGCGACCCGGAGAAGTTCCCGGTCTGCCCGACCTGCAAGGACATCTACGAGAAGATGAAGTCCGAGTAGTCGGCGTCCCGGCGCCGGCGGGGGCGACGGCCGCGGTCGTGACCGGTCAGCGGTAGACCGTCGGCAGCACCGGTTCGCCGCGGCTGAGGCGCAGGGCGTCGGCCGGGAGCTCAGCCACGGCCGCGGCACGGTGCTCACGGGCCCGGGCCGTGCCCGCCTCGCCGAGCCAGCGCTCGTCGACGACCCCGCCCGTGACGAGCGGCACCAGCAACGGTCGCTCGCCGTCGCGGGCCTCGTCGTCGCCGATGCGGACCAGCTCGGTGGTCGCGACCCCGTCGACCAGCACGCGGACGGGTGCCTTCCGGCCGCCGACCGTCGCCTTCTCGGCCGACTTCTTGGCGACCGACACCCAGGCGCCGTCGCCGTCGCGCCGGGCGACGAGCTTGAAGACCATGCCCGCGGCGGGGTGGCCCGAGCCGGAGACGACCGAGGTGCCGACGCCGAAGGCGTCGACGGGAGCCGCGCGGAGGGCCGCGATGGTGTGCTCGTCGAGGTCGTTGGTGACGGTGATCTTCGTGCCGGTCGCCCCGAGCTCGTCGAGCTGGCGACGCACCTGCGCCACGACCGACGGCAGGTCGCCGCTGTCGATGCGGACGGCGCCGAGGCCGGTGCCGGCGACCTCCACGGCCGTGCGGACGGCGGTGGGCACGTCGTAGGTGTCGACGAGCAACGTCGTGCCCGGCCCGAGCGTGGCGACCTGGGCGCGGAAGGCGTCCTCCTCCGTGTCGTGCAGGAGGGTGAAGGCGTGGGCGGCGGTGCCCATCGTCGGCACGCCCCAGGTGCGCCCGGCCTCGAGGTTGCTCGTGGCGCCGAAGCCCGCGATCCAGGCGGCGCGGGCGGCGGAGACGGCGCTGCGCTCGCCGGTGCGGCGTGAGCCCATCTCGGCCAGAGGTCGGCCGTCGGCGGCCGACACCATGCGCGCGGCGGCGCTCGCGACGGCCGAGTCGTAGTTGAAGACGCTGAGCGCGAGGGTCTCGAGGAGGACCCCCTCGGCGAAGCTCGACTCGACGACGAGGATCGGCGACCCGGGGAGGTACACCTCGCCCTCCGCGTAGCCGCGCACGTCGCCCGAGAACCGGTAGTCGGCGAGCCAGTCGACCGTGCGGTCGTCGACGATGCGGCCGGCGCGCAGCCACTCGAGCTCGGGCTCGCCGAACCGGAATCGCGACAGCTCGTCGAGGAAGCGCCCGGTGCCCGCGACGACGCCGTAGCGACGGCCCTCGGGGAGGCGCCGGGCGAAGAGCTCGAAGACGCAGGCACGATCGGCGGTGCCCGCCTGCAGGGCGGCCTCGACCATCGTGATCTCGTACCGGTCGGTCAGCAGCGCGCTCGTCACGCCGCCAGCCTAGGCGCACGGCGACGGGTAGGCTCGTCGGCGTGACGGACGCACCCATCGGAGTCTTCGACAGCGGCGTCGGCGGCCTCACCGTCTCGCGAGCGATCATCGACCAGCTGCCGCGCGAGTCGATCCTCTACGTCGGCGACACCGTCCACTCGCCCTACGGGCCCAAGCCGATCGCCGACGTCCGCGCCTACGCCCTCGCGGTCATGGACGACCTCGTCGCGCAGGGCGTGAAGCTGCTCGTCATCGCCTGCAACACCGCGTCGGCGGCCGTGCTCCGCGACGCCCGCGAGCGCTACACCGCGGCCCGCGGCATCCCCGTGGTCGAGGTCATCCAGCCCGCCGTGCGGTCGGCCGTCGGCCAGACCCGCACGGGTCGCGTCGGCGTCATCGGCACCGAGGGCACCATCCGCTCGCGCGCCTACGAGGACGCCTTCGCCGCGGCCGCCGGGCTGACCCTCGTCACCCGCGCCTGCCCGCGCTTCGTCGAGTTCGTCGAGGCCGGCGACACGTCGAGCCCCGAGCTGCGCGCCGTCGCCGAGGAGTACCTCGCGCCCCTCCGCGCCGCCGGGGTCGACACCCTCGTGCTCGGCTGCACGCACTACCCGCTGATGTCGGCCGCGATCCAGTACGTGATGGGACCGGAGGTGCGGCTCGTGTCGAGCGCGGAGGAGACCGCCGCCGACGTCTACCGCACCCTCGTCGACCACGACCTCGAGGCCCCCGCCGGCAGCGTCCCGCGCTACGAGTTCGAGGCGACCGGCGGCGACGAGGGCAGGTTCCTCCGGCTCGCGAAGCGGTTCCTCGGGCCCGAGGTCTCGCGCGTCGGGCACCTCGAGACCGGGGCGATCGAGCTGCCGGGAGCGGGGCGCCGGTGATCCTGCGCGACGCAGGCCGCGCCTCCTCGTGCCCTCCGCCCGCGGGCACCGCCCGCCGCACCGCCACGACCACCGACCGCCGAGCCCCCCAGGAGGCACCATGAGCGACACCACCGACCCCACCGTCCGCGCCGACGGCCGCCGCGCCGACCAGCTGCGCCCCGTCACCATCGAGACGGGCTGGAGCACCCACGCCGAGGGCAGCGCGCTCGTCTCGTTCGGCGACACCAAGGTGCTCTGCACCGCCTCGTTCACGAACGGCGTCCCGCGCTGGCTCTCGGGCAAGGGCAAGGGCTGGGTCACGGCCGAGTACTCGATGCTGCCGCGGGCCACGAACTCGCGCAACGACCGCGAGAGCGTCAAGGGCAAGATCGGCGGGCGCACGCACGAGATCTCGCGCCTCATCGGCCGGAGCCTGCGCGCCGTCGTCGACACGAAGGCGCTCGGCGAGAACACCATCGTGCTCGACTGCGACGTCCTGCAGGCCGACGGCGGCACGCGCACGGCGGCCATCACGGGCGCGTACGTCGCCCTGGCCCAGGCGATCGAGTGGGGCCGCGACAAGAAGTTCATCGCCCAGAAGGCGACGCCCCTCACCGACAGCGTCTCGGCCGTCTCCGTCGGCATCATCGACGGCGAGCCGATGCTCGACCTGGCCTACGTCGAGGACGTCCGCGCCGAGACCGACATGAACGTCGTCATGACCGGGGCCGGCCTGTTCGTCGAGGTGCAGGGCACGGCCGAGGGCGCGCCCTTCGACCGCCGCGAGCTGGGCGCGCTGCTCGACCTCGCGGTGGCGGGCGGCGCCGACCTCACGGCGATCCAGCGGGAGGTGCTGGGCGCGTGACCCAGGTCGTCATCGCGACGCACAACCCGGGCAAGGTCGCCGAGCTGCGCCTGCTGCTCGCCGAGACGGCGCCGGGCGTCGAGCTCGTGGCCTACGACGGGCCGGAGCCGGTCGAGGACGGCGAGACGTTCGCCGCGAACGCCCTCATCAAGGCCCGGGCGGCGGCCGCCCACACCGGACTGCCGTCGCTCGCCGACGACAGCGGCATCTCGGCGCACGCCCTCGGCGGCCGACCGGGCATCCACTCTGCCCGCTACGCGGGCACCCGCGACGAGGACGACAACATCGACCTGCTGCTGAGCGAGCTCTCCGGGGCCGACGACCGCGCGGCGCACTTCTCCTGCGCCGCGGCGCTCGTCGTCCCGGCGTCCGCCGACGGCCGCGTCCCGGGCCGCGAGGTCGTCGAGCAGGGCGAGTGGCCGGGCGAGGTGCTGGAGGCGCGGGTCGGCACGGGCGGGCACGGGTACGACCCGGTGTTCCGGCCCGAGGGCGAGACGCGCAGCGCGGCGGAGCTCACGACCGACGAGAAGAACGCGGTGAGCCACCGAGCGCGCGCCTTCCGCGCGATCGCGCCGCACGTGGCGGCGCTCGCCGACTGACCCGTCGGCGCGCCGTGGGGCGGGCGGTGCCGGGAGGCGCGGCCCGACCCAGATCCCGGACAGCCCTCGCGTCCCGGTGCGTCCCCCTGCGGCTGTCCGAATTCGCGAGAGATCCGGCCGCGAACGGCGCTGCTGCCCCTGGACGGCTGTTCGGCCAGCCCGGATCCTCTCGCTTTCAGGGACGCAGGGACGCAGGGACGCAGGGCCGCAGGGCCGCAGGGCCGCAGGGCCGCAGGGGAGCGGGGTGACGAGAACACAGAGGGTCGACGACGCCGGGGAGGCGCGGGGCCCGGTCGAGCGGATCGCCTCCGGCGGCCGTCAGGCCTGGGTCGGCGTCTGGCCGGTGCTCGGCTCGACGGCCGGCGTCACGGGCTCGTCGTCGGGGGTCGTGCCGTCCGCCTCGTGCTGTTTCGCCTCGTGCACCCCGTGGACGTAGTGGATCGCGATCGGGATCACCGTCGCGAGCACCGCGCCCAGCAGGATGAGGTCGATGTACTCGCTGACGAAGTCGGCGATCGGCGGGATGTGCCCGATG
>Ga0265780_10004809_pt1 | contig 17286 bp, 11 predicted proteins | sample P1T30metagenome_FD_192432 | JGI IMG/M metagenome (GOLD analysis project Ga0265780, IMG submission 192432) | Plant litter microbial communities from East Loma Ridge, Irvine, California - P1 T30 | ecosystem: Environmental > Terrestrial > Plant litter > Unclassified | place: USA: California...
CCAGGTCCGCTTCACCGACAAGGTCGGCGCCGACACGCAGATCAAGCTGATGACCGACGGCATCCTGCTCAACGAGATACACTTCGACCGCGACCTGAAGCGCTACGACACGATCATCATCGACGAGGCGCACGAGCGCAGCCTCACCATCGACTTCCTGCTCGGCTACCTCAAGCAGCTGCTGCCGCGTCGACCCGACCTCAAGCTGATCATCACGAGCGCGACGATCGACCCCGAGTCGTTCTCGCAGCACTTCGACGGCGCCCCCATCGTCGAGGTGTCCGGCCGCACCTACCCCGTCGAGATCCGCTATCGGCCGCTCGTCGCCGACGACACGACGGGCGACGACGACCGCGACGTCGACGACCTGGACGAGCTCGACGAGGCACCCGCCCGACCGTCCGGCCGCCGCGACGAGACCCGGCGTGACGACTCCCGACGCGACGACGGGCGCCGCCGGGGCGAGCCCGGCCGCCGCGGCGACGCGGCCCGCAGGGCGAAGGAGGCGCGGGCCGACTCCCCGAGGCAGCGCGCCGACGACAAGGACTACCTGCAGGGCATCAACGAGGCTCTCGACGAGCTGGCCCGCGAGGGCACGGGCGACGTGCTCGTGTTCCTCAGCGGCGAGAACGAGATCCGCGACGCCGAGGACGCGATCCGGGCGCGGAACCTCCCGCAGACCGAGGTGCTGCCGCTCTACGGCCGCCTCAGCGCCGCCGACCAGCACCGCGTCTTCCAGCCCAGCTCCACCGCCGGGACCAGGCGCCGCATCGTCCTCGCCACGAACGTCGCCGAGACCAGCCTCACCGTGCCCGGCATCAAGTACGTGATCGACGCCGGCACCGCCCGCGTCAGCCGCTACTCGACGCGCGCCAAGGTGCAGCGCCTGCCCATCGAGGCGATCTCGCAGGCGAGCGCGAACCAGCGCTCCGGCCGGTCGGGCCGCACGAGCGACGGCATCGCGATCCGCCTCTACAGCGAGACCGACTTCGAGAAGCGCCCCGAGTTCACCGAGCCCGAGATCCTCCGCACGAACCTCGCCGCGGTCATCCTGCAGATGATCTCGCTGGGCCTCGGCGACATCGCGGCGTTCCCGTTCCTCCAGCCGCCGGACTCCCGGGGCGTCAAGGACGGCCTCGACCTGCTCCGCGAGCTCGGCGCCGTCACGCAGGGCGGCCAGATCACCCGCGTCGGCAAGCAGCTGACCCGCCTGCCGATCGATCCGCGCCTCGCCCGCATGGCCGTCGAGTCGAAGGTGCACGGCACCACCCGCGAGGTGCTCGCCATCGTCGCGGCGCTGAGCATCCAGGATCCGCGAGAGCGCCCCCTCGAGCGCCGCGCCCAGGCCGACGAGGCGCACTCCCGCTTCAAGGACCCGCAGGGCGACTTCATGACGCTGCTCAACCTCTGGAACCACCTGGAGGACAAGAAAGCGGAGCTCACCGGCAACGCCTTCAAGCGCCTCTGCCGCGACGAGTACCTCAACTACCTGCGCGTGCGCGAGTGGCAGGACGTCTACCGCCAGCTGCTGCGCGCCGCCAAGCCCCTCGGCCTGCACGTCGGCGAGCGCAGCACGAACCCCGACGGCGTGCACCGCAGCCTCCTCGCCGGCCTGCTCAGCCAGATCGGCCTGTTCGACCCGCAGAAGAAGGACTACGTCGGCGCCCGCCAGACGCGGTTCCTCGTCTTCCCGGGCAGCTCGCTGGCGAAGAAGCAGCCCGCCGCGATCATGAGCGCCGAGCTCGTCGAGACGAGCCGGCTCTTCGCCCGCGTCAACGGCGCCATCGACCCGGCCTGGGCCGAGCCGCTCGCCCCCGATCTAGTCAAGCGCAGCTACGGCGAGCCGCACTGGGAGAAGAAGCAGGGCTCGGTCGTCGCCTACGAGCGGGTGACGCTCTACGGCGTCCCGATCGTGCCGAGGAGGCGCATCCAGTTCTCGAGGATCGACCCCGGCTACGCCCGCGAGCTGTTCATCCGGCACGCGCTCGTCGAGGGCGACTGGGAGAGCCACCAGTCGTTCGAGAAGGCCAACCGGCAGCTGATCCGCGAGCTCACCGAGGTGGAGGAGCGCACCCGCCGACGCGACATCCTCGTCGACGGCGACGCGGCGTTCGAGTTCTTCCAGCGCCGCGTGCCCGCCGACGTGGCGAGCACGCGTGACTTCGAGGGCTGGTGGCGCACCGCGGGGCAGCAGACCCCCGACCTGCTCACCATGACCGCGGCCGATCTCCTCGGCGACGACGAGCCCGACGTCGACGAGGCCGGGTTCCCGAGCACGTGGCGGCAGGGCGACCAGACGCTCACGCTGCGCTACAAGTTCGAGCCGGGAGCCGACGACGACGGCGTCACGGTGGTCGTGCCCCTGCCGCTGCTGGCGCGCCTCCGTCCGGCCGGCTTCGACTGGCAGGTGCCGGGTCTGCGCGACGAGCTCGTGACGGCGCTGATCAAGTCGCTGCCGAAGCAGATCCGCAAGAACGTGGTGCCGGCCGCCGACTGGGCGTCGAAGATCACCGCCGAGCTGCCGGCCGAGCCGCCGCTCGACGTGGCCGAGTCGTTCACCGCGACCCTCGCCTCCGTCATCAAGAAGCTGACCTACGCGCCCGTCGACGCGGCCGACTTCGACCTCGAGCGGGTGCCCGCTCACCTGCGCGTCACGTACGCGGTCGTCGACGAGCGCGGCCGCACCGTCGGCGCGGGCAAGTCCCTCGCCGAGCTGCAGCAGCGTCTCAGCGACGACATGCGCGAGAGCGTCGCGCGGGTGACCCAGGGCGCAGGAGGCGCGGGTCGCGGCCGGCGAGGACGCGGCGGCTCCGCAGACGGCCGGCCCGGCGCTCCGGCGGGAGCACCCGCGAACGCCATCGAGCGCAGCGGCCTCACGTCGTGGGACTTCGACGAGCTGCCCACGGTCGTGGACACGCGGCACGGCGACACCGTGATCCGGGCGTACCCGGCGCTGGTCGACGAGGGAGCCTCCGTGGCGATCCGGCTGATGGCGACGCCGGCCGACCAGGCGCGCGAGACGCCGAAGGGCGTGCGTCGGCTGCTGATGCTGGCCGTGCCGAGCCCGGTGGCCTACGTGCAGCAGCACCTCACGGCGCCCGAGAAGCTGATCCTCGCGACGAGCCCGTACCAGAACACGGCGGCGCTCTTCGCGGACTGCCTCGTCGCGGTCGTCGACGACGTGCTGCACCGGGTGAAGCCCGACGGTCAGCTCTACACGAAGAAAGAATTCCTCACCGTACGCGACCGCGTGTCGGGTGCCGTGATGGACCAGATGTTCCAGACGGTGTCGCTCGTGGCCCGCACGCTGACGGCCGCCCGCGACGCCGACAAGGCGATGAAGTCGGCCACGGCGATGACCCTGCTCGGGGCCCTCACCGACATGCGCCAGCAGCGCGAGAGGCTGGTCTACCCGGGGTTCGTCTCGGCCACCGGCCTGCAGCAGCTGCAGCGCGTGCCCGTCTACCTCGTCGGCGTCACGCGCCGCACGGCGAAGCTGCTCGAGGCGCCGTCGCGCGACCGTGCGTGGCTGACCGAGGTGCAGCAGGCGACGGAGCGGTACGAGACGGCGGGCGGGACGTTCCCGCCGGCGGAGGGGGCGCCTCCTGCGCTGGTCCGCGCGCGGTGGATGCTCGAGGAGTTCCGCCTCAGCCTCTTCGCCCAGGACCTCCGCCCCAGCGAGAGCGTGTCGCTGCAGCGGATCGTCAAGGTGCTCGCCTCGGCGTAGCGGTTCGAGGCCCGGGAGCGACATCGCGTGCAGGTGCCCCGAGCGCGCCGCCCCGCCGGGCGCGGGACGGCGCGCGCCCCGCACTAGCCTGAGCAGATGCGCGCGACGGTGAAGGACGTGGCCGCCCGGGCGGGCGTCTCGCCGAAGACGGTGTCGAACGTCGTCACGGGCGCGGTGCGGGTCAGCGCGGAGACGCGGGCACGCGTCGAGGAGGCGGTGGCGGCGCTCCAGTACGTGCCGAACCTCAGCGCGCGCGGGCTCCGCAACGGCCGCACGGGCGCGATCGCCCTGGCGTTCCCCGACCTGACGACGCCGTACAGCGCCGAGATGTCGCACTGGTTCGTCGAGGTCGCGCACGAGGGCGGCTGGTCGGTGCAGCTCGAGCAGACCGGGATGCGTCCCGAGCGCGAGCGCGAGCTGCTGCTCCGCGGCAAGGAGCACCTCGTCGACGGGCTCGTGCTCAACCCCGTCAGCCTCGGCGAGAGCGCCATCGTCGGCGCCGAGTCGCTGCCCCCCGTCGTCGTGATCGGCGAGGTCGAGCAGAGCCTCGTCGACCAGGTGCGGGTCGACAGCGTCGCGGCGGCACGCGACATGACGTCGCACCTGATCGCACTCGGGCACCGGCGCATCGCCGTGCTCGGCAGCTCGGGCGACGGCTTCGACTCGGCCACGGCACGGGCGCGGACACTCGGCTGGCAACAAGCGCTGCAGGCGGCCGGCCTGCCCGTCGACCCCGCGCTGCGGTGGTCGTGCGAGGCCTGGTCGACCGAGTCGGGAGCCGCGTCGGTGCGCGAGCGGATCACGGCCGACGGGGCGCCCGACGCGGTGTTCTGCTTCACGGACTCCCTCGCCCTCGGCGCCCTGCACGCCCTCTGGTCGGCGGGGCTCCGCGTGCCCGACGACGTCGCGGTCGCCGGGTTCGACGACATCGCCGAGAGCCGTTTCTCGCTGCCCCCGCTCAGCACCGTGCGCCTCGACAAGCGGCTCTTCGCCGAGCGCACGCTCGAGCTCCTGGCGGCGCGCATCGCGGACCGCGACAGGCCGCCCGAGCTCGCGGTGATCCCCCACGAGCTCGTGCTCCGGGCGAGCACTGCGCGCGCCTGACGCTGCGCCGGCGACCCGTCGCGCCCGAACCGCACCCCCGATCCCGCACTGCACCAGCAGTTCGGACGGTGCCGTGCGGGACGAGGGGTGTGACCCTCGCCGCACCAGCGGTTCTGACGGTGCCGTGCGGGATCGGGGTGTGGCTCGCCGAGCAGCCGGGAGGCCCCGGTGCCGTGCACCAGCGTCAGCCGACGACGAGGCTCGCCGTCCCGCTGACCGTGACGCCGCCCGCGGCGGGCACGTCGACCACGAGCACACTCGGACGCCCGACGTGCCTGCCCTGCCGCACCACGAACCGCGAAGGAGGCGCGAGCAGGCCCCCAGCCCGCAGGTACGCCCCGAGGGCGGCCGCCGCCGATCCCGTGGCGGGGTCCTCCGTGATGTCGCCGACCGGGAACAGGTTGCGCGCCTCGACCGCGGGCGGCTCCGCGCCCGCCGACTCGTCACCTGCGACCTCGCGGAGGGGCAGGTCGACGCCCTCGGTGCACACGACCGTGACGGTGCCCGCCCAGCCCTGCCGGTCCATGAGCCGGCGCAGCGCGTCGGGGTCCGACCCGACCGCGTCGAAGGCCCGCCGCGAGCGCAGGGGCACGACGGGGTGCCAGTTGCCCGCGAAGGCCTCGTCGAGCGGCCACGCGGGGTCGACGTCGTCGCGCGCCAGCCCGAGCAGGCCGAGCAGCTCGTCGGCGACCCCCGCGTCGAGGGCGCGGGTCCGTGGCTCGACGCTGGTGAACGCAGCGCGGAGCGCGCCGTCGCCGTCGGTCGTGGTGTCGATGACCACCGGTCCGGCGGCCGTCTCGAACCGGAACGCCCCGGGGCCCCGGTCGGCGGCGAGCGCGACCGCCGTGGCGATCGTCGCGTGCCCGCAGAACGGCACCTCGGCGACGGGCGAGAAGTAGCGCGTCGCCACCGCGCGGTCGTCGCCGTCGACCGCGGTCTCGACGACGAACGCCGTCTCGGCGTAGCCGACCTCGGCGGAGATCCGCTGCATCTGCGAGGCGTCGAGCGCCGACGCGTCGAGCACGACGCCTGCCGGGTTGCCGCCGCCGGGTCCGTCGGCGAACGCGGTCAGGCGCAGGACGGGGGTCGAGGAGGCGGGAGCGGGCACCTGCGGATCGGTCACGGTCCCAGCCTCGTGCCCCGCGCCTCCTCGGGGCAAGGAGGGCGTGCCGCAGGCCGATCCACGCCGACACGCAGGCCGCCCCTTGCGTTCCCATTACAACGATGGAACAGTACGACCAGTCACACGTCACGAAGGAGTGAACATGACCCTGCCCGACCACCCCGCACCCGCCCGCACCGAGGCCGGACCTCCCGACTCGGTCGCCGGCTCGAGCGCCGGCAGGCCCCGCGCCGCCGGCCTGAGCCGCCGGAACGTCCTCGTCGGGGGCGCGGCCCTGCTCGGCACCGCGTTCGCGGCCACCGGGCTCGCGGGCTGCGCGACCGGCGCGACCACCGCCTCCGGCGCCCCCGTCGAGCAGCTGACGTTCTGGCACCTCCTCAGCGGAGGCGACGGCGTGAAGATGTCGGCCCTCGTCGACCAGGCCAACGAGCAGAACCCCGAGTTCCAGGCCACCCAGACCGTCCTCGCCTGGGGCACCCCGTACTACACGAAGCTCGCCATGGCGTCGGCCGGCGGCCGTGCCCCCGACGTCGCGATCATGCACGCGTCACGTGTGCCCGGCTACGCACCCGGCGGCCTGCTCGACCCCTGGGACGTCGAGAAGCTCGCGTCGTACGGGCTGCGCGAGCAGGACTTCGCGCCCGCGGTGTGGAAGGCGGGCTTCAGCGGCGACCAGCTGTACTCGGTCGCGCTCGACTCGCACCCGTTCATCCTCCTGTACAACACCGACATCGCCGCCCAGGCCGGCGCCCTCGGACCCGACGGGCGGCTCGTCGAGATCACGAGCCCCGAGCAGTTCCTCGAGGTCGCGACGGCGATGCAGGCCGTCACCGGCAAGCACGGCGCCTCGTGGGGGTACCTCAACGACGGCGCCCAGCTCTGGCGCATGTTCTCGACGTTCTACAACCAGCAGGGCGCCGACATGGTCCTCCGCGAGGGCGGCACGGTCGAGTACGACGAGGCCGCCGCCGTCACCGCCCTCGAGTTCATGCAGCAGCTGACCGACGGCACCGTCATGGCCGAGGCGAGCGACATCCAGTCGGGCATCGCCGAGTTCGTCTCGGGCGAGAGCGGCATGCTCTTCACCGGCGTCTGGGAGGTGCCGAGCGCCGAGGCGTCGGGCATCCCCTACGACGCGAGCATGATCCCCACGCTGTTCGGCACCCCGGCCGTCTACGCCGACTCCCACGCGTTCGTGCTGCCGCGGCAGAGCACCGTCGACGAGGCGAAGCGCGAGGACGTCTACAAGATGGTGTCGACCATCCTGAAGGACTCCCTCTCGTGGGCCGAGGCCGGGCACATCCCCGCCTACGGCCCGGTCGTCGACAGCAGCGAGTACGGCGCCCTCGTGCCCCAGTCGCACTACGCCCAGGCGGCCGAGTACCTCGCCTACGACCCGCCCGCCTGGTTCACCGGCTCCGGCTCGGACTTCCAGACGTACTTCCTCGACAGCATCCAGTCGGTGATCCTCGCCAAGGACGACGCGGCGGCCGGCATGAGGCGGTTCGTCGACCGGGTCGACACGCAGCTCGGCCGCCCCGCGCCGGTGTGAGCCGACAGCTCCTCCTCCCCTCCCCCACCACTGACCTGCACGACGACGAAGGAGTCGATCTTTGACGACCACCACGGTCACGAACCCGGCGGCCACGGCCGACCGGAGCCAGGCGACCGCCGGCGACCGCGCCGGCAGCCGCGGCCCGGCACGCAAGCGCCCCGGAGGCCACGGCGAGAACCGGATCGGCTGGGGCTTCGCCGCCCCGTTCACGATCCTCTTCGCGCTGTTCCTCGTCTGGCCCCTGCTGCACGGGCTCTACCTGAGCTTCACGGGCCAGAGCCTCACCGGCCAGGGCGGCGAGCTGGTCGGCGTCGCCAACTACGCCGAGGCCTTCGCCGACGCCGCCATGTGGCGCTCCATGCTCAACACGTTCTGGTTCACGCTGCTCAGCACCGTGCCGCTCGTCGTCGTGGCCCTCGTGCTGGCGCTGCTCGTCAACACGGGCCTGCCGGGCCAGTGGCTCTGGCGGCTGAGCTTCTTCCTGCCGTACCTGCTCGCCTCGACCGTCGTCTCGCTGTTCTGGATCCAGCTCTACAGCCCGACCCTCGGCCCCATCAACACCGTCCTCGCGACGGTCGGCCTGCCGCAGCCCGCCTGGTTGCAGGACCCGGACACGGCCATGATCGCCGTCGTCGTCACCACGGTCTGGTGGACCGTCGGCTTCAACTTCCTGCTGTACCTCGCTGCTCTGCAGAACATCCCCGACCAGCAGTACGAGGCCGCCTCGCTCGACGGCGCCGGCCGGTGGCGCTCGCTCTGGTCGATCACCGTGCCGCAGCTCGGCCCGACCACCGGGCTCATCGTCATCCTGCAGGTGCTCGCCTCGCTCAAGGTCTTCGACCAGATCTACCAGATGACCAACGGCGGACCTGCGGGCACGACGCGCTCGACCGTCCAGTACATCTTCGAGTCGGGCTTCACCGGCTACCGGTTCGGCTACTCGAGCGCCATCTCGTACATCTTCTTCGCCGTCATCGTGGTCATCTCGATCGCCCAGTTCTCGATCTCGGCCCGCAACCGCAAGGGAGCCCAGCGATGACCGCACCCGCCGTCGCCCCGGGGAGCGGCCTCCGCGCCCCCACCGCCGAGAAGGGCCGAGGAGGCGGCAGTCACGGACACGCACCGGGCAAGCAGCGCTTCGGCGTCATGGGCGTCGTCAGCATCGGGATCCTCGTCGTGCTCGCCGTGCTCTGGCTGCTGCCGTTCCTCTGGTCGCTCGCCACCTCGTTCAAGAGCGAGGCCGACGCGGCGGCGACGCCCCAGACCTGGCTGCCTGACGGCGGGTTCACGCTGCAGGCCTACCGGGCGATCCTCGACCAGGGCAACATCCCGACCTGGCTCTTCAACAGCCTGTTCACGTCGATCGTCATCACCCTGATCGTCGTGGCGACGTCGGCGCTCGTCGCCTACGCGTTCTCGCGGCTCGACTTCCGCGGCAAGAAGTGGCTCTGGGTGGCGACGATCGCGTCGATCATCATCCCGCCCCAGGTGCTGATCGTGCCGTTGTTCTACCAGATGCTCGCCTTCGACATGGTCGACACGTACTGGGGCATCATCCTGCCGCAGGCCATCGCGCCGGCCATGGTGTTCGTGCTCAAGAAGTTCTTCGACCAGGTGCCGATCGAGCTCGAGGACGCGGCCCGTGTCGACGGCGCCGGACGCATCCGGGTCTTCTTCACGATCCTGCTGCCGTTGTCGAGGCCCATCCTCGGTGCGGTGTCGATCTTCGTGTTCATCGGCGCGTGGAACAACTTCCTCTGGCCGTTCATCGTCACCAACGACGCGTCGCTGCTCACGCTGCCCGTCGGGCTGCAGACCATCAAGAGCGCCTACGGCATCCAGTACGCGCAGAACATGGCGGCGGCGATCCTCGCGGCCCTGCCCCTGATCCTCGTGTTCCTGTTCTTCCAGCGGCAGATCATCAAGGGGATCTCGACCACCGGGTTCGGGGGGCAGTGACCACCAGCGCCTCCTCTGCCCCGCCCGCGCCTCCTCGGTCCGGGCGCCGCGCCTCCCGACCGACCATCATCGTCCTCACCGCCCGCACGCCGCTCCCCCTCTACCAAGGAGAACCATGACCACCGCCCGCATCACCGTCGATCGCGAGTTCACGATCGGCTCCGTGCCCCGCCGCCTCTTCGGCTCGTTCGTCGAGCACATGGGCCGGTGCGTCTACACCGGCATCTACGAGCCCGGCCACGAGACCGCCGACGAGAAGGGGTTCCGCCGCGACGTCCTCGACCTCACGAAGGAGCTCGGCGCCACGGTCGTCCGCTACCCCGGCGGCAACTTCGTGTCGGGCTACAACTGGGAGGACGGCGTCGGCCCCGTCGACCAGCGCCCCCGCCGCCTCGACGGCGCGTGGCACACCGTCGAGACCAACGCGTTCGGCCTGCACGAGTTCGTCGAGTGGTCGAGGCTGGCCGAGGTCGAGGTCATGGAGGCCGTCAACCTCGGCACCCGCGGCGTCGACGCCGCCCGCGAGCTGGTCGAGTACGCGAACCACCCCGGCGGCACCGCGCTGAGCGACCGCCGGATCGCCAACGGCGCGGGCGACCCGTTCGACATCAAGCTCTGGTGCCTCGGCAACGAGCTCGACGGCCCGTGGCAGATCGGACACAAGACGGCCACCGAGTACGGCCGCCTCGCCCAGGAGGCCGCCAAGGCGATGAAGTTCGTCGACCCGACCATCGAGCTCGTCGCGGTCGGCAGCTCGGGCCGCGGCATGCCGACCTTCGGCGCGTGGGAGCACGAGGTGCTCACGCACGCCTACGACGAGGTCGACTACGTGTCGATGCACGCCTATTACCAGGAGCACGACGGCGACGCGACGAGCTTCCTCGCGACGGCCGTCGACATGGACGCCTTCATCGACGAGGTCGTCTCGACCATCGACGGCGTGAAGGCCGCGGGGAAGCACGACAAGCAGGTGCACATCTCGTTCGACGAGTGGAACGTCTGGTACCAGACCGGCCTCGACACCGACGACCAGCCGCACAACGTCTCGAAGGGCTGGGTGGAGCACCCGCGCCTCATCGAGGACCAGTACAACGTCACCGACGCCGTCGTCGTCGGCACGTTCCTCAACTCGCTGCTGCGCCACGGCGACCGGGTCAAGATCGCGAACCAGGCCCAGCTCGTCAACGTCATCGCGCCGATCCGCAGCGAGCAGGGCGGGCCGGCCTGGCGCCAGACGATCTTCTGGCCGTTCGCCCGCATGGCGGCGCTGGCCCGAGGCGAGATCCTCCGCACCGTCGTCACGAGCGACAAGATCGACACCCCCAAGTACGGCGACGCCGACCTCGTCGACGTCAGCTCGACCTGGGACGAGGAGACGGGACGCGTCGTGTTCTTCCTCGCCGACCGCGGACTCGAGGAGGCGGCGGACGTCGAGCTCGTCCTCCGCGGCTTCACGGGTGCCCGGGTCGTCCGGGCCGAGGTGCTCGCCGTCCCCGAGGGCGGCGACCGCTTCACGGCCAACACCGAGCAGGCGCAGGACGCCGTGGGCCTCGTGCCGCTCGAGGGCGTGGCCGTCGACGGCGAGAGCGTCCGCCTGACCCTGCCGCCGCTCTCGTGGGCCGTGGTCGAGCTCGAGGTCGCGAAGGCCTGACCCAGGGCAGGGATCCGGGTGGACCGGCAGGACGTGCTCTCCCGTCGATGGTCGACGGCACGTCCTGCCGGTCGGCCCGCAGGCGCTACTTCTTGCGGCGGGGGAACAGCCGCGAGATCGAGTCGCGCACCGACTCCTCGATGGTGTCGCTGAACGAGTTCGAGAAGCCGAGCGAGTCGCCGGCGGCCGACGCCGCGGTCATGGAGGCGATGACGCTCTGGCCGTGGTGGGCCCGCGCCTCCCGCGTGCTCGCGAAGCCGAGGCCCTGCGAGGCGGCCAGGCGTCCGAGGAGGGCGACCCGCTCCTCCTCCGGGCGCCCCGTGGCGGCGGCGAGCTCGCGCGCGGCGGCGTCGTCGACCCCGTCGTCGACCCAGCGCGCGGCCCGGGCAGGCAGCTCGCCGGCCGCGAGCAGGCCGATCAGGCGCTTGGCCTCGTCGCCGCGGATCTCGGCGCGGGCGACGTCGACACCGCGGGGCTCGGGAGTCGGGGTCGCAGAGGGCACGCTCGATCTTAACGGGCAGGGCCTGCAGCGGAAGAGCCCCGCCGGCACGTCGTCACGAAGCCGTGCGACACCGTGAGTCGTGCGACAGTGGGCGCGTGACCAGCGCCCCCACTCCGCACGGCTTCGATCCCGCGAACCCCCTCAGCAGCCTCGCCTCCTCGTTCGGCCAGGCCGCCGACGTCTACGAGCGCGGGCGACCCTCGTACCCGGTCGAGGCCGTCGAGTGGCTGCTGCCGACCGGCGCCCGGCACGTCGTCGACCTGGGCGCGGGCACCGGGAAGCTGACCCGCGTGCTCGTGCCGCGCGTCGAGCAGGTGACCGCGGTGGAGCCGAGCGAGGGCATGCGCGAGGCACTCGAGCGCGCCGTGCCCGAGGCCCGGTCGGTGGCCGGGTCGGCCGAGTCGATGCCGCTCGACGACTCCTCGGCCGACGCCGTCGTCGTGGCCCAGGCCTGGCACTGGGTCGACCCGGCCGCCGCCGTGCCCGAGGTCGCCCGCGTGCTGCGCCCCGGCGGCACCCTCGCGCTGCTCTGGAACATCCGCGACGAGACCACGCCGTGGCTCGCCGAGCTGTCCCGGGTGATGCACTCGCCCGCCGAGCGCGACATGTCGTCCGACGCCCCGACCGTCGGCGCCCCGTTCTCGCCGATCGAGCGCCGGGACGTCCCGTGGGTGCACGAGCTGCGCCGCGACGAGCTGCTCGCCATGATCGCCTCACGCAGTTACGTCATCACCCTGTCGGACGACGACCGGGCCCAGGTGCTCCGCGACGTCGGGCACCTGCTCGACACGCACCCCGACACCCGCGGGCTCGAGACCCTGCGCCTGCCCTACGTGACGCGGGTCAGCCGCGCGGTGCTGCCCGACTGACCTGCCGCCGGGGTCCTGCGTCGGGGGCCTGCGTCTGGGGCCTGCCCGGCAGACCCGCGCATCCTGCGCGCCTCGCGCATGCCGTCCGGGCGCCTTGTCTCGGCCGACCGGGCGCCCTGTCTCGGCCGACCGCGCGGCCGGCCGAGCGTCGGCGGCGGCCCCTACGGTGGAGCCATGCAGCAGGAGGCGCGACTCGTCACCGTCGACCGGGCCTGGTCGGGCAGGTGGCACGGTCCGAGCGTCGTGCGCGTCTCCCCCGCGGCCGTGCACCTCGTCGGGGCGGCCGGCCCCGAGCACGACGACCTGCCGCACCTGCCCGGCACCCTCTTCTCGCCGTTCACCGACTCGCACGTGCACCTCGGCCTGGTCGCTCCCGAGCAGCTCGCGCGCGGGGGCATCGGTCGCGTGCTCGACCTCGGCTGGAGCCCCGACGCCGCGGCGCTCTGGCCCGAGCGCGGGCGGGTCGACCCGGGCTGGCCCGAGGTGCAGGTCGCCGGCGGCCTGCTCTGCCCGCCCGGGGGCTACCCGTCGCGGGCGGGCTGGGCGCCCGACGACGCGTCGCTCGTCGTCGCCGACGCCGCCGACGCCGAACGGGCCGTGGTGCGGATGCGCGATCTCGGTGCCTCCGTCGTCAAGGTCACGCTCAACGCCGACGCCGGGCCCGTCTTCGACGACGACGTGCTGCTTGCGATCGTCGGCGCCGCCGACCGCGTCGGGCTGCTGACCGTGGCTCACGTGCAGGGCGTCGACCAGGTGCGCAGGGCCCTCGACGCCGGCCTGCTCCGCTTCGCGCACGCGCCGTTCAGCGAGCTGTTGTCCGACGACCTGCTCGACCACGCGGCCGACGGCACGTGGATCAGCACCCTCGACATCCACCGGGGCGACGAGGCGCAGGAGGTGGCGATCGCCAACCTGCGCGGGTTCCGCGATCGCGGTGGCCACGTGCTCTACGGCACCGACCTCGGCAACGGCGATCTGCCCGTCGGGGTGAACGAGCGCGAGCTGCGCGCCCTGCAGCGCGTCGGGCTGGGCCGCGAGGCGCTGCTGACGGCTCTCGGCAGCGACGACTCGCTCGACGCCGGGCAGGACGGCGCACACTGGACACCGCGCGCGTCGTGGGTGCCGCAGCCGCCGCCCGACGACGAGCGCGACGACCCTGCGTGGCTGGCCCGCGCCTCCGTCCTCACCGCCTCGACCCTGCAGGAGCTGCTCTCGTGACCACCGCCTCCGTCCCCGGCTCCTCCGACGTGTCGGGTGGCCCCGACGTGCCCGCGGCCCCGCCCGCTGCACCGTTCGTGCCCGCGGCCCCGCCCGCCGACCCTGACGAGCTCGACGACCCCCTGGCCAGCGCGCACCTCGACGCGACCGACCCGCTCGCGCACCACACGGCGCTGTTCCTGCCCGCTGCCGACGTGGTGTCGTACCTGGACGGCAACTCGCTCGGGCGGCCGATGGCGGCCACTCCCGCCCGGCTCGACGCCTTCGTGCGCGACGAGTGGGGCACGCGGCTGATCCGTTCGTGGGACGAGCGCTGGATGGAGCTCCCGACCGAGCTCGGCGACCGCATCGGCGCCGCCGCGCTCGGGGCCGCCCCCGGCCAGACCGTCGTGGCCGACTCGACGACGGTGCTGCTCTACAAGGCGATCCGCGCCTCCTTGTCGGCCCGGCCCGACCGGCACGAGATCGTCGTCGACGACGACCAGTTCCCCACCGACCGCTTCGTCGTCGAGGGCATCGCCCGCGAGCGCGGGGCGACGGTCCGCTGGTTGTCGGTCGACGAGACGCGGGGCGTCACGCCCGAGCAGCTGCGCGAAGTCGTCGGGCGCGACACGGCCGTCGTGCTCGTCAACCACGTGTCGTACCGGTCGGGGTTCCTCGCCGATCTGCCGGCGATCGCCGAGGTGGTGCACGAGGCGGGGGCCTTGCTCGTCGCCGACCTCTGCCACTCGGTCGGCGTCGTGCCGACGCAGCTCGACGCGTGGGGCGTCGACGTCGCCGTCGGCTGCACGTACAAGTACCTCAACGGCGGGCCGGGCGCGCCCGCGTTCCTCTACGCCCGCGCCGATCTGCTGCCCGAGCTCGACCAGCCCGTGCAGGGCTGGATGGGCGCCGCCGACGTCTTCGCCATGGCCGAGGGCTACGTGCCCGCCGAGGGGATCCGCCGGTTCGTCAGCGGCACGCCGCCGATCCTGGGCATGCTCGCGATGCAGGACATGCTCGACGCCATCGAGGAGGCCGGCCTCGACGCGATCCGAGCGAAGTCGCTCGCCCTCACCGACTACGCGTTCGCCCTCGTCGACGCCTGGCTCGCGCCGCTCGGCGTCACGACGGCGACGCCGCGCGACCACGAGCGTCGGGGCAGCCACGTCACGGTGCGGCACCCGCGGTTCCGCGAGGTGGTCGCCACGCTCTGGCAGGAGGGGGTGGTGCCGGACTTCCGCGGCCCCGACGCCCTGCGCATCGGCCTGTCGCCGCTGAGCACGACGTTCGACGAGGTGCGCGTCGGGGTCACCGCGATCCGTGCGGCGCTGCAGCGGGACTGACCTGCGAGGGGTCGGGCCCGGCCGCGCTGCGTCGGGCTGGCCCTGGCTGCGCCGGGCCTAGGCCGTTGACCCGGGCTCCACCCCTGATCCGGCACCACACCCTCGGAACTGCTGGTGTGCTGCGGGATCGGCGGTGTCCCAGCCCCTGCTCGCGCGTCAGCGGCGACGCGCGGCGCCAGGGCGACGGAACTGACCCGTCGCCGCGAGCACCGCGACGAGGAGCAGCGGCACGATCCAGCCCGACCAGCCGAGGATCGTCCCCTGCACGAGGTCGATCGGCTCGCGGGCCGCGGCGAACAGCAGGTACGACCCGGCCGCGGCGTTGAACGCGCCGTGGGCGAGGGCGGCCGGCCAGACGCTGGCCGAGCGGAGCCGCAGCCACGAGAACACGGCCCCGACCACCATGCAGGTGCCCGTCATCATGAGCACGCCGAGCCAGCCCGGCGTCTCGACGCCGTAGTTGTATCCGAGCAGGATCAGCGGCGAGTGCCAGAGCCCCCACGCGACGCCGCTCAGCAGGACCGCCGGCGCGGCGCCGAGCGGCAGGAGGCGCGGCAGCAAGAAGCCCCGCCAGCCGAGTTCCTCCCCCAGGGCGGGCACGGTGTTGACGAGCGCCCCGACCGGGATGGACACGAGCTGCAGGGCGACGAGCAGCCCGATGGGCGGCAGCGGGCCCGGGTCGCCGAGACCCTGGGTCGCCTGGGCGACCTGCTGCTCCACGGTCTCGCGGAACGCCGAGAAGCCGGTGACGTCGGCGGGGTAGAAGCCGAGGGCCGCACCGATCGGCAGGGCGACGAGGACGAGCACGACGGGGACGACGAGCGCGAGGCCGAGAGAGGCGAGCAGCCGGCGGGCCGGTCGCAGCGGCCACAGGCCGAGGGAGCGAGGGATCGACGCCGGCCTGTCGACGAACCGGCTCACGACGAGCGCGCCGATCGCGGGCGTCGTCATCATGACGAGGGCGCAGACCCCGAGCAAGGGGCTCCCGAGTCCGTCGCCGCCGAGCCACAACGGCAGGCAGACGAGCCAGGCGAGGCCGAACGAGAGGAGCACGAAGGCGGCGATCGGCCACCACGAGACGCGCAGCCCGACGACGATCGAACCCGAGGAGGCGTCGGCCGAGTCCGCGGCCAGGTAGCGGTCGCCGGCCACGTGCGCTGCGACCGGCTGCCACTCCGCCGTCGTCGGCTCGTCGCACGCCTCGTCGACCTCGGGTCCCGGGCCGCCGACGGTGCGGGGTCGGTCATCTGGGGTCGTCGTCATCGGTGCTCCGTCCGTCAGCTCGCGCGTCCTCGCTGGGTCCCCTCCATGGTCGCCGGTGTGGGGCTGCCGCGCCTCCCCCGTCCAGCCGACCCACGCCTCCTTCGTCAGGCCCGTGAGCGGTGGCGGCAGGACTCAGGACGGCCCCGCACGCGCCTCCTGGATGGTGCACGACGCAGGAAACCCGCGTCCTGATCCGTGAGGGATCAGGACGCGGGTTCCTGAATGATGCGAGAGGGAGAGGGAGAGGCTAGAAGTCCCAGTCCTCGTCCTCGGTGTTGACGGCCTTGCCGATGACGTAGGACGAGCCCGACCCCGAGAAGAAGTCGTGGTTCTCGTCGGCGTTCGGCGAGAGGGCCGACAGGATCGCCGGGTTCACGTCGGTCGCCTCCTTGGGGAACATGGGCTCGTAGCCCAGGTTCATCAGCGCCTTGTTGGCGTTGTAGTGCAGGAACTTCTTGACGTCCTCGGTCAGGCCGACGGTGTCGTAGAGGTCTTGCGTGTACTGGATCTCGTTCTCGTAGAGCTCGAACATCAAGTTGAACGTGTAGTCCTTGATCTCCTGCTTGCGCTCCTCGGAGGCGCCCTCGAGACCCTTCTGGAACTTGTACCCGATGTAGTACCCGTGCACGGCCTCGTCGCGGATGATCAGGCGGATCAGGTCGGCCGTGTTGGTGAGCTTCGCGCGCGACGACCAGTACATCGGCAGGTAGAAGCCGCTGTAGAAGAGGAACGACTCGAGCAGGGTCGACGCGACCTTGCGCTTCAGGGGGTCGTCGCCCGTGTAGTAGTCGAGGACGATCTGCGCCTTCTTCTGCAGGTTCGGGTTCTCGACCGACCAGCGGAAGGCGTCGTCGATCTCGGGCGTCGACGCGAGGGTCGAGAAGATCGAGGAGTAGCTCTTGGCGTGCACCGACTCCATGAACGCGATGTTCGTGTAGACGGCCTCTTCGTGCGGGGTGATCGCGTCGGGGATGAGGCTGATCGCGCCGA
>Ga0265780_10004810_pt1 | contig 17286 bp, 18 predicted proteins | sample P1T30metagenome_FD_192432 | JGI IMG/M metagenome (GOLD analysis project Ga0265780, IMG submission 192432) | Plant litter microbial communities from East Loma Ridge, Irvine, California - P1 T30 | ecosystem: Environmental > Terrestrial > Plant litter > Unclassified | place: USA: California...
TCTTGTTGTTTCGTGCCGGGTGCGGTTTCTGCGGACGAAGACATTGCGCGAGTGAAACACGCTGCGCAGCGTGAACTGCGTGGTATACTGCAAACGAGAGTCGAAAGGCGTAGCATGGCTCGAATACCTCCTTGATGAATTTGTGGTGGGATGAACAGAGGAAGGAGTAAGTGGTGTTGATAGCTGTGAGGGTGACTAAGCGACTGGCTTGCTTCAACCTCGGAAGTTGTCCGACGCTTGACCGCCCGGGCTCCTCACAGTACCTCCACCAAAGCTATCATGATCTGAGCATCGCTCAGTTACGCTCAATTATGAGGAAGAATGCAAATTAACCCTAGTGCAACCTGTTCTCCTCAATGATTATGCGAGAAGGGTAAGCTATCTATCAAAGTATCGTATCGTCAACAGACGCTCATGGCCAGACCTTGCGTCAGGATGGTCGTGCATCTCACCAAAGGGACTGTGCATATTCGCGTTCGGTGCTGCTGCTGGTCCGGTAGAGATCGTCTGCTTCACGCGCATCATGGGGCTGCTCTCGTTTAGCAGCGCGATCCAGCATGAGAGCCGTGTGAAGCAAGGGGGACTACCGTTCATGAAGACCATATCCCAGGTCGGCGAGCAATCGGCATCTGCTTTGCTCAGATCTTTGATACCGACCGGCAGAGTCGCCTGATTTAGAAAGGCTGGAACATATAGAAGTTGGGCTCGCACGGAAAGCTCCGTAGTATCCTTTTTTTGCACCTGATCTAGAGTGTTGGTCGCTCAACGGACACGTTCTAGCGCCCGCTGCAGGGGCACATCCTCCACGTGGATTGTAAGCGACCACCACTAGGGGCGATCGAGCGCTTCAGATGGCTCAACCTCATCTCCCGGTCTGTCAATGAGAATATTTGGCCGCTCGTTATTGAAAGTGCATCACACTAGCATATAGTGTAGAGGCGAACTAGAGAATCTCGGCGACAATGCACCGAATGCGACGGGCGAAGCAGCTGTGAGAAGGTACGAGTATCAAGCTTGCGAGTCATCATTCGCGACAAACACATGTACTCCTCTCGGCCGTAGCAATTCAGTGAACGCTCGTTGTTGACAGGACGCCTGCTTGGTCTGACTTGGCTGGTTATCTTTGCGCGCCAATCGATTCCCAATCCAACCAGAACCGAGCATTCTTCGCCACATGGGCTGTCATTCGCCGTTGTGGCTGTCTGCACTGGACAAACGCGGTGCCATTGCCGACGACCACCAAGCATGCGTCAGATGCATTTGCCGGAGCTAAGCTCGTGCGGAAGATCCTCCGGGGCATTCACAAACTAAAGCATTGGTCCCCCGCTATCCTATGGACCGGACCATATTTTCTAGGACTTCTGGAAGCCCATCATCAAAGGACAAACCTCAATCACAGAGAAGTGATGCACGATGCGGAATCGAAGAAGTAGAAATTTACCTGGATCGAGGACCGCTTCATGTGTGCGTCATGGATGTCGATACCCGGCTATGTTTCAGGTTCGCGAAACATCCCACCACACCCAGAAATTGGACGCATGAACCGTAGCCTTACCAGGCAGGCGTCAACGGGAGCGAGGGCACTAGTCACACCCCTAGTGTTCCACATTCCAAAAGGGTGGACCTTACCCACCGGTGCCGCTCTACCAAATATGCATATATGGGCTTTATTCTTCCGCAGCACCCTCCGTGTATCGAATTCTACCACGCAAACATGCCTGGTGGTCTACGTCCTCCTCTCGAACAGTTCATCGCGTGGCCGAGACCAAATTATGAAGATCCTGTCACGAAACCGAAATATGTCCTTGTGTTCTCATGTATCCTTGGGCCAATCAGTCTCGCACTGTTGATGGCAAGGCTCTGGGTCAGGTTACGAATACAGAAGAGCGCTGGATGGGACGATTGGTTGATGTTCGCATCATGGGTGTGTGATCACGAATTTGGAGTCTTTACCTTTGAGCTAATCTGAATGGGCAGTTTCCTTTGATGGCACTGACTGTCATATTTCCCCTAGGTAAGTAGCCGCTTTCTCGTGAAGTCTTATGGACTCCACATCCTCAGACAATGTTTTCAAGAGACTAATAGAATACAGTGACTGAAAGGTTCATGTTCAACCGACACCTCTGGGACATACCATTCGACATCTACCCCATGCAGCGTTACTACGTCCTCGCTATTTATGTTCTCTTCTCCCTTGCAACGGGCTTGATCAAGATGTCGATCCTGCTGTTTTACCGCCGTCTATCGTCCCGCGCTGTGTCAGAAGCGTATCGATGGACACTGCGTATTTTGATTGCGATCATTGCCATTCATACCAGTAAGATCTGCCATGAGACTACTCTATACACTCAACTGGAGCATACCTAACACGAAATAGTAATATTTATGTGCGTTACAATCCTGATGTGCAATCCAGTCTCCGCATTCTGGAAACAGGAGGACTTCTTGCTTGTCGCATCAGGCAAATACGAGTTCAAGTGCATGAACGAGGGAGCTGAAATAGTCTCTAACGGGGTGATTTCGACGATACAGGTAAATGCGTTCCACGATACGTTTCTTCCGACATACTGACCATATAGGATTTCTTCGCTGCATCTCTTCCCGCCGTTCTTTGCTGGAACCTGCAAATGCATTTACGAAAGAAAGTCGCACTGTACTGCGTCTTCGCCGTCAGCTATGTCGTAGTTGCTTTCGGTGCTCTGCGAACCTACAGCTCTTATCGATTATTCTTCCAAACTTACGATGTTACGTGGACAGCATGCGACATTTGGTTATGGTACGTCTTCATCCATTCAAGCCCTCAAAGCTTATCAACTCCTACAACGAACATTAGCTAATTGAAATATCACACAGGTCCCTCCTCGAAGTCCAAGTCGGTGCCATGTGCGCCAACGCGCCCACCTTCCGCATCTTCTACCTCCACTACTTCAGCAGCGGGCCGGCAAGCTCAAACGGCACAACATCATCGTCATTTAGATCAAAGATTTCGTTTTGGAAGAAAGGCTCATCGCCTAGCAGCAGAGGGTACATTTTGGAATCGCATAGCTCCAAGCAAGGCCACATCGTCCAGACGAGCGCTTCGTTTGGAGGCGAGAAGCCGGAAGATGTCGAGATGGGAAGAATACATGCAGCGACACACATGTCGGTCGTGAGCTCGAATGCTCAGGCGTTACCGCCGTTACCACCTGCGCCCGGGTGGAAGAATTGGGCGAGGAAGGCGTAGGAAAACTAGTCTGCCTGAATTGAATTATGATATTATTACTTTCCCGTAATTTTTCCTCATGAACGTCCTTGTCAATGCACTAGGCATGTTAGACACAATCACTGCCACATAGACTTCACGGCTGCTGATCTATCTTACGGCGTCATTTTGTTACTAGTACAGCCACTGACACAGCGAGGATTTAGAGAAGCATGAAATCTTCGCGTTCTCATAAGTGCTTGATACGAACGGCGATAGCGCACAGTACACAATCTGGCAGCTTCTGCAGGCAATGAATTTCGAGATTTCAGCGATGCATTGCATGCTCAAATATTACAGTGTAGCCACTTAGTGTATCCGCGCATGTATTCGTGCTGTGAAGCGAAGCAAGGCACGTGTCCGTTAAGCTCGCGCTCTGCATATACTTCGCCTAAACCTGCATCTAACGCGAGAGTTGGAAGACGAGATGAACAGAAGACGTACTTCCTGGTTCGCAACTCCTTGCAAGTACTCACAAAAACCTTGGAATAGCTACATATTCAGATGACTTAATCCCTCGTTCTTGTACTATGCACCTTCACTCCAGTCGGCGAGGCCGCCAATCTGAAAGAATTCAATGACAGTGAGTTTTGTTTTCATTCGTCCGATAGCCTGTGCCGCACTGTGTGTTACGTGAATGCATTATTATTTGATCATTGTGATATGCTCGGTTGCTGGAACCGAGTTGCGTTTATTGGATGCCTTCAACCATGCACATGCGTCTAACAATGCACCCCAAGAACAATACAGACAAATAGCCGTGTCTACGGATGTGGCTCAATGCAAGTGCACATGCCTTCGGTTCGCCGCGATAGTAGCAGCCTAATGCAGTTGTATCACAAACTTGTGAATGCACCCTTGTCGCAAATTGCGTGAAGCTGATATGTTCGTGGCTGCGCTGAATGTGGGTATCGTTTGCGCGCCAAATACACAGAATCCCACCCAGCCCTCCAAATATGTACACAGAAAGAAATGAGATAAGTCGTGGGATTATGCAGTAGGCGGCTTTCGACCGTAGACGACTGTGCCAGGGAGGTATGCATGTGTCCCGTACGACTTCAGCTCTTTGCGCATTTGCGCAAGATGCACTTGTGCTCGAGCGACGGACCACTGGGTAATAATGTCAGTCATGATGGACATTTGCGTGACTGGGAAATACCTACGCCCCCTACTTGCGTCAATAACCGCAGCATGAAGCCCTCGACGCCATCCATTAGCCGTAATTGATTCCACCGACCAATGTTTTTGAGCTTCTCATCTTTCGGCCAGCCGTTCATTGGCCATTTGTAGTGCACTTCCACGACATCCACAAAACCAACATTCCTCATTCTCTCCGCATTTTCTTCCCAGATTGTAAAACTCTTGCCGAATCTTTGTCCCATCTCGATTACAACCTTGCCCCAAGTGTGGTAAAAGTGGTCGGGCCCCATGGTTTCATCATCTGAAACCGGCTGTACGGAGTGTTCGACAATCTCTACCCAGCCACCGGGTTTCGTGTGTTTGTATGCTTGCTGGAAGAAGAAGTCCCAATTTGGTATGCATCCGAAAAGTTCGCGGATGTGTATGAAGTCGAAGTGGTTGGTGGGAAATGTCCACTCTAGTGTGACATCGGCAATCTCGAAATGACAATTTGGTGGTACCCATTCGGGTTGTATGGGCGAAAGATCGGTGCCGGTTACGGTCGCAGAGGGGAATTGGTCTGCCATATCCTGAGATGGTAAGCATGCGCTATACATTCGCGTGTTGTGGTAGCTTACGATTGCCCATATGCCTGTGCCAGTACCGACGTCTAAGATGTTCTGCGGACTTTCTATTGGAGCCAGGTAGAGCTGTTGGTCTAGCGTCAAGAGGTACATGTGGTGCGCGAAGTCTAATATTTCCTTTGCCAGTTCATCATTGGGTCCCCAATAAGCTCCGTCCCGGTAGGCATGGTAGGAACGGCCTGGTTCTTTGTCAGTACTTCAAAGGCGATGTACCGAGGTTTGCGCACCATTTTCCATGCGGTGATTCAGTATGGATGAAGCAAGCGTGTCGGTCTCATCTCCAAGCAGACTTCCACTGTCAAATGCGGAATCTGACTCGAAGTCGGTGTCGCCATCTTCTTCGTCTTCATCTTCTTCTTCTGTTCCGTCGTTCCCAGGATCTTGTACCACTTGCGATGTGGGTGGTAGTTGTGCTTGGACAGTTGACGATTCTGCTACGTCTTGAAGGTCTACAGCGCTGTCTTGGCCATGTTCATACAGCCCCGCCTCGGTGAGAGGCTTGTACGAAGACGGAGAAGAAGACATTGCTATGCTGTTTGCGGACGACGATAAGCGCGATGGCCTTGGATCCAGGCTGGTAGTGAGTACATATTGCTTGGGCTGACCCGATGGAAGGGCAGAGTCGCCGATTACCTACGCGCTCTATACCGCCTTTGTCTCGAATGGGTGCGGAAGCCAGAGATTCTATCGGTCCTATGGCGCCGCGCGGATAATGGGGGCGGGTCTGCATCTCACATCAAGTCGGCGCTTTCTCCGTATCTATCCCGTTGGCGGGCATTAATATAAAGTTGGGCCGACGTGCGAAGCGATGCACGTGAGAGTGGTGGTGCGTTATTTGGCTTCGAAGCAGTCAGGGGTAAGCGAACGTTGGATTTGCGCGGGGCGAATCAGACGCGGGGTGCAGAGTTGTCGGCAGAGCTGCCCTCAGGTTGTGCATCCGCGATGTGGAGAGAGTGCTAAGAACGACAGATCGCCTCGTTCATCAATTGCAAGTTCGAGCTCGAAGCTCTGACAGTAATTGTAGTAGGAATACAGCGCGCGAACAATGGTCGCTGGTACGGTAGCCGATGGCGACAAAAGTGGCGGCGGCATGTGCGACTTGCCCATCCTCATCATCGGGTCCGGTACGTACCTAGCCAGTAATACTGACATGTCACGGACGCCTGTCTCACGCGATGTACAGGTAGCACCGGACTCGCCCTTGCACAGGGTCTTCGTAAGGTAAGTACCACAACAGGACGAATACCTAGGTACATTGGCTGCATAGGCGCCACTGCGGCCCGTCCTAAGTCCCCGTATGCCACGCCAGCTAATATTCCCATAGGCTGGCCTGAAATGCATTGTCTTCGAGAAAAATTCTTCCCGGCATGGCGAACGTGATTGGAACATGGGTAGGACAGCACGCGACAAACACCACAAATGAGTCTAACACCACCCAGGCCTTCACTGGGGTGCACCAGCGCTCAAGAGCCTTATGTCTGACGAATGCTGGGCAAAGATACAGAGTGTTCAAGTAGACCCTCATGTTCCAACCAAAGAGTTAGACACTTTGAAATGGCTTCAGGGCGACAGTGGAGAAGCCATGGCTGCTTTTACATTCGGACCATTTTATAGGTTGCGACGAAGCAAGTTGCGCGATCTGTTATCGCAAGATGTGGACATCCAGTACAACAAGCGCCTAGTCGATATCATATACTCTGAGGATGGCAAAGATGTCACAGCACACTTTGCTGACGGGACGACTGCCAGTGGTTCGCTATTGGTAGGAGCAGACGGAGCTCGCTCTTCGACCAGGCAACTCCTTCTCGGAGCGGAACTCGGCGCCATCGATCGATTACCTTATGCAGCGACATTTGTTCAGCGGAAGTTCACCAAAGAGCAAGCGCTGTATCTCAGAAGCTTCCATCCGCTTTTCCTTGCGAGCGCACACCCACGTAATAATTTTGCCTTCTTCGGCATGCAGGACGCAACACTAGCCGATGATCCGTCCTCGTGGACCTTCTTTTTCTACATCTCATGGCACAGCAGCCTGCAAGAGCAAGAGGAAACCAAGAATTGGACTGATTCACAGCGCCTTGCCCAGCAGAAAGAGCTCGCTAAAAGTTTCTGCGATCCGTGGAAAAGCGCGTACGAATGGACGCCAGATGATGCACCTGTGTGGTATATGGGATTGACTGCTTGGGATCCAGGACATGACGGTCACCGATGGAACAACCAGGACGGAAGAATCACCTTGGTTGGCGATGGCTGCCATCCGATGACTTACCAGCGCGGTCAGGGTTTGAATCATTCAGTGACGGATGCTGGGCAACTGAGAGATGCTCTCGTCAAGATTAGCCAAGGCGCGAACCAGAAAGAGTTTATTACGGCCTTCGAGGACGAGATGATTTGGAGAGGAGGTACCGAGGTCAGAGACGGTGTTGCAAACACAACCTTATTGCATGACTTCGAAAAGGTGAAGCAAAGTCCGCTGTTCACGAAAGGCATGAAGAAAACCGAGACATAAGCTATGATAATTACAGCAAATACGAAGAAGTCGAAGTCCGGCTTGTCCAAGCAGCCTCGTGAAACATCTCAAGCCCCCAGTATCGCTGTACCGCCTTTGGCTTTGTTGAACTCATCGATAGCAGCACCTGTCTTGGTGACAGCCATGGGAGCATCAAGCGGCTGCAAAACTAACTCAGCCAGCTACGATGTCTCATCAGCATGCAATGCTGACAAAGGAAGGCGCACGTACCTCGAAGCAACCAGTATTGCCAAGGTCTGGCGACTCGAGCAGATCGGTCAAATCCCCAGATGTCTTGATGGGACCGTGATACATTGACGGATAAGCAGGTCCGAACGCTTTTGCCAGCTTGGAGTAATCGAGCACCGCGACATCGTTATAAGGAGCAGTCTTCCTATGAATGAGGGGTTCGACCTTTTACCTACCGTTATTGAGCACAAAGCTGAGGTAGTGCTTAGCATGTCTTCTTCAACTCTATCAGGCTGTGCAATGCTTACATGACAGGCTTGAGATCAAATCTCAGTATATCACCGATGGCTTGAATCGTTAAATGCATGGAGCCTTCACCAGTGACGAGGACGGGCCTTTTCCATTTCGCGCCACTTTCCTTGATGGCTTGCGCAACGCCGACGATTGCGCCCGTCGCATACCCAACGGAGCCAAAGACGGTCTGATCAAACATCACGACTCCCGATGGTAGGCGCGAATCGCGCAGCCCGAATGCAGAAGTTACTGTCTCGCCGATGATAATGTCACCTGGGCGGAAGAACGCGCTCAGGGCCTGAACATTCAGCATTAATATACCAAAGCGGAAATGAGTACAAGTGATGCTTACAGGCCATAGATAATCTTGAACCAAGGCATTTGAAGATTTTTGTTCTCCGAACCTGGGTATAGGGTCCCAGGTGATCTTCGCCGCGCTGATGGACGACCTGGCCTGCTTGAGGCTGTCGGCCAGCGCTTGAAGCGTCTGCAAAATCAGTAAGCAAATTCTCCCAACAATTGCCAATGCACTGACTGATTTCATGGTGACCAGGTATGCCAGTTCCCCAATCGAGATAGTGATTCGCTGAAAGTCAACTATGGTGGCGTTTTTGTTGACACAAGTCGTCAATTCGCCAGTGTTGAAATCGGACTGGATTATGAAGTCAGTATCTATGCAAAAAGGTGACGCTCGTAACACGCACAGGATAGTTTCCGACCCATAAGACATAGTCCGCCTGCTCAAGCGCTTCCTTCACACCAGGATGGGTTCCAGCTCCTTGGTGAACGCCGGAAAATTGCGAAATTATCTCGTTTAAGCCACCTTCACCCATGACTCTAGTAAATGATGGGATATTTGCCTGCACGATAAGTTCATGGATCTCCTGCAGCACACCGTGTCGGACTGCGCCTTCACAAGCCAGTTTTCTATAAGAAATACACATGAGAGACTCACCTCCATCGAGGATAAGAATTGGGTTTCTGGCATCCCCGAGCCCGCTACGAATCTGCGAGATCACTTTCGCCTCCAGGCCCGGGTCGTTGAGCGGGAGCGACCCCACAATTGGCATGTCAAGTGGCGCTCCGGAGATTATCTCGTACGCTATGTCCACCGACAAGCCGATGTAAATAGGTCTCGACTCTTTCATCATCGTATTCAAAACACGATCGATCTCCGAAGCTGCAGACGGGACATGATCGATATCCGTGGTGGCAGCTGTTATATGCTTCGCCATCTCCTGGTACATGCTATATCCCGTCAGTGATATGTGTCAGATAGTTTAGCGCGAATGACCCTTGCCCATACTCCCCATTCCCAAGCGAATGATGCATGATAGCCTTCCTCCTCACAGCATTGACAGTCGGGTATCCAACGATATGCACGACCGGAACAAACTCAGCATATTGGCCAGCCATACCACAATACGCGGATAGTTCGCCTGGCCCGAAGGTGATGATGAAGGCGGCGGCACCGTTGACTCGTGCGTATCTATCCGCGGCGTAAGATGCGACGAGCTCATTTGTGTTGCCTTCCATGAGAGCTCATTGTTTTCGACGAGGTCTAGGAGTGCAAGTTCATAGTCTGAGAGATTTCGGTAGAGGAATTTAAGTGTAGCAATTGGTTCGCACCTCCAGGTACTCCGAACACGCTTCGGATGCCGAGCTCGTGAAGGCGCTTGAAGAGTTAGTCTCCGATCTTGATTTGAGGCATTGCGTTGGACTTGTGTTGATACTGGATATAGCTTTTGTGGCCTTGAGAAGGGTGCCAGAATGTGTATCTATATACATTTGCTCTGGGCCATCTTCAGCTTGTTATGATTCACGTCAAGCCAATGACCTCCTGGTATTTTCGCCACTGACGAGGACATTCTGCAGCACAAGATACTGGAAATATGCACGACGATGAGCAAAGCAACCTGCATGAAGCTCCTCGGGTTAGGGTCGTGCGAAGAGGCTCTGTGTAAATGTTTGTACTCTGGGAGATCGGCTGGGGCTGAGCAGTGAGCTCGACCAAGCGTCGGGTTTGGTTGCCGTCTGCCACAGGAAGACCAACATAACGACCACGAACAGAACCGAATCATACATTGCGGTGCGACAACAAAAAGGATATCCTCTTTCCAATACCAAATGTAGAGCGCGAAATGTCAAGGCATGTCGCTTGTTCCCCGGCTTAGTGGGCGCATGTCGCAATGCCTATCAGCTGGGTCCGACTAGGTCAACTCCCAACATAGACTCGAACACGCGAATGCCGATTCGAGAAATTGATCAAAGCATGTGTGGAACATAGATGAGTCATGCAAGTATATTTCTGACTAATAGAGCGGTGTCATTGTCTATAGGGCAGTATCCAGTCTGGTGTTTAGCCGCCGATGGCTTACAAACAACCTTGCATCATTTAAGGTTCCCGTTGTGACACAGTCTACTAGCCTCGGCTTTAACTATCCACCTACATCCTGGACTGCTCAAGCAGCTTTGCATACTTGGAACGACGTTATTTCATCATCCAGTACACATCCTTCTCGTGACATCTAGTATTATCGGCATCCTTCTGAACAACTACGATCGATGCGGCTGGATAGACGAGACGTCTCTGATGCTACCTCTCAAGTCAGCATGCATCTCTTTCACTATTATATGGTTTTAACTCAACTTGTACGTACCAGTCATTTCCATCTAGACATAAGGGGAGGCAGTTTGCTGTTTGACAGGATCGGTCTGCCGCAATTTCCAACCCTGGAAGTACTCCTCAAATTTCTCGGCTCCGACTTCTTTCATGACGTAGTGCTTGTCAAGGATAAGGTTCTCGTCCTCGCAGTACTCGCTCTCCATCTGCGTCTGGAAGAATGGCATCAGATACTCTTCGTTGTACTCTGCGAGGGCTTCGACGTGACCAGGGAGCAAGTCCTTCTTATCCTGACGGGCGACCAAGACAGCGCCGACTGAGTTCTGCCAGTACATTGGCGCCCAAGCCCAGCTGTAGTTAGGGAAATCGTTTTCGCGCTCAGGTTGGCAACCAATGTTGAGGAATGTGCCAGCGGTGTTGACCCATGGAACCATGCTAGTAGGGACATCATTGCGCTTTGCCCACGTGTCGACACTACCAGGGATGCGCCGGACCAGAATTGGTAAGTCTACATGCTGAGAGATGTCGGTGGCTGCTTGCTGGAAGATAGGGTGCGAGTTAAATATCTCACAGGCTTCGTACCTGGGGCGGTTGTCGACAGTGACATCTCCATTGCAGTTGATACGGACAGCAGTCACTTTCTTTCCGCGGAGCTTTTCTTCCATCGAATTCTTCCGTGCCGAGCGTATCTTTCTGAACTCCTCATAGAGACTCAGTTTTAGAGGCCTTCTAGGACGGTCGAAGTCATCAGAGTCGTCAGAATCGCAAGAAGCGTACCAGTCGTCATAGTCCTCGACTTTGTGAACGGCACTATACTTGAAGCTGGTGAGGAAATCTCCGATATGGCGCAGATCTGAAGGAACTAGATCGACGAGTGACATCGGGTTGTTCGTTGAGTGAGCGATGATGGGTCCGCCCCACGCATGCAGATACTTAGATGCTGAGTCAGAGATGCCAGCTACCGCATCGTTGAACTCCGAGCCATCGTTGAAGTAGTTATCGCGGTAGCTTATGTAGACAACATGCCCGATATAGCGGTCCAACAGCTTGTTGTGTACGAACTCGATACGCTTATCACAGACATTGTCGTTGGTGAATTTTGCTTTTGTGACATTCGAGAGCGCACCTTCGTCTGAAAGGTCCTCCAGTTCAATGGAATCGGTACAGTAATTTCGCGACTTAAGCCAGATGAATTGCGGGTGCGCTCGTGCGGGATCGAACAGTATCGCGCGGCTGTACTTCTCGCCTTTATCGGTAGCAGCAGGACGATGCTGATCTTGAAAATCCTTGAAGGTCTTACAGAGGTGCTTGTGGGTACTCCAAGCGATTTTCTGACATGCCCTCGAGCAGTACAGACTGGAGCGGCATCCTCCGCACAGCTGGGAAGCGACGTTTTCGCACTCGTCGCAATATCCCGGCGGGTTCGGGGTCGCCATCGTGCCAGCTTCGTGTCGCCGTATTATCGAGTTGTGCTGTGCCGAGAGAGTAGACGAGTTGTTGGCGACAAAATTCATGGAGTGCAAAAGTTCCGCGGACGGCCCGTGCACTAAACAAAAAGTGGGGTAAAGGTGAAGGTGAAAGCCCAGAGCACGGGCGATACGATGAGAGAAAGGTGCATAGCAGCGTGGACAAATGCTTCGTTTTCACCTGATAGGGTATACATATTGACTTATCTAAGCATCTACAGGCGCCTGGTAGCTGCCATATCCACCAACATAGTAACCAGAGCTCTTATGCTCCCTCACTGGCGGCGGCTGAGGCCACTCTTCCAACATGGTTCCATTGCCTCCTGTTAAAGTAAAGTCATAAGTGGCCAGTGGATTGTTGTCGATAAGCAAGCTGTAGTCTCCCGGGTATAGTACTTTGTTGCCCATCTCATCAACACGCGCCAGCGAGGCCAGCGTCAGGTTCAGCATTGCTGTACCTGAAGACCCACCGGCGATGCTATGGAGGCGCTGATAGCTTACGAGAGACTTCTTGGGGTGTGGCGCTGGCCCATTCTCGCCCGCGATGTAGCCAAGAGTGACGTAGTCGGATGTCACACTGCCGGTGTTCTGGACGCTGACCTGAACAGACGCAAAAGCACATTGGTCTAACCAGGCAGACTTGCAGTTTGACGTTAGATCCGAGATGGCATAGCTAGTCTGCAATCCAGAAGTGATCTTTGCAGTAAAGTTTGTGTAGTGGAGACCGTGCCCGAACTCGTAAATCGCAGAGCCGTTGTACCACTTGTATGTGCGACCAGGGTTGTTGTCACTGGGGCGGAGCGACATGTCGGTCATGGCGACTTGGCTGATGAAGTTTGACGGGTATTGGGTTTGCGGGAGACGGCCAGCTGGTGCTACTTTGCCGGTCAAGATGTCAACGATGGCTGAACCACCATCCTGACCGGGGTATCCGCCCCACAAGATTGCAGACACATTAGGATTGTTCTTGATCGGCGACGAATCAAGTTGACCGCCACCCATAACGACAACAATTGTCGGTTTTCCGATATCTGCGAGCTGTCCAATTACATCAAGCTGCGCAGCAGTCCACTGTAAAGAGTTTCGATCCATGCCCTCCTCTTCAACGCCGTTATTAATGCCACCGATATAAATCAGGACATCACTGCCATCAATCGCGGGCTTGAGGTTGAGCCATCGTTCCGTTGTTGGGTCTCCTTGGCCTTCGGGAAGGCCTCCAGCATAGTTTATCGTAGCGTTTATCTGCTTCAATGCGTAGAGTGGAGAGTGCAAGTATGTGCTCACACCGGCGTAGTTCCCCAGAAGTTGGGTCGTAGCATTCGCCCACTCGCCGAATAGCCCGACTTTTGTTGACGAGTCGATGCTCATTGGCAGAACCCCTTCATTTTTCAGGAGGACGATTCCCTCGGTTGCGGCCTGGCGTGCCAGTTGCTGAGATTCATTAGTTGCAACTGTGTTCCAACCAAGCTGTCGGTAAGGTTGGTCCCCAGCGGAGTCAAACCAACCCACCCGCACAAGAGAAGAGTATTGTCGAACCAACGCTTGGTCGAGCACGGTCTCGTTCGTAAGGCCTTGCGAGAAAGCACCGGGCAGGTGTGATTGCATGTAGGTTCCACAATCTATCTGTTTACAAGAAAACAATCGTTAGTAAGTGCCATATCAAAAGAATGGTTCAAGACAATGGTAAGACGCGCCAATGGCGGTTCCTTATAGCCACCTCGCCGTCTTTTCGGATCACTCATACTGTGAAGGGGTCGCACTTACTACCTCCAGGTTAGCTAACATTCTTTGGAAACGCTGTTTGTGGTCGTGACTTACCATCAGTGCCGGCATTCAGTGAATCTGCCGCAGCTCCCTCGCGTGACGCTGACCATTCGTGAGGTAAGTAAACATTTTGAATCGCATCGCAATCAGACGTGACCCATTGTTCAGTCTGATTGAAGCCCCAGTGATCGCGGAGGATAGTTTGCAGCAAGTAAGGGTCAGCACAACTGATCAGAGACACGTTAGCATTCGTGCCACCAGATTTCTCCTTGTGTCACCTACGAAGGCACACCATTCACGCTATTGTATGAGCACATGAACGCCCCTACGTTGCTGCGCACGCAGCTCTCGAAAGGAGGAAGAAAGTATTCGACCATGTCCTGTTGCGAGATCTGCGCATCGAATTGGTATCTAGAAGCGAATCGTCAATGCATATCCACGCTTCTTACAGTTGCGTAGCTAACCTCAAGTTACCATTCCAAGACTCAATGTCGTAGCCAGCGTAGTGCTTGCAGGTGGCAATCACACGCCTGTAAGGATCGCTGTCGTCTCCTTGCAGACCTTTGATCAAAGCCGCAACATACGACGACAGATGGTATGGATCTTCTCCGGGTGTCTCCTGGCCACGTCCCCAGCGAGGGTCTCGAAATGGGTTGATGTTAGGAGTCCAGAAGTCCAGTCCAGTGCTAACTTGGAGTTAGTAGGGCTTGCCACACAATATGCAACGCTACACACCGGTTGGCATTGTTGAATGCTCTCGCTTCCATAGAAATCACCGTTGCAACCTTGGTGATGAGTTCGTCATCGAAAGCCGCTCCCATCAAGATTGGCTGAGGAAAACTTGTGCTGTAGCTGTACTCCGTGCCGGCCTGTTTGCTGAAGTTTGTATATGGGCCAGCGATACCTGGAAACTGTTAGAAAAACACTATCTCGACTTCACACTGCTGATCACTTGCCATGCAATCCTTCATTCCACCATTGGTATGGAGGTATGCCAAGTCGCTCCACGCCTCGCGAGCCAGATGTGGTGGCATTGATCTTCTCTTCGAGAGTGTATAGCGCAACAAGCGACTTCGCTCTTTCAAGCGGTGCTAGTACTGTTCAGTGTCGCGTCGAGAATCGCTTTTTGCTTGTTTCAACGTACTCGCTGACTTGTTGCAAATCGTCACGTTCTTCAGCGGACCATTTGTGCAGTCCGGAAACAGAGCATGAACTACTCCGATAACCAATGACAGAGCCGCAAGGTAACGAGATGAAGTCGGCATCGTGTTTGTCTCTATCGAGGAGCGCGTCGAAATGAACGATTACTTACTCTACTTCCGTCTTATACTCGCACAATAGCCGTGGACTCAACCTTCCCCATGCCGCCGAAAGGTTGTCATGCTTCTCCTCACGACGCGTCTACGTCATGAAGATGCAGTAAAACAGCGTAACCACGGCAAAATCAAATCCGTGGCCCAAAATCATTCGCACGTCCTGCGGCTCGGGAAGAAAAACCGGGGCGTCACACAAAACGCTTGTTAGCGACTATCGATAAAGCCAAGGGTACAAGAGCCTCATGCGGAGACTCCTCAGTGGCGGACTCAACTCCATGAGGGGTCGGCACTAGGTGAATATCTTGTGTCTTAACTGGATGCAAGTTTAGGCAGAATGCAAAGATCAGCAAGGGTCGCAACGACATGTTGCCATGCACTAGGCTCGAGCGCGCGTTTAGCACGCTACCATATCTTGCTCCCCGAAGACTCGCATCTGCGAAACAACCCTCCAAAACTGTCTATGAAGCCTAGTTTGACCTCTTCACAGTCATCGGCATGCCGTCGCGCGGACGCGCCTCGAAAACGAAGGTTTGGAATGCGCGGTCCCCAAATGTTAGGTCCCAATCTGTCCATCCCACCCTGGGCGTCTTGTTTGGCTTCAGATCCGCACACGTGAAGTCGAAGTCTCTGACTGTCAAAAGTAACGCAATCTTCAACTCGTCCATCGCAAGAGGGCTGCCTAGGCATCCGCGTGGACCTCGCTCGAAAAGGCGCCACGCATTCCGCGGGAAGTCTTCCCGCGCAAAGCGATCTGGGTCGAACTTCGTCGCGTTTTGAAAGAAATTGTTGTTCATATGCATAGTCATATGCACAGGCACCACCATCTTTCCTTCGGTCGAATAGTTCTCGCCCTGAAAGGCAAGGAATTTATCTGTCGGATGACCTGCTCGCGCAGTATGGCCGATAGGGTAGAGACGCAGAACTTCCTTAATTACGTTGGTGGTGTATTCCAGTTGATTCAGTCTGTACGGATCATCTTGTAGCATCTTATACGTCGCATCAACACCCTTGGTGAAAACCGCATCGTGTTCTTCGCGTAACTTCTGGACAATTTCGGGATGAACGGAGAGCCTCAGCAGTTAGCCTGCGGAACGTTTTAGGGATCTGAGACCTGCTGAGCTTACATCATCATCAAGTAGCAGATGGTATTCGAAGTGGTCCCCGAGCCCGCTGCCAACAGGGTCTTTATCTGTGTAATTGAGTTCTCGAGAAAGGCAGGGTCAAGGACTTGTCTGCCCAATTCGCGGCTTTCTTCAACATAGTCTCGCAGAGCAAGATCCATGATACTAAGCCGTTTCTTACCGCTAATATCTGTCTTCTCCTGTACCACTGAGTTGAATCTCTTCTTGATCATCTCTGCCAATATCGCGTTCAGTTTCTTAGCTTCAGCCTTGACAGCTCGCAGTCTGAAAAAGTTGCTGATGAAGTTGTACGATTCGTGTGTCTTTGCAAAAGCGCGGCACATCCTTTCCCAGTGCTCTAAAGCTGCGCTTCCTTGGCTCTTTGCGTTCAGTGAGTGACCGAACGTCGCTTTGCCAATGACATCGAATGTCGTGCGTTGCGTCAGCTCCTCGAGACAAAACCTTTTTCCTGTATCAGCCAGCTTGTCGATCATGGACCGGAACTCCATTATCTCTTCAGCAATCTGCTCTTACTTTAACTAGCTACAAAAGAATTTAGGTTTGTGTACTCACTGCAGGGCGCATGTTGCTTACATGTTGGATAGAGAAGGCCGGCGAAAGCATTTTATGAAGATATTTCCATTGCGGGCCTTCTACGGTAAGGATGTTGCCTTTGCCAATAAGTGGATTCACTAGTAAATTATTACTCTTAGTTTAGCTATATTTTGCGGCAGCTATATAGTACTACTGTTTAGCCTCGTTTTTAGGATAGTTCTTCGTGACAGTTATATACTGTAAGACGTCTAGGTCTACTACAATAACTTAACCTAAGCTAGCTGGCTATAAAACCAAATAGAAGACACTAGGCAAGTTATACTTCTTAGCTATCGTGGTTACAACGGTCTAGTAACAAACGTTAGGCAGAAGCTCTGCTATGATCTCCCCTATGAGCTTAAGATGCCCCCAAAACCAACGGTGTAGCGGTTTCAGCTTGAGTTTAGTA
>Ga0265780_10004811_pt1 | contig 17284 bp, 18 predicted proteins | sample P1T30metagenome_FD_192432 | JGI IMG/M metagenome (GOLD analysis project Ga0265780, IMG submission 192432) | Plant litter microbial communities from East Loma Ridge, Irvine, California - P1 T30 | ecosystem: Environmental > Terrestrial > Plant litter > Unclassified | place: USA: California...
CGCCACAAGAGGCCAGCAACCAAAGCTCGCGACGTAATATCGGGTGAGTGGGCTCATCAGAAGAGCCTAACGTAACGCCGCCCTGTTTACAAAGTCGTGGAAGGGTACGGCCGCTTTCCACCACGTTAAGCCGTTCGTGCTTGCGATCGGCGGCGGTCAAAAGCTGTGATCAGGCAACTCATTCCGGTGGTCAAAGCGTCGTGGCGCTTTGCGCCTTACAGATACCGTTTATTACGGTCGTTTGCCCCTGAAACGTGGATGCTCGTTGAAAAGCCCCCGTGCGGCGATCAATCGTAAAAATATCCATTATGAGTACGTTTCCGTCTTTCCAGCGAATGGCGGCATCCGAAACATTGATATTGCAAAGTTCGGAACAGGCATGGACAAATTTTGCCTCTTCGGGCGACCAAACGCCAATTTGACGCTCGGTAATTTGGTAAAGATGCCTTCGGACGGACCCGTCCTCTCGTAGGGTCTCGCACGACATCATTATCGGGGCCTCCGCCGGAGCCTGACCGGCAATGGCTGCAAGTAATGCTATCTTGAAGATCATAGCCCCGCATAACGACGCGTCCCTAAAGCGGAAAGGGAAAACGAGATGCGTCCAGCGTCCTGTCTGATCCCGGAGGCAAATAGAGCACCAGCTTTAAAGGCACGCGGCTGGCTGGATGCGACCGGCAGTAAGTCCCAGTTGCAGATTTGCGCGCGACATCACACACTGCCTCGATGCGTTACACCATCGTCTTTCTTCTTTTTGCGATTTTGGCCTCATGCGACGCAGCGCCAACGGCGGTTGAACAGGTCGGCGAGAGAAAGGCGAGAAGTGTCGGCGAGCGAAAGATCACTGGCGTTTTGACGCTCTACAATGAAGGTTCTTCGTTTCATGAATGCGCCCTAAAAGAGCCTTGGAATTGCCCATTCAACAAGCAGCCAGAATGCGGATTCGAGGATATGTCGAATGGAAACTCCTTGATCAAAGAAACAGTGGACAAATCTGGTGCGAATCAAGGTTACGCGACATTCGGTGTCGTAATGATCGGGGAAAGAGTTGACGGCGTAACGTCGGGCCACCTTGGCGCATATGGATGCGAGTTCCGAGTCCACACCGCTTTGAAAGCGTTTATAGTTCCGAACGTCCCACCGCCCGAGTAATATTGCAGGTTTTGCTGACTCTCTGTCCCACGCCCAAAAACCACCGCACATTCAGCGTCGTCACTACGCTGCCGCCAACGCTCGGTAGACGCTGGCGCGGTTGATCCCGAGCGTCTTGGCGATAGCGCTCGGACTCTCGCCCCCTGCCCGCATCGTGCGGATACGCTCGCCGTCGATCTTCGCCGGTCGCCCCTTATAGACGCCTTCCTCCTTCGCTCTGGCGATACCTTCAAGCTGACGCTCTTTCCGGATCGCCGTCTCGAACTGCGCGAACACCCCGAGCATTTGGAGAAACGCCACACCAGCCGGTGTCGAGGTGTCGATCGGCTGCTCCGTGGCGCGCAGGTGACAACCCTTGGCTTTCAGCGTCGCGACGATGGCTTCAAGGTCGGCAACCGATCTCGCAAGCCTGTCGAGCCGCGTTACCAGCAACGTGTCGCCGTCTCTGACGAATTCGATCGCATCTTGTAGCCCCAGACGATTGCTCGCCTTGGTGCCGCTCATCTTCTCGCTGAACACCTTGCCAGCCCCAGCCGATGCAAGTGCTTCCAATTGGATGTCGAGGCTCTGTGACGCGCTCGATGCGCGTGCGTATCCTACGATCATATCTCGCCGCCTTCCGTGTCGCATTTGGGTTTATACCCTTCCTCTATCCTGTCGCATAATCGACAAGTCAACCCAAATGCGACATAATCAAGCTGCTTCTGCGACAATGCTTTTGCGTATACCTAAATGCGACACAGCGATCACCCCTGACGTGCTGAAACGATGCTGTCAGAGCTTCGTAGAGACCGTAGCGCGATGATATTGAGGGGCGCTGACGGTGCCGGGGACGGTCAGAGATGGTCGCAAGGGGGGTGGGGGTCGGAAGGGGGTGCCACCCCTCGCCCCACCGGCCTCGCTGATGGAGGCTACCAAGCGCCTCTCGGGATTTTTACAGAATTTTAGAAACCGATTACACCAACGTCGATCAGGGTCTGATGCCGGTCAGAGCGATTACCGGCGCATCTGTGGCATTAACCCAAGTCCATATTGCCGGTGCGAGCCCTCCACCTTGATACGCTGGCACGAACTGCGTGACGATAAACGGTGTAACTCCGAACATCGGACGAAAACTCTCTGTCAAAGTGTTCAGATTTTCGGAAGACTTCATATAGAATGTACCTATGAATGGACAGTACCATTCTCTGACGTTCCGGTTCGCGCGAACAAATCCGTCAACCTGACCCGCAGTAACCTTTTCATCAAATGGGTTGTAGGATAGAAGAAATATCATTTCTCCACCTCCGCTTGCTGCTCGATCATTGGATTATTGATCACCAATCCGTCGAGCGGTATAACAACTTCCATCGACTCACCTTCAGACCGAAATCCTATCCTATTATTCAACGCTATCTTTTTCTCTACGTGATGCTCGTTTTGAAGCCGGTCAGGGTCATTATGTGTAAAAAACAAAAGCTGATAAATCGCGACTGCGGGCATGATCAAAAATGGCACGACTGACCAACCCAACCCATGAGACATTTGGAGTGTAAACATCAGCGGCGGCAGATTCAGAAGATTAAAGACCATAACTGGCGCAAGCGCGCTTTTCGGGCGCATCCGTTCTGTCGCCGTGGCTACTACTGATCCCCCCCACATAAACCGCGCCCTTCAATCTTCGCTATCAGCTTCCGCTCTCGCCACCATAGACGGCGCAAGCTCGACTACAATGCGGTAGCCGCCTCTTAATCAGCCCTTCTGCCGACGCAGCGCCTCGACGCAGAATTCCAACTGCTCACGATCGCGCGCAGCATCTTGCGGCGTGGCGGCGTTCGCGATCCTGTTGCGTAGCTCTGCGATTTCCGCCTCTCGTTCCGCAATCGTCAGTTGTCCCATTGAGTCTGGCATAGCGCTCCCCTGTGAAGTTCAGTCGCGACCTCACCCGATCACCCTAAATATCGGATGACGAATGACGAAACGCTCGGCGGACTCCTAACACCCCAGACTGACGATCAAAACACCCCGCAGGGCGAGCCTGCCCCTGATTTCGAGATGCTCCGCCGCATGTTCCGTGAGGCGGCATCCGCGACCGACCTTCAGCGCGAACACGCCAAAGAGGATCGCGACTTCTTCGACGGCCCTCACCAGATCGACGACGCCGCCCGCGCCAAGATGCGCCGGATGCGAGTGCCCGAAACCTACTGCAACAAAATCACGTCAGCAATCGGTGCCACCCTCGGCCTCCTCGACAGCAATCAGACGCAGCCAGAAGCCGTCGCCCGCAACGAGGATGGTGAGGATGCCGCCACCATCGTCACGCAAATCCTGCGGTATCAGGCTGACAAAACCCGCCTGCCCGCCGTCCTTGATGCCACCTCCGAAAACGATCTCGTCGAAGGGATTTGCGCGGCCAAGATCGAAATCGACCAGCATGACAACTGCAAGGTCACCCACATCCCGTATGAGAACTTCTACTACGATCCGTGCAGCATGGCGTATGATTTCAAGGATGCCACCTACCTCATTCATGCCTATTGGTCGGATGTCAGCGCCGTAAAGCGGAAGTGGCCCGCGTTCGCCGATCAGATTCATTGTGCGGGTTTCCAAGGCGATGGCCCGGAGGATCAGCCCACCTCTGCCCGCTATTGGGTCGATCCGTCACGCCGCCGCGTCATGATTGTCGATAACTTCTACATCGACGCCGCGACGGGCAAGTGGAAGCGCGCCATCTACTGCCACTCCACGATCCTCGAACACGGCGACACCGGCTATTTTGATGATCAGGGGGAAAGCGTCTGCCCGATCGAGGCTCTGTCATTCCACGTCATGCGAGACGGTGAACGGCGCGGCATGGTGCGCAATCTCGTCCCCCTCCAACGCAAGATCAACGGTTTCGAAGCTGCCCTTCATCGTATGGCCATCTCGAACCGTGTCAAAGTCAGCAGCAGCGCCGGAACCGCCAACCCCGCCGATCGCGATCTGGCGCGTCGAGAGGCGCAGAAGACGGATGGTGCAATGCCCGAAGGCTACGACATCATTCAGGGCGATCATCGCTTCACCGATATGGCGAACGCCGTTGCGTTGATGAAGCAGGAAATCGACGATGCCGCGCCCGGTCGCGCGCAAATCGCGCAAGCCGGAGCCAACACATCGGGCCGCGCCCGGCAGCTTCTCCAACAGCAAGGCTTGGCCGAACTCGCCCGAGCATTCGGCAAGTGGGAAGATTTCGAGGAACGCATCTATCGTCAGATGTGGTTCCGCTCGCGTCAGTTTCTCACCGATCAGACGATGGTCCGCGTCACTGACAATGCCGGTGCCCGTCAGACGCTGAAACTGAACGTGCCCGTGATCGAGACACAGCTTCATCCGGTGATGGCCCCCATGCTGGATCAGACCGGCCAGCCGGTCGCTGGTCCAGACGGTCAGCCCGTCATGCGCCCTGCCGTCCATCCTCTCACAGGTGAGGTTCGGCACACCCCTGTCCCCGTCCAGACCGCGACCGAGAATGATGTCGCCACGATGGACGTGGATATCACCCTGAAGGTCGTCCAGACCGCTGACACGCTCCGCGACGAGGGCAAGCAAAAGCTCATGGAATGGTCGGCGAAGACCGGCATTTCACTGCTCGACCCCAGCTTCAAGTTCGCGATTAAATTTTTGGGAATCCCCGACGAGCAGCAAGTGCTCGCCGCCTATGAGGAATGCTTCCAAGAGGCGCAGCAGCTTAACGCTCCCGCCCAGCAGGAGAAGGCGCAGGCAGCGCAGCAGGCACAATCGGTTCAGGCAGCGTCGGCACAAGCCCATGCCCAGCGTGAGCAAGCCGCTGCGGCGCGTGATCAGACGCTGGCGCAGAAACACGAAATCGAAGTTCAGGGCGCGTTGCTCGACAATGCGTGGAAGGCGGCGATGCTTCGTGCCGGTCATAACCCGAACACACCTGCGGTTTGACTAAATAACATGATGCGAAAGTCGGGGCGTGATCTCCCCGGTGAGTAGCACGCTGATGACGAGCGAAACGGTCACGCGAGGGTAGTGGACTTCAATCACTTGGGAAGCCGCCAGTCGGGCTGCGAGTTGGCTACTTATAGCCGGGAGAAGCATGAGCGACACCTTCGACGACATCTTCAATTCTGACACAACGACTGACGAACCGATCGAGGCCGTAGAGCCTGAACAGCACGATGCCACTCCGGTGGATGTCGAACTTGAACAGCCAGAGCCTGTTGAGGAAGTAGCGGCCCCCGTGGTCGAAGCTCCCTCCGACAATCATGTAGATGAGGACGCGAGGAACGGAAAATCCGTCCCCCTGCCCACCTTCCTCGACATGCGCGACCGGATGAAAGCTGCCGAGAAACTGGCGGCGGATCATCAGGCGAAGTTGGAAGAATATCAGAAGTCGCAGCAGGTCAGCGCTTCCATTCCTGATCCCTTTAACGACCCCAAAGGGTATGCTGACTACCGTTTCGCCGAAGTCGAAAAGCAGCGTGTGAATGACAAGATTCTCATGTCTGGCGAGTTTGCGAAGCGGACACACGGCGTAGATGCGGTGGCGGCTGCGGCAAATTGGGCAAGCGTCCAAGCCGAAGCTGATCCCAACTTCGATGCAATGGTGGCGAGTCAGCCCGATCCTATTGAGTGGGTCATTCAGCAGCACAAAGTTGCTGTCCAGCAGACTGAATACCTGAACGATCCCGTCGCTGCGGCGAGGAAGATCGCTTTGGAACAGGGTTGGATCAGCGGCTCCGATTCCGCTCCCGTGGTCGCACCAGTGATCCCGGCGGCAAGCCCAACCAAAGCAAAGGTGCGTCCTACAACTCTGAACGACATCCCGGCCTCCACCTCGAAGGCCACCCCTCAATCAGAACAGGAGAGCTTCAACAGCTTTTTCAATCCACGGTGAAATAAATGTCTAACTTTACTCTCGCAACTCCCTCGCAGAATGAAATCTGGTCCAGCCAGTTCATCTCTGAATATGTCCGCGCCTCGACCTATCAGAATTTCATGTCCACTACGGGCAACAACATCATTGCGGTCAAGAATGAACTATCCAACAAAGCTGGTCAGCTTATCCACGTCCCGCTGTTCGGCAAGCTTCGCGGCACGCCCAACGATGGCACCACTTCGCTCGTCGGCAATGAGAAGTCGCTGACCAACTACTCGGTGGCGTTCCAGACCAAGCTCGTCCGTGACGCGGTGAACATCCAGATCACGGAAGAACTCAAGACCGAACTCGATCTGCGTGGCATCGCGAAGACCGCGCTCACTCGGTTCGCCTCGGAAATGCTCAAGAACGACCTCACCACCGCGTTTAACTCGGTGCCGGTCGCGATGGGCGGCGACGCCGAAGACGTGACTGTCGCCTATGGCACCGCTTCTGCGGGCCAGCTTAACACTTACGCGACCACGAACGCGGATCGCACCTTCTTCGTCGGCGGCTCCAACACCGGCACGATGTCCACGTCGCTCGCGACGATTGGAGCATCGACGGGCGTCCTCACCTCTGCCGTCCTGTCGGCGATCAAGGACAAGGCCGATGCGACCACCAATTCCAGCGTGTTCGCGATCGAGCCATACCAGACCAAGGATGGTCAGCCCTATTATGTGCTGTTCGTCAACGCGGCGGGCTATCGTCAGCTTCGCTCTGATTCGGCGATCTACCAGTCCACCAAGGACGCTCTGCCGCGTGAAAAGGACTCGGATGAGAATCCGCTGTTCACTGGCGGCGATCTCATCTGGGACGGCGTGATCATCAAGAAGGTCCGCGACTATACCACCATCGGCAACGTCGGCGCATCGTCGGCTCCGGTTGCGCAGGCGCAGCTTTGCGGTCTAAATTCGGTGATGATGGGCTATTCGATGAAGTCGAAGCCGACCCGTAGGTCGGAAGACGACTACCAGTTGAATGCCGGTGTTGGCTTCATGGAGCATCGCGGGCAGATCAAGGCGTCGGTCGCTGGTCTCCAGACCGGCATGGTGACGGTGTTCCACGCTTCGTAAGCGTCTCACCCCATACCGCTAAATAGAGGGTCGCTGGATGTTCCAGCGGCCCTTTTTCTTTGAGGCTACATGGCATCTGCTAAATCCGTCATCACCCTTGCCCTGTCGAAGCTCGGCGTCTCCGGCGCGGGCAAAGCTCCACGTCAGTCTGACCTCGACCTCGGCATCACCACGCTTCAAGCGCTCTACCGCTATCTGATTTCCAGTGGTGCGCTCGGGCGTGCCCGCCCCGTAACCCCTGTCGATCACTACACCGCTCGCGAGAATGACCGCATCTTTCGAACCGCCGAGCACGCCACACTATTTCAGATCGATCTTCCCGACATCGTTACTGACACATACGCCGGATGCTCTGACTCCATCTATTACGACGATCCGCAATGCTCGGGGCCGCGCCCCCCTCGTGAAGGGGCGTTCGTGATCATCAACGACGCAAACACCGGGAACACCGCCGAATACATCTACGAGGGCTATACCAACCGCTGGATTTCGGTTCACGATCTGTCGCTGCAAGAACGGGAGGAAGTCAGGGACGCCAACGGCGGCATTCTGGCGGTGAAACCGGAGTCGGTCGCCCCGCTGTCATACCGCGACATGAACGGCCTCGCCGCCCTGCTCGCCACCAAGCTCGCCGACCATTACTCCGCCACGCCCTCGGCGCTGACGATCCGCGACGCGCTGAACTGGCAAGCCGCGTTGGCGAACGGCTTCGGTGAGCCAGAGCGCGAGCTATTCAACGATCTGGTATGGACGGGGCGCGGATCGCGATATTAACGAGGGAGCCGTGATTTTCTGCATGTCACTGTCGCAGTCTAGCAGCAAGGCGTTCTTCTTGGAACGGATGATTAGGAATTGATCGCTTTAGGCGCGTCATGTCTGCAATTTCTTGGTCGTCTTCTACGACAATCCAAGGCTGTCGAAGGAGCCATTTCCGTAAACAATCCTCAAGATTGCCTTCGCTTTCTTCCAGTTCATAGAAACGATCGTCGAAGCCGTAAAACATCTCCTTCCCTGCTTGGGAGTCACCGCTGATGTAAATTTCTTCTATTTCGTACTCGTTTTCCACAACGAACCTGTCAAAGTCAATGAGCAAATCGCGATGGTTCGGTAGCCCAATATCACCTAAAAGGTCGGCTGTTTGCGCCAGTCGTGGGCGGCTCTCTATCTCATTCTCATAATACTGCGCGTGACCGCCATTTCTGACCTCGCCACGATACTCCCAAAGATCGTCGAAGCGCACTGCGTCATACGGCAGTTCATCCCTTTCGTAGCCGCGCTGAATAGCCTGATCGATGAACATGGCGACCCACGAACATGCTGCCCAAGTCTGTTCGGCCACCACCTCGCTACCCGGAACTGGGATTCGATCAATATAGCTTCTTTTCACGAGCGATTTCCCGGCCTCTGTCCGACGACACTCTGCCACGCCGGACTAAAGTCCGCTACCGGGGGGACTGCCGCCCGTCCGCTTTTTGCCCTCTGCCTAAATAATGGGTGAGACCCACCCCCATTCCCTTCGCCAAACAGGCATATCAGCGCGACCTCTCGTTCGCGCCCGAGCAAATCCTACGCAACCTGATCGTCGAGAAGGACGAGTCAGGCTCCGATCCCGAAACCGTGATGCTGTTGCAGCGCCCCGGTCTCGAACTTCGCGCCACGCTGGCTGGCCCCGTCCAAGCGCTTTACGCCCCCAATAACGCTCTGACAGGCTTTCCAGCGCTGATCGCTGTCGCCGCCGCCACGGTATATTCAATCAGCGGATCACGGGCCACGGCGCTCGGCACCATCACCGGCACGGACACCCGTGTCGCCGTGGCGTCGAACTTTGATCGGATCGCGATCGTGGCTGACGGTTGCCTATGGCTCTACGGCGCGTCCAAGACCTCGACCGCGAACACCTTCCGTCAGGTGGCGATCCCAGTCGGCTACCGCGCCGTCGATGTCACCACCCTCGACGGCTACTTCATCGTCGCCATGTCGGACGGCACCTTTTACTGGCTCGTGCCCAGCGACGACGATTTCACTGGCACGGTGAATGCCCTGCACTTCGCCACGGCAGAGGCGCAGCCTGACTCGCTTGTCGGTGTCGAGATTTGGAACGGCAACATCCTGTTCTTTGGCAGCGCATCGATCGAGGTGTGGCAGACCACCGGCAACGCTGATCAGCCATTCCAGCGCACCCCCAGCCAAGGCTTTCAACGCGGTTGCCTGTCCCGCGACACCGTTCAGCAGATCGACAATTCTGTGATGTGGGTCGGAGAGGACGCCAAGGTCTACCGCGTCGCCGGGGTGCCGCAGAAGGTCTCCACGATTGGCATTGATGAGCGTTTGAAGAAGCGCGCTGGCAGTCCGTCAGCGTGGACGTTCAGTTACTCTGGTCACCTCTATTACGTCCTGAATATTCCCGGTCAGGGCAGCTTCGCTTATGACCTATCGACGCAGGTTTGGAGCGAGTTCGCCAGCGAAGGCAACGTGACGTGGCGTCCCCATGTCGGCGCGTCGAATGCCGACACGGTGATCTGCGGTGACAGCACGACGGGCGCTCTTTGGACGGTCACTGACGCCTACACCGACGCGGGGACGCTGATCAGGCGCACCACCAACGCTTCGGTGGCGATCGTCGGCGCTCCGGTGCGCAACGATGACTTCGCGATCGACTTCGGCGCGAGCGGCCCATGCACCCTAAACCTGCGGTGGGCCGACGCTGACGAGTTCCTGTCTGATCAGGCATGGCAACCGCTCGACGCACCAGCCGGGGCAAGCGTGGTGACACTTCGACGGCTGGGACAGGCTCGCGCTCCCTATCGCCAGTTCGAAATCGAGATCACCGATCCTGTCGGAGTCCGCATCAGCGGTGCTCGTATCGGGGACGTGTGGCGCTGATGGCGACCGTCACCGTCAAGGCGCTGGTGCTCGCCCGGCTCAACACCAACATGCCGATTGTCGATCCGAAAACCGGCCAGCCGCTCGCCACCTTCGCGCAGACGATCAACAACGCTTGGGCGAATATCTCCGCTGCCTTCACCGCGCTCGATCAGCGGGAGTCCGATCAGTCCGCATTGCTCGCCCAGATCGTCGCCCTCAACGGCCTCATCACTTCCACGCAAGGTCAGGTGACGGCGATCCTTGCGGAGCGTCAGGTCGGCACCCTCGCCGCCCCCGTCGTGTTCGGTGTGCGTGTCAGAGGGCGAATATGACCGTGTTCCGCACCTTCGACCCTTCCTCGCACAACCGCATCGCCAATATCCCGAGCGTGCGGAAAACGATCGGCGAGCACATCCCGAGCGACGATCCCGTGGATTTCAGTGACAGTGCTCTCGACGCGTTGAACTGGATACTCCTCACTGATGGCAAACATGCCGCAGCCGTGTTCGAAATCCGTGGCCCATGCGTGCTCGACGGTCACATCATGTTCGGGCCGGAATGCCGGGGGCGCAAGGCGCTCGCGGTCGGTCGGGAGATGCTCGACTGGATATTTGCGAACACGAAGGCGGAGATCATCACCGCCGCCCTCCCTGTCAGTAATATGGGGGCGCGGGTGTTCCTGAATCATCTCGGTTTCACCGCCGACGGTCTGCGGCTCGTTTCAAACCAGTATTGGACGAAGGCGCATGCTTGGTTTCATCTGATGAAATATGATCACAATATGGTCAATTCTGCTCTTGAATCGCTCTAAATGGAAGTGGAACAGACGAACCAATGAACGCTGTTCCATTGTTACTTTGTTTAACAAACCACACGAAGTGGCCCGCCGATCCGAAATCATCCACTACGAACGGAGGAAGCCAGATAAGGCCAATCCTACCGTCGCCCTCCCATCCTTTACTCCGGAATTGCGATGCTATGGATGGAACCAAATCGACAATGCCGACTGCCGCATAGGCGCTCGACTGCACTTGCTCCGGTGAGATGACATAGCCAAGCTCATCAACATGCTGATATGTGTAAATATATTTCGGCAGAAAGCGTGTATCTTCTTGAAACATGAAACGATCTCCGACGCGCACTCTTCGATAATGGCAGAATAATACGTCGATGTTCAAGTGCTCGTTTTTAGCCAGCGGCGGCTTGCTCGTCCTCAGATGCTGGCCCTTGAACCGAGTTGATAAATATAGCCATGAAGAATTTTCATGGTAATTACTGATGCCTCCCGCAGTCGCGGCAGCGGGCATTGCCGCAGCAGGCACAGTCGCAGGCGGCGTCGTCAGCGGCAAGGGCGCATCCAAAGCCGCAGCCATTCAGGCGAAGTCGGCGGCTGATCAGCTTGCCTACCAAAAGCAAATGTATGGTGATGATGTCACCCGCTACCAGCCTGACATTTCGCGCGGTGATACCGCCGCCACCAACTATTCAGCGCTGCTCGGACTCGGTGGCGACGCCAAAACCGCCAATGACGCTTTCGCTACGTGGAAAGCTGGCACCGGCTATCAGAACACGCTCAACGCGGCGCTCGATGGTGTGAACGCATCCGCCTACGCGGCTGGTATGGCGCGGTCTGGTGCTGCCTTGAAGGCGTTGCAGGATCGTGCCGGTCAGGTCGCTGACGGCACCTACAACACCTACATGGGCGATCTGAACACCGTGGTTCAGACTGCCGCGAATGCAAAATCGGCCCTGACTGGCGCGAGCACCAATGCGGTCGCGCAGAATGCCGCCACATCGCAGAATGCGGCCAATGCGGCTTCGAACGCCGCGCTATCATCTGCGGCTTCGACTTCCTCGGCGCTCCAATCCCTCGGGCAGCTTGGCGCTTACGCATATAATTCCTCGTATGCGCCAGCCAAAATCGGCTCCGGCACCACCGGCCCCATCGTGATCAATAACGCGAAAGGGCCACCCGCATGAGCGATATCAATTGGGGCCTCCTCACTTCGGCGAACGCGCCGCTCGCCAATCCGATCGACGCTTTGAGGGCGGGAGCCGCTGACCGTGACGCCGCGCAGCTAACCGCGCTGAAACAGCAGCAGTTCGCGGCCCAGCAGGCTGCGGCACAACGCGCGCAGGCAGCGCAGCAACAGGCTGGTGCCGCATACGCGACCGGCAATGTTCGCGGCGCAAACGCTGCCCTCATCGGCTCGGGTCAGAACGATCTGCTCTCGACGGTCAACACCACCACGAAGCAGGACTTCGACCAGCATCAGGCGGGGCAGAAAGCCATCGCCGACATGGCCGGTTATATTCAGGAACACATTCCGGCTGATCAACGCGCAGCCTTCATCACACATCTCGACCCGTGGTTTCAGGCCGCTGGTGCAAGCCCGAGCGACATCGCCACCGTGGCGAGCAACCCCACCAACGAGACGCTCGGCGCGATTTCGCGCGCCTTTTACTCGACGCAGGAACAGGATGCCGCCCGCGTCGCACAGCAAAACGCTGATTCCACGACACAGAATGTCGGGATCAATCAGCAGAACGCTGACACCACGCGCATGGGCGAAATCCGTCAGGAAAACACGCCGGTCGGCATCAGCATCAATGACAATGTGTACGTGCCGGGTGGGGTGACACCTTCCGCTCCCGGTCACGGTTCGACCTTCGATCGCATGATCGGCGCTGAAAGCAGCGGCCATCAGCTTAACGCACAGGGCCAGCCTCTCACATCATCCAAGGGCGCAGTCGGGATCGCGCAAATGCTACCTTCAACTGCGCAGGATGCGGCCCGAATGATGGGCGTGCAGTTCGACCCGCAGCGCTTCGCCACTGACGCTAACTACAATCGCCAACTCGGCCAGACCTACTTCACCTTCCTCGTCAATCGCTACCACGGTGACGAAACCAAGGCCGCAGCCGCATACAACGGCGGTCTTGGCCGCGTTGACGCAGCAGTCGCGCAGAATGGGCAGAATTGGCTTTCCGCCATGCCGCACGAGACCCGCGCCTATGTCGCCAAGGTTCAGCCGGGTCAGGCGGTGCGCGGCCCCACCATGATTGCGGCGGGCGTTCCGAAGGAAAACCCCAACCCTGTCGATCCCGCAGACCCCGCGATCGAGATGGCTGCGCGGCAGTACGCGGCAACTGGCGAAATGCCAGCCTTGGGCAATGGTCAGGGACCGATGCGCCATGCGATCCTGACGCGCGCAGCGCAGATCGTTCAAACGAACCATTGGACGCCCGCGCAGATCGCTGCGAACAAGGCTACGGTTAAGTCGGCGACGACCGCCCTTTCCGCCGACAACCGAATGTATGACACCATCCAGACGGCGGAAGAAACCGCTCTGGCGAACGGCCAGCGCTATCTCGACCTTGCCGCCAAGATGCCGGGGAACACCTCCTCGACATGGTATAATCGGGTTCGGAATGGGCTTGGGGCGGAATTCTCGGACCAGCGCGTTACCGATGCCAACACCGCCTATCAAACCTTCGTCAGCGAATATAACCGAGTGATCAACTCGACCCCGAGCGGCTCGGGCACACTGACCGACGCTTCCCGACGCGAGGCGCAGGAGACGTTCAACAACGCGACAAACTCGGCGGCGAAGGTCTCCGCGTTCAACGTCATGAAAGCCGACATGGCGGCGCGCAAAGCAGCGCAGCAGCACATAATCGACCGTCGCACCGCCATCATCGCAAATGTCGGTCAGACGGGGCCGACGAATGCAGGACCGGCGCGCATCGCATCAGCGGCTGAATACCACGCGCTCCCATCCGGGACCGTCTACATCGATCCCACCGGCCATCAGCGGAGGAAGCCGTAATGGCCGACCCCAATGCGCCGTGGCTCGACGATCCGGTTGTCGGTGGAGCTTCACCGGCTCCCTCCAATCAGCCCCCCACCGCCGATGCGCCGTGGAATGCTGATCCCGTCGTCGCGGCTTCGACCAGCACCGCCCCGGCGACAAATGCTGCTCCTGCACCGCTCACGCAGGATCAGGTCAACGACCACATTCTGGCGCTGATCAACGATCCCAAGGTTTCGGGCCAGCAAATCCGCGCGTTCTACACTGCACAGGGCGGTAAACTGAATGAGCATGACTCGGGCGTGCTCGACCAGCGTGACATCTACATCGCGCGGAATCACCACGCGCCCACGGTCGGCCTCGACACCACACACCCGATCGCATCGGGAAGCCCTACCCTCACTGACAACCGTCCATATTCCTTCGGGGAAGGTGTGCGTCAGGGCGATCAGCACGTCTTGTCGAATGTCGCTGGCGGCGCAGGATGGCTCGCCAACAAGGTCGGCATTTCAAACGCGTGGGGCGACGATACGCGCGAGCACTTCGCCAATCTCGAAGCCGGTGAGGAAACCCAAGGTTCGGGTCTGGGGAAGCTCACGGGCGAAGTCATTGCGGCTTCTCCCGCAGCCCTCGCAACAGCCCCAATTGAAGGCGGCGTGGCGGCGATCGGCGCTCCGCTATGGGCGGCGCGCTCACTGGCGATGCTGGCGGATGGAGCGTCACAGGGCGCTCTCACCACGCACGCGAACACCGTTGGCGGCGTCGTCAAGGATGCTGCGATGGGCGGCGGATTGGGTCTTGGCTTCGGCACTGCCGCGCGCGGCCTTTCAGCAGTCGCCAGCACTCCTACTCGTGCGGCAGTGCGTGGGCGCGAGGTGCTCGACGCGGCTAATCGCATTGGCGTCCACCCGCTCCCGGCTGATGTCGGCGGGAGCCTCACCAAAGGCGTCAACGCGGCGGGCGAGGCTGGTTTGCTGTCAAACATCCCACTGACAGCGGGCGCTGATCGCTACCTCGACAACCTGCGAACCGTTCGTGATCGTGTCGCAGCGTCCTTCCTTCCAAGCCGCACAGCGCCACGCGACATCGAATCCGCAGCGCTGCATGTCCTTCACGCACCGGGCGGCCTTGGTGATTATGAGGCGCGATCGGCGGAAGCCGGTGGCCGTCTCTATGACGATGCTGCGCAACTGGCGTCAGGAACACAGATCGAGACGCCCCGCACCCTCGCAGCGGTCAATGCGCTGATCGATCAGGCCGAACGGACACCGGGCAACTCGCCGGGCCTCGAAGCCCTGCGGAGCCTTCGCGACGATCTGACACCGACGCCAGATCAGACCGTCAGCCCAAGCATTTTCGACCGCGAGTTTGGTGGCGGAGCAGGCCCGACCACCATTCCGGGCAATCGCGCCCAATACGCGATCGACAATCTCCGCCGCCTCCGCACGTCGTTCGGCGATAACTTCGATTCCGGTCAGCGCGCCGCACGCGAAGCCGCCAACACCCTTTGGGGGCCATTGTCAGAGGATATTCAACAAGGCCTGACCGCACAGGGTCGCACCGATGCCGCTGATGCCTACCGCGCCGCTGATCAGCATTGGGCGCAGCGTCAGCAGAACCTCGACGAGATCGTCGCCCCGGTTCTCGCCGGTCGATCGCACGAGCTTCTCGCTGACAAGCTCGTCGATATGACGCGCAATGACAGTGATCTGTTGAACCGTGGCCTTGCCCTCATGTCGCCTGATCAGGCCGCGCAAGTCCGATCGGCGCTCGTCGCGAACCTCGGTAGAAGCAAATCGGGAGCGCAAAACGCGACGGGTGACGCCTTCTCACTGCATTCATTCGGCACCGATTGGGACAAGCTTTCCGATGGGCTGAAAACCACGATGCTGTCGGGTCAGGCGGGTCAGGACTTGCAGGATTTGGCGCGTCTGGCGGAAGCCGCCAAAGCGTCAGGACGCTACAAGAACACGTCTGGAACCGCCCGTTCGCTCGACGCGCTCAACCTTCTACGCGGCGGTGTCAGCACCCTCGTTGGGGCTGGCGGCGAAGCCGCTGGTGGTCTCATGACGGCTGGGGCCACCCTCGGCGCGCAATATGGCCTCGGGCATCTGCTCGCCTCCCCAGCCGTGGGTCGCGGCATCGTTCGCATGGGGGAAGTGCGTCCGATCGCGCGAACATCGGCAGGACTGGCGGCGCTGGCGCGGCGCGTAGCACCGGCTGCGACGGATCAGCGCTGACACGGCGGGATAAATACCCGCATGTCCACGTCTTCATCGATCGCAATCACCTTTCCCGGCACCGCTGGCATTCGCACCGTCACCACCGTGGCAGAGCTTCGGAACGTCCTATCCAACACCATATCGACCGCTGACAACATGCTGGTGGCGGGGCTGCAAACGCTCGGTGACGGCAAGGGCGGGACATATGTCTACGATGCCGTGAGCGTCGTGCCCGACGATGGTGACGCCAGCGTCACGCCAATCGATGTTGGTGCGGGCGCGGGACGGTGGCTGAAAGTGGAGGTGGTCTCGGGAGACGCGACCGGCATCGCTTACGGGGGAGAATTCCCAAGCGTCCGCGATGCGCTCGACGCCCTCCTCTACGTCGCGCCCGTCATCGGTGCATTTGCAGCGTCCCCGGCGGTGGTCGAGACTGGCACCACAATCCCGACCGTGGCGCTTACATGGACACTCAACAAAGCGGTCTCGACAGAAGCGATCACCGGTCTCGCTCCCCTCACCCCTGATGCCCGTTCCGCCACCGCGCTTGGCCCGTTCACCTCGGATCATTCGTGGACGCTCACCGCCAACGACGGCAAGACCACCGTTACCGCCAGCGCAACCATCACCTTCCGGCAGCGTCGGTATTGGGGCGTGTCGGCTTCGCCCACACTCACCACCGCAGACATTCTCGCATTCAGCGGTGAGTTCTCGACCAGCAAAGGCAAAAGCGTCAGCTATGACTGCACAGGCGGTCGTTATCCCTACTTCACCTACCCCGCCTCCTTTGGCGATCCGGTCGGCGTGACGGTCGGCGGACTGGCATTCTCCGATCTGGTGATCACCACCCAGAGTTTCACCAACGCGAGCGGGTATGCCTCGAATTACAAAGTCATTCGGTTCGGCAACCTACAAACTGGTTCGGCCATTGCAGTCGTGTGGGGCTGATTTCCGCTAACTGATAAATAGGAGATGACGACATCTCCAACGATCGACCTACGCTTTGGCGGATACATAGCCAGCGTCCCAACTGTTGCCGTGTTGCGCAACAGCGTCGATCCCACCCAATACATCAAGGGCGATGCAATAATCGTCCTTGGCAACAGCGACATCAGCGATGGTCGTGGCGGCGTCTACGCTTGGTTGCCAGACGCGACCGCCGCTGACGACGGTTACGATGTCATCGCACCAGTTGGCGGCGCGGGTCATCCCGGCCGGTGGGTGCTGGCAGTTGGCCCGACGCCTGAACTGGCC
>Ga0265780_10004812_pt1 | contig 17283 bp, 16 predicted proteins | sample P1T30metagenome_FD_192432 | JGI IMG/M metagenome (GOLD analysis project Ga0265780, IMG submission 192432) | Plant litter microbial communities from East Loma Ridge, Irvine, California - P1 T30 | ecosystem: Environmental > Terrestrial > Plant litter > Unclassified | place: USA: California...
TGCAGGGCAATCTCGATCCGCTCGCGCTGATCGCCGGCGGCGAGACGCTCGACAGCGCGATCGACACCGTGCTTGAGGCGTTCGCGGATCGGCCGCATATCTTCAACCTCGGGCACGGCATCCTTCAGGATACGCCCTTGGACCATGTCGAATGCCTGCTGGCGCGGGTGCGGAGAACGCGATGAACTTCCTCGGCAACGCATATCTGTGGGTGAAAGCCGCGCATCTGATCTTCGTGATCTTCTGGATGGCGGGGCTGTTCATGCTGCCGCGCTATCTGGTTTATCATCAGGAGGCGCTGGGGAGCCCCGAGGAGGCCGCGCGCTGGGCTGACCGCGAGGGCAAGCTGCGATCGATCATCCTCACCCCGGCGATGGTGCTGGTGTGGCTGCTGGGGCTGCTGCTGGCGGCGAACGCGGGGCTGTTCAAGGGCGCACCCGGACTGGGCTGGCTGCACGCCAAACTTGCTTTGGTGGTGATCCTGACCGGCTATCACGGCTGGGCGGTGGGCTACGCGAAGAAACTCGCACGCGGCAAACCGACGCTGGCGGGTAGGACGCTGCGGATGGTCAACGAGGTGCCGGCGATCCTCGTTACGCTGATCGTCATTCTGGTGATCGTACGCCCGTTCTGACTTGACTTGGCGCAACGGTGGACCTAGCTCTTCAACGAATGTTGTTTGCGGCGCCGTCCTGGCGCCCGCTGCGCGGCATCATACCTCCAGCATCGTCGCGTATCCTTCGCTGACTGACGCTCACCATCCAGCATATCGTGCGGACACCCCCATGCATCTCAAAGACCTCAAGAACAAAAAACCCGCCGAACTGGTCGAGATGGCGGAAGCGCTCGGCATCGAGAGCGCGTCGACGCTGCGCAAACAGGATCTGATGTTCGCCATCCTCAAGGTGCAGGCCGAAAATGGCGAGCAGATCATGGGTTTGGGCACGATTGAGGTCCTGCCCGACGGCTTCGGCTTCCTGCGCTCGCCGGAAGCGAATTACCTCGCCGGTCCGGACGATATCTATGTGTCGCCCAACCAAGTGCGCAAGTTCGGCCTGCGTACCGGTGATACGGTCGAGGCGGAGATCCGCGGGCCCAAGGATGGCGAGCGCTATTTCGCGCTGGTGAAGCTCACCGCCGTGAATTTCGACGATCCCGACGCGGTCCGTCATCGCGTCAATTTCGACAACCTCACGCCGCTCTATCCGGAGCAGAAGCTGACGCTCGATCCGTCCGATCCGACGATGAAGGACAAGTCGGCGCGCGTCATCGACATCGTCTCGCCGCAGGGTAAGGGCCAGCGTACGCTGATCGTCGCGCCGCCGCGTGTCGGCAAGACGGTGATGCTCCAGAACATCGCCAAGGCGATCACCGACAATCACCCTGAGGTGTTCCTGATCGTGCTGCTCATCGACGAGCGGCCCGAGGAAGTCACCGACATGCAGCGCTCGGTGAAGGGCGAGGTCGTCTCCTCGACCTTCGACGAACCCGCCACGCGCCACGTCCAGGTTGCCGAAATGGTGATCGAGAAGGCGAAGCGCTTGGTCGAGCACAAGAAGGACGTGGTGATCCTGCTCGATTCGATCACCCGCCTCGGCCGTGCCTACAACACCGTCGTGCCTTCGTCAGGCAAGGTGCTGACCGGCGGTGTCGACGCCAACGCACTCCAGCGGCCAAAGCGTTTCTTCGGTGCGGCTCGTAACATCGAGGAGGGCGGCTCGCTCTCGATCATCGCCACCGCGCTGATCGATACCGGCAGCCGTATGGACGAGGTGATTTTCGAAGAGTTCAAGGGCACCGGCAACTCCGAAATCGTGCTCGACCGCAAGGTCGCCGACAAGCGCATCTTCCCGGCGCTGGACGTCGGCAAGTCCGGCACGCGCAAGGAAGAGCTGCTGGTCGATCAGGGCAAGCTGTCGAAGATGTGGGTGCTGCGCCGCATCCTCATGCAGATGGGCACGATCGATTCGATGGAGTTCCTGCTCGACAAGATGAAGAACTCGAAGACCAACGAGGATTTCTTCGACAGCATGAATCAATAGCCGAATGCGGACCGCGCCATGCTGGCGCGAGACTCGCATCGGCTCGGCCGGCGGGGCGCAAGCCCCGACTGACGGCATCAGCTTTGCCCATGCCGGGCTGATGCGGTGCTGCTAGTACGATAATCGGCAGTGGATTGCGCGCGCACGCCTGCGCGATCGCCCGCGCAATTCCGCCGTAGCTGGACGTGGCTCCAGACGGGATCCGACCATCGCCGCACGCACCGCGACACTGCGTGTGAGTGTCGCACCTCCAGCAGCATATCGCACTCAATTACGATCGTCTCGATCGCTTCGGGCGTACAGCCGCACCATGCCGAAGGGCGTTGCGATAAAGGCGGAGTCGCGCGCATACATGCTAGCATCATGAGCGTTCAAGTCGGGCGCTCAAGGGAGAGACGTACCGTGAAGATCAATGTCGAGGTCGACTGTACCCCCGAAGAGGCCCGCCGCGTGATGGGCCTGCCCGATTTCACGCCGGTGCATGAAAAGTATATCGAGATGCTGACCAACTCGATGGACGGTGTCGTTCCGAGCGAGACTCTCGAGAACATGATGCGCAGCTGGGCACCGGTCAACGACGCGGGGATGAGCTTTTGGCGCAAGATGTTCGAGTCCTCGTCGCTGAAGTAATGGACACGATCTTCGCAGTCTCTAGCGGCGCCGCACCGGCGGCGATTTCAATTCTTCGTATCAGCGGGGCAGGGGCGTTCGACGCAGCGCGCGCAATGTGCGGTACACTGCCAGCGCCCCGACAGGCACGCGTGCGGGCGTTGCGCGACCCGGCGACGGAGGTGCTGCTCGATCGCGGCCTTGTGCTGGTGTTCCCGGGTCCGAACAGCGCAACTGGGGAGGACCTCGTCGAGTTGCACGTTCACGGCGGTCGAGCGACGCAACGTGCGATCGAAACAACATTGGCTAACCTGGACGGCCTGCGAGCGGCCGAACCGGGTGAGTTCACCCGACGTGCGCTGGAAAACGGCCGTATCGATCTGACAGAAGCGGAGGGCCTAGGTGACCTGCTTTCCGCCGAGACGGAGCATCAACGCCGCGCCGCCTTGCGGCTGTCCGAAGGCGGGCTTCGCCATCGTGTTGAGCGGTGGAACGACCGACTCCTCGATCTTGCCGCGATGCTCGAAGCGGCGTTGGATTTCTCCGACGAGGACGACGTCCCGAGCGATGTTGCCGACAGGAACGCGGCAGCCATGGCGGTGCTGGCGGACGAGATCGCGCAGCTCGTGACTGCCCCGTCGGTCGAACGTCTTCGCGATGGTGTGCGGGTGGTGATCGCCGGGCCGCCCAACAGCGGCAAGTCGACGCTGATCAACCGTCTCGCTGGGCGCGATGTCGCGATCGTCTCGGCTGTGGCGGGTACAACACGCGACCGGATCGAAGTGCCGCTCACCCGCTCTGGCGTGGCATATCTGCTGATTGATACCGCCGGTTTGCGCGATGGTGGAGCAGATGAAGTCGAAGCGATCGGCATCTGCCGGGCTCGGGGTGCGATCACAGCAAGCGACATCCTGCTCTGGATGGATGATGTTCCGCCACCGCGAGATGATGCGCTGTGGCTGCACGCGCGTTGTGACGCTGCAGGCCGCGAGGTTGCTCGGCATGGGAAGGTGCTCGCCGTGTCCGGCGCGACTGGCGCCGGTGTGGAAGCACTCTGGGAGATACTGGCAACCCGCGCTCAACGGCTAGGCGCTGCACCGGACGAGATCGCAATTAACGCACGTCAGCGGGGTTTGCTCGCACGTGCGGAAAAGATGCTGCAGCTAGGGGCGGCGGAGGCTGACGTGATCCTCCAGGCAGAAGCTATTCGTAGCGCACGCGCGGCTTTCGATGCGATCACCGGCCGTGGCCATGTTGAGGCGGTGCTGGACACCCTGTTCGGGCGCTTCTGTATCGGCAAATAGGCGTGTTCCACGTGGAACGCTTTGACTTGTTCGCGGCGTGCGAATAGCGACGGCGCATGAGCAAGTTTGACGTGATCGTCATCGGCGGCGGCCATGCCGGTACCGAGGCTGCTGCTGCGGCCGCGCGACGTGGTGCCCGAACCGCGCTGGTCAGTTTCGATCCGACAAAGATCGGTGCGATGTCCTGCAATCCGGCGATCGGCGGGTTGGGTAAAGGTCATCTGGTGCGAGAGGTGGATGCCTTTGATGGCCTGATCGCGCGCGCTGCCGACGCCGCTGGTATTCACTATCGTATGCTGAACCGCAGCAAAGGCCTGGCCGTGCAAGGGCCGCGAGTGCAGGCCGACCGCCGTCGCTATGCTGCGGCGGTTCAGCGGATACTGGCCGATCAGCCGAATCTCACGATCGTCATGGGCGAAGTCTCCGCGCTGGCGCTGCGTGGCGCGCGGATCAGTGGCGTGGAGCTAGCGGATGGTCGTTCCCTGCAAGCGCCTGCGGTAGTCCTCGCTACCGGCACGTTCCTGGGGGCGCGAATCTTCCGGGGTGAAGATCGCGAAGTCGGCGGCCGCGTTGGAGAGGGCGCCGCCACCCGACTTGCTCAACAACTCCGCGATGCTGGTTTGCCGATGGCGCGGCTCAAGACTGGTACGCCGCCGCGGCTTGATGGCCGGACGATCGACTGGGCGCGGCTGGACGAACAGGCCAGTGACGTCGTCCCATGGACCATGTCGCCGGTGACGTCCGCTCGCATCTTGCCGCAACTCCACTGTGCCATAACCCGCACCAACGAAGCGACGCATGCGGTGATCCGGGCGGGTCTTGATCGTTCGCCGTTGTTCGGCGGCGCGATCGATGGTGCGGGGCCGCGCTATTGCCCATCGATCGAGGACAAGATCCACCGCTTTGGAGACCGTGACGGTCACCAGATTTTTCTTGAGCCCGAAGGGCTTGATGATCATGTCATCTACCCGAACGGCATCTCTACCTCGCTGCCGAGCGATGTGCAGACTGCGATGATCGCCTCGATCGCAGGGCTCGAACGCGCGCGCATTCTTACGCCGGGTTATGCAGTCGAGTACGATTATGTCGACCCGCGTGCGCTTGATCCATCGCTGGAATTGCGTGCCATCGCCGGGCTGTTCTGCTGCGGTCAGATCAACGGCACGACTGGATATGAGGAAGCGGCCGGGCAGGGGCTTATCGCTGGCCTTAACGCCGCCGGGCGTGCGCTGCATCTGCCGCCGGTCATCCTCGATCGGGCGACGAGTTATCTCGGCGTGATGATCGACGATCTCGTTCTTCAGGGTGTCACCGAGCCGTACAGAATGCTGACCGCACGCGCGGAGTACCGCTTGCGGCTTCGCGCCGACAACGCCGAGACCCGGCTCGGCCCGATTGCGGACGCAGCGGGGGTGCTTGGCAAAGTACGGCGCGAGCGCTTGCGGGCGCGTCGTGAAGAGCGCGCTCGTATCGAAGGTCAGCTTGCACAGCAACTCGCCCCCGATGACCTGATCGTGCGCGGCGCTCCGGTCGCGGCAGGACCGCATCGTCGTTCGGGCGCGGACTGGTTGCGCAACGCCGGTGTCACCATCGCGCACGTTGCGCCCGATCTGTCGACCCGTGTCGATGCAAACCTGCTGGCAGAAATCGTGGAAGACGTTCGCTACGCGCCTTATCTGCTTCGCCAGGAAGAGGAAATCGCCACGCTTCACCGCAACGAAGCGATCACGCTGGCGGCCGATCTCGATTTCGCGACAATCCCGGGCCTCTCCAATGAAATGGTCGAACGTCTTGAAGCAGCGCGCCCCGCGACGCTTGGGCAGGCCGGGCGGCTGCGCGGGATCACGCCGGCGGCCTTGGCTGCGATCCTGTTGAACGCACGGACGCGGCAAGCGGCATGACCGAAGACGAAGCACGCGACTGGATACGCGATGGCTTTGGAGCCGACGCGCTGGTGCAGATGGAGCGCCTCGTCGCGCTCGTCATTGCCGGGTCTCAGCAACAGAACTTGATCGCCCGTTCGACGATCGAGTCGATCTGGTCGCGCCACATCGTCGACTCCGCGCAGCTGATCGCGCTGGCCGCCGACGCATCAGGCGCATGGCTCGATATCGGCAGCGGCGCGGGCTTTCCGGGGCTCGTCGTTGCGACGCTCACCGGACGAACCATGACGCTCGCGGAACCTCGAAAACGTCGTGTGAAATTCCTGGAAGAAGCAGCGGCTGCGCTCGGGGTCGGCCAGCGCGTGACGGTGTTTGCCGGCAAGGTTGAAGCTCTCAGTTTACCTGCAATGGTGATCTCGGCACGTGCGGTTGCCCCAATGATCGAACTGTTCGAAGCAGCGAACGATTGCGCGACAGACGAGACGATCTGGTTGCTACCAAAAGGCCAGACCGCACGCGCGGAGGTGGAAATCGCCCGCCATGCATGGCATGGAGCGTTCCACGTGGAACAGAGCCTGACCAACGAAGAATCTCTCCTCGTGGTCGCACGAGGAGTGGCGCGTCGATGCAAGTCATAACGGTCGCCAACCAGAAGGGCGGTGTGGGTAAGACCACCACCGCGATCAATCTCGGCACCGCGCTCGCCGCTACTGGCAAGAGCGTTCTGCTGATCGACATCGATCCCCAGGGTAACGCGTCGACGGGTTTGGGCGTTGGTCGCAACGAACGGGAATGCTCGATCTACGATGTGTTGCTCGGTGAAGTGCCGCTGCAAAAGGCGGTGATCGGCACGTGCGTGCCGGGCCTCGATCTTGTACCGGCAACCGTCGACCTGTCGGGCGCGGAGATTGAGCTGGTCGAATATGAAGAGCGTACGCACCGGCTCAGCCGAGCGATCAATCGGTCGGACCAGCGTTGGGACGTGGTGCTGATTGACTGTCCGCCGTCACTTGGTCTGCTGACCCTTAACGCAATGGTGGCATCAAACTCGCTGCTCGTGCCGCTGCAATGCGAGTTCTTCGCGCTTGAGGGGTTGAGCCAGCTGCTCAACACGGTCGAGCGGATACGCGAACGGTTTAACCCCGGTCTGTCGATCATCGGCGTGGCGCTCACCATGTACGACCGGCGCAACCGCCTGACCGAGCAGGTCTCGGCCGACGTGCGTGCGGTGCTTGGCCGGGTGGTGTTCGAGACGGTGATCCCCCGCAACGTGCGTCTGTCGGAGGCACCCAGCCATGGCTTGCCGGCGTTGATCTACGATTTTCGCTGTTCCGGTTCGGAGGCTTACATCGCACTGGCGCGGGAACTGCTCACACGCTTGCCCGATGCGTCGACACCCGATCGTTCAACGCGAGCGGCGGCATGAGCGATACCGCTGCACCCACCGGGCGGCCCAAGGGCCGGTCCGGGCTCGGCCGCGGGCTCGGCGCGCTGATGGGCGAGATGACGCGCGAGCAACCGGTCGGGTCGAACGAGCCGATCGCGCAAGGCGTGCGGATGCTGCCGGTCGGATCGATCTCGCCACATCCCGGTCAGCCGCGCCGTCACTTCAAGGAAGAGGCGCTTGATGAGCTTGCCGAGTCGATCGGCGCGCGCGGGCTGATTCAGCCGATCGTCGTGCGTCCGCATGGCACCGGCTATCAGATCGTCGCCGGCGAGCGCCGTTGGCGTGCCGCGCAACGCGCTCGCTTGCACGAGGTGCCGGTCATCGTGCGCGATTTCAGTGATACCGAGACGCTTGAGGTGGCGCTGATCGAGAACATCCAGCGTCAGGATCTCAACGCGATCGAAGAGGCCGAGGCGTATCAACGCCTGCTCAGCGACTTCGGGCACACACAGGAAGTGCTTGGCAAGATCGTGCACAAGTCACGCAGCCACATCGCCAATCTGTTGCGGCTGCTCGATCTGCCCAAGCCGGTGCAGGATCGCGTAGTGGAAGGCACGATCAGCATGGGCCACGCGCGCGCACTGATCGGCGCGCCCGATGTCGAGGCGCTGGCTGATCAGGTGGTAGCGAAAGGCCTGTCGGTACGCGATACCGAGAAGCTCGCGCGGACCGTCAAGCCGGAGAACGCACGAGTGCGGGGGCATGGCAGTGGCGAGCGCGACGCCGATCTCAGCGCGCTTGAGCATCAGCTTGGCGATCTGCTCGGCCTGTCGGTGCGGATCGCCTACGGGCCAAAGGGCGGGGCGCTGACGCTCGGCTTTTCGACGCTCGACCAACTCGACATGCTGTGCCAACGGCTGAGTGGCGAGCGAATCTAACGCTCAGCGCTGCCGCGCAGCCATGCGCGCGATCACGGTGATCGCCGCATCTGCGATCACGTTGCCGGGATTGTGTGCCGCCATCACCGCGCGTTCGGCGTGCCGCACCCGCTCGATCGCATCGTTGATCCGCTGCGCGTCCCACAGCCGAAGCGCGCGCGCGGTGCTGGCGCGTTCGCGGAAGAACACGCGTTCGATCAGCGCCTTTGGATCGGCGCCGGCGTCGATGTCGGCCTGCATCTCGGCCAGCGTCATCAAACGTCGGGCAAGCTGGCGCAGCACGGGGATCGGCGATACGCCCGCATCGCCCAAGCCGGTGAGTTCGTCGGCAAGCAGGTCGGGGCTGCCGTCCAAAGCGGCTTCGATCGCGCGCGACATCTCGCTATCATCGAGATCGGCGCCAACGGCATCAAGCGCCGCATCGTCGAGCTCGCGTGGCCGTTCGGGCGCGGCGTCGAGATACAGTGCGAGCTTCTCCAGTTCGCGCGTCATCACCGCACGATCGCCGCCGCTCGCCGCGGCCAGCCGCGCGGCGGTGCCGCCGGTGGTGCGCAGACCCTGTTCTCGTGCGATCGCGGTTGCGAGACGGTCGGCATCGCCACCTTCGGGCATGTAGCAGGCCAGGCACATCGCGCGAGGATGGCCCAGCGCTAGCTTGACGACCTTGGCCGTCGCCTTGAGCGTCGGCGCGATCACCACCACCGGATTGCCGCTACGCTCTGCGTCGAGCAGCAGCGTCAGTGCGTCGAGGCTCTCTTCGCCCGCGCCCGTGACGCGGATGTGGCGCGCGCCGCCGAACAGCGACAGCGCGGCCGCTTCGTCGGCGAGCAGGCCAGGGTTACCGCGCAGCTGCGCCGGCTCCAGGTCAATCCGCTCCGCCTCAGGGCCAAGCGCGCGGCCGACCCGTGCCGCCAACTCGCGCGCCCCGGATTCGTCCGGGCCGTGGAACAGATACAGGCGGACGTCGGGGTTGGCCGCGTCGATCGCGGTGCGGATCTGGTTGGCGTTGGCCTTCACGGCTCGGAAGCGGGGGCGTGCTCGGCATAGAGCGCCACCCGCGACACGATCTGATCCGCGACGATTTCCGACAGGTTCTCAAGCGCGGTGTTCTCGGCCGCGATCGTTGCGTACTCCGATTGCACGACGTCGACGCCCGCGTCCGAGCCAGCGGTCGCGTCGAGCACCACCGTACCCTTGGCCAGTTCGATCAACTGATAGCGTGCGCGCAGCGTCCGCCGTTCGCGCGAGACGCTGTCGTCGCTGCGTACGCCCAGGCCGATGATCTTGTCGTCGAGCCGCACTTCAAGGCGGTACAGCGGCGCGTCACCCGCGGCAGCGAGCTTGTCGCGCAGGGCGTTGGACATCAGCCAGCCCGACTTGCCCGAGATCGGCGCGACCTCGACACGGGTCAGCATCGTCGCCACCGCGCCGCTGCTGCCACCCGAATAAAGCGGGTGCAGCCCGCAACCGGGCAACGCCAGCACAAGCAGCAGGACGCACGCACGCAGCTTCATGCGACGAGGTTCACGAGACGATCGGGCACGACGATAACCTTTTTCGGTTCCTTGCCATCCAGAAAGGCGATCACCTTGTCCGATCCGCGCGCCATCGCTTCCAGAGCTGCCCTGTCGGCGCCCTTAGGCACGGTGAGCGTATCGCGCAGCTTGCCATTGACTTGCACGGCGATCGTCACCTCATCCTCGACGAGCATGGCGGGATCGACTTCCGGCCAGGCGGCATCGGCGATCAGGCCGTCGCCGCCGTCGATCGACCAGGCCTCCTCTGCAAGGTGCGGCGCCATCGGTGCGACCAGCCGCATCAACGTGCGCACCGCCATGTTGCGCGATGCGGAAGGTTGAGCACGTTCGATCGCGTTGACCAGTTCGTACAGCTTGGCGACCGCTTTGTTGAAGGCGAGCGCCTCGATATCGGCAGCGATACCGGCGATTGTCTGGTGCACTTTGCGATCGAGCGCGGCATCGTTGCCGTTCGCAGCGGCAGACTCGGCCAGTCCATCGAACAACCGCCAAACGCGCTGCACGAACCGCCACGAACCCTCGATGCCGGCCTCGCTCCATTCGAGGTCGCGCTCGGGCGGGGAGTCGGATAGCACGAACCAGCGCACCGCGTCGGCACCGTACTGGTCGACGATCTCGGTGGGGTCGACAGTGTTCTTCTTCGACTTCGACATCTTCTCGACGCGGCCGACCGTCACATCCTCGCCCGTGTCGGTGAGGAAAGCGCTGCCGTCGGGCCGCCGCGAGATGGCGGAGGGTTCGAAATAGGTCGGCCGCTCATGCTCATGGCCGCGCTGGTAGTAGCTGGCGTGCGTCACCATGCCCTGCGTGAACAGGCCGGCGAACGGCTCGGCGATGTCGAGCATACCGATGTGCTTCAACGCTCGCGTCCAGAATCGCGCGTAGAGCAGGTGGAGAATGGCATGCTCCACCCCGCCGATATATTGCGCGACCGGCAGCCATTGTTCGGCGGCGACACGGTCGAACGGCTGGTCACCGGGCTGGCTGGCAAAGCGGATGAAGTACCACGACGAATCGACGAACGTGTCGAGTGTATCGGTCTCGCGCCGCGCCGCGCCGCCGCATGAAGGGCAGGAGACGTGCTTCCAGGTGGGATGGCGATCAAGCGGGTTGCCGGGAATGTCGAAGCTGACGTCTTCGGGCAGCACCACCGGCAGTTGATCGCGCGGCACCGGCACAGCGCCACACGCGTCGCAGTGGATGATCGGGATCGGCGTGCCCCAATAACGCTGGCGGCTGACACCCCAGTCGCGCAGACGAAATACGGTCGATCCGGTGCCCCAGCCTTCGCTTTCGGCGCGCTGGATAACGACACGCTTGGCATCCTCAATCTCAAGCCCGTCGAGGAAGTGCGAGTTCACCAGCGTGCCCGGACCGGTATAGGCATCGTTGCCGTCGAACACGGGATCGGTCGCGGCACCGTCCGACACCACCCGCCGCACCGGCAGATCATATTTGCGGGCGAAATCGAGATCGCGCTGATCGTGCGCCGGCACACCGAACACGGCGCCGGTGCCATATTCCATCAGCACGAAGTTGGCGATGTAGACCGGCACCTGCCAGTTTGGATCGAACGGATGCGTCGCGGTGATGCCGGTGAAGTATCCCAGCTTCTCCTGCGTCTCCAGCTCGGCCGCCGTCGTGCCGCCTTGCTTGCAACGCTCGATAAAGGCGGCGACCTCCGCATTTTCGGCTGCGAGTTTCTGTGCGATCGGGTGATCCGCCGCCACCGCCACGAAGCTCGCGCCGAAGATCGTATCGGGCCGGGTGGTGAACACCTCCACCTGCTCCCCGTCGCTAAGGTTCCACGTGAAACGTAGTCCCTGGCTTTTGCCGATCCAGTTCTCCTGCATCAGCTTGACCTTGTCGGGCCAATGATCGAGCCCGTCGAGACCGGCGAGCAGCTCGTCGGCGAAGTCGGTGATCTTGAGGAACCACTGGCTCAGCTTGCGCCGCTCGACCAGCGCACCGGAACGCCAGCCACGCCCGTCGATCACCTGTTCGTTGGCGAGCACGGTCATGTCCACCGGGTCCCAGTTGACCGAGGATTCCTTGCGATACACCAGATCGTGCGCGAACAGATCGAGGAACAGCGCCTGTTCCTGCCCGTAATATTCGGGATCGCAGGTGGCGAACTCGCGCGTCCAATCAAGCGCAAAGCCCAATCGCTTCAACTGCGCCTTCATCGTCGCGATGTTGTCGCGCGTCCAGCCGCCGGGGTGGACGTGCTTCTCCATCGCGGCGTTTTCGGCCGGCATGCCAAACGCATCCCAGCCCATCGGGTGCAGCACTTCGTGGCCCGTCATCCGCCGGAAGCGTGCCAACACGTCGCCCATGGTATAGTTGCGGACGTGCCCCATGTGGATTTTCCCCGAAGGATAGGGAAACATCTCAAGCACATAGCTGCGCGGCTTCGCCGAATCGTCACGCGCGGCAAAGGTGCGGCGCTCGTCCCAGACCGCCTGCCACGCCGCATCCGACTTCAGGCTGTTGAAGCGAGACATCGTTCGTTGTTACTCCTGCGCGTTGCGCGCTCAGTTCACCAATGCTGCGCGACGCAGATCGCGTGCGCGGGTGAGGATGATATCTTCGAGCTTCTGCACGGTCGCGGCCTGCACCGGCGCGTCGACCCACTGGCCGCTCTGGTTGACCTCGCGCAGCGCGGCAACCCGCAGGCCGTCGGCGCGCAGATCCTGATCGAGGATCGTGACCGTCACTTTCATCCGTTCGGTCGGCGCGGCGGGGTTCACATACCAGTCGGTGACGATCACGCCGCCGTTGGAATCGGTCTGGAGCAGCGGCATGAAGCTCAGCGTGTCGAGGCTCGCGCGCCACAGATAGCTGTTGACGCCGATCGTCGTGATCTTGGAAGGCGCGAGCGCCGCTGACTTGGGATGGCCACCCTTATGGGCGCAGGCGGCGGTCGACAAAAGCAGCGAGACCACGATCGCGGTGCGCAACGGGCGGGACATGGGCGGTTTCCTGAGCGTGGTCATGACGGAGGCCTGTCTCTATAGAATGTCCCGGCCCAGCCGCAAGCCACGAGCGCGGCCGGCACCCTGTGGCCCGGACACCACATGGCGGATAAATTGCGTCAGGATAGTGGCAGCGTGGAATGGAATCGTGTTAGGCGCGTTCCAACATATAAGAGCGGACAAGGCGCGGGGCTTTGTCGGCCAGGGACAAGTGGGGATTGGTGCGGTGATTTCGATTCGGTTGCTGTCGGGAATTGGGGTGGGGGCGCTGGTCGCCGCCGGCCTCGCCGCAGCACCCGCAATCGGCGCGTCGAACGATGCCAAGCTGCGCGCGGTACGCGCACCGACTCAGGTGTATCGCAGCATCGGCGCGTTCACGCCCGCCTCGGCAGATCCAAAGCTGGCCGCATTGCTCGCACGCGGCGGGCTCGATCCGTCGGGCTTCCGCTTCACGCCTGCCGATTCGCATCGTGAGGGCAGCCGTGCCGTCACCGTCGCGGTGCAGGCGCGTTCGTCGCGCGGTGTGGCTGCGGCGGAACAGACCGGTGGCGCATCGGTTGCGGCGGTGCAGTTGGCGCCGATCGCCTATAATCTGGGTGTCGCGGTCGGCTGGCGGCGGTTCGCCTTGTCGGGTGACATGTCCAAGGTCGATCTCGCCGGCCTGCCGGGTAGCCGCGAATCGGCCGATGTCGGCGTGAGCTATTCGGGCAAGCGCTTCGGCGGCCAGATCAAGGCCGGCACCGATCGTCCGCTGCCGGGCGGGCCGAAGCTGATCGAGGAAGCGCCCGCGTATTCGGTCGACGTCGGCGGGTCGTACCGGCTGACCCACAACGTCGATTTCACCGCCGGCGTACGCTACAAGACGGAACGCAGCGATCGCCTCAACGACCTGAGCACCACCGATCGGCGCGACAGCCAGGCGGTGTATATCGGAACCGCCTTCCGCTTCTGATCGGAGCACCTCGCTTAATTGTATCGCAGGGGAAGCTGGCTGGTCTGAATAGCACGCCGAAAATCAACCTGTCATAGCGCGCTGCAGCCGCTCGACGAACCACCACAGCCGCGCGGTCGCGGCGATTAGCCTGACGTAGCCACCACCTAGCCGAGCGGTTTTGCCCACGAATCGATCGCGGCCCAGCCGTGAAAGCCAAGTCCGCGCACGCGCCGGAACCGCTGCGGACTCATCCCGCCAAGCGCAATCACCGCGACATCAAGCCCACGTCCGATCGCCGCCGCCCGCACTGGTCCCAGCGTCGGGGCGCCGGGATGCGAGCGCGTCGCGAACATCGGCGAAACGAAGATCACCGCCGCTCCGGCCCGCGACGCGGCGATCGCTTCGCGCCGGCCGTGCGCCGCGCGGCTCGACAGCCCGCGTGTGGCACGGCCGTTATGCACGCCATCCTCCCGCCGCGCCAACCGCTCTTTCCCTGCACGCAGCAGCACCAGCCCGCGCCGCCGCGCAATTTGCGCGATCCGCGCGAACATCGCACGGCGCACGGGCAGGGGGGTGGCGTGGTGGCGAAACACCACGCCGCTGCCACGTGGCAGCCGTTCAAGAGCATCCCACAGCGCCGCGCCCATCCGCTCGTCGGTCATCAACCACAGCGTGGGAACGGGGTGGCGGCGCGGCATGTCGCACCCTATAGCGCCGCCGATGCCCGCAGACGATCCCGCCGCCGCCCTCGCCACCATCGCCGCAGCGATCACGCAGAGCGCACACCTTGCGCGCCGCGCACCCGGCGACGTCACGCTCATCGCGATCTCCAAGACGCATCCGGCAGAAGCGATCGAACCGCTGCTCGAAGCCGGTCAGCGTGCGTTCGGCGAAAATCGCGTGCAGGAAGCCGAGGCGAAGTGGCCGGCCCTGCGCGAGCGCTGGCCCGACGTGACGCTGCACCTCGTCGGACAACTGCAGTCGAACAAGGCGGAGGACGCGGTCGCGCTGTTCGACGCGATCCACTCGGTTGACCGGCCCTCCCTTGTCACCGCGCTGGCTAAGGCAATGGAAAAGCTCGGCAAACGCCCCAGTTGCTTCATTCAGGTCAACATCGGCGACGAACCGCAGAAAGGCGGCTGCGCGGTCGCCGATCTGCCCGCGCTGCTCGAAGCGGCGCGCGCGGCCAAGCTGCTAATCGTGGGGCTGATGGCCGTGCCGCCCGCCGATGTCGAGCCCGCGCCGTACTTCGCGCTGCTCGCCAAGCTTGCGCGCGACCACGGCTCGGCTGGGCTCAGCATGGGTATGTCGGCAGACTTCGAGACTGCCGTCACGATCGGCGCAACGCACGTTCGCGTCGGCAGCGCGTTGTTCGGGGGGCGGGCATGAAGGTCGACGGCATCATCTTCGATTTCGACGGGGTGCTGATCGACAGCGAGGCGCTCGGCAACGCGCATCTCGCACGCTATCTCACCGGCATTGGCCATTCGATCTCCAACGAGGAGGCGATGGCGCGGTTCATGGGGCTGTCAGGCAAGAGCTTCATCGACGCGATCGAGGCGCATATCGGCGCGACGCTCGGCGAGGATTTCTACGCCGCACGCCGTATCGAGGATGCGCGTGTCATGGCGGAGGGGATCGACGCGGTGGCGGGCGCGGTCGCGTTCGTCCAAGCGTTGCCCGCCGATCTGCCCAAGGCGATCGCGTCTTCGAGTTCGACCGCGTGGATTGCGCGGCATCTCGAGCATGTCGGGTTGCGCGATGCGTTCGGCGATCATCTCTACTCGGGCAAGGAACACGTCACGCGCGGCAAGCCTGCGCCCGACCTGTATCTGTACGCAGCGAAGGCGATCGGCGTGGATATCACCCGCGCCGCGATCCTCGAGGATTCGATCGTCGGCGCGACCGGTGCCGTTGCTTCGGGCGGGTACGTCATCGGATTTTGCGGCGGCAGCCACTGTGCGCCCGATCATGCCGAGCGACTCCGCGCGCTCGGCGTTGGAGCGATCGCTGCCGATTTTACCGAAGTCGCCGCGCTGCTCGCCTGATCACTGGCCGCGAGTCGCCCATTTCGCTTTCGTTTCCGGCCCCGAATCCCTATATCCTCGCTATGACGACACCCACGCCCGCAGCTTCGAATCCTAACGAATATGGCGCCGATTCCATCAAGGTCCTCAAGGGCCTGGATGCGGTCCGCAAGCGCCCTGGCATGTACATCGGCGATACCGATGACGGTTCGGGACTGCACCACATGGTGTTCGAAGTATCTGACAACGCAATCGACGAGGCGCTCGCCGGGCATTGCGACCGGATCGACATCACGCTGAACGCGGATGGCTCCGTTTCAGTCGAGGATAACGGACGCGGCATTCCCACCGGTATCCACACCGAGGAAGGCGTATCGGCGGCCGAGGTCATCATGACTCAGCTCCATGCCGGCGGCAAGTTCGAGAACACGTCGGACGACAACGCCTACAAGGTGTCGGGCGGTCTGCACGGCGTCGGCGTGTCGGTGGTCAACGCCCTGTCCGAATGGCTCGACTTGACGATCTGGCGCGACGGGCAGGAGCATTATATGCGCTTCGCGTTCGGCGATGCGGTCGCGCCGCTCAAGATCGTCGGCGACGCTCCGGCCAAGAAGGGCACCAAGGTGACGTTCTTCCCGTCGCCCGCCACCTTCAAGATCACCGAATTCGATTTCGAGAAGCTGGAGCATCGCTACCGCGAACTCGCCTTCCTCAACTCCGGCGTGCGGCTGTTCCTCACCGACGCCCGGCATGAGGACGTCAAGACGATCGAGCTGTTCTACGAGGGCGGTATAGCCGCGTTCGTGAAGTATCTCGACCGCAACAAGCAGCCGCTGATGCCCGAGCCGGTGGCGATCTCCGGCACGCGTGACGACGTGACGATCGACGTCGCGCTTGAATGGAACGATTCGTACTACGAAAACGTGCTGTGCTTCACCAACAACATTCCGCAGCGCGATGGTGGCACGCATCTGGCGGCCTTCCGCGCCGCTCTGACGCGCACGCTCAACAACTATGCCGAGAAGTCCGGCATGTTGAAGAAAGAAAAGGTGACGCTCACCGGTGATGACATGCGCGAGGGGCTCACCGCGATCGTCTCCGTCAAGCTGCCCGACCCGAAGTTCTCGTCGCAGACCAAGGACAAGCTCGTCTCGTCTGAAGTGCGCCAGCCGCTCGAATCGCTGATGGCGGACAAGCTGGTCGAATGGCTCGAGGAGAACCCCGCGCACGGCAAGGCAATCGTGCTGAAGATCATCGACGCCGCCGCCGCGCGCGAGGCCGCCAAGAAGGCGCGCGAACTGACCCGGCGCAAGGGCGTCATGGACATCGCCTCGCTGCCCGGCAAACTCGCCGACTGTCAGGAGCGTGATCCCGCCAAGTCCGAACTGTTCCTGGTCGAGGGCGATTCGGCGGGCGGTTCGGCCAAGCAGGGCCGCGACCGGCATTTCCAGGCGATCCTGCCGCTCCGGGGCAAGATCCTCAACGTCGAGCGCGCGCGCTTCGACCGGATGCTGTCGAGCCGCGAGATCGGCACGCTCATCCAGGCGATGGGCACCGGGATCGGGCGCGATGACTTCAACGTCGAGAAACTGCGCTACCACAAGATCGTCATCATGACCGACGCCGACGTCGACGGCGCGCATATC
>Ga0265780_10004813_pt1 | contig 17282 bp, 13 predicted proteins | sample P1T30metagenome_FD_192432 | JGI IMG/M metagenome (GOLD analysis project Ga0265780, IMG submission 192432) | Plant litter microbial communities from East Loma Ridge, Irvine, California - P1 T30 | ecosystem: Environmental > Terrestrial > Plant litter > Unclassified | place: USA: California...
CAGCTCGTAGCAAACGGCCCTGGCTCCAATAAATAATACCAGTGGACTTATTCAGGAAATTATCGATGCTCGTGGACAGCTGTTCGAGGCATCGAAGCACGAAAATCTCTGATACGTTGGCAACTATCCTACTCTACTCCTTTGGATTTCTTCTTTTTCTTCGGAAGAGCTTGCGGTGCATCCAAGATCCGCACGGTCTGGAATTCACTACCATTGCCGATAACAGGGTCTTTGTTAACCGCAGGGGGCAGAATCTCGTCCGCTGCTGGTTCCCCAATCGCTGGTGGCGGTGGCAGAGATTTCGCAGTTGGCTCCGCAAGAATCGGGGGCGGGTTCTGGAAAACGTCCTTCGTTCCATAGTTTGAGATAGGATCTCCAACGTCCTTAGGCTCGAATGACGCTTCTTCTTGGGTTCTCTCGAGCTCTCTAGTGTAGCCATGACCTTTCCCTACTTTCGTTGGCAAAAGGACATAGGCGACTGAGTGATGGTAGGCAGTTGGTCACTTACTGAAAAAGCGAAGATTCACATGTTTCCTGCATGTCTCCAAGCCTGACTCGAGTATCTGTATTGTTCTTGTCAAGGAGTCTCGCTGGTCTGTATTGATCGTTGGTTCTTTTGCGATCTTGTCGATCTCCACTACTTCCATCTCAATGATTGTAGTAGGAGTCAGGATGTCAGGAAGTGGTTTGATCAGAAGGTCCTCCCAGCACTGGGTGGCGACGTTGTCGACAACATTCTTCATTGCAACCTATGGTAACATTAGTGTTTGAAAGTGGGTCATACGAGGAAAAAAGAGCTTGCCTTGTAGAATGCAAGCATGCAGTCGACCGCTTCTCCACAAGCATATCGATCCATGTCAACCTCATTCTTTGTTGAAAGCGCGGAGATCAAACTCGACTTCTTCAGCTTCGTGAAGCTCAGTTCCTCTAGAACTTCGCCATCACGGAGGTGGAGAAAGTTGCGGAGCTTTTGTGTCAGATCATCTTCCATTCTCTTGGTTCTCACGTTTTGAATAGTTTCTGTGAAATAGTGGTTGTAAGTTATCGGATGTCCTGACCTGTACTGATCAAGAATGGAGTCAACTTTGGTGCACATTTTAACAAGCCGGTGTTGCAACTCGGGATCAACGATTTCTCGCATGATCAGTTCAGCAGTCTGCTCTTGCGTGAGATAGTTGAACACTGATTCGAGGAAATCTCTCGCGGCACTCCATATGGCCTCGACAAATTGAAGGGCTATGGATCTCCACGGTGTACACTGCTCATGAAACAAGTCGGCGATGAGCATGGGATTGAATGTTCCCGGTAGTTCTCTCCCCCTGCTTCTTGTCAAGAGAGACTTGGCGTGTTCGAGATATTCTTTACGGCTCATATGTGTGGGCTCCGATGCTTCTGGTGAAGCGTTGACCTCGTGCTGCGGGACAATTCGATAGCGATGACCGCGAATGCGCATCGTCTCGGAGAATTCTAGCCCCAAGGTTTGAACAGATGCTCGAACCCTCCGGCGGTAACCATCTTCCGAACGAGGATCGCCAAAGAATGGATCACCATATACACCATCGATTGCTGCACGTGCAAGATGCTGGTAACTCTGAGCCAGATGCAAGAGGAAACTTCGTTGCTCGCTTGCAGTTTGACGCTTATGGCCCAGCTTTCGAAGTTCCGTGCGGCAGGTGGACAACCTGAGCTCAATGTCGGCGATCAGATCTGGTAGTTCGTGCTTTATCTGGCCCAAGAGGACTTTGCTGAGACGCGATCGAAGATTCGCCACGCCTACGACTGTCCTTGACAGCTGGCTCCAGACACCTTGACTGAGGAAGGCGGTCTCGCTCTGATCTCGATGTTCTGAAGAAGAATGTCGGGAATCGTAATCGCGATTTTTCAAGACATGCCATCCCAGATCGAACGCGACGTCCTCATTCTTGGCAAGACCAACGAAGTCCGCTTCGCTGTCAGAACCAGCAGAGAGTGTGTCCGGCTTCGTGATGATCCCAAGCGTGCGTAGGCCATGCGGGTCAGCCTCCCGTGCCATCTTGAGGACGATCTGATTGGCGTAATCGTTCTTCGCCGAGACAACAGCCAATATGATTGACCTGCTACTTGTCATGTATCTCTGTACTAGTGATCGTACAACCTCGATGTCCTCAGCGGACTGGAACTTGTTGTGCGAATGTATGAGCCCAGGTAGATCAACGATCGTCAAATGCGGTCGGTCGGGTCCGGAGATGTCGATGCGTAAGACGTCGTCTGTGAACGCACTTCCGCCATCTACAACACCCATAGCCGTCTTTGCCTCCTCAAGAACCTCCCCGAATATTTTTAGATCGGTCAAAGTCATGTTGAACTGTTGTAGCTTCTGTGCTTCACTTTGTTCTCTTCCAGGACCGGGTGTGATGGAGACCGAAACTTGCTCGTCCGATGTTCTTCTGAGGATAACCTCAGTGGCAAACCGAGTACAAAGGTTATCTTTTGTTGGGAATGGTATTCCAGAAATGGCTTCCAAGACAGAGCTTTTTCCAGACGACTGATCTCCGCAAACAACCAGCTGAGGTAGTGCGACTAAGTGACTGATGCCATGAGACCGGAGTCTGTCGATGTCGTCGAGTAATTGGACATCGGAAGGATGATGGATTGCTTGTAAGGGTGTCTTTGTGTCTGTTGCACTCTCCATTGCGGACTTGGTGTGCAGATGATGTGAAAGATGATTGGAGACGCCACGGATGCGACTGTGAGAGGGAATGGCCAGGTTTAAATTGATCCTTTCATGTGAGTCTTGGGTGATGGTCGTAATCGATCGGAAGTGACTGTGCGTCATACCGGGAAGGTACATTGATACGACAGCTTGTCCGATACCTCACCAGAAAGTGTTTTGAAGTTAGCGACGCGATCATTAGCCTTAGGAGTAGTAATGTGATCGGGTCATCGGCAGTCAATGGCATCCTTCTGCCCCTGCGCGAGATACTTTTCGAGGGGACGACTCCCATGCAAGGTTTCGATACCCGTGATAGTCTCTTCTACAATTTCAAACTGGGTGATTGGCTGCACACTGTGCAAAGGATTTCAAGCGTGCGCCCAGATCATAGAGGTAGTATACCAAGGTCATCTATCACATGCTGCAGTATCCGTGAGTAGACATGTGGAATCGCAGTGTATACGCTCTTTCGTAGAGTAGCAGGGCGCTCCTGTTCCACAACAATACCGAGCAGCTGAGCATGACCTAAGCCGTGAGGGTCTATATGAAAACGTGCTTGAAGGCATGATACACCGGTCATCATGCCGTCTTACCAAAGATGTCTACAGGCGTCCTGGTGCGATGCGGGAACCTGCTTGCGTGGGGAAGGGAGGAAAAGAAGGTTACCCTACCCAGCACCAAGCACGGAGCTTCCATGTGGTGTCAAGACTGGAAGCCGTACGGTATTTTAGCGTGCAGAGATGTACAATGCTTTCGGAATCAGGTAGACCACACGAAGCGAAGTGCTAAGGTATTCAGTCGGACTGCTCAGCTGGATATCTTGGCGTCACGTGTAACGAGCTGCATGTCCAGAGGTGTAGCGCTAAGGGATTCGGTCGGACTGTCCAATTGAATCCCTTGGCATCACGTGAGACAGGCCGGGTTCAGAGGCAAAGTGTGTACTTCTATGCTTTCTCACGCTCATTCGATTGGAGAAGATTGCATGACGAGCGACACAACTTCCATGTCACGTTTGCCGTCAGTAAAACTACCACCTAGATGATATGAGCGGGACTGAAAGCGTAAATATTGATAAAATAGAAAGTCAAACGCACTGGACAGCACGCTTTCGAATCTCCTAGTTTAGACACTCATCAAAATCACGATCGTCAAGACCATTGAACAGCCCGTCTTCCGAATTCCCCATCATTCCCTCCTGCGAGATTTGCCCTCCATCTCCAGCATCTTCTGCTCTGCTCGTGGTGCCAGCAGTCATTAAAGTAATACCGGGAATTGCTGCATCGCCATCTTCTTCACGCTGCGTCAGGGTAGCAGCCAATCCGCCTTCGTCCTCTGTGGAATTTTGATCAAATACCGGCCAGCCGGTGAGCATGTCGGACAAGCTGGTCGGGGCTGTACCAGTACTATCTTCCAAAACCTCGAGCATCAAATTGCCTTCGGGAAGAGATTGCCCAGCGAGTGACATCCGTACTAGATTGTTCAAGGTCAGCCTTGCGTGGGCATCCAGCGCTCGCCATGCTACGTCAAGGAGACTGAGCCACGACTCGAAAGTCTTGGCTTGCATTTTTACGACGTGTCTATCGGGAACGCATTGCGGTGGCAGAGCCAGGAAAGCGCCAACACCGCCGAAGACATCTCGTACTCCAAGCCACAGCTTTCCCTCTCTTAGCCGGTCACGTAGCCTGATCCAATCGTTGTATGCCGCGGATTTTGTCGCCTTGTCATCCGGCCTCTCGATCGTGGCGTGGTCGGGATATATAGCGCGGAAGAGGCTGAGATTGACATCCCTAGCCTGATTCTTACCTGCCCCATCCTGTAAAAGGCCTTTGCGGTATTGCGCCATTGCAGCTAACTTTACGCGTTTGGTGAGAGAGAAAAGGGTAGTCTTGTTGTCAATGAAGTCTATTTGCCGATAGAGGGCGGAGAAGTGAGCGAGGGCGCTGTCGCGTGGGACCAATGCGCCAGTGGCATGCCAGACATCCACACCAGAGTGAGGGGCACTGAGATTGAAATCAGATTCCAAGGATTTGTCTCTTCGCCCGCCGTCTCTACGCGCGTTGTACACAAAGCGCTGGAGTTCTTCGATACCTTTTTCGCTGCCGAGACACAGTGCTGAGTGGATCATCTTTGTCTGTTGTTCACGTGGGAGCGAACTGATGGTACGGTTCCTCTGCGCGGCATTCCACACGGCCTTTTCAGTGTCTTCTAGCCCGGGTACCACACTGGTCTGGCGGACAATCTCGAGCGTCGAGCCAGGAGTATCGATGATGAATGTGGGCGATGGTGTCGTTGGTCGTGGAGTTGTTTCAGGACTGAATGTTCGTCCGGTCAAGTAGTCTGTGGCTGCACCATCTTCGCTCTTGCCTTCGTTGCTCCTGCTGCGCTTGTTTGGGCGGTCTCCCGGAGTCGGGCAGTCAAAAGCTTCACATGTCTCCAAAGGTCGCTTTCTTCTTTCCTCAGGATCTCCGTTTTCTTCTCCAGCCATCCTTTCCTCTCTGCCAGAACCTGTGTCTCTTTCTTCCCCTTCCTTATCGGTTATGTCTGCCAACCTGCAGTTCCTCCATGCTCCGTCGCGGTTGTCCGCTGTCACTCGTTGTTCCATAGCCTCCCTGTCTTCACGCACTTCCTCACGGATCTCCATTTCTGCTTCCGCTTCCTCGTCATCTTCGTTTCCGTCCGCTTGTTTGTCTTTGTCTGCATCGTCTTTCGCTTTTGTTTCGCTAGGCTTCTCTACCATGTCACCTGGTTCTCCTACTTCCTGTTCTCTTTCTGCCCCCTGTTTTCTTTCTGCTTCCTGTTCTCTTTCTGCTTCCTTCTCCCTTTCTTCCTCATCCTGATCATCTTTCTCCCTGTCTTGTTCACCTTGGTCTCCGCTTTCTTTCCTCTTATTCGCCTCCTTCGCCTGGTCTTCCTCGTGTTCTCCGTCGTGCTGATCATCACTCTGCTCCTCCGCGTTATTCTCGTTTTCGACATCTTCCATCACGTTGCGCTCAGTCACGACATCCTCCGTGCCATCATCCTCCTCTGCTTCCTCTTCCTCTGCTTCCTCGGCCTCCGCTTCACTCTCCTCCGCTTCACTCTCCTCCGCTTCACTCTCCTCCGCTTCACTCTCCTCCGCTTCACCCTGCTCTGCTTCGCCCTGCTCTGCTTCTTTCTCCTCTTCCTCTCCATCCCCTCCTTCTTCCACCTCTTCGTTATTGTCGTTGTCTGCGGCCTCCTCTTCTTCATCACTAGAGTCGTCTGGCTCAACGTTATCTCCTTTCCCTCGTTCGTCGGACGTCAGAGGGTTTCTCTTGCCTCTTACTAGCGGTCTCCGACCCTTAGCTTTCCCGTTCGTAAGCTTTACTTTTGCCTTTCGTTCGTCAAGCAACCTAGCTTTGGTCGCCTTAGACATTTTGACTCCGGATTTTTGCGCATCTTTCCACCTGCTTAGGAACTCATGGCTTGCGTCCGGAGAGCTCACGATCCACAATGGTTGTTTCGAGTCGCCGACTGGTCGCGTATCTTTGGGCAAAACCCGGAACAGCCTCACAAGGATACCTTCACCTGCGGTGCCCTCTTCAGAGTGCTCGACATCCGAAAGACGAAGCGTAGAGTGCTCGAGGACTTCGGGCAGCGTCGTGTAGGACAATGCGCCCGAAGAAAAACGAGTGCTGCGGGAGGGCTGAGAACGTTGAGGTTGCCTCATCGTACTGCCGTGTTGGAAGATCTATACGACAGAAAGTCAAATGGATGTGATCAGAAGCACTGTGCAAAGTGTACTTGAAGGCAGCCAAGTAGGCAGCCATGGCCGCAAGCGAGCTCGTCATTTGCCGAAGCGAGGCAGCTAGAGCTCATGGCGTCCCAGCCTGCTGGGCCTGCATGCTGCGGCTCATGTCGACTATGCACCCACGCATCGGTTCTCTGCGAGGAATGGTGAGCTCGTCACATTGTTGTACATCTTGCGCATTTGTGCCAATCTCTCAGTTCTCTTTCTCTTTGATTATTGTGTCGAACTTGGCGGCCTCATCGGCGGCGATGTTATGGTGTTGCTTGCTGGCGCATGGTGAGCGCAGGCTTGATCGTATCGTGTCCGATTTTTGTCGGCAACTGTAGAGCAAGTTGGGCCATCATTTCGGGCAGTACCGGTGGTGAAGGAGTCCTTAGTGATGGCTTTGTGGTAGACTGGTATGTGCCTGGTAGCATTTCTAGTTGCTGTGGATGGTATCTTAGCTTTACCGCAAGTGCAGCCGCTCATACTTGGTTCCATGTGAAGAAGTGCTTTCACACCGTGACAATCGCTTCACACATGCCGTGTGACGAGAATTCTTGCTGTCATCTTCGTCAACACACATTCACTCTCGTCAGATCTTCACAGATGCTGTAGCTGATTTGTTTTTGCGTGGCCCGCTTAGCCTCCACTCCAATCAGCCGCGGCAATCTGGCCGTGAGGACGTCACTAGGGTGAAACGCGGGTCCCCCTCAATGCTTTTCCACGATCAGCACCACTACTACGAAATTGTAAAATGACATCGGCGTTGCGCTTGTAGACGCATTACCCTGCGCCGGGAGGCCTTGCGTTGATACGACACAGTCTCCAGCTGTGAGTTTATCGAAACGAGGTCGCGTCGCATGATTTCCGCACAAGGAGCAAACCATACAATCACTTCTTCCTTCGGTAATGCAGGTGGATCCAGCGCACGGCTTTCAATTCAAATCGGTAAACGTGCGCAGCCGCTGCCATCCTCATCGGCTGACATGTGACGGACGTTGCTTGACCTATCGATTCATCGTTTACAACAGGTGCAAACGCACATCATGACTCGCCGCTCCAGCGGCTAGATTCCATGTGGTGCACGGTCGTCGATTAATCTGGTCTGTGTGAATAAGGCACATCCAAGGACCCCATCGCTTCTATGCAAGCCAGAACTTCATAGTCCTTAGCTTCAGGTTTCGGCCGAGGAACAACACTTTCCCGGGCGGATCCACATTAGATTGGCTCATGTAATGCTTCATTGTGTGGAGTGTGATGAACAGTGAATGTCGCTTCAAGTTTCATGACCGTACTAAGCGCAGAATCCTTGGAGGTACAAACAAGCGAGCAACATGTGGCGTCGGGGTATACTGGATCTGTCGGCCGAACGCACGGACGTCAACGACATGGCGAAAGCCGGCCGCAATACGTCGGCTACGATACAGAACCTTTGTTAGCAGACTGGTTAACAATACAATACAATGCGGAGAACCATACCTTGGAATATCGTGTCAATAAAATCGCCTAAAATACAAACGTCGAACACAAACTGCTGCAACGATGTCGATTCCTTACCTTCCCTCCTCGCAAGCCAATTCAGGCTACCAGCAGCGGGCCGCCCAGCCACACCACGCCCTAGCGCCCCACTCGCAGTCCATGGTCGTTCTCGAAACCCAGAGCGTTCTCATGATAGGGCAAGCCACGGGTGGTCAATCAGGCCTTTGCCAGCATTTTGCAAAGGTTTGTACGAGTACACACCAGTGGATGCCGGTCTCCGAAACAGATATGCAGAGGCTTAGCGCTCTGAATGTTCCTTCTCAAGTTCTAATTGGGATGCCGTCTGGTGTTTCGCCCTCCACTGGCAATGGACCAGAACAGAAGTATGTTTCAAAGCCGTCGCAACATTTCGTAAACAGTATTGTAATCTTACAAACGCATGTAGGGCTCAATGCGGTACCTCACATCCAACACAGACCCCCAATGAAGGCATGAGAACGACCGCCTCACGTGGCCCGGCTTTCTTCAACTCTGAGTCGCAAGCTCGCGCCTCGCAGCTTCGAGCTAGCGGGATGGGTCATGCGTCTTACATGGGTGCTCCACATGAAGGAAGACGAATCCCTGAACCGAACAGGGGGCGATGATAGTACCGGATCTATCACGTCGCTGCGAAGGTGCAACTCTCGGCCGCAGCCATATTCGGGACACGCGCGCGCTGTTTCTCTCTTACTCTGTCCCGATTCCGGCTTTGGCTGCGAAGGAGCACATCACTTTCCTCAGCTGCATGTGCATGAACCATCAAATAGTAGACGAATTTGAATCGTTTCCATCTCTACGAAAGTTGTGAAAGCGATCGTTTCCTGATCCACTCGAGCGGCTCGCTGAGAAATTGCTGGTACGCTCGTCTACCGTCTCACATCTTGTCCGTCGTCTACACCCTCTTCCACTTGATGGTCACTCCGCACTTCTGCCCGTTCTGCCAACTGTGCGCCTTCTGGCAATGGCCTCGGATTTTCTGCACCGTAATGACGACGTACCTGCACCGCCGCCCGTTTGCATTCCTGCTTGCACGCTGTTAACCACCGTTTAAGTCGAGAGGAAAGTGCCAAATCGGCGTTCATCATGGCCAACGATTCCAATCTGCGGATACGAGAGATATTCGAAGTAGACTGCTCAGTGCAGTGGACAGTGGGCTGGGCAGGGATGCGATGTCACACCTGGCCAGGACTCGGGCTCAGAGGCAACCCGATTGGCGTGGCCAGCATAGCCTTGTGCATAAGAATAACGAGGCTTCGCCACTCCACTTTTATTATAACGCAGGCATTCAACTGGGCCAGAACGTTCGGCAGGCCGAGTCTGTAGTTCGTGCACGGTAGCGCTTTCATGTGCATGCTGTAGTCGCATTGTCGTGAATGCAACCCTAAGAAGACCGATAAAGCGGAAACCCGGGGACTTCGCGTCTCTGCAGATCCAAGGAAAAGGTGTCTGAGGAGGCTGCCATAACTGTGATTGGGCACCGAAGACCAATCAGATTACTTCTTGTGATTGATGCTGGACAACGTATTATTGTCCGAGACGACCGCAAAAGTGTTAGCGGTACTGTCGTAGTCGAGACGACCACAAGGGGTTTTCCCTGCATGCACGTGGTCTTGCCGCCGGCCACCTGAACCGGTCACCCGCACACCCAATTTAAGATGAATATGCGTCTAACAACACTGTCTTCCTCAAACTCGAGTCGCTGTTACAAACAACTTGGGCGACAGGGTTCACAGCGGGACATCATTAACAATAGAGTCACGTGTGTGCTACGATAAATCTGGACGCTGCACTTCGGGGCTGTTCAGCACGTTTTCCACTTGCCAACATTCGCTCTTTAATGGTCAGCACAATGGTTACGACGCGAAGCATGGCGCACGATACACAACATGCTACCAGAGCTTGCCATACAAATCGAAAAGCAGTTTGCCAGGGGGTTCTGTTCACTCGCAAATCCAGTCCAGCTGGGAAACCACACTTGCAATTTTCGGCCTCACACAGTACCCATGACGACCCAAATCTCACCAGGTTACAGCGCACAGGCATCAATGCTGCCCCTCTCGACTGGCTTCCAGATGTAGTCATAGCGCATTGCCAAATGGTGGTCGAAAGGTACGAGGAACTCATCTCAAAAGCTGACGAGAGTATCGTCCTGGATGGAGTCAGACGCGCATTCAATCTAGTCAAGGCTCAAGCTTGCATGCTGGCTACACTTTTCATTCCAGCCGTTCAGGAATTTCTGCTGCCAGAACCAAAGAATGCATGGCAAAACGTCCTTGAGAAATACAAAAGACTGGCCGCTTCTCACAGTATAACACGCGTGGATGAAGCAGTGGAAGAGATGGAAATGGCAATCATGTTCTTCGAAGATCTGGTCAAGGACGTTGTGGGCCACTGTAAGATCCTGGACCACTCATATTGAGAATCGCATGTACGTAGGACGATGTATAGAACTACGTTGTCATACGACTCGAAAGGCCTTGTAGCTTAATCAAAGGCTGGATGCAAGAGGTTGTCGTCGTCTGGAGAGATCAGGTTGGAAGTTCTGTTCTGCTTGCTGTCTGTGTGGCTAATAGTGCATATCGCCGAGTTATTGCATCGTTTTGCTCTTCCCGTTCCATCGAAGGCAGGACGATGTCGGCCAATCAGGCGCTTAGCACAGGACGAAGACAAGCGCAGGAACAGTATGTCTTCGTCGCGATCTCATTAACGGAGGACAATCGTTCAGAGTGTAGGCGAAGGGTAACAGAAGAAGGTGCTCTCCCATCCCAGTGCAGTAATGTTAGCACTACGGCTGTGGTATTAGCCGGTAGTGCACGGTTGCGTCATGGTATCCAAGATATCTGTGTGTGGCGGACGTGCACGAAGGCCACACGTTCAGGCTCTGTCCAGCCCAGTGAGAGTTTATACTCTGTTCAAGCCAAGATAGCAACAGCATGCTCGTCTCTGCATACCAAAAATGATCGTACCTCGCCGGAGAGATTCTGAAGATGTAAGATCGTTTGCAGATCAGTCGATACCGAGTTTGGATCGTAGAACGCTTGAGTCGCGAATGAGTTTTTCGCGATAGAGCTCGTCAGCAGCAATCTGACGTTTCTTCGCGAAGGCCTCCTCCAAAGCTCCATGTTTACCCTCAGCAGCACATCGCGCCTCGTTGGCAGCACGTTGCGCTTCTTCGGCAGCACGTTGGGCTTCTTCGGCAGCACGTTGGGCTTCGTCGGCAGCATGTTGTGCACCTTCGGCAAATTGCGTGAGTATGCTCAAATCTGGCATGGCGTCATATCCCTTCTTTATCTCCAGCTCTTTCGTCTCGCGTTCTTTCTTTGTACGGCGCAGCTTCCGCACGATTGCTCCAAAGTCAAGCTCGGCTTCTTCATCCTGTTCAGGGTTATCGTACGAATCGACCGGAACCTGGCCTTCTTCTATACTAGACGGGTTATCGTTGTGTATTGTTGAGGTGCTTTCTGCTGGAGGCTCAGACTGTTGAGTAGGCGTATCGTCAGGATTCGAAGGTTGCTCGTCTGAATTGCGCGCACTACGCGTAGCTGCCAGAGGTTGTGGTGTTCCGTTTCCAGCGTTTGCGTCAGTCTCTTGAGATAGAGCCTTAGGCCGATCGCCGATGGAGGTTGGCCCGTACTCAGGCTCGATTGGTCGAGAAGCCGCGGGCTGGACGTCTTGACCGTTTTCGTAATCTCCTTCACGGCTGTGTTGTAAATCTGACTGTGGCATATCCTCGTGTGACCCTGGAGTACCATCAGACGATTGTCCTCCCGGGGAAGAGCCAATCAACAAAAATGGTGTGTACATCTGTCTCTCCGCGTATGTCTTTGTACTCTAATCCGCGTTCGGTTCCGCAACAGCTGGTTTAAGCCGCCAGGTTCCATCCGCATCACGCCAGAATTTAGACTTTTCCTTCCCTGGCTCCCGGTCCAGCGTCTTTTCTATACGTTCGCGCGGTCTTGCTGGACCAAGTTCATCGTGCGCCTTTGAGTCGTTTATGCGCAACCAGTCGAATATGTCGCCGATGGTCCAGCCTTCACCAGGTTTGGTTTCGAGTGCCCTATGAATGCCTGTAATGAAGGTGGGTTTCTCGCGCGACTGGGGATGTGGTGAAGGCAGAGACGGTTCTTTCCGATGAATTGTCTTCATGCATCTCTTAAGCGTCGAAACGTGGATTGTATCTTCAGTTGTGTTCTGATACGGATTCCTGGGCTGCCGCGATGTATTCTTCGCGCGTTTGGCGGGAGGGGGCGAGTCGTCCGGCACAGCATAAACATCGAAGTTATCACCTTGGACTGTCAGCTTCTTGGCCTCCTGCAAGCTAACGCGATCGTGCTTGCGTTTATGACTGTTGTTCATTTCGTTACCGTGTGTGGTGATATGTCAGCTGGTGCGACCGTTGCGATCATGCGCAAAGCGCGCTACTGTAAGGACGCGCCGGCCGACACGTCGGAGAAAGCGACCGTGCCTCGAGCTTGGCTTCAGCTCGGCCGTCACTCTACGCCTGTAAAGGCGAAATAGGTCACATTATTCGGGCAGGTACATCATACAAGCTGAATTGTGGACTGCAACCCATCGGAAGACAGAGCGCATCTTTGGGTAATGTCCGGATTGGCCATGCGTGATCGCTGTTGGTCGTCAGTCCAGTCGTCTCCGGTCAAGCACCATCCCAAGCAGGTACCGCGGGCGTTGCAAGTAGCAGGTCTGCAAAGTGTTGTCACCAAAGCAGTTCGGAAAAGGCATATCTCCGACCGCACAAAAGCAAAACCATCTTCATTCACGTGGGGCATCGTTGAAAGCGAGACGATGCGATGCACGCATGTCCCCAGATATCTTTCGTACCTTGACGGTATGAATAGTCGCAGGAGGTTGGATTCATTCTGGGCCTAATCTCAAGAGTGCCTCAGATTTGTATACGGTCTATGGAGTTCAAGACTACAACGACGTCCTGCGAGGTTGAAGTAACACGTTTCACCTCTTCCCGACGATATAGGTCTATAGATCTGAGCTACTTCCTATACTTCACGATCCAGTACATATATCAGACTGTGCAGGGCTGTGACAGTTGCTCTGACGCGGTACTTTTGCAGACTTGTGAAAGCTTCACACCAATGTCACGGCGATCGTTTCCTCTTTCCTGGCGGATGTCCTCGACTCGTAGGAGACAGAGGCTGCTCACTTGCAACGTCGTGTAGCCCCCAGCAGTCTTCACTGACACTTGATTCCAATCCAAAGTAGCCACATAATCCGCATACTCCCTGGAACTCCCTGTGTTCCCTCAACACCTCAACGACCCTGTCAATGTATGCCTATTTGGAAGCCTTGCGCATGGCGACACGCTCCATCGACATAGTGCATACAATGTGGTCAACGTATATTGCACGAGTCCGGGGGTCTGGATCCTGAAGTCCCTCCTCGTAGCAAGTGAGGACCGTGTCGATTGCATCTGATGGCTTTGCACCAGCGCTCAATTCCAGTTCGAATGTGGTGGGATCGCGAGCACGGCCTTCAACGTGGAAAGTCTGACCGTACAAAATATGCGGCGAAAGCGACAGCGCTGCATGTGGGGTGTTTGCCGGTAGCATGAGCGACTCGCCTTGGAATTGAACGAGAAATCCGCAGGGTCCCAACATTTCGAGTGCCGATGCCGTATCAGAATAACATGTCGGCAACAGACGACAGTCAGAAGCTCTCCAGATAATCCACAGTTTCATGGGCTGATCCCGACCCGCGTCAGACCGGCCGCACGCGGTGGAGATATGAGGATCACTATCGTGGTGAATATCTGTCGCTGTGCCTAGAGGGCATATGTTGGCCGTCAAGGCGTGGACTTCGATGAGGTGCTCATTTTTAACTCCGTAGAGCTCTGACACCTTGTTGTGGACCACGGTCCGATGTCGATTTTGCAAACTCTGCGCTACCATCTTTTTCTTGACTGGTACATTCAACAGTCGTATCTTCGAGATCTTGTCTTCTAGTAGATACACTTTGAAGTCCGCGAACTGATCTTCTTTCAACTTGATTCGCTTCTCCAAGAGCCAAGCATCACTACATGATCCAATGTCCAGCGTCGGAACGAGCATCTCGAATGAAGGGAGGCGCGCCGTCGCGCCACTCCTGAAGATGTGCAAAGCGACACACTGATTGTAAGTCTCTTCCGGACAGGCACGGAGGTTCGGCAATTGATCTAGCTTGTCGAGTGGCCACGGTAGCTCATTTTCGGAGAGATCGATCCCGCAGAGTCTTAGCCAATCGCCTACAGACTTGGGTTCTCTGTGACTAACATGGCGTTCTCCAGCGTGGTGTAGTAAAGCTTGCATCTGGGTGGAATTAGAGATCAGATTGAAGTTCCTGTGCGCATGCGTTTTGCGTGAACAGAGACACGACACAGTAGGAAGAAGTGCATGCGACTATCTCTCATAGGTCTGTGATTAGTGGCACATGGCCCGGACTCGACTAAGCACGTCGCGGGTACGTGAGTAAAGATACTAGGCGTCAGCTGGTTTTAACTTTGAACTGACATCATGAGATCGGTCCTAGAGCCTCAATAATTTAGTGCCGAGAGCAGTGCACTGGTTTTCTACCCAGTCCCTGCTTGTATATATCCTCAAACGATTTTGTGCTTCGTGAGGAGTGGCTCGAGCGCCGCTTAAGCGAGTCCGCACAGCCCGGTCGGGTGCGTTCCAGGCATGCGTAGAGTTTGGGGTTCGGGGATAGTCCCTCGGAGCGGCGCGTCCCGAAACGCAATGCTGTCAAAGGGAGATGCTTTGCGCATTGAAGCTACGTCAAAGCAGGCAACAATGCCAAGAGAGGAAGGGACCTCCTCCGTAGAATCGCCGAGTCCTTCTTTGCACTCCGAGAAAAGGATATCGAAGTAGAGTTCAGATGGGTCTCCGGACACTCAGGAGTTTGCGGCAATGAACAGGCAGATATAGCAGCTAAAGCAGCTGCTAGCCAAGCAGGAGGGCTCACAGCCCCGCTAGCTCGACGCGTACGCGAAGCAGCCGGGCTAATCAAAGCAATCGAGCAGGACCGCAAACACGATTCTGACAATTTCGATCCCGAGGGCATCCCAGGACTGTACACCTGGAAGCTAGACCAGGCGCTTCCAGGACGCCATACACTGTGTATGCCTGGTATAGGCTATACAGCGGAAGACGCTACAGGCTGTTGCCGGCGATCGGTGGGGTGAGGTATCTTACCTACTAGGCGGATGGGGAAAGCGTAGAGACGCAAAATCAGGAAAGCTACTCGATGAAGAGAAGGACAACTGGAGACCCGACTTGACGGTTGTCAAGGCTACGGTCCGGTGCTTACAAGAGACAGGCCGGCTCACATACCAGCTGGAGGAAGGACAAGTCGGTTAAAAGAAGGACCTACACTCGTATTACACCCGTTTTATGAGTTATGAGACAAGGCAGCGAATCTCTTCTGTTTGGTTAGGTGCTGCTATAGGGATGGCTCATACAGATACCGTGAATAGCCTGGATGAAACAAACAAACAAACAAGCAAAGCGATTGCGGGTAGACCGCTCCCTACTAGATAGTTCGCCGCCGGAGGGCACGGAGTTACGGCAGGCAACGTCGCTAGTTAATACTATCGTTCGTTCTTCTACTCTCGAGACTCCCGTAAAGCGGTATATCGAGCGATCGGGAGCGGCTTTCGAAAGGACAATATCCAAAGTCGCCCTTCTACGGAAGGAGAATGCCGAGTATAGAGAGCTGCCCCGAGTACGTAAGGAGCGTAAGAAAGGGAAGCGCGTAGCTATCAAAGGGAAGTTCGTCTTCGATACGCAGGAAATCCTTAACCTCGTCGAAAAAGCGGAGGCAGAAGCGTCGAGGGGAAAAGCGAAAAAGAGGCGAACGACGAAGGCTGGGACTCCCGAAATTGAGGACGAGGAAGAACAGAGTATCGACGAAGATATATCGGAGAGCAAGAGTGATGGCATTATCGTAGCAAGTAGTAGATAGTTCTTTATTAGGTAGGCTTAGAAATTTGTCCGACTTCCGGTACTGTCCGACTTCTAGTACGATGACGTTATAGCCAGATCTTTTTGTGCTCTGAATATCTGAAAAGGTCACTGAAATCATGCTTTGGGTGGAACTGGTCCACATCGTGAAAGCAGCGGAAGCAAAGGTCATATCCAGGAGTGATACAGGTTCTGCAATGATACTGATAGCCGATAAGACCCTGCAGTTACGTTAGCTTATACCTTCAGCTTGGACAATGTTCACGACGTTTTCTTATGTACCACGAAAGAACACTCACCCTGTAGCAGCTATTACAAGATCCTTCCATGTCTTCACTCAGCTCCTCAATGGCGTCTTTCGAGCTGTTGCTGCCGCTTAGGACAACTTCAGCGACATACTGAGATCTGGAAAACAGTGCGAGCTGATACGGTGTCCAGCCTTGTTTGTTGCGGCAGTCCAAGCTTGCTCCATGGTCGACAAGTATGGAAGCCGCTCTCCGATGCCCGAAGTATGCGGTCCAATGCAACGCGGTCCAACCTTGGTTGTCGATTGCGTGGATAGTCCTGTCGAAGTTTGATGTTTTCTCGATCAAGTCCAGACAGTTGCCTATTGCTGCAAGATGTATGATAGAACATCCCAGCTTGTCACACATGCTGACTTGTGACAAGTCATGATGATGACTGTCGAGTTTGAGTAGCAAGTCCAGCATCGCTCTATTTCCTCTCAATACAGCCCATAAGAGGGGCGTCCGACCATGTTCATCGATAAAGCTCAAGTCAAGTTCTTGCCTGCGTAAGAACAGAATCAACACGTCTCTGCCACTATAAGTATTTTTTGCAGCGGCAAGAATCGCCTTGGGAGTCACCAATACCGCATCTTTTCTCCTATCCAGTAAAAGCTGAACCACTTCTCTTCCGTCGCCTGTATTCCCTGCAGCGGCGACGACTACATCTGGCGTGATGTGCACCTCCTCTGGTCTGGAGTCGAGTAGTAGCTGCATCACCATCCGGCCGCTATAAGTATTCCCTGCAGCGGCAACGACGACTTCTGTTGTGATGTGCACCTCGTCGGGTCTGGAGTCAAGTAGAAGCTGCATCACCATCCGGCCGCTATAAGTATTTCCTGCAGCGGCGACGATGACTTCTGTTGTGATGTGCACCTCGTCTGGCCTTGAGTCGAGTAGAAGCTGCATCACCATCCGGCCGCTGTGAGTATTCCCTGCAGCTGCGACGACTACATCTGGCGTGATGTGCACCTCCTCTGGTCTGGAGTCGAGTAGTAGCTGCATCACCATCCGGCCGCTATAAGTATTCCCTGCAGCGGCAACGACGACTTCTGTTGTGATGTGCACCT
>Ga0265780_10004814_pt1 | contig 17276 bp, 12 predicted proteins | sample P1T30metagenome_FD_192432 | JGI IMG/M metagenome (GOLD analysis project Ga0265780, IMG submission 192432) | Plant litter microbial communities from East Loma Ridge, Irvine, California - P1 T30 | ecosystem: Environmental > Terrestrial > Plant litter > Unclassified | place: USA: California...
CGATACGGCGGCGGACGAGGTAGAGGTCCTTCTCGAATTCGGCGGCGCTTTGCTCGCCCGGCAGCGGCCCGGCGATCATGATCTGCTCGATCTCGGGGCGGGTCGCCTGCGCCTTCTGGCCGATCACCGATACGTCGACCGGCACCTGCCGCCAGCCGTAGATGGTGTAACCCTGATCGATGATCGCGCTCTCGACGATCGTGCGGCACGCTTCCTGCGCGCCGAGATCGGTACGCGGCAGGAAGATCATGCCGACGCCCAATCGGTTGGGCAGCATGCGATGGCCGGACGCGGTAACGGCATCGTCGAAGAACTTGACCGGCAGATCGACGTGCAGGCCGGCGCCATCGCCGGTCTTGCCATCGGCATCGACCGCACCGCGATGCCACACCGCCTTCAACGCATCGATCGCCGACTGGACGACGCGGCGCGACGGCTTGCCGTCGGTCGCCGCGACGAGGCCGACGCCGCAGGCATCGCCCTCGTATTCGGGGCGGTACATGCCGTGCTCGGCGAGGTAGGCGCGTTGGTCGGTCATCATGATGCCTTCTGGTCGGCGGTGTCGGCCGCGGCCCTGGTCAGATAGCGGCGCAGGATGGCGCGCCTGCGCTGTTGCACGTCGGAAATGATCTGCGGGTAGAGTTCGCCGTAGCGTTGCCCCACCGGTGTGCGGAAGAAGCGCGTGATCTCGTCCATCTCCGCGACGGTGAAGCGCCGCGCGTAGATCGACTGGCTGGCTGCGATCACCTCGTCGAGGATCGCCGACACACTCTCGGCAAGGCGCGCGCGCATCGCGTCGCTCGGATTGGCGATCGCCTTGCAGGTCTGCATGTTGCGCCCGTCGATCGCGCGCTGAAGACACTCGCCGGCCATTTCCAGCTCGGCGGCATGGATACCGTCCTTGATCGTCACCGTCTGTCGCTCGCGGAAGCGGCTGGCGACGAGCAGCCGCGCGGCGGCGGCACGGCGAGCGTCCATGTCGATCGCAGCGTCGGGCGCCGTCGGACCGGCCGGGCGTTGCAGCGTCGTCTGGCGCGATGCTGTCGTAGCGGCGGACTGGCGCGGCACGGGCGTCTGCGCGAACGCGGGGGTGCCGGCCAGCGCCAGCGCCAGCGGTAGAATTGGCCGCACGATCCTCACGCCGCCTGCCTCCCTGCGCCCGCCTTCGCCTTGAGATGCGCGTGCATCGTCGCCGCCACGTCGCGGCCGTCGCGGATCGCCCACACCACCAGCGAGGCGCCGCGCACGATGTCACCCGCCGCGAACACACCGTCGAGCGAGGTCATCAGCGTCTTGTTGTCGACCAGCACCGTACCCCAGCGCGTGACGCCGAGTTCGGGTGCACCGAACAGGGTGGGGAGATCCTCGGGATCGAAGCCCAATGCCTTGATGACGAGATCGGCGGGCACGTCGTACCCGCCCGCCGGGTCGACCTCCGGCGCGCGTCGGCCGCTGGCATCGGGTACCCCAAGCCGCATGCGGCTTGCCTTGACGGCGGACACCTTGCCGTCCGCCAGGAACGCCTCGGGCGCGGTCAGCCACACGAACTCGACGCCCTCTTCCTCGGCGTTGGCGACTTCGCGCTGCGAACCGGGCATGTTGGCACGGTCGCGGCGGTACAGGCACTTCACGCTGGCGGCGTTCTGGCGGACGGCGGTGCGCACGCAGTCCATCGCGGTATCGCCGCCGCCGATCACGACGACATGCTTGCCCTCGGCATCAAGGCTGCCGTCGTCGAACGCGGGAACGGCATCGCCGAAGCCCTTGCGGTTGGAGGCGGTAAGGTAATCGAGCGCGTCGACGACGCCTTCGCTGTCCACCCCCGGTGCCTTGATCGCGCGCGGCTTGTAGACGCCGGTGGCGATCAGCACCGCATCGTGGCGCTGGCGGAGTTCGTCGAGGCTGGCGTCACGGCCGACTTCGAAGCCGTTGTGGAAGACGATCCCGCCCGCCGCGAGCCGTTCGACCCGGCGCGTGACGACGTACTTCTCCAGCTTGAAACCGGGGATGCCGTAGGTAAGCAGCCCGCCGGAACGATCATAGCGATCGTAGACGTGGACCTCATAGCCGAGTGTGCGCAGATAGTCCGCCGCCGACAGACCGGCCGGCCCCGCGCCGATCACCGCCACCGATTGTCCGCGCGCACGGCCGGGGACGAGCGGCTCGACCCAGCCTTCCTCCCACGCGGTATCGGTGATGAACTTCTCGACCGAGCCGATCGTCACTGCGCCGTGGCCGGAGAACTCGATCACGCAATTGCCCTCGCACAGCCGGTCTTGCGGGCAGATGCGGCCGCAGATCTCGGGCATGGTCGATGTGGCGTTCGACAGTTCGTAGGCTTCGCGCAGCCGGCCTTCGGCGGTGAGGCGCAGCCAATCGGGGATATGGTTGTGCAGCGGGCAGTGTACCGAGCAATAAGGCACGCCGCATTGCGAACAGCGCCCGGCCTGATCTTCTGCGGTGGGCACCGCATAGCGGTCAGCGATCTCGCGGAAATCCTCTGCGCGATCTTCAGCCAGGCGCTTGGCCGGGTAGCTCTGCGCGCGGTCGACAAATTTCAGAAGATGATCGTTCGCCATGGGAGCCTGCTGTGGTTGCAGGCGGGCCTATACAGCTACGTATTGGCTCTGTCACGCAATTTCAGGCTATTAGGTAAGTACAGCTTACCTAATAGCCTGAACGATACTGAGGCGGCACGTTAAAAACAGCAACTTACGCCCACAACAAAGGCCGTTCCGGAACTAACGGGTCAGTAGCCAAGTCAGCGCTGCGCCACCAGCAACAATCCGGTACCATGCGAATGGCGAGAAGCCGCGTTTGCCAACGATCCCGATGAACCATCGCACCACCAGCACCGCCACGATAAACGCCACCACAAAGCCGATCGCGATCGCGCCCAAGCCGACACCGCCGCCGCTCGCAAGTTCATGACGGTTCTTGAACAACTCCAGCGCCGTGGCGCCAAGCATCGTCGGGATGGCGAGGAAGAAGCTGAACTCCGCCGCCGTCCGCCGCTCGACACCGAGCGACAGTGCGCCGAGGATCGTCGCGCCCGACCGGCTCACGCCGGGGATCATCGCCAGACACTGGATGAAGCCGATGCCGACGACCTTGGGCAAGGGGATGTTGGCGACTCCGGCGATGTCGCCCTCCTTCACCGTGCGTTCGATGAACAGGATCGCAAAGCCGCCGACGATCAGCGCGATGCACACCGTCAGCGGCGAGCCAAGCAAAGCCTCGATCTGCTTGTGGAGCGCGAGCCCGATCACCGCCGCCGGCAGGAACGCGACAGCCAGGTTGCGCACGAACCGGATCGACAGCGCATCCCCGCGCAGCAGGCCCGCGATCACTGCCCAGAATGTCCGCCAGTACAGCACCACGATCGCGAGGATCGCGCCGAGCTGGATAACGATGTTGAACACTTCCCAATAGGCGGCGTCATAGCCGAGCAGCGCGGAGGCGAGGATAAGGTGCCCGGTCGAGGACACGGGCAGGAACTCGGTCACGCCTTCGACGATGCCGAGCAGGATTATGGTCAAAAGATCGGTCACGCAAATCCCCCTTTGCGGTGCGCGCCAGCCGCGTGCACCGTTCGTTCATGCCGCTAGGCTCCGCCGTTCAGGCGGCAGCGCGGGCGCCAAATCTCCCCTTGCGGCGATAGCTGACCAGCCAGCTCGGCGCGACCGCATCGAGGGGAGTGGGGGAAATTTTTAGATCGGCGAAGCCGACCGCCGCCGGCCCGACGACATTGTCGTGCTGGAGCATCTTCCACTGATCCTTCGTGATCGGCGCGCCGGGCAGCGCGCCCGCACTAGCGATCAGCCCGCCGATCGAATCGGGCAGTTCAAGGAAGGTCGGCGTGCGGCCGATCGCGAGCGCGATCCAGCGCATCAGCGCACCCATCGTCATCACGTCGGGGCCGCCAAGTTCGAACGTCTTGCCTGCCGCCAGCTCGGGATCGGCGATCGCGGTGGCGACCGCCTCCGCCACATCGCCGACGAACACCGGCTGGAATCGCGTCTGTGCGCGCAGCACCGGCACGACCGGCGCACTCGCGATCATCGATGCGAAGCGATTGAGGAATGCGTCTTCCCGCCCGAACACGATGGAAGGGCGCAGGATCGTCGCCTGCGGGAACGCCTTGCGCACCGCCGCTTCGCCTTCACCCTTGCTGCGGCCGTAAGCGGACGCGCTCCCCGGATCGGCGCCGATCGCGGACACATGGACGAGCGTCTCGACACCCGCCGCCCGCGCGGCTTCCGCGACGACGCGCGCACCCTCGACATGCACCCTGGCGAAATTGCCCGACAGGATGCCGACGAGGTTCACCACCGCCTCCGATCCGGCGATCGCATGCGCGATCGTTTCCGGCTTGGCGACGTCCGCACCGACGAACTGCACGTTGCCAAACGTGCCGAGCGGCTTGAGGAACCATGCCGCGCGCGGATCACGCTGCGCCACCCGCAGCCGCGTTTCCCGCGCGAGAAGCGCCTGCGCGACATAGCGACCGAGAAAGCCGCCGCCGCCGATCACCGTCACCAGCTTGTTCTTCATGCCTTCATTCCTCATGCTGCGCTCGCGACGCGGCGGCCCGCCGCCTCAAATCACGGAAATGCCCTTGCCCCAGCAACAGGGCTGTTGACAAGGCCGCTCGACCCGCCCTAAAGGCCCGCCCCTACCCCGTGCCCAGATGGCGGAATTGGTAGACGCACCAGCTTCAGGTGCTGGCGATCGCAAGGTCGTGGAGGTTCGAGTCCTCTTCTGGGCACCAGGGCTCCCTTTGCAAAAGGGAGCCCCGAGACGATCCGCTGTCGCTTCAAAGCGGCGTGTCATCACGAAGAGACTTTTCTCCGGCTGCCGGTGCCACGCCATGCTGCGTTGAGCCCGGCCACGAAATCGTACGGGATCGCCGCGCCCTCGCGGAGCCACATCTTGACGCGCAATTGCTTTGAACCGCGCGCGGCAAGATGGACCGGGCGGCTCGCGAAGCCCATCAACCGGAACAGCATTCGGACACGGGGCTGATGATAGGCATCGGTGCAGGTGAGGATGGCGGCATAACCATGCGCACGGGCATGTTCGGCCGCAGCCACGACCGTTTGCAGCGTATCGACGCTGAGCTCGTCCAGGATGAGCCGTTCAGTCGACACCGCGCCTGTTAGGAGATCAGCCATCACCGCGGCTTCGGACGGAGGATATGTTCCGACCCCGCCCGAAAGAAACAGATCGACGCCGGGATCGGCCTCGGCTGCCGCAGCGGCATAGCCGGCGCGACGCGCCAATGCGGGGCTTGCCGTTCCGTCGGGGCGAACGGCTGCGCCGAACACAACCGCGAGTGTGCGCCCGCTGATGACCGGTCTGTTCATGGCGATCCCTTAGCGGAGCCGGAGATCATCTGAAAACCGCTTCTGTTGTGGTGATGAGCGGAGAATCGTGGCGCGGGCGCGGTGCCGCGCCGCCACAGCCTCTACGCGCCCGATTCGCCGCTGCTCCGAACCTGAGTCGTCAATTGACCACGATCGGCAGATCGCGCCCGCTCGCTGCGACGTTCCCGGCATGATCGGCCGCGTAGACGCGGATCGTGTATTCGCCACGCGGCAGATCCGCCGGGTTCCAGCCGACCGGCTCGGCGCGGCCATGTCGCACGATGTTGGAGACCACATACAGAAAGCGTGTGTGCTGATCGCTATGGACCGTGTCACCACTCGCAGGCGCATAGGCGATCTTCGCGGCATCAAGGGCGGCCGGCATGCGATCGAACATGATCGTGACCCGAGGGTGTTCGAAGCCGCGCACCGGCGCACCCCTCGCGTCCAGGATCTGAAAACCTGCGGCGTACAGGCCGAGCCGGCGTTGGGCGGCATTACGATCGACCTGATCCCAGGCTTCGGCAACGATGCTGACGAGCCCCCCGGTCGCGGGGACGACGAGGCGTCCCCGCTGCTGCCCGGTGATACGCTGACCGCCCGCGTCGAGAAGGTGCACGTCGTCGATGTGCGGCGCGACATGATCGGCAAAGCCCGGAAAGTGCAGCAACAGCGCGTTGACCTTGCCGCGCGGCGGCCCGAGTTCGAGATGGACATGCGCCATGCGATTGATCGTGCCGAGCGGATCGCCGACCCGGAAGCGCGTGCCACGCTTGACCCGGACGCGGGTGACGCGGCCCGCCGCATCGCGGAGGAGCTGGAAGTGCGTCGGATCGAGCGACGCTCCCGCCGGCGTGCGACCGACGCGCATGTGGATGTAGGTCATCTGGTCTATGCGCAGACCCTCGGCGAGACCATCCAAGTCCCAGGTGGGTAGCGGATCGCGCACCGTCTCATCGGCAGTGGCCAGCACCGTTTCGCCCGGCGGAGCGCTGATATCCAGACCGGCGTGGAGGTGATCGCGGCTTTCGCCCTGATAATTCCCGCGCACCTCGCCGAGATCACCGACTACTTCATGCCAGCTCGATTGCGGCTTGACCGGCCACGGGAACACGCGCGTCCGAACGAGTGAAGGCATCTGCGGTGCTGAAATGGCGGTGGGGAGCGGCGCGGCTTCGGCGCGGCGGGGGCTTAGCTTGCCGACCAGATGGGCCGAGGCGTCGGCGACGTAGAGCGCGCCCGCCCGATCGATCGCCAGTCCGGCTGGTCCGACGAAGCGGATCGCCGCATTGCCGGCGATCGCTGCGCCGGGGCCGGCAAGCACGCTCAACGCGCCCGATGGCGACATCTGCACGATCCGCCCGCGCCGGAACGAGGCGATGTAGACGAACCCATCCCAGGTCGACGTCAGGCCGACCGCACCGTTCAGCACATCCGAGCCATCGCCGCGGCCGGTCTGCGCAAGTGTCGAGACGTCGCCCTGCCGCGTGACCTTCCGGATCGCACCATTGCCGGTATCGGCGACGAGCACCGCGCCGTGACGATCAAGCGTGACCCCGGTCGGCGTATCGAACGCTGCGACCGCGCCGTGTCCATCGACAAAGCCAGGTGCGTCATGGCCAGCCAGCGTCCGGACCTCGCCAACGGGGGTGATGACGCGGATGCGATCGTTGTAGCTGTCCGCGACATAAACGTTGCCGCTCGCGTCGGCGGCGATGCCGATCGGGCCGTTGAAGCGCGCTTGTGACGCCGTGCCGTCGCGATAGCCCGCAGTCCCGTCGCCCGCCAGCGTCGTGACCACGCCACCCGCGCTGATCTTGCGGATCGCATTTGCGGCGGTGTCGGCGACGAGAACGTCCCCTGCGCGATCGAGCGCGACGCCGGAGGGGGTGTCGAATTTTCCGGGCAGCGTCGTGACGGTGCTGTCCCGGTCGATCCTGCGGATGCGACCGGTCCCGCCGGCGTCCGCCACATACAATGCACCGCGAGCGTCGATCGCCAGCGCGAACGGATCACCGAAGCGCGCCTTCGCCGCATTGCCGTCGGTGTCTCCCGACACCCCGTCTCCGGCGACAAGGGCCAGCGTAGCGGGCCAGTCGAACGGTGTGGGTGCCGGCCCGAACCAGCCTTGCTTCACCCCCAACCAGATGCCGGCGGCTACCAACACCAGAGCGAGCAGGCCGCCGAGCAGGGCGTATGTGCGGGGAGATTTAGTGTGCATCAGCGGTGCGCCTTAGCAGCAGTTCGCCACATTGCCGCAACGTTGAGGGAGTGCGCCCGAGTTCCGCGGTCGTCGCTACCGGCCTTAAGCCACGCGAGTGCGTGCTCCCGCCGCAACGCCGCGTTCCAGACCGCGCAGTTCGGCCAGCCCGCGCATCCGCCCGTACAGCGAATAGCCCGGGTTGGTCTGCCGATCGAGGTCGCCCATCATCTGATGACCGTGATCGGGGCGCATCGGGATCGAGCGGCCGACGCGGGTTTGCAGCGCATGCACTTCGATCATCACGGCAGCCATGTCAGCGTCGCCTTCAAGATGCGGCGCTTCGTGGAACGCGCCGTTCGCCTCGCGCTGGACGGAGCGGAGATGCAGGAAGCCGATGCGGGCCCCGAGGCGTCGCACCATCCCCGGCAGGTCGTTGTCCGCACGAACGCCGAACGATCCGGTGCAGAAGCACAGGCCGTTGGAGGGCGCCGGAACGGCTGCGAACAGCGCGGCGACGTCGCCTTCCGTGCTCACGCAGCGCGGCAGTCCGAAGATCGGGAAGGGCGGGTCGTCCGGGTGAACCACCAGCTGTACACCGAGCCGATCGGCAACCGGGCAGACCGCCTCCAGAAACGCGACCTGGTTGGCGCGCAGGCCCTCGATACCTAAACCGGCATAATCGTTGATCGCGTCGAGGAACTGCGCCGAGGTGAAGCTTTCCTCGCTGCCGGGCAGGCCGGCGATGATCGTTCGTTCCAGGGTGAGGCGTTGCTGCTCGCTCATCGCGTCGAACCGCGCACCCGCCGCCTCGACCATCGCGGGGCTATAGTCTCGTTCTGCTCCCGGCCGGCGCAGCAGATGCAGGTCGTAGGCTGCGACCGATTCCAGTTCGAAGCGCAGCGCGCGTGCGCCGTCGGGCAGCACCCAGCCAAGATCGGTGCGGGTCCAGTCGAGCAGCGGCATGAAATTGTAGGTGATGGTGCGGATGCCGGCCGCGGCGAGGTTGGTCAGGCTGGTCGTGTACGCCTCGATCAACTCGGCCCAGCGTGGCCCCCGGCGTTTGATGTCGTCGTGAACCGGCAGGCTTTCGACGACGTCCCAGTTCAGCCCCGCCGCCTCGATCAGCGCCTTGCGCGCGAAGATCGCGTCATGCGACCAGATCGCGCCGTTCGGCACCTCGTGCAACGCCGTCACCACGCCGGTCGCGCCGCTCTGGCGTATGTCGGCGAGCGATACGGGATCGCGCGGTCCGAACCACCGCATGGTTTGCGTCATCAGCATATCGACATTCCTATCAAGTGCGCGCAGCGCGTGATCCGTAGGGTAAACTGGTTTCGGCGCGCCGCGACGGCAAGCCGCATTTCACACTCTGGATTGTTGCGGCGCAAGGTGCGGCGATCCAAGCGTACGATGAAGCGCGTCGCGCCATCCGGCGACGAGTTTCTCACGACTGTCCGCCGCCATCTTCGGTTCCCAGCACTGCGCGCGAGACCATAATCCGGCCAGTTCGTCCAGATCCGACCACAGCCCGACCGCGAGGCCTGCGAAGAACGCGGCGCCTCTTGCGGTAGTTTCGAGATCGTCCGGGCGCTCCACCGCCGTCTCCAGCAGATCGGCTAGGAACTGGCAGAGCCAGTCGTTCGCGGCCATGCCGCCGTCGACGCGAATGACGGCGGGGCGGGTGGCGCCGTCTGCGATCATCGCCTCGAGCAGATCGCGCGTCTGGTAGCCGACCGCCTCCAGCGCGGCGCGGGCGAGGTGGGCGGCGCCTGCACCAAGCGTGAGCCCGTGAATAGACGCGCGCGCATCGGGGTCCCAGTGCGGCGCGCCGAGGCCGACGAAGGCAGGCACCATATAGACGCCGTGGCTGTCGGGCACTTGCGTCGCCATGTCGTTGGTCTCGCGCGCATGGGTGATGACGCCGAGGCCGTCGCGCAGCCACTTCACCGCCGCGCCTGCGACAAAGATCGACCCCTCCAGCGCATAGGTGGTGCGCCCGTCGAGGCGGTAAGCGGGGGTGGTGAGCAGCCGGTTGGCGGAGCGCAACGCCTCTTCCCCGGTGTTGAGCAGCATGAAGCAGCCGGTGCCGTAGGTCGATTTGGCGGTGCCCGGTGCGAAGCAGGCCTGCCCGAACAGCGCCGCCTGCTGGTCGCCCGCCATGCCCGCGATCGGGATGGGTACATCGAAGAGGCCCGGGGCGGTTTCGCCGTACACGTGCGCGTTGTCGTGCACCTCGGGCAGCACCGCCATCGGCACGTCGAGCAGGCGGCATAGCTCCTCGTCCCAGCCGCCGCGACGGATGTCGAACAGCAGGGTGCGCGAAGCGTTGGTGACGTCGGTGGCGTGAACTGTGCCACCGGTCAGCCACCACAACAGGAAACTGTCGATCGTCCCAAAGGCGAGTTCGCCACGCGTCGCACGGGCGCGGGCGTCGGGCACGTGGTCGAGCAGCCAGGCGAGTTTGGTGCCGGAGAAATACGGGTCGAGCAGCAGGCCGGTGCGCTCGCGGATCAGCGGTTCGGCGCCGTCCGCCTTCAGCGTCTGGCAGCGATCGGCGGTGCGGCGATCCTGCCAGACAATCGCGTTGTGGATCGGTACGCCGGTGGCGCGATCCCACACGACGGTGGTCTCGCGCTGGTTGGTGATGCCGATCGCGGCGATGCCGGCGGCGCCTACGCCGCTCTCGGCGATCGCCTGCCGTGCGGTGGCGAGGGCGTCGCGCCAGATGTCCTCGGGGTCATGCTCGACCCAGCCGGGCTGTGGATAATGCTGGGCAAACTCGCGCTGTGCGGAGGCTATGCGGCGTGCGCGCGCGTCGAACACGAGGCTACGCGTCGACGTGGTGCCCTGATCGATCGCCAGGATGTGCGTGCCGGCCATTGCGCTCTCCCATTCTCATTTTCGTTTCGACATTTTCGCATTTTCGTTCGCGCGTCAACGCTTTCGTATCGGCCCGGACTGCGCTATACCGAGTCGGAAGGGGAGCATAGGGCGGATGATGCCGAGCGATCATCAACAGACATTCGACCTGCTCGTGGTCGGCGGCGGCATCAACGGTGCGGGCATCGCGCGCGATGCGGCCGGGCGTGGGCTGTCGGTGCTGCTGGTCGAGCAGGACGATCTTGCCGGGCACACCTCCTCGGCCTCAACCAAGCTGATTCACGGTGGCTTGCGCTATCTCGAATATGGCGAGTTCCGGCTGGTGCGCGAGGCGCTGATCGAGCGCGAGCGGCTGTGGAAGATGGCGCCGCACATCATCTGGCCGCTGCGCTTCGTGTTGCCGCAGACGCATTCACCGCGGCCCGGCTGGATGGTGCGCGCCGGGCTGTTCCTGTACGATCACCTCGGCGGGCGCGAGGAACTGCCCAGCACCGAGACGGTGCGGCTTGATCGCACGCCATTCGGCGCGGGGCTGACGCAGCGCGAGGGCCGCGCGTTCGTCTATTCGGACTGCTGGGTCGAGGACAGCCGGCTGGTCGTGCTCAACGCGCTCGACGCGGCCGAGCGCGGCGCGACAATCCTGACGCGCACCCGGCTGGTCGGCGCGCGGCGCGAGGGCGCGGCGTGGGTCGCGACGATCGCGGATGCGGGCGGCGAGCGTCAGGTGCACGCGCGCGCGCTCGTCAACGCAGGCGGGCCGTGGGTGGCGGACGTGATCGGCCGCGCGGCGGGGGCGAGCAGCGAGCGCGGGGTGCGGCTCATCAAGGGTAGTCATCTTGTCGTGCCCAAGCTGTACGAGGGCGACCACGCCTTCATGCTGCAAAACGCGGATCGCCGTATCGTGTTCGCAATCCCCTATGAGGGCAAATTCACGCTGGTCGGCACCACCGATCAGCCGTGGCAGGGTGCGCCCGCCAAGGCGCAGATCGACGCGGACGAGACGGACTACATCCTCGCCACCGCCAATCGCTATTTCACCCGGCAGCTTACCGCTGAAGACGTGGTGTGGAGCTATTCGGGCATCCGCCCGCTCTATGACGATCGCAAGGGCAGCGCGTCGGCGGTGACGCGCGACTATGTGCTCGATCTCGATAGCGACGACGGCAAAGCGCCGATCCTGAGTATCTTCGGCGGCAAGATCACCACGTATCGCAAGCTCGCCGAACATGCGCTGGGCGAACTCGCGCAGTTCTTGCCCCAGGCGGGTGCGGCGTGGACGGTGGGCGCCGCGCTGCCCGGCGGCGCGATGCCGGGCGGCGATTTCGAGCGGTTCCTGTCCGCGCTCGAAGCCGGACGGCCGGGTTTCCCGCATGCCCTGTTGCGGCGGTTGGCGCGCGCTTACGGGACGCGGGTGGCGGAGCTGCTGGGCGATGCGACGACGGTGGCGGCGCTTGGCGAGGATCTCGGCGGCGGGTTGTATGCGGCGGAGGTCGAGTATCTGGTCCGGGTCGAATGGGCGCGGACGGCGGAGGACGTGCTCTACCGCCGCTCGAAGCTCGGGCTGCACGTGCCGGCGGGAACCGCGGAGCGGATCGACGGCTATCTCGCGGCGCGTTCGCAAGGGCGAGCGGCGTGAGCGTGGTCGAGGCCGACGACGTGGTGGTGCGCCGGCACCGGCGCATCCTCGAACTCGCGCGGCAGACCGGCAGCGTGTCGGTCGACTCGCTCGCCGCGCAGCTCGCGGTTACGCCGCAGACGGTGCGGCGCGATCTCAACATCCTCGCCAGCCGATCGATGCTGTCGCGCGTGCATGGCGGCGCGGTCGTCACGTCGGGCGTCGACAATCTCGATCACGACGCACGCGGGCAGGTGGCGGCGGGCGCGAAGGCGGCGATCGGCGCGGCGGTGGCGCGCATCGTGCCCAACGGCGCCAGCCTGTTCATCAACATCGGCACCACCACCGAAGCGATGGCGCGCGCGCTGGTCAACCACCGTGACCTGCTCGTCGTCACCAACAATTTCAACGTGGTCGACATTCTGGTCGATCAGCCCTCGATCGAGGTGATCGCGGCGGGCGGGCGGGTGCGCCCGGGCGACCGCGCCATCGTCGGCGCGCTGGCGATGGATTTCGTGCGCGCGTTCAAGGTCGATTTCGCACTGGTCGGCGCCTCGGGCATGGATGCGGACGGCACGTTGCTAGATTTCGACGTGGACGAGGTGCGCGTTGCGCAAACGATCATCGCGCACGCGCGCAGCACGATCCTCGGCGTCGACCGCACCAAGTTCGGGCGGGCGGCACCGGTGCGGATCGCCGGGCTGGACGCGATCGACCATTTCGTGACCGACCGGCTCGACGACGATGCGCTCGCCGCCGCCTGCGTGGCGGCGGGCGTGCATGTGATCGAGACTGGCGCGGATTGAAGCGGCGGGCGTAATCAACCGAGCGGCCGGACACGAGATCCGGCGTCGGCAACGGAAGGGAGACGGGTTTGGGGCGTGTGCGGCATCTTCGCTGGTGGATCGTGGCGTTGATCTGCGCGGGCACGGTCGCGAACTATCTCGCCCGCAATTCGCTTGGCGTGCTCGCGCCCGAGCTGAAGGTGCAGCTCGGCATGACGACGCAGCAATACAGCTATGTCGTCGGCGCGTTCCAGCTTGCCTATACGGTGATGCAGCCGGTGGCGGGTTTCATCGTCGATCGCTTCGGCCTGCGCGCCGGCTTTGCGCTGTTCGGCGTGGCGTGGTCGCTCGCCAACATGCTGCACGCGTTCGCGTTCGGGTGGATCAGCCTTGCGCTGTTCCGCGGGCTGCTCGGGCTGGCGGAAGCGGCGGCGGTGCCATCGGGGATCAAGGCGATCGCTGAGTGGTTCCCCGCGCGCGAGCGGTCGGTCGCGGTCGGCTGGTTCAACGCGGGCACATCGCTCGGCGCCCTAATCGCGCCGCCGCTGGTGGTGGCGGTGTCGCTGTGGGCGAACTGGCGGGTGGCGTTCGCCGTCACCGGCGCAGTCGGGCTGGTGTGGGCGGCGGCATGGTGGGCGTTCTACCGCTCGCCGGGCGAACATCCCGCCATCACCGACGACGAACGCGCGCTGATCGCCGCCGATCGCCCCGTCGTACCCGCCAAGCGCGCGCGTGCCGGTGAGATCGTGCGGACGGCGCGGTTCTGGATCATCGCTATCCCGCGCTTTCTGGCGGAACCGGCGTGGCAGACGTTCAGCTTCTGGATCCCGCTGTACCTCGCCAGTGAACGCGGCATGGACCTCAAGCAGATCGCGATCTTTGCGTGGCTGCCGTTCCTCGCCGCCGATCTTGGCGGGGTGGCTGGCGGCTATCTGTCGCCGCTGTTGATGCGCCATGCCGGGTTGCGGCTGGTGCCCTCGCGGGTGGCGGGCATCGTGTTGGCGGCGGTGCTGATGATTGCGCCGGGGTGCATCGGGCTTGCGGCCAGTCCGTATCTGGCGATCGGCCTGTTCTGCGTCGGCGGGTTCGCGCACCAGATGCTGTCGGTCCTCATCAACACGCTGTCCGCCGATGTGTTCACGCCCGAGGAGGTTGGCACCGCCAACGGTTTCATCGGCCAGGCGGGGTGGCTTGGCGGACTGCTGTTCTCGCTGCTGATCGGCCAGCTTGCCGATACGGTCGGCTATGCGCCGCTGTTCGGTGCGCTCGCCGTGTTCGACGTGATCGGCGCGATCATCCTGCTGCTTGGCATGGGGCAGCTACGCTTACCGGAGATCTCGCGATGAGACGCGTTGCCCTGTCCGATCCGCCGCGCTTCGCGGTGGCCGCGCGTGCCGCCGGGCGCGTGACGTTGAGCAGCGATACCGGCGCGATCGCGCACGTGTTCGTGGCGGAGGAGGACGTGATGCGCCTCCTGCTGCTGCCGGACGGCGCGGTGACGAGCCCACCAAGCTGGGCGATCGCGCCCGGTGCCGAGGACGTCGCGGAGCCGGGGCGCGGCCGGATGGGCGTGGGCGACTTCACCTGCCCCGGCTTCACGCTCGACGTGACCGACGATGTGCTGACGATTGCGACCACGCGGATGCGGCTTACGGTGCGGCTGCACGGCTTGCATTGCACCTGGCAGCAGCGCGATGGCGATGGTTGGGCGGTGATGGCGGCGGACCGTCCGACGCAGGCGTACGACTTCGGCTGGTGGGACGGCCGCGCACACCATTACGTGGCGCGGCAACCGGGCGAACGCTTCTATGGTCTCGGCGATCGTGCCGGCGACACCGATCGCGCCGGCCGCCGCTTCCAGCTCACCAATCTCGACCCGATGGGGTTCGACGCCGAGCATAGCGACCCGCTCTACAAGTCGATCCCGTACCTGCTGGTGGCGGACGAAGCCGGGCGCTGCCACGGCGCGTTCTACGACAGCGTTGCCGATGTGACGGTCGATCTCGGCCGTGAACTCGACAATTACCACGGCCTTTACCGCCATGTCGTCGCCGATCACGGCGACCTCGACCTGTGGATGATCGCCGGGCCGGACCCGCTTGCCGTCACGCGGCGGTTTACCTGGCTCACCGGGCGGCCGGCGCTGATGCCGCGCTGGTCGCTCGGCTATTCGGGTTCTACGATGAGCTACACGGACGCGCCCGATGCGGCGGTGCAGATGGCGGGGTTCCTCGACAAGTGCCGCGAGCATGATCTCGGCTGCACCTCCTTCCATCTGTCGTCGGGCTACACCTCGATCGGCGACAAGCGCTACGTGTTCCATTGGAACCGCGACAAGTTCCCTGACCCCGCCGGCTTCGTCGCCTCCTATGCCGAGGCCGGCGTGCGACTGGTGCCCAACATCAAGCCGGCGCTGTTGCGCAGTCATTCACGCTACGACGAGGTCGCCGCCGCCGGCTTCTTCGTGGCCGATGCGGAAGGCCGACCGGCCGAGGCGCAGTTCTGGGACGAGGTCGGCAGCTACCTCGACTTCACCAAGCCCGAAGCGGCGCGCTGGTGGCGCGAGCAGGTGGCGGCGGCGTTGCTCGAAAACGGCATCGAGGCGACGTGGAACGACAATAACGAATATGAGGTGTGGGACGCCCGCGCGCGCTTCGCCGGCTTCGGCACGGCGCGGGCGGCGGCGGAGATGCGTCCGGTCCAGCCGATGCTGATGATGCGTGCTTCGCGCCAGGCGCAGATCGCGGCACGGCCCGACAATCGGCCCTATGTCGTCACGCGTGCAGGCATGGCCGGGCTGCACCGCTACGCCCAGACGTGGAGCGGCGACAATCGCACCGAGTGGAAGACGATTCGCTACAACGCCCGCCAGTCGATCGGCCTCGCGCTGTCGGGCGTGTCGAACAGCGGGCATGACGTCGGCGGGTTCTCCGGGCCGGCGCCGTCACCCGAACTGCTGGTGCGCTGGGTACAGGCGGGCGTGCTGATGCCGCGTTTCAGCATCCATAGCTGGAACGACGACCGCACTGTCAACGAACCGTGGATGTACCCGGAGGTCCTCCCCGCGATCCGGCGGCTGATGGCGCTGCGGCAGACGTTGCTGCCGTTCCTGTACGATCTGCTCCACCGCTATCACGCCGACTATGAGCCGATGGTGCGCCCGGTGTGGCTCGACTTCCCCGGCGATGCGGCGGCGTGGAGCGAAAGCGACGATCATCTGCTCGGCCGCGATCTGCTGGTGCCGCTGGTGTGCGAGCCGGGCGTGGCAACGCGTGACGTGCGCGCACCGGCGGGGGCCGACTGGATCGATGTCTGGACCGGCGCGAGCGTGCCCGGCGGCGCGACGGTGACCCTCGACGCACCGCTCGACGGACCGCCGCCGCTGCTGGCGCGCAGCGGGTCGGGGATGCTGGTCGATCTGGCGCGCGGCGGCTGGCGGCCCGAGGCGTACCGGCGCGGCATCTGGCTGTTCCCGCCGCGCGAAGGCGATCTTGCATGGGATGCTGTCGAGGATGCCGGCGACGGCGACGCGCCACCCGGCCGCTGGCGATTGAGCGGGCACGCCGATGGCGAGCGGATCACGCTGACGCTGGCACACGACGGGCCGATTGCGTTCGGCGATGACCAAGTCACATTGCTGCTGCCGCCAGGCGAGCGCAGAACGCTGCTGGTGAACGGCGGCGCGGGCGAGCCGGTGACGATCGACGGCCGCGCCGGCGTCGCGCTGACAGTTTCACCGGGAGCGCTTCACGACTGAAATTACCCGACGTTTTCACAACCAGGCCGCCGACATCGTATCGCGCGGCATATCAGAGGAGGGGACTATGTTGACCTATCGTGCATCGGCTTGCGGAATCACGCTCGCCACATTGCTGGCGCTGGCGGCGGCACCCGCCATCGCGCAGACCGCGCCGGGCGATCCCGGGCAACTCACCGATCCCGCGCAGAGCGCGCCCGGTGGCCCGACGTCGAACGTCGATGGCGGCATCCCGGGCGACATCATCGTCACCGCCAACAAGCGGGCGGAGAATATCCAGAGCGTGCCGCTGGCGGTATCGGTCGTCGCGCCCGCGCAGCTTGCCGCCGCCGGCGTGCGCAACTTCAGCGATCTGGGCAAGATCGCGCCATCGCTGGTGGTGCGCCCGGCCGAGCAGCCGCAGAATTCCAACATCTCCTTGCGCGGCGTCGGCACGCTCGCGTTCGGCATCGGCGTGGAATCGAGCGTCGCGGTGCTGGTCGACGAGGTGCCGGTGGCGCTCACCGCGCGCGCCTTCACCGACCTGCCCGACATCGAGCGGATCGAGGTGCTGCGCGGGCCGCAGAGCACGCTGTACGGCAAGTCGGCATCGGCCGGCCTCATCAACCTCATTACCCGCGACCCGACCGACGTTTTGCGCGTCCATGCCAATGCGGTGGTGACGACCGAT
>Ga0265780_10004815_pt1 | contig 17271 bp, 15 predicted proteins | sample P1T30metagenome_FD_192432 | JGI IMG/M metagenome (GOLD analysis project Ga0265780, IMG submission 192432) | Plant litter microbial communities from East Loma Ridge, Irvine, California - P1 T30 | ecosystem: Environmental > Terrestrial > Plant litter > Unclassified | place: USA: California...
GGTCACGCAGGAAAGGCAGGCTATAGTCGAGCTGGAGGTTGCCGATGCTGCGTTTCACGGTGCTGCGGTCACGGGTTAGCATGAGCTGAGCCACTGGGTTGCGGGGCACGTTCTGCTGGGGCGTCCCGTTGCCTTGCAAATACTCAAAGTAGCCGCCATACCCGGCATAAGCCGCTTCGCTGCTGCTCACGGGTTGCGTCGGGTCGAAGGCCGCTGCTGAGCCAATGGCGCCGTTGTCAGCAAAATTATTGTCAATCCAGGAGCCTTTCAGGTTGAGATTGATGCGCAGGGTGTTGTCCAGCAGAACCGGATTCAGGCTGAGCGAGCCCGTATTACGGATGAGCCGGTTGGTGATGAGAATGCCCTGCTGCTCCAGGTTGCCGTACGATGCCCGGAAGGGCAGTTTGCCTACTGCACCGCTCAAGCTCACGGTGTTGTCGTAGGTCATGGCATTGCGGAAAATCTGGTCCTGCCAATTGGTATTAGCCGAACCCAGCAGGCTTACCTGGCCCGGCGCCACCCGAGCCACAGTGGCCCGGAACTCGTCGGCCGACAGTACGGGCACCGAATTGTAGCGCCGCGACAGCGAAGTCTGGGAATTGATAGAAACACTGAGCTTTTCGCCCGTCACGCCTTTTTTGGTGGTGATGAGGATAACGCCGTTTGAAGCCCGCGAACCGTAGATAGCAGTAGCAGAAGCATCTTTCAGGACCGTGTAAGTCTCAATATCATTAGGGTTGATAAGGCTGAGCGCATTTGCCGCCCCAGTCACGCTGGTGTTGTCAACCGGTACCCCGTCGATGACGATGAGGGGGTCATTGCTCGCGTTGAGAGACGAACCCCCGCGGATTCGAATGGAAGTAGCCGCGCCCGGGGCCCCGCCTCCGGTGGTAATCTGCACACCGGCTACTTTGCCCTGAATCAGTTGCTCAGGGTTAGTAACCTGGCCCTGCACAAAGTCTTTAGAAGAGACTGTTGTGATTGAGCCCGTTACATCCTGCCGGCGCTGCGTGCCGTAACCCACAACTACTGCTTCCGACAACTGGGTGGTGTTTTCAGTCAGTGCTGCCAGTACTTCGGTGTTCTGGCCCGCTACCACCGTTACGGGGCGGCGTACCGTGTTGTAGCCCACGAACGAAATAACCAGGGTGTGGGGCCCGGCCGGTACGTTCTGAATGTTATACGTGCCGTCCATATTGGACGAACTGCCTAAAGTCGAGCCCTCAATGAGAACCGTTGCGCCGGGAATTCCTTCGCTCTTGCTATCTGTGACTTTACCGCTGACCGAGCCCGTTTGAGCATACGCTCTCGGTGCAAAGCCAAAGCACACAATCGATAGCAGAAACAGGAGCTTCGCTAAATAAGGGTGTTTCATGAAATGAGAAAATTTAGTGGTGGGAAATTTTTTTGGTTTGGGGCTGTAAAGTTACCGAAAAATAGCATCGACGCTTATTGAAGGCCGATTCTAATAGTATTTCGGTTAGGTAGCACTCACTACTTTAAGTTGAAATTCTAGCATATTGTTTCCTCATTTCTTCAGACCGAAAACGACTTAAAATTCGGGTTAATTATTTGTTATTAAGTATCTTGTATTGTTAGCGCAGCCCTTAATAAATTCGCTCTGCTGTCACCCAATCGTTTGAAATCAGAAAAACTGCCATGAATTGCAAACGTTAGCACAGTTGCAAAAAAAGTTTTTGCTTGGTTAGCTAATGTTTTTGGGCAAACGTTTGTGCGCACGAATAGCATTCCACCAAGTTAACGCAAGCAATAAAGTATGCCTGGTGAGGAAGTACTAACTTATGTATATAAAGCTAAGTAGTCCTAAGAAATACCATCTGACCACCTACCCCCTTTAGTGGATAAGCTAAGTATGGTACTGCACCTGCCAGAGCACGCCAATAACGGCCTTGCAAGGCCACTATCTCATCGTTACTTTTGGCTTTTCCTCAGAAAATGAAAAAGCGTCTTCTACTCCTCGCTTTGCTCTTGGGTGGTGCCTTCAGCAGCACCTCTTGGGCTCAGTCCCGACCAGGGATGCATAAGCCCGTGCCTAAGCCTGCGGGCAAGCCAGCTCCAGCTACTAAAAATGCTCCGAAGCCACCTCCGGTCTACACGCCTATCGTCACGCAGCGGGCCAATGAAGAGGAGGATGCACCGCCTCCCATGGTGGTCAGCAAGATAAAGCTGAAAAAGCCCGTGCTGGTATACTACCAGGAGCCGGCTCCCGGCAAGTCGGTGCAGCAACTGGTGATGTCAGAAGAAAACCTGGGCCTGCTCAAAACCCTCGACCTGGAACACCTCATGAGCCGGCGCGAAGTATTTGTGGACGGGCTAGGCAACCTGGCCCTGCCTGGCAGCGACGCGACGAAGTTCCGGCTCCTGGGTACCAGCCTGGTAGCGGAGGAGAACCGGCGGTCAGCCGGCGATGGCCGCAGTACTTTCTCGCGGCTGAAGGTGCCTTCTACTGGCATTCTGTACGTAGTGCGCGAATCGGCCGAAGAATACCGCCACTTCGTGAAAGGTCCTCAGAAAAAAGGGTCCTTGCTTGACTTTCAGTCGAATGGCTTGCCGGGTATTGACTCCGTTCGGGCCGTGTATACGCTGCGTAAAACCGATGCTTCCGAGCGCGGTGCCGGTAGCGGTGAAACCATACGGTGAGCAAGCAAAGCCTGAAGTGGTGGCGAAGCAGCCTGGTGCTGACCATGCTGGCTGGCCCAGCAACAGGGCAGAGTACTCTAACGCTTGACCAGCTACCGGCAGGCACACCGCCGGGGGATACGTTGTTTGTTGCTGGTTCCTTCAACAGCTGGAATCCGCACATGGCGCGGTATGCGCTGCACAAAAATCCGGATGAGACCTATCAGGTAATCTTGCCCGCTGGGCTAGGCGTGGTGGAGTACAAGTTCACCCGCGGCAGCTGGCAAACGGTTGAGGTAGACGAAAAAAATCAGCCAATTGCCAACCGCAAGGCCGATTTGGCGGGTACGAAGGAAATTCATCATCGGGTGCTGGCCTGGGACGACCAAAGTGGTGCCGTAGCCGTACTGCGGCCGCACACGGCCACTCCGCAGGTGCACACCCTGGCGGTGGCTTTCGCCATGCCACAGCTGGGACGCCAGCGCCGCGTGCTGCTATACCTGCCCACCGATTACGCGAAGCAGCCCGCCCGGCGCTACCCCGTGCTATACCTGCACGACGGTCAGAACGTGTTCGACGAAGCTACCAGCTTCGGCGGAGAGTGGGGCGTGGACGAAACGCTGGACAAGCTGCGCCAGACCGGGCAGGATGCCACCGGCAGCATTGTGGTGGCCATTGATAACGGCAACGAGTTTCGTTCCGACGAATACATCCCCTGGCCCAGCACCGCGCTCAAAGACCAGCCCCATCAGGGCGGCCAGGGCGGTGCGTACGTTGACTTTCTGGCCCAGACGCTGAAGCCTTATGTAGATGCGCACTACCGCACCCGCCCTGACGCGGCACACACCGGCGTGGCCGGCTCCAGCCTGGGCGGGCTGATTTCGGTTTACGCGGCCCTGAAGTACCCAAAGGTATTTGGTGCGGTTGGGGTGTTTTCGCCGGCTTTCTGGGTGTGTAATGACTCTCTCCGGGCATTTGCCAAAACGCACCCCGCCGCGCCAACGGCCCGCTTCTACTTTGTGTGTGGGCCGAAGGAGTCAGAAACCATGCTGCCGCTGATGAAGCAGTGGCGCGATGAGCTGCGCGCCGAAGGCGTACCGGTAGCTAACCTGTCGCTGCACGCGCCGGCCGATGGCGAACACCGCGAATGGTTCTGGCGGCGGGAGTTTCTGGCTGCTTACCGGTTTTTATTTGGGCCCGCGGCAAACGCCAAAGCTTCAACGAATAAGCGCTAGAATAAGCCGATTCCCAGTATGTGCGGTATTGTTAGTGTGTTGACATTGTCAACTAATAATTGCCAGTGTCGTATAAAAATTTGCTCGATTTTGCCGGTATTTTAAAAATAAGGCTATACATTTGCGCAGCGGTTTCACAGGAATCGCATTCCATACATGACCTTACATCGTACTTCCCAGGCTTGGTGGTGGCAGCTCCGAAACATCGGACCGGCCTGCCTGTGCGCTTGGTAAAGTCAGCTTTGATTTTGCTTGCAACCACAAAAAGCCCGGCCCTTCGCCGGGCTTTTTGCATTTCATCCTCCTTACAACGCACAAGCTGAAGCTTATGCCCCAACTCACCACCCACACCCGCCGCCTGCTTGCCGATACCGTGACGCCGGTGGGCCTGTACCTGCGCCTGCGCGACCAGTATACCAACTGCCTGCTGCTGGAAAGCGCCGACTACCACGGGCAGCAAAATGCTTTCAGCTACCTGGTGTGCGAGCCGCTGGCCACGTTTGAGCTGCGTCGGGGCGGCGAGTTGCGCCAGCTGCTGCCCGGCAGTCCGCAAACCAGCGAGCAACTGGCCGACCCCCGGGAGGCGCTGGGCAAGCTGCGCGGGTTTGCCGCTGCTTTCACGCCGGATGAGACGGTCGCCAAGCTCCCATTTATCAGTACGGGTCTGTTTGGCTACATCGGCTACGAGGCGGTGCAAAGCTTTGAGGATGTGCAGCTGGCCGCTGATAAAGTGCCGGCCGGCGACATCCCGCTCATTCGCTACGGGGTGTACCGCTACGTCATCGCCTTCAACCATTTCCGGCAGGAGCTGCACCTGTTCGAGCACAGCGTGGCCGGGCAGGCAAACGGGGATGCCGACGGTTTAACCCGCCTCGAAAATCTGGTGCGTAACCCCAGCGTGCCCAACTTCGGTTTTGCGACGGTAGGCGAGGAGCAAAGCAACCAGACGGATGCGGAGTTTCTGGAGCGCCTTGCGCAGGGCCAGGCCCACTGCCGGCGCGGCGATGTGTTCCAGATTGTGCTTTCGCGGCGGTTTCAGCAAGGTTTTTCGGGCGATGAGTTCAACGTGTACCGGGCGCTGCGCTCCATCAATCCGTCACCCTACCTATTTTACTTCGATTACGGCGACTACAAAATCTTCGGCTCCTCGCCCGAGGCACAGGTGCTGGTGCAGGGCCGCGAAGCCAGTCTGTTTCCCATTGCCGGTACCTACCGCCGCACCGGCGATGACGCGGCCGATGCCGCCGCCGCCCAGCGCCTGGCCGCCGACCCTAAGGAAAATGCCGAGCACGTGATGCTGGTCGACCTGGCCCGCAACGACCTGGCCCGCCACGGTACCAAGGTGCAGGTGCGCACGCTGCGCGAAATCCAGTTCTACTCGCACGTCATTCACCTCGTAAGCAAAGTCACGGCCGAGCTGGCGGAGAATACCGATACCCTGCAAGTGGTGGCCGATACCTTCCCGGCCGGTACGCTGTCGGGGGCACCCAAATACCGTGCTATCCAGCTGATTGACGGGTTGGAACCTACGGCGCGCGGCTACTATGGCGGCTGCCTGGGCCACCTGGGTTTTGATGGCAGCTTCAACCACGCCATTATGATTCGCTCTTTTCTGAGCACCGGCAACCAGCTGTATTTCCAAGCGGGGGCGGGCGTGGTGGCGGCTTCCAATGTGCAGTCCGAGCTGGAAGAGGTACACCACAAGCTGGGGGCCTTGCGGGCCGCTTTGCGGGCTGCGGAGAGCGTTAACTAACTCATTGCCATGAAAATTCTCGTTCTCGACAACTACGACTCCTTCACCTACAACTTGGTGCACCTGCTGCGCGAGCTGGGTCACGGCCCGAGCCTGACAGTAATTCGCAACGACCAGCTGACGCTCGATGCCGTGGCCGCTTACGATGCCATCCTGCTCTCGCCCGGTCCTGGCATCCCAGCCGAGGCAGGATTGATGCCGGCCATCATTCAGCAGTACGCCCCCACCAAGCGAATCCTGGGCGTGTGCCTGGGCCACCAGGGCTTGGCCGAAAGCTTTGGGGCCGAGCTCTACAACATCCCCGCCGTGCTGCATGGCGTGGCTAATGAGGCCGAAGTAACGGTGCCCGACGAGCGGCTTTTTGCGGGCTTGCCCGGCCGGTTTCAGGTAGGCCGCTATCATTCCTGGGCCGTGCGGCCCGAATCTGTTCCGGCAGTGCTACAAGTGACGGCCCGCGATGCCAATGGCGAAGTGCTGGCCTTCCGGCACCGCGAATTCAATGTGCGCGGCGTACAGTTTCACCCCGAAAGCATCCTCACCGAACACGGTGCCCAGATGCTGGAAAACTGGCTGGCATAGCACTATTGTAACAACAGAACGTCATGCTGAGCGCAGCCGAAGCATCTCGCGTGCAACAGTAAACCAATCGTTGCAACGGAATTGATTACTGCCACAAGCGAGATGCTTCGGCTGCGCTCAGCATGACGTTATGAAAAGAAAAAACACTTTGAAACAGATTCTTACCAAGCTTTTCGACCACCAGCCCCTGACCCACGCGGAGGCCCACGCCGCCATGCGCCAGCTGGGCGAGGGCGGTGCCAACCCGGCCGAAACAGCAGCCTTTCTGGCCGTGTACCGCATGCGGCCCATCACCGTGGCCGAGCTAGCTGGCTTCCGGCAGGCGCTACTCGATTTGAGCCGCGACCCGATGCTGGGCACCAATGAAGTGCTCGACATTGTAGGGACGGGCGGCGATGGCAAGAACACGCTTAACATCTCCACGCTGGCTTGCTTCGTGGTGGCCGGGGCGGGGGTGAAGGTGGCCAAGCACGGCAACTTTGGCGTGTCGTCCGTGTCGGGGGCGTCCAATGTGCTGGCGCATTTTGGGTATGATTTTGAGGCCAGCTCCGACCAGCTGCGCCGGCAGCTCGACCAGGCGGGCATCTGCTTTCTGCACGCGCCGGCCTTCCATCCGGCCATGCGCCACGCCGGGCCGGTGCGGCGCGAACTGGGGCTGCGCACCTTCTTCAATATCCTCGGTCCGCTGGTGAATCCGGCCCGGCCGGCCGCGCAGCTGCTGGGCGTGTTCAGCCTGGAATTGCAGCGCCTCTACCACTACCTCATGCAGCCCACCGGCACCCGCTACGCCGTGGTGCATGCCCTCGATGGCTACGACGAGCTGGCCCTCACCGGCCCGGCCAAAGTGGTTTCTTCCTTCGAGGGCGAGCGCATGCTAACCGCTGAAGCCCTCGGCCTGACCACCTGCCTCGCCACCGACCTGGCCGGCGGCAGCACCGTGAAAGCCGCCGCTGAGCTGTTTTTCGACGTACTGTCAGGCAACAGCACAGCCGCCCAACGCAACGTCGTTACGGCCAATGCCGCCCTGGCTCTGCAGTGCGCCCGCCCCGGCCTGACTTGGCCCGAAGCCCTGGCCCAAAGCCGCGAGTCACTGGATTCGGGGGCGGCGAAAAATTCATTTCAAACCATGCTGTCAATAAGTTAAAAGTTAGGAGTTAAGAGTTATGGGTTAAAGACAAAAGTTTTCTACCGCTCAACTCTTAACTCCCAACTCTTAACTCCTAACTCTCAACTCCCAATGCCCACCATTCTTGATACCATCATCGCGCACAAGCGCCAGGAAATAGCCACTCGCCGCGAGCTGGTTCCTGTCAAGCTGCTCGAAACCAGCTTATATTTCCAATCGCAGCCCCTGTCGCTACGCCAGTACCTTACGCGGCCCGATAGCAGCGGCCTTATTGCGGAGTTCAAGCGGAAATCACCTTCCAAAGGCTGGATTAACCGCTACGCCCCGGTGGAGCGCACCACTCTGGGCTATATGCAGGCCGGCGCCGCAGCCCTGTCCATCCTCACCGATGCCGAGTTTTTCGGCGGTAAAAACGACGACCTGACCACCGCCCGACGCTTCAATTTCTGCCCCATCCTGCGCAAGGACTTTGTGGTGGATGAGTACCAGGTTCTCGAAGCCAAAAGCATCGGAGCCGATGCCATACTGCTGATTGCCGCCGTGCTCACACCGGCTGAAATCGATTCGCTCGGTCGGCTGGCCCGCTCCTTGGGCTTGGAGGTGCTGCTCGAAGTACACGATTCCGACGAGTTGGCGCGCTCGGCCAATGCCGACGCCGTAAACCTCATCGGGGTCAACAACCGCAATCTGCACGATTTCAGCCTAAGCCTGGATACTTCGCTGGCACTAGCAGAGCGGATTCCCGCTGAATTTGTGAAGGTTTCGGAAAGCGGCATCTCCACCGCCCAGGCCATTGGCCAGCTGCGCGAAGTGGGCTACCAGGGCTTTCTGCTGGGTGAGGCGTTCATGCGGCAAGCCCGCCCCGAGCGGGCCTGCGCGGCCCTGGTGCAGGAAATTCTGGCCTTGCCGAAACTAGTTAACGCATAAGTAATCAGGCCCCATGAAAACGCCCCGTCCCAATCTTTCCGCGTTAGCCCTGACCGTGGGCGTGCCCGGTGCAACCGGTCTGGCCGAGCCCGCCGCGGCGCCCGCCCGGCGGCTGGTGAAGGTGTGCGGTATGCGCGACGCGGCCGCACTGGCCGAGGTAGCAGCGCTGGAGCCAGACTTTCTGGGGTTCATCTTCGCGCCGAAATCGCCCCGTTACGTGGGCGATTCGCTGGCTCCCGCGCTGGTGCAGGCTCTACCGCCAGCCATTTGGAAAGTGGGCGTTTTTGTGAACGAAACCACCGAAAATATCCTGACCACGGCCGAGCGTTTTGGCCTGGCCGCGGTGCAGCTGCACGGACAGGAGTCGCCCGCGCAGTGCGAGGCGCTTGGCGAAGCCGGCTTGCTGGTGATGAAGGCTTTCTCGGTGGGCCGGGCGCTCGATGTGGCCGCCCTGCTGCCCTATGTGCCGTACTGCGACTTCTTCCTCTTTGATACCCCAGGGGCCGCGCCCGGCGGCAACGGCACCGTTTTCGACTGGAGCGTGCTGGCTGGCTACAGCCTGCCCGTGCCGTATTTCCTGGCTGGCGGGCTGGGCCTCGAACACGCCCCCGCGCTGAATGCCCTGCGCCTGCCCGGCCTGGTGGGCTTCGATGTAAACAGCCGCTTCGAAACCGCGCCCGGCGTGAAAGATGTCAACCGGGTGGGGGAGATGCTGGCGGCCTTAAAAAGCGCCTGAAAAACTGAAAATTAAACAAGCTTATTCCATGACTGCATCCTATCAGCAACCCACGGCCCGTGGCTACTACGGCGAGTTCGGCGGCGCTTTCGTGCCCGAAATGCTCTACCCCAATGTGGAGGAATTGCGCACGCAATACCTCGAAATCATGGCCGACCCCAGCTTCCAGGCGGAGCTGCACCAGCTGCTGCGCGACTACGTGGGCCGGCCCACGCCGCTGTTCGAAGCCAAGCGGCTTTCCGCGAAATATGGTACCCGCATTTTTCTGAAGCGAGAAGACCTGTGCCACACCGGCGCCCACAAAATCAACAACACCGTGGGGCAGATTCTGCTGGCCCAGCGGCTGGGCAAAAAGCGCATCATTGCCGAAACCGGGGCCGGGCAGCACGGTGTGGCCACCGCCACCGTGTGCGCCCTTATGGGGCTGCCCTGCGTGGTATACATGGGTGCGGTCGACATGGAGCGCCAGGCGCCCAACGTGGCCCGCATGCGCCTGCTCGGAGCCGAGGTGCGCCGCGCCGAAAGCGGCAGCCAAACCCTGAAAGACGCCACCAACGAGGCCATCCGCGACTGGATTGCCAACCCCGTCGACACGCACTACATCATCGGCTCGGTGGTGGGCCCGCACCCGTATCCCGATTTGGTGGCGCGTCTGCAAGCCGTTATCAGCGAGGAAATGCGGGCCCAATTGCTGGAAAAAACCGGCTCCGAGCTGCCCGGTTTCGTGGTGGCCTGCGTGGGCGGCGGCTCCAACGCGGCCGGGGCCTTCTACCACTTTCTGGACGAGCCCGCCGTGCGCCTCATTGCCGTGGAGGCGGCCGGGCACGGCATCCATTCCGGGCATTCGGCGGCCACGTCGGTGCTGGGCACGCCGGGCATCATCCACGGCAGCCGCACGCTGCTGATGCAGGACGAGCACGGCCAGATTACGGAGCCCTACTCACTGAGCGCGGGGCTGGACTACCCGGGTATCGGGCCGCTGCACGCGCACCTGGGCGCTTCGGGCCGGGCCGAATTCCTATCAATTACTGATGACGAGGCCTTGGCAGCCGTTTCCGAGTTGAGCCGACTGGAAGGCATCATCCCGGCCCTGGAAACGGCGCACGCGCTGGCGGCCCTTGGGCAGCTGGGGGCCGGGGCCGATGACGTGGTGGTAGTAAACCTCTCCGGCCGCGGCGATAAGGACCTGGAGACCTATCTCAAGAATATGGACAAGCTCATCTAAAAGTTACCGCAGAGGTCGCAGAAGAAAGCCCTCCGCGACCCTCTGCGGTAACTTCTTATCGAAATAATGAACAGAATCGCCCACGCCTTCCAGAGCAAAAAGAACTTGCTCAATACCTACTTCACGGCCGGCTACCCCAGCCTGCACGACACCATTCCGCTGGCCGAAGCCCTGGTGAATGCCGGGGCCGACATCCTCGAAATCGGTATGCCATTTTCTGACCCGCTGGCTGATGGCCCGGTTATCCAACACAGCAGCACGGTGGCCCTGGCCAATGGCATGAACCTGCCCGTGCTGTTTCAGCAGCTGCAGGACCTGAGAAAAGCCGTGGCCGATACGCCCGTGCTGCTCATGGGCTACCTCAACCCGGTGATGCAGTTCGGGGTGGAAGCCTTCCTGAAACAGGCGGCCGAAGTGGGCGTCGACGGCCTCATCCTGCCCGATTTACCGCTTGATGAGTACGAGGAAATGTATCATCCGCTGTTTCAGCAATATGGCCTGAAAGCCGTTTTCCTCATCACTCCCCAAACGTCGGAAGCCCGAATCCGCCGGCTCGATGCGCTATCGGATGCGTTTCTCTACCTCGTATCGGGCCCTGGCACCACGGGCGGCACCACCTTGCCCGATGCCGAAGCTCAGCAGCAGTACTTCGAGCGCATTGCAGGCATGAACCTCAAAAACCCCCGCCTCATCGGTTTCGGCATTGCCGAAAAAGCCGGCTTCGACCGCGCCTGCCAGTATGCTGACGGCGCCATTATCGGCTCCGCCCTCATTCGGGCCCTGGAAGGTGCGGACAACGCGCCGGCCGCTGCCGCTGAGTTTGTGCGGGGCATTAAGCACTGATAATCACCGGCCCGTCATGCAGAGCGGAGCGAAGCATCTCGCTCGGGTCACTAACTCAACTGTGTAAACACCATTAATTACTGCTGCACGCGAGATGCTTCGACTTCGCTCAGCATGACGGTCTAACTAACTTTTTCACTTCGTGATAATTCAACTAGAAAACTCGGCCTCGGTCCCGACCATCACCGAGCACCTCAAGCAGCAGGGCTATAAAACCACTGAAGTCACTACCCAGCACGCGCACTATTTAGTGGCCATTGGGAAGCAGGACGTCGACATCCGCACCATCGGCCAGCTGCCGGGCGTGCGCGACGTACACCGCGTGAGCGACGACTACAAGCTGGTGAGCCGCAAGTGGCGCGTGAAGCCCACCGTGCTCGACCTCGGCGACGGCGTGACCATAGGCGAGGGCTCCTTGGCCATTTGCGCCGGCCCGTGCAGCATCGAGAGCGAAGCGCAAATGGAAAAGGTGATGGCCCACCTGCTCGAAAATGGCGTGCGGCTGATGCGTGGCGGCGTTTTTAAGCCCCGCTCGTCGCCGTATGCCTTCCGTGGATTGGGCATGGATGGCTTGAAGGTGTTCCACCGCATGGCCCGCGAGCGCGGCATCAAAATCGTGACTGAGGTAATGCAGGTGTCGCAAGTGGAAGAAATGCATGACTACGTGGACGTGTTCCAGGTGGGCGCCCGCAACACCCAGAACTTCAACCTGCTCGACGCACTGGGCGGTGTCGACAAGCCAGTGCTGCTGAAGCGCGGCATTTCGGGCACCGTTGAGGAGCTGCTGTCGTCGGCTGAGTACGTGTTTTCGGGTGGCAACGAGAAGCTGATTCTCTGCGAGCGCGGCATCCGGACCTTCGAAACGGCCAGCCGCAATACCCTGGATTTGAACGCCGTCCCGATTCTCAAGGCCAAAAGCCACCTGCCGGTCATCGTGGACCCGTCGCACGGCATCGGCATCCGGGAGTTTGTGCCCCAAATGGCGCTGGCCGGCGTGTTGGCCGGGGCTGATGGCATTGTGTACGAAACCCATGAAACCCCTGAAACCGCCGCTTCGGATGGCGCGCAGACGCTGGATTTTGATGAATCGGCGCGCCTCATTCGCAACCTGCGGCGCGTGTATAAGCTGCGCGGGGAATTGGAATAGCGGAAAATTAATGAGAGCAAATACTTGCTTTTCAAAAAAGCCTGCCTAAATTCGTATCACTCATGCGTCACCTATTCGTCAATTGCATTAAGACCCCCATGACCGCCTCCAAACAGGGCGGGTCCGGGCTGCGATTGGCGCTACCAGAAGACGAGGCATGAAACCCAACCTTCTCTAGTAACCTTCAAAAGCCCGAATCCGAAAGGATATCGGGCTTTTTTTTCGACCAATTCACTTCCTTTCACCCTTCTCCTACCTTTTGTCCCAAGCTATGTTCGCCAAACCCAATCCCGCCGCCAACCAGGACCAGCTCATCTGGAAAATGCTGTTCGACCGCCAGACTGCCCTGCTGCACCGGCGGGCGGCCCCGGCTTTCAACCAGGGCCTGGCCCGGCTCGGGTACCGGCGCGATGCCCTGCCCGACATCGCGGAGCTGAGCACCCTGGTGCGGGAAGAAACTGGCTGGCAATTGGCCCCGGTGGGCCGGCCCTTCGAGCCGACGGCTTTCTTCGCCCTGCTCGCCGAACGGAAGTTTCCGATTGTGACGCGCATCCGGCCCATGCACAACTTCGATTTCAGCCCGGAGCCGGACCTGTTCCACGACCTGTTTGGCCACGTCCCCATGCTGCTCGACGGAGGCCTGGCCAATTTTCTGCACGAGCTGGGACAGGCCTACCAGGCCCAGCCAGTGGGTTCAGAAGCCCGGGAGCAGCTTTGGGCCCTGTATTTCTTCACGGCCGAGTTCGGACTGGTGCAGCACGAAGGGCAGCCGCTGCTCTACGGCGCCGGTTTGCTGTCCTCAGCCGGTGAAATCCACCACTGCGTGAACGAGCATACCCCGCGCCCCGCCTTCGACCTGGCCACCGTGCTGCGCACCCCCGTAACTGGTGCGCGCTATCAGAACCAGTACTTCGTGCTGCCCGCCTGGGAGCAGCTCACCGAATGTGTAGAAGAGCTGGCTGGCATTCTGGCTCGGCGCTAACCATTCGTCAATAACAGCTGATGGCCAGTCCTGACGCGTCGCTCTAGGGCGCGTCAGGACTGGCCATCAGCTGTTTGGTGGTGGGCTAATACCCCCACCCCAGGCGGCGGTACACGAAGTGCAGCAGCCACAGCGGCCCAATCAGCAGGAACTGCAGGTCTTTTAGGAAGCTAGGTTTTTTGCCCTCTACCTTGTGGCCCCAGAACTGGCCTACCCAGGCCAGCGCGAAAATAATAAGGCAAATGGCCCACAGTGGCAGCGCTGCTGCACCCGCCACCACGCGCAGGGCGGCGGCCATGGCCACCCACACCAACACCATGCCCAGGGCCAGACGTCCACTCAGCCGCACGTAGTAGAGCAGGGCCAGCGCCATTACCAGGGTGCCCCAATTCAGCCAGGGACTGATAGCGGCAATGGCCGCCGGGACTGGCACCGACCACAGCAGGCCGATGAGCGAGAACATAATCAGCGGTACGCATACCCAGTGTACCAGCTTGTTGGTGGGGTTTTGGTGGCTTTCACCGTATTCGGAAAGCAGCGCGTTGAGGGGGGCCATGTGGTGGGAATTTTGAGCGAGAGAAGAGCAGGTAAGTGCCAACAAATTAGCAATAAAAAAAGCCTTCCCATGCGGGAAGGCTTTTCTGCTTTTGATGACGTACCTAAGAAGGCTACACCTTCACTTTGAACCGGCCGCGCAGGTAGGCCAGCGCATGTTCGTGGGCTTTGGCAGCGTCGTCCTTCTTGTATTTGGGGTTTGAGGGGTTAGCGAAGGCGTGGTCGGCATCGTAGCTTTCCACGGTGAGGCTTTTGCCAGCTGAGGACATGTCCTTCTTGAACTGGGCTACCACTTCGGGGTTAATCCACTTGTCCTGGCTGGCGAAAATGCCCAGCACGTCGGTGTTCAGGGCTTTGAGTTTGGCTACGTCCTTCTCAGGCATGCCGTAGTACATCACGCAGCCTACGGTTTGCTTGCCGCCGAGCAGGGCTTCCTGCAAGCTCCAGCCGCCGCCGAAGCACCAGCCGATGCTGGCAAACTGTGCTTTGGGGCCGGCGTACAGCTGCACGCCTTTCAGGATGGCCACGGCGCGCTCGGTTTTCACCTCGCCCATGTACTTGCCAGCATCTTCGGGCGTGGTGGCCACTTTGCCATCGTAAAGGTCCACGGCAATGACGTTGACGCCGGGCAACTCGCTGGCGAAGGTGGCGGCTTCCTTCTTGATGTAATCGTTCAGGCCCCACCACTCGTGAATCACGAACAGGTACTTATTGGAGGGTTTGGCGCTTTTGATTTCGAAGCCGTGGCCGGTGGTGCCGTCGGGAGTTTTGAACTCAATCATCTTGCCTTCGCCTTCGTAGCGGTAGGGCAGGGGCGCGTCGTGGCCGCCGGAAAAATCCTTATCGGTAGCCAGCATAGCAAAAGCTTCGGTGGCCGAGGCCGACAGATTACCGGCCGGGCGGGCGCAGCAGCTGGCCATTTTCTGGGCCGAGGCGGAGAAGGTGAGGCTCAGGATGGCCGCACCGAGGGTAAGGAGTTTTTTCATGAAACGTTGGAAGAATAGGTACAGATGAGCCTACGCAACAGCTAACCCGGCAAAACTTCCCGCATTACAGCGCGAAGCTTCTGTATTTCGCGCGCCGCCCGGCTGCGCATCGCGGCCGAATCCGTGGTAGCTAAAGCCTTTTCAGTCACGGCCAGGAGCTCCGCGGCCAGCTCGGGATAGGGCAGGGCCAGGCGGGTCGCCGCGCTCAGGGCGTAGGTGCGAATGGCTACGGGCTCGGCTGGGGAGGCCAGCATACCCAGGCAGGTATCGAAGGCCAGGGCTTGCCACTCTTCGGGCACAGCAATGAACTGCAGGGCTTTAGCTACGGCGCGCCGGACGGCGGGGTGGTGGCCGGCCGTGGGTTGTGCCGCGGCCAGTAGCTCCTCCAGATGCGGTAGTAGCCACGCGGCCCGTTGGGTGCTGGCCATGGCCAATACGTCGGCGGCCAGCTGCTTTTCGCGGGGTGTGCCGTGGAAGAATAGTTCGAGCAGTTCGGCAAAATGAGTGCGCCGGAGGCAGGCGTAATCCGTCAGCATCTCCGTCTGGCGGGCCGAGTGCTCCCGTAGTAATTCGGTGCGGAGGTCCATGGAAGCAGGATGCTAGGATTGAGCCAGCTCGTTGATGGTGCCGGCAAAAATCAGGGAGCCGTCCTGCTGGTCGACGATGGCATAGAAGAAGGGCGAATCGACCTTGACTGTCACGCGGCGCTTCGGCACTGACGGGGGAGGGCCAGCCATTACCATCATAATGGCGGTGGCGGCGGCGGCTTCGGTTCCTTCCTCGTCAACCTCCACGAACGTCTTGTGCAGCACGGCCGAGATAAACCCGCCGCCGTCTTCGGTGCGGAAGCCCATGGTGGAGAAGTCGGCGCCGGGAGCAAAGGGCGTATTCAGGCCCAGCTGCTGCAGCATCGGGACCAGGTCGTGGCTCCACTCCACGCGGAAACGCGGGAGCATGAGGTCGACTTCCAGCTCAGCAGGGTTGGAAAACGATGCCTGCCACTTTTTCCAGCTTCTCGCATTAAGGGCTTTGAGGAAAGTTGGCAGTCCATCGGGCGCATTGGGCAGAAACACCTGCATGGCAAACCGGGTCGGGAAGCCCGCGTAGGGCAGTGAAATGGCCTGCCACCCGTCGCCGGCTAGGTAGCCGATGTCATCGCTCACCTGGCGCATGAGCTGCGCTTCCTGCTGGCGGCCATCGGCCAGCCGAAACCAGCCGGGGCGGGTGCCATCCCGATAAAATGTGCTGGCCCACTTGGCGCGGAAATGCACGGCGTTCAGCAGCAAAAGCGCTGGGGGCGCGCTGCTCAGTACTGCGGGGGTAATGATAGCGGGAATGCGGCCCTTCGTCTGCTTTTGTACCCAGCGGTTGATGGTTGAGGCCGCATTTGAGTAGCTGAAATCAAGCGTATCCACCTCGGCATCATAGAGGTCACGAACTTGCTTGGCGAACGTGTGCGCCAGCGCAAAGCGCCGGTCGGCCCATAAGCTGCTGGCAATGGTGAGGGAGGCGCCGGCATCCGCCGACTCATCGAGCTGGGGCAGCTGCCGGAGCCAGCGGCCGAATGCCGCTTCGGCCGCTGCCATGTCCTCGGTGGAGTCGAATAAGGCCTGGCCCAATTCCTTGCGGGTAGTACCGCCCGCGCCATTCAGGGCCAGCGCCAGGGCGGCCAGTACGCCTAGGGGCGACACCGCAACGTTGCTTGTTGTGCCTTGCGCCACCCGCTGCACCAGCCCCAAGCCAAACTGAATGGAAACCGGGGATGAAGGAGCCGAGGTTGAATCCGCTGAAGGAGCAGGCTTGGAGCGGAAGAAGGAGAATAGTCCCATGGGCAGGCCGGGTTACAAGGCCGCCCTAAGTTAGGCGGCTGGCTGCGTCCGCACCAATGCCCCCAATTCCGTGAGCAGCGCAAAGAGGCCCACGTAGGTTCGGTTGAGGTAGATGAAGTGCTCGGAGCCGCGGGGCTCACCCTGCTTGCGCAACTCGGGGTCGGCCATGAGGTCGTCGCCGAGGGCGTAGAGGGCGGCCATGTAGGCGGGGTCGCCGAAGTTGAAGGTGGGCTGGCGGAAGGGGCGGCCCACCAGCTCCAGCGATACCTGCATGGTGCGAAGGTAGAGGGCCTGCATGGCTGGCGCATCGGTGGGGCGCAGCACGTTGGCCTGGTTGAGCAGGGCGGCGAGGCGGGCTTCGTCGGCGATGGTTTCGGGGGCCAGCAGGGCGGTGAAGAGCTGGTACACGTCCTGCGGCACCTCTTTCACGCAGCCGAAATCAAGCACGCCGAGGGTGCCGCCGTGGTCGGCCCGCATCAGAAAATTGCCGGGGTGCGGGTCGGCGTGCAGGCGGTGCAGGGTGTTGAACTGGAACTGGTAAAAGTCCCACAGCGCCTGGCCAATATGGTTGCGCACTTCCTGCGTGGGGTTGGTGGCCAGAAACTCCTTCAGGTGCTGGCCCGAAAGCCAATCCATACTCAGGATGCGGGCCGTGGAATATTCCGGGTAGTAGCGGGGAAACTCCAGGTTGCTCAGGCCCTGGCACTG
>Ga0265780_10004817_pt1 | contig 17262 bp, 12 predicted proteins | sample P1T30metagenome_FD_192432 | JGI IMG/M metagenome (GOLD analysis project Ga0265780, IMG submission 192432) | Plant litter microbial communities from East Loma Ridge, Irvine, California - P1 T30 | ecosystem: Environmental > Terrestrial > Plant litter > Unclassified | place: USA: California...
ACGGTTTACCTTGCTGCAGGCGCTATTCTGAGGGGGAAACTGATTATTGACAGTGTCAGTAACGTCAGGATAATAGGAAGGGGAATGATCGAAAAAGCCGACCGTGGTATAGAGGTAACAAACTCGGACAATGTACTGATAGACGGAATAACGGTCGTAAATCCTGTTCATTACAGTATTTACGGCGGTTCTTCAAGAAATATGACGATCAGCAATTTTAAATCATTCAGCTCCAGGGGATGGAGTGACGGGATAGATCTTATGAGTTGTTCTGACGTAAATATAAACCGCATATTTATGAGGAACTCTGATGATTGTATAGCTATCTACACTCATCGCTGGGATTTTTATGGCAGCGCAAGGAATTATATTATCAGTAATGCGGTACTCTGGGCAGACATTGCACACACTACGAATATAGGGCTGCATGGCAACACTGATGCCGTTGGAGATACAATAGAGAACATTTTGTTTAAGGATATTGATATCCTTGAGCACGATGAAGATGATACAGATTACCAGGGAGCCATGGCCTTAAGTGTGGGCGATCTGAACCTCGTCAGGAACATACGGTATGAAAACGTGAGGGTTGAGAACTTTCAGGAAGGGCAATTATTCAGTCTCCGGCTATTCTTCAATGAAAAGTATAATACCGGTCCCGGCCGCTCTATCGAAAATATCCTGTTTAAGAACATCAGTTACACAGGAGATAATAATTATACCTCGGTAATTGACGGTCTTGATAAAGACCATATGGTAAAGGATGTAACTTTTGAGAACCTGACCATCAATGGAAAAAAAATACTAAATGCTAAAGATGGAAATATCCGTATCGGGAAATTTACCGGGAATATCAGGTTTAAACCCTGATGGCCGTCATCAGGGTTTCTTTGCTCCTTATTGATACGGGGGAGCGGGATGGCCTGAAAATTAAGGTATTTCTCTTTTCTGCCCTTCAGCAAATTCGCGAATTAGTTTAACTTAGTTACGTGATTCGTTAATGTTTCCCTGTGATGAGCATTAAGAAAGTTAAACTATATAAACCATTACCGGTTATACCGCTTTTCCTGCGGCCCGTGTGGCTGCTTATTTTATTATTTATCCCTTTTTGTATTCCTGCACAAACAGTTGCATATCTCGGCATGGAAAACGGGCTGTCTAACAATACAGTGACCTCGGTATTTAAAGACAGGCGCGGATTTATGTGGTTTGGTACGTTCGACGGACTTAACCGCTACGACGGTTATAACTTCACAAAGTTCAGAAGGCTGGCAGGCGACAGTACCACCCTTCCCGATAATTATATAACGGCTATCGAAGAAGATGCTGAGGGAAGGCTGTGGGTGGGCACAAAAAAGGGTGCGGCAATTTTAAATGAGAAGTCCTTAAGTTTTTCAATGCTTAAATACCGGGCTGCCGATAAAAAGACGATGCCGTTAACCCGCCCGGTAACCTGCATAAAAAGGGACCAGGCCGGAAGGGTTTTTATCGCAACAGAGGGCGCCGGACTGCTGATGGCCGAAAGGGGAGCCGGATTTTCCGTTCAGATCAGCGGAAGCGCAGATACTCTGGTGCGTTCAATTGAGACAGACAGGCAGCTCAATATCTGGTTTCTTTCTGCCAGCCGGGGTTTATGTTTATATACATCCTCGTCGGGGAAGGTACGGGCTGTTGCACCCTCGCTTAAAAATGGAAACTGCCTGAAATTTGATCTTAACGGGTTGTTGTGGACAGGCACTAATGCCGGTTTATATATTTACAATAAACAGAGAAATGAACTGGCGCCGTTCAGGGCAGCTGCCCCCGGCCTGGACAGAAGCAGGATAATGCATATCTCATTGGAGGCGGGCGGGAAGTTATGGGTCTCGACAGACGGCGATGGAGTTTCGCTGGTAGACGGCACTGCACGCCGAATAGTTAAAACCCTGAAACAGGAAGATAAAAGCCTGTTATCCAGTAATTCGGTATATGCTGTTTTCAGCGACCAGGACCATCGTATATGGATCGCTACCATGCGCGGCGGAATTAATATTATAGACCCAAAGAAAGACCGTTTCCGAACGGTGAAACATGAGCCATACAATAATAACAGCCTGATTCATAATACTGTAATGTCTTTTTGCGAAGACGGTGATAATATCTGGATAGGTACAGACGGCGGAGGCATAAGCGTATGGAACAGGAGATCCAATTCTTACCGTCATCATGTGTTTAATGTCGCAGACCGCTACGCTGCAGGGGCAAACCAGGTACCCTCAATTATTAAAGACGAAGAACAGAATATATGGATTGATACCTATGGAACCGGGGTTAAAAAGTTAAACAGGGCAAACGGCCGGTTTGAAGCCATCAGTTTTGAAAGGTCGGAAACCGGGGCGAAGTACGTATGGAAGTTATTCATGGATTCAAAGAAAGAGATCTGGGCGGGATGTATAAAAGGCAGGTGGGCCGGAGATTTTAAGTCGGGTTTGTTCAGGTTCGACAGGCAGCAAGGCCGGTTTGTTTCCGTTGCCGGTTTCCCGGAAGTATTATCGATGACGGAAGACCGCCAGGGTAACCTATGGACGGGGACATTGACGGGAGTAACCTGGCTGAACAAAAAGACCGGCAAACGCAACTCCTGGAATATTGATGCTTACGTCAGGGACCTGTACACCGCCAGGGACGGAAAAATCTGGATCGGAACGTATGGAAGGGGATTGTGGATGTATGATCCCCGGACCGCCAGGTTCCGTTCATTCACTGAAGAGTTTGGGCTTCCGAATAATGTTGTGGTAACTGTAGAAGAAGACCGTTCGGGCTTTTTGTGGCTCGGAACATTTAACGGCCTCTCTAAATTCAATCCGAAGTCTCTCCGTTTTGAAAACTTCTACGCCACAGACGGATTGCAGTCTAACCAGTTCAATTATAATGCTTCACTGAAATTAACAACCGGAGAAATGCTGTTCGGAGGAATCAGGGGTTTCAATATATTCAATCCGGATAGTATTAGGGTTTATAAAAATTTCCCCGGATTATTTGTAACGGGTATAAAAGTGCTGAATTCTGAGATCCGTCCCGGAAGTGAGTTTATAAAAGATGCGTCTGATATTTATTCGGTAAGCCATATTGTGTTGCCTTATGAAAAATCGATGCTCTCCATTGACCTTGTTGCTCTTGAATACTCGCTTCCTGATAAGATTCAGTATGCCTATTATCTTGACGGATGGGATAAGGCCTGGAATTATGTAAATAATCTCCGTACGATAAATTATTCGCGGCTGAATGAAGGTACCTATACCCTGAGAATACGTTCGACGAATTCGTCTGGTATCTGGAATGCCAGAGAAAAAATTATAAAGATTACTGTTCTTCCGCCATGGTACAGAAGCTGGTGGGCATGCTGTTTTTATATGCTTGCCGCCGGATCGCTGGTTTATGGTTATGTAAGATACCAGCGCAACCAGGCCCGGCTGCACTACGAGGTCAAACTGGCGAATCTGAAGGCCGTACAGGAAGCTGAGCTGAATGAGAAAAAGAGTTCCTTCTTTACCAATATCGCTCATGAGATACGGACACCTCTGACCCTGATCGTTAACCCGATAAAAGACTTGCTTAATAATGACGGAAAAAACATCAATCTCGTCGATATAAGCGCCGTATACCGTAATACCCGGCGGTTGCTGAGCCTGGCAGACCAGCTGCTTCTTTTTAAACGCACGGAGAACGAAGTGTCTGAACAACATCCGGAAGTGCTGGATCTGGCAGATGTTTGTAACGAAGTGTTTTTGTGTTTTACCAACCAGGTAAAGGCGAAAGCTATAAATTATAATTTTGAATGTTTTGCTGAACATATTAACGTTTTTGCGGACCGGGAAAAAGTGGAGATCGTACTTTTTAACCTCCTGTCTAACGCGGTGAAGTATACACCTGAAAAGGGAACTGTTACGCTTTATCTTGGAGAAACGGGGGGAGATGCGGAGATTCTGGTGAAAGACAGCGGCCCGGGTATACCCGAAGAAGCAGGGGAGAGGTTATTTGATAAGTTTTACAGGGTTGCTCAAAGTAATCAGCTTCCAAAGAAGAAAGGATTTGGGATCGGACTTTTTATTTCAAGGAAAATTGCAGACCAGCAGGCTGCGACGCTTACCTACAGCAGCAGTACGGAGGGCACGGTTTTCAGATATAAACTTCCGCGAAGGATGGAAGATTTGCCTCCGGCTCTGGAATTTAAGCCGGAATCAGCACAGGATACCGGTATAATGTCTGACGTGCTCCTTGATATCCATGAAACCAGAAAGTTTCCTTTAGAACAAAATTTAACCAATTTCAGCCCGGATATTCCTGTTTTTGCAGAACACAGGGCTCACCTGTTAATTATCGACGACGACGATGAATTACGCAGTTATATAAGACAGATGTTGCTGGATACCTATACCGTATCTGAGGCAGAAAATGCAGATCTCGGTTTTACTATGATGCGGCAGGCCCTGCCCGATCTGATCATCTGCGACGTGGTTATGCCCGGAACCAGCGGCGTGGAATTCTGCTTAAAGACCAAGGAGTCTAAAGAATTCGGGCATATACCGCTTATCCTGCTTACCGGAACGTCCTCGCCTGAAGTAAAACTCAAAGGAATTGAATGCGGAGCAGACGATTATGTTACCAAACCTTTTGAAAAGGATATGCTGTTGGCGAGGATAAAAAGCCTGCTTAAAGGCAGGGACTCGCTGAGGCGTTTTTTCTTCAATGAAGTCACTTTGCAGAAAAATAATGAAAAGGTATCCGAAGAATACCGGGTATTCCTCAGGCAATGTATAGAGATCGTAGAGAAACACCTGCGGGACGATAATTTCAATGTAAAGGTCCTTGCAAAGGAAATCGGGACAAGCCATTCAACTCTTTACAGGAAAGTCAAATCGATGTCAGACCTCTCTGTTACCGAATTTATCCGTTATATCCGTTTAAAGAAAGCAGCTGAGCTCATGATCAATACCGATATGATGATCAAGGAAATCGCTTATGTAGTCGGGTTTGAAGATATAAAATATTTCAGGGAGCAGTTCAGCAAAGTGTTCGGGCTTAATCCCTCCGGTTATATAAAAAAATATCGTTATACCTTACGCTCGGCAGGGAACTGAGGATCAATCATCCTGATCTTCGGTTTTCCCGTCTTGAGAGTATTTATATCTCCGCCAATTGTCTATAAGAATATGCCTGAGAAAAAAAATGGACAAATCCAGTCATCACCTGCATTGCCTTACGAGGTGAGAAAACCCACAGTGCCGGAAGCGCAGATCCGGAAAAGCTGGCAGGCTATCAGCAAACGTATTAATGAAAATGCGCCGGAAGATAGAGAAGCGGAAAAAGGGCGCTCTTACAATAAGTAATCCATTTTGTTATCTCCCGCGTGTCATCGTCAGCTTTCGTCGTCCTCTTTTGCAAGGGGGATGAGCGCAGTCAGCGATTACATCGCTGCTTGTATGCATTGAAAATGCATTTCTTGCTATCCTAAACAAAAACATCATACCCAGAGTATCGAACCCCAACTTTCTTGTCTTTTATCTAGTTGCACAAAATTACTGATGAAAGCAGTTAAGCTTCCTCCTGTAAACCAACAGAAAGGCTTACAGCGCCTCAGCCACTTTAAAACCAAATTCAATGAAAACACTGTTACAATGTAGTAAGATTGCTTTGACGGCCTTTCTTGTATTTACCCTTACATTCATTTGCGGTAAGGTCTCAGCCCAGGACAGGCCTGTGACCGGGAAGGTGACAGACAAGAGAACGGGCGAAAGTATAATAGGCGCTTCTGTTAAAGTAAAAGGCAGGACCGCAGGTACGGCAACCGGCGTTGATGGTTCCTTCAGATTAAATGCTCCGTCATCAGCCATTCTTCAGATCACTTATCTCGGGTACACCGCCCTGGAGATCCCGGCGGTATTTGACGGGCAGATGTCTGTCGTGATGACCGAAAATAACCAGGAGCTGGACGAAATCGTAGTAGTAGGTTACGGCACACAGAGAAGGGCGACACTTACCGGCTCGGTGGCAACGGTAGACTCGAAAGTATTTCAGGACAGGGGAGTGGTTTCTAATCCGCTCTCTGCTCTGCAGGGACAGGTTCCCGGAGTAGTTGTTACCAGGAATACTGCAGCGCCCGGGCAGGAAGGCTGGAATTTCCAGATACGCGGAGCCTCTTCAGTGAATGCCACAGACCCCTTAATTGTGGTAGACGGAATCACGCTGGCAAGCTCATCTGCGCTCAATTCCATTAACCCTTCAGATATTGAGAGCATATCTGTTCTCAAGGATGCTGCGGCAGCTATATACGGTTCAAGAGCCGCCGGGGGCGTAGTATTGATAACCACTAAGAGAGCTAAGAGCGGCAAGCCATCGATTGAATACAATGGATCGGTCTCTTTAAAGAATATGGGGCTGAGCCCCAATTTTATTAAAGGCAGCCAGTACGGCGAGCTGATGCTGCAGGCTATTAATAATGCCTCTACCGGGGGCGTTGCCGATCCGACATGGGTATGGACGAAATATGCCAATGCCTGGATGAACAGGCCGGCCAGCGGATACATTGACAAAAGAACTCCCGAGTATATAGCCGGCGGAGAGACCATAGGTTTTACGGATGTTTTCGATTACACATTTTTTGATACTACCCCCTACGATATTTTATGGGGTAACGGTAAAACATCTTCAACCCAGCATGACCTGAACTTTTCAGGTCGTGCAGATAATTTAGGTTACAGGGCTTCATTCGGCTACCTGGATGAGGGCAGTATGCTTAAATGGGGGAATAATTCCAATAACAGGTATAATGCCAGGATAAACCTCGATTATAAATTTTCGGATCGCCTGAACATTCAGACCAATATTTCCTTCGAAAAAAATGATATCGTTTTTCCAACCCGTGCAGATCAGCTGAATGTGCTGGCACAGCCGGGATTTCCGGCAGCTACAATAAACGGTAAACCCTATGCCTGGGGAACTCAGCCCGCACGTAACTGGCTGCTGGAGCTGGGCGGAGATAACGAATCATTCAATAACAGGGTTTTTGCCAATACTAAAGTCGACCTGAAAATAATGAAAGATCTTAACCTGGTAGCTCAGGGCGGATATAACTGGACAATGACAGATAACCGTGTACAGTATAAATACATCCCCGAATTGTTTAACTATACAGAGTCCTACCAGTACCAGGGAAATCCGCGGCAGGATCAGTCGTGGTACAACAGAGAGAATGTAAAAGACGCCTATTTTAACACCAATGCGTACCTGGAGTATAAAAAGACCATCCGGGAGCGGCATAACCTGTCGGTTACTGCCGGGGGCAGCTATGAAAAGGATGAATACAACTTATTCTCAACCCGCACCAATTTCCTGGCTAGCAATGACGTGCCGGCATTAGGACTGAGCCTTGGAGATAATACCACACGTTCCAACTCAGAGGTGAGGAATCACTATGCTTTAGCATCAGGTTACGGCCGTTTAAATTATGCTTTCAGCGATAAATACCTGCTGGAGCTGAATGCCCGCTACGATGCGACATCGAAATTTAACAAGGGAAACAGGGGAATCTTTTATTCGGGCGCATCCGCCGGCTGGCGTCTTACGGAAGAAAAATTCATGGAGAACCTCAAATTCCTGAGCGAATTCAAGTTAAGGGCAGCTTATGGCTCTGTTGGAAATCCCTTCGGAGGCATAGGCTTATACGACTATTTGCAGCTGATAGGCATCGGTAACGGCGGAGCTGTTTTAGGAGGGTATACATCCAGGTCTGTAACTGCAGGTCCGTCGGGATCTTTAGTAAGCCTCAGCAGGACCTGGGAACGTATCAATACCTTTAACCTTGCTGTAGACTTTGGCTTGTTTAAGAACAGGCTTAACGGCACCTTTGAGCACTACCAGAAGCGAAATAATAATGTATTGCTGGTCCCTGTTTACGCCAGTGTACTGGGAGCCAGTGCGCCTTCAGAAAACATGGGTAAGCTAAAGGTATGGGGATGGGAAACATCTCTCGGCTGGAGAGATCAGGCCGGCAAGATATCTTATTATATCAATGCAACACTCACCAATAACAATAATGAACTACTGAGTTACGGCGGTGCAAATATCGTTAATGCCGGGCAGCGTTCAATTGAAGGGTATCCGCTTAATTCTTACTTCGGACTGAAATATGACGGGAGGATACAGAATGCGGACGAAGCGGCAGCCTATGCAGCTTATGTAACCGGTAACAACATCGGGATGCCGGGTACCACCCAGATGATCCCCGGAATTAACCGCTATAAAGATCTCAACGGCGATGGTACCATCACAAACGCAGGCGCACACCAGTACCTGCTTGGAAAAAAAGATGCTAACGGCAATGCGATCGCAGACGGAGATATGGAGTATCTCGGAAGTCCCGATCCTAAATACGTATTTGGCCTTAATCTGGGAGGCAGCTGGAAGAATTTTGATCTCTCTGCCATTTTTCAGGGAGTTGGCAAGAGGCTTACCTACCGCAGAAACGACTGGAGTGTTCCTTTCAGCGGTATATCTCAGGGTATTACTGACTGGTGGGTTGGAAAAACATGGACACCTGCAAACCCTGACTCGGAATTGCCGGTCCTGACAGCACAAACCAATAAAGGCTTCAGCGGATACAATACCTATAATTACCAGATCTCGGACTGGTCCTTACAGAACGGAGCCTATGTACGGCTGAAGAACCTCGTATTGGGTTATACCTTCAATTTTGCCGGTACAAAGAAAATCGGAATACAGCGTCTGAGGATTTATGCGGCCGGTAACGACTTGTGGGAACTTACTAAAATAAAAGACGGTTACGACCCTGAAGTGCCCAACTTCGCCAGCTACGGAGCGGGCAGGTATCCGTTCTACAGGCTTTATTCCCTGGGTTTAAACGTTACTTTCTAATAAAAATGATCATGAACAAGTACATACAACGATACCTTATTATTACAGGAGCGCTTATCCTGTCGGGCATTTGTATTCCCGGCTGCAAGGATGCGCTCGACCTGGCGCCCCTCGACCAGGTGTCGGAAGTGAGCTTTTATAAAGACGCCTCACAATTCAAACTCGCCGCCAACAGTTTTTACGGCTATCTGAGAAGTTTTAACGTGACCAACGGCGACGGACATGCCGGGTCTGATCTTTATGCAGACAGAGGCGTATTTGCCCGGGGTACAAATACTGCAGTCTCAAATGATGCCAATTACAACGATGCCTACAGCTGGATAAGGAATATTAATTTCTTCCTTGAAAAAGCCGCAGCCTATCAGAAACCTGAAGAGATCAAAACTTATATAGCAGAAGCTCATTTTTTCAGGGGCTATGTCTATTTTGATAAACTTCTTCAGAATTACGGGGGTGTTATCCTGGTGAAACAGGTGCTGACCCCGCAGGCGGCAGAGCTGAGTGCGCCCAAAAATACCAGGGAGGAAACCATTGATTTTATAATCGGGGAACTGGAAGCGGCTATACCCGACTTGCCGCTGGAAGGGGCTATTGCGGCTACAGACAAGGGCCGGGTAAGTAAACAGGCGGCACAGGCTTTTCTTGCCAGGGTTTGTTTGTATGAGGGCACATGGCAAAAGTTCAGGAATGGTGATGCCGCAAGGTACAACGCCCTTCTGGATAAAGCTATCGCCGGCAGCGATGCGGTAATCACTGCTAATCAGCACTCATTGTTTAAACCAGCAGCCCTGGGAGATTCAGCTCTCAAGTATCTTTTTATCCTGGAGAACCAGAAATCCAATCCGGCAAATATTACAAAAACGGGCAACCTGGAATATGTGCTGTCGGTAAGATATGAATCTGCCAACCTGCTCAAAACAATTCCCAACGCCATCAGTCAGGGTTTCGGCTCGGGCAACATGAGCAGGAGAGCTGCTGATATGTATCTGCTTAGCGACGGACTGCCGATAGGGAAGAGTAGCGTGCCTTTCAGCCGTGCCGGTTTAAATTCGGAATACGCAGGCCGGGATAACAGGATGCGGTATTTTATGGCCGTACCCGGGCGATACCACTGGCAGGGTAATGCAAACTGGCATATTAACTGGAACTGGAGCGCAGCAGATCTGGCGAACTCCCGCGGTAAACATGACCCCTGGGGCGCTAACAGCATCTCCGGTTACATCACCCAGCAGTGGATCGCCGAGCGGCAGGTACCCAATAACCAGGAGGGATACGATTATCCTACTATTCGCCTGGCGGAGGTGTATTTAAATTATGCGGAAGCTGTTTACGAACGTAACGGCTCAATAAGCGATGCCGATCTTGACAAATCACTTAACCTGGTAAGGAACCGGGTGAATACGGCTATGCCTAAATTAAGTAATACACTGGTAACTGTAAACGGGCTCGATATGCGGGAAGAGATAAGAAGAGAAAGAGCTATAGAACTGCAGGGGGAGAGTTTCAGGATGGACGATCTTAAACGCTGGTATATCGCTCATATAGAACTGAACAAGCCGGTGCTGGGTGTACGCTGGACAGGAACCGAATTTCAAACCAAGTATCCATCTGTAAATCCCCCTTTACTTAACGGAGACGTGGTAGCCGATCCTGCATCCGAGCGTAAGTTCAGCGAAAAAAATTACCTGCTGCCTTTTCCTACTAATCAGTTGCAGCTGAACCCCAACCTGGTACAGAATACAGGGTGGTAGGAGATGTCGGTTTAAAGCCCCCTGTTACTGATCGGGCCAGGGGGCTTTGATGAAATTAGAATTTTTGTTTATCAATTAAGGTTTACAGACACTGCATGCTGTATATCCGTTTCGCGTAGCGTCTTTTCTCGTTGTCTGCATCTTGCTTTGTCGCAGGTAACGGCAATCTCCCCGATGATATTTACTCCCGGTACGGGTTATATAAACAATCGTTTGCTGTGTAATCTCTGAGGTATGGGCTGATATATTGCATGCCGTTCCCGATGCTGCTATCAGGCTTAGGATGGTGATGAGAAGCAGCAGAATTTTCTTCATTAATGCGGTTTATATAGATGATTATCCGTGATGATTGATTACGGTAGTTTACTGTTAAAAGCCGGATATTTCCTTCTGAATGCACGGGTTCTCCGGAGAAAACTTTATCAGGCCATTTCATATTTTAACCATATGCAATTAAAGGGTTTGCAGATTAATTGTCAATCCGTTAAAAAACGGCTTTTTATTGCCCGGTATAAACAGTGCCGCTAAAAGATTGATTGTTCAGGGGCATAGACCGGCGAATTTCGAAAGCGCTCGAAACTGGCATATTGATTGTTAATATTATATCGGTATAAAGCAGTCATTACCAGGGTCTTTATTCATAATGACGAGGAAAGACCGCTTTAGATTTTTGTAACGCTTATTTATAAACAATTAAAAAGAAAAAACATGCAGATGAAACCGGGACTTATTGTTTACAAATTCATTAATAATTACACTCAAAATGTAATAGCTTTCTTTTCTATAGAGGAAACTCACAAATCTTTGAGGGGAAAATTAGAGGATCGTCGCCAGCAATTAGCTATAGATAACGGAATAAATCTTTCCGGTATTTATTATTTGCAAGCCTCTGAAGATGAGCTTTAAAAGAGGCTGAGTTGCTGTTCAGCGATGTGCGACCTGTAAACAGAACAGCGTTGCTGGACTTAGAATAGGGCAGGCTGTATGATTTTCCGGTCGGATCAGACCTTCATATGATGGAACCTATATGCAGGCACAATTAAATATCTATATATTAGTTTTAATGTAAGGTATTTAAGATTCTGCAAAGTATAATGATGGGGCGCATATAAAATACACGCCCCACTATAGTTTCTGACATTGCAGGTCAGAGATTATTCAGGTGCAAGCATACCAAATTCGGCCCATTCTTCCTTTGAAGGGCCGTATATACCGGGTACACGAAGACCTGATAAACGCATAATTACCGTCATCTGTCCGCGATGATGCGTCTGGTGTGCAATTAATACCCTCAGTGTTTTCCCTTTCTCCCATTGTTCCCCGTACATCTCAGTTTTATCCTGAAGGCTGGAGTCTGTCCATTTAGACCTTACTGCTTTAGCCAGCAGGTTACTATATTTTTGATAAGTTTCCGCCAGCTCCGCTGTTGTTAACGGTGCGTTTGCATGTTCAAGTTCATCTTCTGTAAAAAGGCCGGCTTTGTTACCCATCTCTGTAATGGTTTGAATAAGATGCCAGGCGAGACGATCAAGCGTTCTCACTTCGGGATGGAATTTTTCTTTCCTGCTGCTGTCTGTAGTAGCAGAAAAGATTTTGAACGTGCCATCTGACTCGACTTCCCAATCATTGATAAAATCTTCTATGTTTCTGTACATGGGTTTAAATAATTAAATAATTCTGCGAAATGCTGTGCTAAAATATTAAGTTTTTTACTTAATCATATCTTTTTTACTAAAATAATTAGTCTGCAGTGCAGGATTAAATTATTTATTGCCATACATAGGTATAATACCGTATCCGGGCTTTATCGGTAACTTTGTCGGCATCAAATAAAATATGGATAACAGCAAAACATTTACCCACATCGATCCTTCATCCGATTTTCCGGCAATGGTTGATGTAAGCAATAAGGAAATAACACGTAGAATGGCCCGTGCTCAAAGTATTGTGATCGTAGGCGAGGAAATAGCCGGTCTGCTACAAGGCGATGATATTCACACAAAAAAGGGACCTGTTTTTCAAACGGCTATCATTGCAGGCACTATGGCTGCGAAACGCACTGCAGACCTGATCCCGCTTTGTCATCCTTTGTCGCTTGAAAGCATTAAGGTTTTAATAGCTTTTAATGAAAAAAAGGAAATTGTAATAGAGTGTACTGCTGTGATTACTTCCAGGACAGGGGTTGAGATGGAGGCTTTAACCGGTGCAAGCGTGGCTGCGCTTACTATTTATGATATGTGTAAATCTTTTTCTCATGATATAGTAGTAAAGGACCTGAGATTGATCGAAAAAACAGGAGGCAAGAGTGATTTTAAGTCACAGGCCGGATAATTATGCAGCCTGAATGCTCTTCGGCTGATAGGTTAATGCCCTCCGCCTTTCAGCATTTTTTCCGCATGAAAAAGGGCCGGCATAATAGCTTCCAGCGATTCGCGTACGCCAGCCGGGCTTCCGGGAAGTGAGACGATCATCGTATTGGAAATAGAGCCGGCAATAGCTCTGCTCATCATGGCAAGAGGGGTACGCATCTGCCCGTAACTGCGCATCGCCTCGGCAATGCCTTCAGCCTCTTTCTCCAGGATTTCTTTTAACGCTGTTACTGTGTTATCTCTTGGTCCGAGACCGGTTCCGCCTGTAGTAAAGATAAAATTAATCCCGTCACTGACCCAGGCGAGTACCTGCTTCTGAATTAATTCTTTATCATCTGTTACAGTTGCATAATCTTTCACCTCCGCTTTATATTGCTGCAGTATTTCACAGATTATTTTTCCGCTGCTGTCTTCTCTTATTCCAGTCGCTGCCGAATCTGAACATACCAGTACCGCACATTCGGGCGCGCGGTGCGAAGTATTATTTATTTCTGGTTTGGTTCTGCTGCCTGTGAGTCTGATGTGGCCGATTTCAACCGAGTTATCTCCGGATCTGAACTTGTCATAAAGGGCAACTGCAGTCGTTGAAGCCGCCGTTAATGCCTCCATTTCGACTCCCGGGCGTCCAATTGTCTTTAGCTCAGCAATAATCATAATACCCGTTCTAGAAAATGTCTCTACTGGAAGATATTCTTTATGCAGGTTTTTGTCGAGTATCTCAATTTTAATATTAAGGCTGTCTATTTGCACCTGAGGGCGAAGCGGAAGCAATTGAGAGGTCAGCTTCGCACCAAGAAAGCCAGTCGTTTTTGCTTCGCCGGCTAATCCTTCCGAATATAACTTTTCCTCCGCCGCCGCTGCAGATTCTGCAGAGCAGAAAAGTACGGCAATCGCTTTAGCCGTTTTTAATGATATTTGAGTGCCGGTCAAGTCTAACATGTGTCTGAACTGCTGTGCTGAATACTGCTCAAGATAGTAAATATTATTAAACCGGCATTTCTGCTCAGATCAATCTGTACTTACTGCCGGGAACTCCTTCCTGTGTAACCCTCGTTATTTTATAACCCGCCTGAAAGTGAGCATGATGCTGCTGCCTTTACCAAGAGCACTATCGACCTCTACGACAGCATTGTTTTTTTCAGCAAAAGTTTTTACCAGCAGCATACCCAGCCCCGTCCCGTTTTCATTCCTGGTTCCATACGTTGATATCCTCTTTCCTGATCTTTGAAAAAGCATCGCTTTTGTAGTCGGAGACATGCCTATACCATTATCTTTGACTGTTATCGTGATGGTATCTGCTGTAGTTTGATAGGCAATATCAATATTTCCGCCCTCCTTTGTGAATTTTATGGCATTAGCTACAATGTTCTGGATCATGATCCGTACAAGATCTTCATCTGCTTCGATCCTGGATTCTGCTGCTGAATGATGAACAATACTGATGTTTTTTTCGATTCCTATATTTTTATAAACCCTGAGCACTTGGTCTGCTATGGCTGTAAGACTGACCTGAGTTATTGCCGGTTTTATTCCCGATTGTTGATTCTTCGCCCAATGCAATATGTTTTCCAGCATTGCAAAGGTTGTCGTAACTTTTTCAAAAAAACTTGTTACCACAAACTGCATCTCTTCTTTATCAAGATCGCCCGCCTTAAACATATCCCACATTGAAATAATAGAACCCAGGGGACCTCGCATATCATGCCCGATGATAGAGAGTAAATAGTCTTTAGTTTCGTTCTGGTCCTGTAGAATATTATTCTGGACCTCCATCTGCTCATTGTGGCGTGTTATATCTGAGGCTCTTTGCCTGAGTACTTTGTTTAGCCTTTTTTTTCTTTCCAGATTCTTAGTTATCAGTAAAACGACAAGGATCAGTGATACCGAAATAACAAGCACAATTATAGTTACCATCTGGCTTATATTTTCGCTCTGTTTTACGTTTTCATTCTCCCTCATCAGCGCCTTGTTTTCGACCTCTTTATGTCTTAGATGAATCTCATTTATCTCATCTTTACGGGTTTCGTTGTCGAGGCTGTCACTGTAATGTTCGTGTTTTAACAGGGACTGATAAGCTGTTTTATAATCTCCGAGAGCAAAGGATGATTCGTGAAGTATCTTGTATGCTTTCTGAATATCCCATTTCGTTCCGATTTGCTGTGCACGTTTAAGCCCCTCTTTAGCGAAGGAAACTGCCTTATTATAGTCTTTGATCTTAAAATGACACTCGGCAAGCCCGGTATAAGCAAAGCTGTTTTCCCATTCGTCCTGGTAATGGCTGTTGTTGATGACAGAATAAAATAAGCGGATCGCTTTGGATGTCTGGCCCAGCTTGTGATAATAATCGCCCAGCCGGTTGTCAGACATGGCGATCAGGCTGTATTCTTTGATCGGAATGCTGGCGTTACGACATTTAACCGCATAAGCAATGGCGCTGTCAAGCCGTTTGATATCATGGAATACAAGGCTTAAATTGAAATAATTGGCAGCCAGACGCGGGCGATTGCCTGTCATCCTGTTGTAAACGATTGCTTTACGCAGTTCATACAAAGCTTCTGCCTGTTTATTTTGTGTAAGATAAACCAACCCGAGCATATTATGAGCGTTGGCAAGTCCGTCGTTATTTTTGAACCGGCTGCTCAGCTCCATGAGTTTTAAATTATGTTTAAGCGCAGCTCTGTAATTTCCCTTTTTGTAATTCAGCTTCGATAAGGTAGCATAAGCAGTAATTTGTCCTTGCGGATATTTAATTTTTTTGGATAGCCTTATCGCTGTTTCAGCATAAAAGTTAGCACTGTCAGACACGTGTTGCATATAGGAGTAAGCAATGCTGTTCAAGAGGTTTACGGTGGCGGTATCCTCCAGCGTCTTTCCGCTCGCGTTCTTTTTGTTCCATTTGGCAAGAAGACCTGTTGGAAGGGCTTGTGTAAAGCCTGAACAGCAGCCAAAAATGAGTATAAGATATATGATCTGAAGTCGCGGAAACATTTTTTTAAATTAAGAGAAAATATTTCAAAGTCGGAAAGGGGATATAGAGGAATAATGAGAGATTTTTTAGAAGATGGGATGACTCATACTAATACCCGAAAATTGCCTAAAATCAGCTTATACACATAGGAGTAACGGAATCTGAAGGTAAGGTAGTAGGGATTTTAACAGTTTTATTCTTTAGTCGTGAGTTTTCGCAAGCAGCTTACGAAATAGAACAGGCCCGCACTCGTATAATATGAAGGCCTTACGTATTAAAAGGAATGAAAGACGATATCTTTATAACGAAATCAGGAACCGCTTATTTGCGGTAAACCTTACTGACCACCTCAGTAATATTCGCCGCACCGGTTTTAACCAGGATATTTTTTCTGTGATTTTTAACTGTCTCGATACTTAAGTTAAGTTTAGACGCGATTGCCTTTGAAGTATATCCCTGGGCTGCAAGATTCACGATCTGATTTTCTCTCTGGGAGAGGATCGAATCTATGTCAGGAAAGACATATTCGTAACAGTGTATGTATGCGCCGGAATCTGAAATACGATGAATGGCAAGCCGTATTACCTCGTTAGTGTGGCAATGAGTAATATCTGTATAGTTAATATATTCCATCAAAGGTCTGCCCTCGGGAGTTAGCTCGGTAACAAAGCTCTGACTGAGAATATTAAGCCAGGTATTATCAGATGTCCTGATTCTGAAATTATAGCTGAACCGGAGTTTTAAACGAAGAAGAAGAGGGGTGCTGTAGTAAAAATCAAAGATCCGTTTATATATATCATTCAACTTGATTCTGTCTCTATGCTGTATAAGGTCCAGCATAAAAGATAAGCCCTTATTCATAAAAAGTACAGGTTCGAAACCGAGCACGTTTTTTACTGAATCGCTTATAAAACAATAAGACATACTGCTCCAGTTAAATAAGCATGTATATCCCGGTTCCACCCGGTGTGCCGTCAGCTTCTCAGAAGATAAATTTATGGCAGACAGGACCCTGCTTCTAGCTGGAAATCCGGCTAGTTTACAAAGATCGTTTGGTGATGGATAATCTTGTGAGAGCATAATAATACAGGTAAATTGTTTTTAATAGGTAAATTCTGTCTGTCTCATTGCCAGTATATTTTCTTCAGCAGGCAGCAATACAAATTTTGCAGAACAGGATTTTGCACACAAGGTGATCTTCCACTGTATAAGAAGTTTGTTTACTGGGACGGGGCCCTGAACTTCGGCATAAGGCATGTTT
>Ga0265780_10004819_pt1 | contig 17261 bp, 14 predicted proteins | sample P1T30metagenome_FD_192432 | JGI IMG/M metagenome (GOLD analysis project Ga0265780, IMG submission 192432) | Plant litter microbial communities from East Loma Ridge, Irvine, California - P1 T30 | ecosystem: Environmental > Terrestrial > Plant litter > Unclassified | place: USA: California...
GCGTACAGGTAGAGCGGCTTGCCCTTGTAGGCCAGCTGCTTGGCGCCGTCGTCGCGCGTGACCACCGAGTACGGCGAGGCGACACTGGTGCCCGTGACCGGCACCGGCGGCCACATCTTGGCGCAGCCGTCGTTGCAGGCGCTCTTGCCTGAGCCGGCCGTGTCCTTGTCGAAGGTGTAGACCGTCATGCCCGCGGCGTCGGCCAGCACGCCATCCACTTTCTTGAGCGTCTGGGCGAATGCGGCGCCGGTCGAGAACGCACATGCGGCGCCAACGGCCGCAACGAGAAGATGCATCGCTTTCATGGCAGGCTCCCGGTAAGGAAGATCGAGTGCCGAGTATATGCCTGGCGCAGGCGCGCCGGCAACGGCAGGCGCCAGGAGCAGGCGTGGATACAACAGATGTCGCTTGCACGATACCGTTACGGCGGCTGCGGGCGGATTACGGGACAATCCTGGTGAATCCCATCCTTGCAAGCACCCGGGCCTGACAAGGAAACAGCACGCCGGCTGCCGCTACAGCCGGGGCCGTGTCTGAATGTCAGACTTGACCCCGGCTGTTTTCAACGCTGATTTTCAACGCTCACTTTCAGCGATTACGCGTCACCCGCCACACCGTGTTGGCCAGGTCGTCGGCCACGATCAGCGCGCCGCGCGGGTCGACGGTGACACCGACCGGGCGGCCGCGTGTCTTGCCCTCTTCCGTGCGGAAGCCGGTCACGAAGTCGATCGGCTGGCCGGACGGGCGTCCATTCGCAAACGGCACGAAGATCACCTTGTAGCCCACCGGCTGGTCGCGGTTCCAGCTGCCGTGCTCGCCAACAAAGGCGCCGTTGGCGAACTTGTCGCCCATCGCGGCCTGCGAGAACGACAGGCCGAGCGCGGCCACGTGCGAGCCCAGGCTGTAGTCCGGCTTGATGGCGGCGGCCACCTTCTTCGGGTCGCCCGGCTGGACGCGCGGATCGACGTTCTGGCCCCAGTAGCTGTATGGCCAGCCGTAGAAGCCGCCTTCGCGCACCGAGGTCAGGTAGTCGGGCACCAGGTCCGGCCCCAGCTCGTCGCGCTCGTTGACCACCGAGAACAACTGCCCGGTTTCCGGATGCATCGCCAGGGCGGTCGGGTTGCGGATGCCGGTGGCGTAGGGCTTGTGGGCGCCGCTGGCGGCGTCGATCTGCCATACCTCGGCCCGGTTCAGTTCGGCCTCCATGCCGCGCTCGGTGATATTGCTGTTCGAACCGATCCCGACGTACAGGAAGCGTCCGTCGGCGCTGACGGCCAGCGACTTGGTCCAGTGGTGGTTGATCTGGGATGGCAGCTTGGCCACGCTGGCCGGGGCGCCGGCGGCCTTGGTTTGCCCTTCCTGGTAATCGAAGCTGACCAGCTCGTCCTGGTTGGCCACATACAGCTTGTTGTTCGCAAACGCCAGGCCGTACGGGGCGTTCAGGTTGTCGGCGAAGACGGTCTTCAGTTCGTAGGTGCCGTCGCCGTCGGCGTCGCGCAGCAGGGTCAGGCGGTTGCCGCTTTTCACCTTGGTGTTACCCTTGGCCTTGATGTAGCCGGCGATCACATCCTTCGGCTTGAGCTTGGCCGCGCTGCCGCCGCGGCCTTCGGCCACGATGATGTCGCCGTTCGGCAGCACCAGGGTCTGGCGCGGAATCTGCAAGTCAGTGGCGATGGCCGTAACGCTATAGCCCTCGGGCACGGTCGGCTTCTGCTCGCCCCAGGCGGTCGGCTCGGCGATCTTCATACTCGGCAGCAGGCCGCGCTGCTGTTCCGGCAGCTTGGGATCGGGGCCGCGGGCCTGGGTGTCGGCGCCTTTTTCGCCACATGCGCCGAGCAGCAGCGCGATGCTCATGAATGCGAGTGCGTTCGATCGTTTCATTGCACACCTCCGGTACGTGGGGCCAGGCCAACCCAGGCCGCCAGGCAGCTCAGCACGAACACGATGGCCGACAACACCAGCCCGGACGGCATCACGGCCCAGGCATCCTTGGCGTGCTGGAAGCAATTGATCAGGCCCAGGACGAAGGTCGCCAGCAGCAACAGGAAATAGGTCAGCGGATAGCCGCCCTTGCGTGGTGCGCGCACCAGCTTAATCAGGGCAAACAGCAGCGCCAGTCCGCAGAAGACCTCGGCGCCGGCCAGCAGCCAGGCGGCGAAATTGCTCCACTGGATCTGGTAGCTCTGGTAGTAGGCGATATCGCTCAGCAATGCGCCGAGGAACAGGGGAACGATTCCTGCGAGCAGGATCGTGTGAAGCCGGCCGGGCGGGCTTCGGTAGGCCGAACCGGCCGTGACGACAGAAGACATGGACTTGTCCTTGATGGTGATTTTGACAAGTCCATCATATCGGCTATGGGAATGCGCTGTCGCATAGTTGAGTTCAGCTACCAGCCGGTCCCGGCGCCAGCGCTGCATGCTCGGCCATCAGCTCGCCCATCCAGTCGATGAACACGCGCAGCTTCTTGCTCGGATGGCGGTTCGGCGGATACGCCACATACAGCGGCATCGCGTCGATGCGCCAGTCATCGAACAGGGGCAGCAGCCTGCCCGCCTGCGCATGCCCACGCGCCATGTAGTCGGGCAGCCACAGCACGCCCAGGCCGGCCAGGCCCGCCGCCAGGTAGGCGTTGCCGTCGTCGATGGACAGGATGTGGCGCCCGCCGATCTGCACCGTTTCGCCCTCCTTGTGCATCGCGTACGGAAAACCGCCGCCATTGCGCGACCAGCGAAAGCGCACGATGCGGTGCCGCGCATCCTGCAACTCGTCGGGATGCGCCGGCACGCCGGCCTGCGCCAGGTAGGCGGGCGCCGCGTACACACCCAGGCGCAGGTCGCCAATGTGGCGGGCGATGAGCGCGCCGTCGGTCACGGCGCCGCCGCGCACCACGCAGTCGATGTTCTCGCCCACCAGGTCGACCTTGCGGTCGCTGGCGCCGAGGTCGAAGCGGATCTCGGGATAGCGCGCGTGGAAGCGGGGCAGCGCCGGTATCAGGATCATCGTCGCAAACGGGCTCGGTACGTCGACGCGCAGCACGCCGCTGGGCGCCGCCAGCGCATTCGGCAGGCTGGTCTCGACGTCCTCGAGGTCGGCCAGCAGGCGCACGATGCGCTCGTAGTACGCGGCGCCGTCGGCCGTGACACCGACCTTGCGCGTGGTGCGGTTCAGCAGCTTCAGGCGCAGGCGCGCTTCGAGCTGCTGCACCAGCTGCGTCACCGTGGTGCGGTTCATGTGCAGCGTCTGCGCCGCTTTCGTGAAACTGCCCGCTTCGACCACCCGGACGAAAACCCGCATCGCGTCGAACCTGTCCACGCCGTCTCTTTCTCGATTGTTTGCAATTGTTTGGATTATACAAACAGTCTTGCACAAAACTGCCTGTTTATCTAAGAACTCTGGGCAGCCAGAATGCTGTCATCGGCCGGCGCATTGCCGGCTCTACCTAAGGAGAGCAGCATGACAGTACGCGACGTGGTTTTCCCGGCCGGACGCCAGGCCCTGTATGAAAAGAACCGCTATTCGCCGGCGGTGCGCTCGGGCGGCTTTTTGTTCGTCTCGGGCCAGGTCGGCAGCCGCGAGGATGGTTCGCCCGAACCCGAACTCGACGCCCAGGTGCGGCGCGCCTTCCAGAACCTGAACGCGGTGCTGGCCGCGGCCGGGTGCAGCTTCGACGACGTGGTCGACGTCACCATCTTCATCGTCGACCCGGAAACGCGATTCGAACGGATCTGGGGCGTGGCCCAGGAATTCTGGAGCGGCCCGCCCCACCCCACCGTGACCGCGGTCGGCGTGACCTGGCTGTATGGCTTCCAGTTCGAGATCAAGGTAGTGGCGCGGCTGCCCGAGGCGGCGCCGGGTGCGGACCGAACCTGATCCCGGCTGTCCGTCAGATCACGCGGCGCGGGGCCGCGGTCAGCGGGTTGCCGCTGTTCGGCGTGCCGGTCGGCTCGATCAGCAGGATGTGCGCCTCGCCGTTTGCCCGCGGGCGATGCCGCACTCCCTGGGGCACGATATACAGCTGGCCAGGACCCAGGCTGACGGTGGGCCTGTCCTCGATGTCGATCTCGAGGTGGCCGTCGAGCACCAGGAAGAAGTCGTCGGTGCCGTCATGGACGTGCCAGTGGTACTCGCCGCGCAGTTTCGCCACCATCACATCATGGCCATTGAACAGGGCGACTGTGCGTGGCTGCCAGGCCTCGGTGAAAGTGGCCAGCTTGGCGGCCAGGTCGATTGCATCGTGCATGGTGCGTCCTCGAATGAAAACGCCATTCTTGCCCGATCGCCGCGCGCGGTCTTGTACAATCGTTGCATGACTACCGGTTCTTCTCGGGCACGCAACGGGGCCAGCTTCGGCACGCTGCCGAACGGCGTGACGCTGATGCAGGCGAACTTTTCCGATCATGCTTTCGAGCGGCATAGCCACGATTGCTTTGCGATCGGGACCACGACCCACGGCATACAGCGCTTCCGCTGCAAGGGAAAGCAATACGATAGCCAGGCCGGCGACTTCGTCCTGTTCAATCCCGACGAAGACCACGATGGCAGGCCGGGAACGGCAGAAGGATTTCGCTACACCATCTGGTATGTGCCCGACGATGTCGTCTCCAGCAGCCTGGCTGCGGACGGCGAAGCGGCGCGCCATCGCTACTTTTCCCGTCCTCATGTCGCCGACCGCCAGATGGCGCAGGCATTCAGGATGCTGTCCGCCAGCCTGGCCGGCGCGCCTTGCGAATCGCTGCGCGAAGAATCCCTGATGCATGCCTTCCTGCGGACGATGCTGGGCCGCCATGGGGAGCGGCAGTCCGCGGCCGGCGCAGCGGCGCATGCTGCCGGCGCCGCTGCGCTGGGCCGGGTCAGGGACTACATCCGCAGCTGCTACGCCCACGACATGACCGTCTCCGACCTCGCCTGCGTGGCAGGCTTGTCGCGCGCCCACTTGACCAGGGCATTCAGCGCGGCTTACCACATGCCGCCGCATGTCTACCTGAATGCCGTGCGCATCGCACAGGCGCAAACCCGGATCCGCCTCGGCATGCCGCTCGCAGCGGTGGCGCTCGAATGCGGCTTTGCCGACCAGAGCCACCTCACGCGGCGGTTCAAGGGCGCAGTGGGCGTCACGCCATCGGCATGGCGGGCGATGGCTGCATGAGCAGCCCCGAAGCCTACGGCAGCACGGTTGCCACTTCCGGCTTCAGGCGGTTGATCACGCTGTAGTTAATCCCGGTCCACCACTCCGAACCGTCGCCCAGCAGCGCGTCGAACGAAGCCTGGATGGCGGCGTAGTCGTCGCTGACGAGGTAATCCTCGACGTCGTTCAGCGATGCGAACGACAGCACCGACACCGCGTCGATCTTGCTGCCTTCGGGGTCCTTCTGGGTCGAGCCGATGTTGTGCAGCTGCGCGTAGCGGCGCACGAACTCGCGCGTGGCCGGCTGGGCCAGCACCAGTTGCGCGTGCTCGCCGAGCAGCCGCTCCTGGAAGGCTTCGCGCGACAGGTGCGGTGCGCGCATGTGGATCATCACCAGGCTCACCGGGTCGCGGTGGCGCTCGCTCGGGACCAGGATGTATTCGCGCGTGATCTCGCGCGTGACCATGCGGAAGGCCACCTGCTCGTCGGCCACGACGCGCTGGTCGAACTTTTCCTGGCCCAGCGTGCGCTCGAGGTCGTCCTCGTCGGCATAGGCGATGTAGGCAAAGCCGTCCCAGCGCGGGCGCTCGTAGGGCGGGACGCGCTTTTCCGGGTCGTCCGGCAGCTTGCCTTCGCCGGTCACCATCGCGCGGTAAGGCGGCGGAAAAAAGGAGGAGGGACCGGAGGCGATGCGGTGCACCTGGTCGTAGCGCAGCACGGCCGCCGACGAGCTGCCCGGTTCGTCCCAGGCGAACTTCGGCCCATGGACCTTGCGCCAGTATTCGTCCCAGTGCTCGAAAGCGAGGTTCGGTTCGCCCTCCAATGCCAGCGCGTGCGGACGCCAGTTCGGGAAGTGCACCTCGTGGCCGTGACGGCTTTTCGAGGCGCCGCTGTCTTGCGGGCGTTCGCCGCGCGGCGTGGCGTCGACGCGGCTGACGAAAGTCGGCGTGACGATCAGGGGCTTGCCTGTGGGGGCGTGGGTAGCGCCCAGGGGTGGGCGATGCTGGTTGTCGCTGCGGTCGAAATCGGTTGGCATGGCGTGTTTTCCCGTGGATGGAACACGGACGATACGCGGGCAGCCATCCGGGCTCGGTTCGGTACTTCACCGACCGCGGCGATACGCCGGGGTGCGTTTGCGGCGGCGGCAGGGCGGAACCGATCGGCCTGGCCCTGCCGCTTTCAGATGATGAAGATGTTGCGGTTTCTAGAAAGCAATCTATTATGGCAACGGGAACGCGCTTCCGGGCGCCATCAACATCGACTTTTCCAACGAACCGACCCATGAATCTTCTCGACTGGCATCGCGTCTTCGACGGTTGCGCCGACCTGGATGCGATCCACGGCGGCTGGCAGGACGCGGCGCAGGCGCATTACCTGAACCCAGGCCATGCGACGCCGGAATACCAGGATGCCCTGCTCTCCTTCATCGCCACCTCCGCGCTGCCGGCGCCCCTGAAACTGGGCGTCCTGCTAGCCTGCGTGAGCGGCTACGACTTCGACCTGCGGCTGGCGCTCGGGGTGCTCGACGACCTGGACGACGATACCGTCCATACCGACTGGCCCGCGGCCCTTGCCGATACGGCCGGCCTGCTCGGCCCCTGCCCATTATTCGCGGCACGCGACCCGGCGCTCGCGCATTTCGCGCTCGGCCGCCTGGCCAGCCTGCGCGAGGCGCTGCGCTGGAACGGCGAAGACCATGCGCACTGGCGCACGGCGTTCTGGCAAGCGTATGCCGGTCTCGCCTGCCGCTGGGCCGACGCCGCCGCGCTCGATTTGGCACTGGCGCGCGGCGCCTGCCTCGCGAACCTGCTTCCCCATGCACTCGGCGTGCTCGCCGAAGGCATCCACTCGCCGGCACTCGATGCGCCCTACTACACCGAGGACCGCAGCAACGCCGACTACCTCGCCCTCATCGACCGCCTGTGCGCACTTGGTCTCGATCTGCGCCGGGAGTCCGCAACGGTGCTCCTGGCGGCAGCCCGCGTCGACAATGCGCAGATGCTGGAAGGGCTGGCCGCGCGCGGCGCCGACCTGGCGCTGGCCGGGCCGCAGGCGCTGGCGGCGGCCGCGTCGAACGCCGCCCACGATGCCGTCGCCTGGCTGCTCGAACACGGCGTGACCAGCCCCGGCGCGCTCGACAACGCCTTGCTCGCGGCAGTGTCGGCGCTCGACGAGACCCTGGTCGAGATGCTGTTCGACGCCGGCGCCAGCCTCGTCTCGCTGCAGGAGCAAGCCCTGTGCGCCGCGTGCGCCGCAAGGCCTTTCGACCTGTACAACGGCGAAACCGAATTCGTCGTGCAACGGGCCGACATGCTGGTCTTGCTGGCGGGGCATGGCGCGCCCATGGACCATCCGCGCTTCATCGCCAGCCTGCGCTCTGCCGCCCAGGGACCGAGGCTGCTGGCGGCCTTGGGCGGCCATCCCGGCCTGGAAGCGCGGCATCGGCAAGCCCTTGGCGCCTCCGCAGCTTGATGCCCATGGAAGACGCCATCGCCATGGACAACCGGGTGCGCCAGGACCTGGCCAGGCTGGCCGCGGCCGGCCTGCAACTGCCCGCGTTTCTCGTGCTGTCCACGAAGCCCGATGGCAGGCTGGTGTGGCTTGAGGCCGGACTCGTTCCCGTTGCCGAGCACTGGCTGGCCAGCGCTTGCCGCGAGCCGCTGCTGCCGCAGGCATGTGAGCTGGTGTCGCAGCTTGCCGTGGCCATGTCCGGGATGCTGGACAGCTTCCTGGCGCTGCATGCGGGCGCCGGCGTCAGCGAGCAGCAGCGGCGCTGGATGGCCCGCGACATGCAGCGCGCGGTGGTCCTTGCCTGGCTCGGGAAGACCGGGATACAGGAAGTGAATGCGGCGGCGCTGGCCTGGAGCCGGATGCCGCAGGCGGTGCATCCTGACGATGAAGCCGATACCGCCTGGCAGACCTGGGACCTGGCTTACACGCTGCCCGGACTGTCCTCGCTGCGCGACTGCCTGCTGCACCAGACAGCGCAGCCGCCTGTACTGGAGCCGGACGCGGCGCTGCGCATCTGCGGCATGCGGCCGATCGGGTGACATATCCAGAGAGCCGCTTGCCTGTGTCAACAAGAATCCCGGCCAGGAAGACTTATTGTCATGTATCTTTTCTTTGAATAACGCTGCCAACCTTCGCAAAGGTCTTATGAAAAAGTCGCTTCTCAGCACGTTCGCGCTTCCCCTGCTCGTACTCCTCAACTGGAATTTGGCCCATGCCGCGACCGGTCCACTGGACAGCATAGAAAGCCAGCTCATTGCCGAGAATTTTCCTCTCGGTACAGAAATTGGAGTCGATACCGGAAACGCTGACGTGAACAAGATAGCGGGATGCTCGCAGGTCAAGACCTTCCAGATTGTCGAGAACAATGCGCTTGGACAGGTCATCGTCGCGCTATGCAAGGACGGTGAATTTAGTCCGCGCAATATCGATGCAGCGTTTGCCAAGCGCATTGCCTATGCCAGGGATCTACTGGAGGGCCTGCCTCCACCTGCTGCGGAGTTCACGCCTGCAGGCCTGGGCCCGGTCGAAGTTCCCCTGTCAAACGGCAGGCAGGGAAAGGCGCTGACATTGCCGGTGATGGGACATGGATTTGCCCTGATTCCGTTTGCCTACGCGCTCACGCCCGAGAAGGACATGACCATTGTCGTGCAGGCACACCTGAATCCGAATGCGCCACGCAACTTGACCAAGCCGATTGGAGTCTTGTTGCAAGCGATTGATCAGCGTCTCGCTCGCTAGCCGGCCGCGCCACGAAGCATCTGTGCACCATATCGTTCGTTGAGGAGGAAATATGGATGAGTTCATGAACGCTTTTCGCCTGGCAAGCAGAGAGTTATTCAATAACTATTTTCTCAAGGCGTATCTGGCGGATGAAGATGAAGAATTCTTCGAGCAGTTCCAGATTATTGAAGAACATCTGTTCGCTGCATTGGTCAGCACGAGAGCGGAAATCGCGCAGACCCGCTACGGCGCGCCGCAAGAAGACATCGTGGTCGTGGCCCAGCTTGACTCCAAATGGGGCATTCCCATCATGTTGAACAGAGATACCGACTCGGGATACTGGGATCACGACATCGATAAAACGGTCCCCGGTTGCACGTTTACCTTCATGCGTTTCTTTGATTGGGACCAGAGAAGCTATGCCGACAACCGATATGTCCGGGTCATCGTGCGTGAATGGCCCGGGAACGACAGTCTCGTCGGGAAGCAGGCGTTGATTGAAACGCACTACGTTACATACCGGAAGGCCTCATGAGCGAGCATGGATTCGTTCATGGGGGCCGGTATTGCACCTGCCGTACCGTATCGACTGATACCATTTCTTCCATCTCTGTCTCAACAAAAATCCCGGCTGTTCGTCGCCAGCCTGCCCAGCAGATGCGACATGTCCACCAGCCGCTTGGCCACCAGGTGCTTCACCTGCCCCTGGCTCTGCCAGACCCCGTACACGCCCAGCAGATGCGCCCCCAGCACCTCGCGCCGCTGCTGCTCGACCAGGTCCGGCCAGACGATCACGTTCACGTTCCCGGTTTCGTCTTCCAGCGTCACGAACAGCACGCCCTTGGCGGTGCCGGGACGCTGGCGCACGGTGACGATGCCGCAGCCGCGCGCCAGTTGGCCGTCGGCGTATTCGTTCAGCACGGACGCCGGCATGAACCTCTGCTTCAGCAACTGCTTGCGCAACAGCGCCAGCGGATGCCGCCCCAGGGTCAGCCCCTGCGCGCGGTAGTCGCCGACGATCTCGTCGCCTTCGCTCGGCGCGGCCAGCGCAGGCATCTCTTCGATCACCGTGGTCGGGCGCAGCAGATCGCGGTCCGGCACCGCGCCCACGGCCTGCCACATGGCTTCGCGCCGGTGTCCGGCCAGCGAACGCAGGGCATTCGCGCCGGCCAGCACCTGCAAGTCGCTCCGGTCGAGCGCTGCCCTGCGCGCCAGGTCGGCCACGCTGTCAAATGGCTGGATGGCGCGCGCGTCCTCGATGCGCGCCACCGCCTCCCTGCTCATGCCGCGCTGTAGCGACAGGCCCAGGCGCACGGCCGGCTGGCGCGTGCGGTCGTGCAGTTCTTCCAGTGTCGAATCCCAGCCGCTGATGTTGACGTCCACCGGCCGCACCTCGATGCCGTGGCGCTGCGCATCCTGCACCAGTTGCGAGGGACTGTAGAAGCCCATCGGCTGGCTGTTGAGCAGCGCGCACAAAAAGGCGGCCGGCTCGTGGCACTTGACCCAGGAACTGGCATAGGCGAGCAAGGCGAAGCTGGCCGCGTGCGACTCGGGAAAGCCGTATTCGCCAAAGCCCTGGATCTGGCTAAATATCTGCTCGGCGAACGATAGTTCATAACCGCGTTCCAGCATGCCGCGCACGATGCGGTCGTAGTAGTGTTCGAGGCCGCCCTTGCGCTTCCAGGCCGCCATCGCGCGGCGCAGCTGGTCGGCTTCGCCCGGCGTGAAGCCGGCGCCGAGGATCGCCACCTGCATCACCTGCTCCTGGAAGATCGGCACGCCCAGCGTGCGTTCGAGCGCCACCTTCATCTGCTCGCTCGGATACACCACCGGCTCCAGCCCCTGGCGCCGCCGCAAATACGGATGCACCATGCCGCCCTGGATCGGCCCCGGCCGCACCACCGCCACCTCGATCACCAGGTCGTAGAAAACGCGCGGCTTCATGCGCGGCAGCATGCTCATTTGCGCGCGCGATTCGATCTGGAACACGCCCACCGTATCGGCGGCGCAGATCATGTCGTAGGTCGCCTTGTCGTCGGGTGGAATGTCCTGCATCTCGAAGACGATGTCGTGGCGCAGGCTCACCAGCGCCAGCGCGCGCCGCAGCATCGACAGCATGCCCAGCGCCAGCACGTCGACCTTCATCAGGCCGAGCTCTTCGAGGTCGTTCTTGTCCCACTGGATGACGCTGCGGTCAAGCATGGTCGCGTTCTCGATCGGCACCAGGCGCGAGAGTTTGCCGCGCGCGATGACGAAGCCGCCCGGGTGCTGCGACAAATGGCGCGGGAAGTTCAGCAGCTGCTGCGCCAGCGTCGCCCATTGCAGCGACAGCGGCGCTTCCGGATCGAGGCCGCATTCGCCCAGGCGCATCAGTAAATCGTTCTTGCTGTCGAACCAGTGGTGGTTCTTGCACACCTTTTCGATGATGGCGAGATCGATGCCGAGTGCGCGGCCGCTGTCGCGCAGCGCGCTTTTCGGGCGGTAGCTGATGACCACCGCCGCCAGCGCCGCACGCATGCGGCCGTACTTGGCGTAGATGTACTGGATGACCTCTTCGCGGCGCTGGTGCTCGAAGTCGACGTCGATGTCGGGCGGCTCGTTGCGCTCCTTCGAAATGAAGCGTTCGAACAGCAGGTTGGCGCGCGCCGGATCGACCTCGGTGATGCCGAGGCAGTAGCAGACCGCGGAATTCGCGGCCGAGCCGCGGCCCTGGCACAGGATCTCCTGCGAGCGGGCGAAGCGCACGATGTCGTACACGGTGAGAAAATAGTGTTCGTATTCCATCTCGGCGATCAAGCCCAGCTCGTGCTCGATCTGGGCCTGCACCTTGGCCGGAATGCCGTCGCGGAAGCGCCGGTGCGCGCCGATATAGGTTTCGCTGCGCAAGAAACTGCTGGCCGTCTGCCCGGGCGGCACCACTTCGTTCGGATACTCGTAGCGCAGTTCGTCGAGAGAGAAGGTGCAGGCCGAAGCGATACGCAGTGTCTCGCTTAATGCTTCCTTCGAATAGATGTTGGCCAGGCGCAGGCGTGCACGCAGGTGCTGCTCGGCGTTCTGCGCCAGGCCGTAGCCGCATTCGGCCACCGGTTTGTTCAGGCGGGTGGCGGTAAGCGTGTCCTGCAAGGGCTTGCGGGACCGCACGTGCATCGTCACGTGCCCGAGCGCGACGATCGGCAGGCCATGCTGCCAGCCCACTTCTTCCACCGTGATGCGGTGCGCTTCGTCGAGCGCGCGGTGCAGCAGGGTCAGGCCGAGCCAGGCGCGGTTGCCGAACTGCTCGATCATCCACGCGGCCTGCGCGTGCAGGCGGTCGACGCCGGCCTGGTCGTGGCCGGGATAACGCGGCAGCAGGATCGCCAGGCAGTCGGGCATGCCCTTCAGGTGCGCCAGCTCGCTTCCCGGGTTGGCGATGTCGCCTGGCGTGAGGAAGTAAGTTCCCTTCTCGGCCCGCGTGCGTCCCAGCGTGATGAACTCGGACAGGTTGCCGTAGCCATTGCGGTTCTGCGCCAGCAGGATCAGCGACAGGGCCGGGCTGCCGTCCTGTTCCTGCAGGTGGAAATGGGCGCCGACGACCAACGGCAAGCCAGCCTTTTTGGCTTCGGCATGGGCGCGCACCACGCCGGCCAGCGAGCATTCGTCGGTGAGCGCCAGCGCCGCATAACCCAGCTTCACCGCCCGCGCCACCAGCTCCTCGGCGTGCGATGCGCCTTGCAGGAAGGAGAAATTCGAGAGGCAGAACAGCTCGGCATAGTCGGGCAGGCCCTGCATCGATGGATCGGACGGTAAAGGCATTCTTGACTGGGCTTGAGAAAACGCGGGTGACAAAAAATTAAACGTGCAAACCGCACAAAACTACTGTATAAAAACACAGTATAACTGACGAGGTTAATTTGGCAAGGATCAGCAATGCGTGTTCATGAGTTCGATTGTTTTGGAGAAAAGCCTGGAGAAGGCAACCCGGCGCTGGTCGTCGAGAAAGGAAATGGCAATCCGGGGTGGCGCCGGGCGCTGGCCCGCGAGCGTGGGTTGACCTGTGTGTTTGTCGATCCGGTGGATGGACGGGTCGAAGCGCAGGCCAATGTGTCCGGTGATTTGCCGGACGGCGAGCCTGCCATCGTGGCGGTGCTGGATTACGTCTACCCGCACATGCGCAGTCCCTTATGCCTGCACGCCACTCTGGCGGCGGCGCAACTGCTGTTCGAGCGGCACGGGTCTGGCGCGCCGCTGGGGGTGAAGACGGCGATGCATGGCCAGGCGCTGGTCCTGTCGCGCGCCGCAGAGCATGTGTTCGTGCGCCTGGCGCGCCAGGAAGCGCCCGCGCTCGAACTGGATACCGCCCTGCCGCTGCGCCTGCTGGCGGCGCCCGACCTGGTGCTGGCCAGCGCGCCGCGCGTGCTGTCGGTCGGCAGTCCGAAGCTGCTGCTGGAGGTAGCCGATGTCGACACGCTGTACGGCTTGCAGCCGGACCTGGCCCTGATCCACGTCTGGGGCAAGAACGCTGGTGTGAACGGCTGCTATGCCTGGTGCCGCACCGGCGATGGCGAGGTCGAGGGCCGCAATTTCAACCACCTGGAGCCGGCGCTGGAAGACAGCGCCACAGGCGTGGCGGCCGGCGCGCTCACGCTGTTGCTGGGCCAGGGCCTGAGCGTGCGCCAGGGCCGTGCTACTGGCCAGGCCTGCTTGATCCGCACCGCATTGGAAGGCGATGCCGTGCTGGTTGGCGGCTTGGTGAGCCGCAGCGCATCAGCTGTGGCGTGACTTACGTCGGGTGGGCCGGGCCGCGCTGGGCACTTGTGCCCACCCTACGTCGCCATCGGATCGGCGCGCTCTGTTCACAACAAGGTAATCCCGGCAACGCCAGCAACGAGGTCTCGCGCATCACCCGTGGCGTGACTTACGTAGGGTGGGCACTTGTGCCCACGCGGTCTGACCATCGGCATGCTCGCAGCTTTTGAGCTGGCCTACAGTCTTCGCGATCCCGGAGAGTTGTAAGGTATGCTGGAGTACGACCGCGTGGGCACAAGTGCCCACCCTACAACCGTTCCGCCACGATCTCTTCGTAGCCGCTACAACAAGGTAATCCCAGGCAAAGCCAACAACGAGGTCTCGCGCATCACCTGTACGAAGTCCACCAGGCAGGCATTCCCCGCCAGCCGCTTCGGCGTCACCGCATACAGCCTGCCCGTCAGCCCCTCCGGCCCGATACGCGCTCGTGCCACGTAGCCGCGCTCCAGATAGCCATTCACTGCCCACAGCGGCAGCGCCGCCAGACCGCGTCCGCTGGCCACCAACTGCAGCATCCCGACCGTGAGTTCCGTCGTGCGCCGCGGCGGCTCGACGCCGGCCGGGCGCAGCACCTGGCGCACCAGGTCGAGCATGTCGTCCGGCACCGGATAGGTGATCAGCGCTTGGCCAGCGAAGTCCTGCGCCACGAGATGAGGCTTGGCGAGCAGCGGATGATTCAGCGGCAGAATCGCCACCATCTCGAACTCGAACAACGGATGAAAATCCACATCGGCCTCGCTCTCGTCCAGCTCCGATACGATCGCCACTTCGGCGCGGTCCTGGTGCAGCAAGCCGATCGGATCGGCCTGGAAACCGGACACGATGTCCTGCTCGACTTCCGGCCAGCGCGCGCGCAGGGCGTCCATCGACGGCATCAGCCAGTCGAAGCAGGTATGGCACTCGACCGCGATGCGCAGCTTGCCGGTGGCGTTGCTGGTCAGGCGCGCCAGGTCGCGCTCGGCCGCGCCAATATGCGGCAAGACCTGCTCGGCCAGCGCCAGCAGGCGCTGGCCGGCAGCGGTAAAGGCCACCGGCGAGGATTTGCGCTCGAACAGCCCGGTGTCGTATTGCCTCTCCAGAGCCAGCACTTGGTGCGACAAGGCGGACTGCGTCATGTTCAGCAATTGCGCAGCGCGCGAGATGGTGCCGGCTTCTTTCAAGGCCAGCAGGGTGCGCAGGTGGCGCAGTTCAAGGACGGAGGGTGCCATGAATGATTTTCACGTTGAGTCGAAATTTTTTCGTTTGAATTATGCACGAGCTGCCGCGACAATCGTTAGCATTCTTCATACGATTTGGAATTATCATGATCAGGATTCATACACTCGGCTATCCACGCGTCGGCCTGCAACGCGAACTGAAGTTCGCCCTGGAGCGCCACTGGCGCGGCGAATCCGGCGAAGCCGAGCTGGAAGCGGTGGCCGCCGAACTGCGCGCGCGCCACTGGCACGAGCAGCGCGAGGCCGGGCTGGACTTCGTTACCGTCGGCGACTTCGCCTTCTACGACCATGTGGCGAACCACATCCAGCTGTTCGGCTGCGAGCCGGCGCGCTTCGGTTTCGATGAGGGCGAGTCGCCGCTGGCGCGTTATTTCACCTTGGCGCGCGGGGTCGCCAACGAGCATGCCGACGCAAGCTGCTGCGGCAGCAGCCAGCATATCGGCAAACCTGCGCTGGAAATGACCAAGTGGTTCGATACCAACTACCACTACCTGGTCCCCGAGTTCGACGCGTCGACCTGTTTCGCGCTGGCCCCCGAGCGCCTGCTGGCAGAAGTCGCCCAGGCCCAGGCCTTGGGCCACAAGACCAAGGTGGCGCTGGTCGGCCCCCTCACCTTCCTCTGGCTCGGCAAATCGAAGCAGGAGGGCTTCGACAGGCTCGACCTGCTCGACACCCTGCTGCCTGCCTACGTGCAGCTGCTGGCGCAGCTAAAGGCGGCCGGCGTCGAGTGGGTGCAAGTCGACGAACCCATCCTCGGCCTGGACTTGCCCGGCGCCTGGCTGCTGGCGTTCGAGCGCGCCTACCACACCCTGGCCACGGCCGGCCTGCCGCTGCTGCTGGCGACCTACTTCTCGCCGCTGGAAGGCCAGCTGAGCGTGGCATGCAAGCTGCCGGTGGCGGGCCTGCATGTCGATGGCGTGCGCGCCGCGCACGAGCTGCAATCGGTGGCCGACTGGCTGCCCGATAACAAGGTGCTCTCGGTCGGCATCGTCGATGGCCGCAACATCTGGCGCACGGACCTCGACCGCGCCCTGGCCTGCCTGACACCGCTGGCCGAACGCCGCCGCGGCGAGCTCTGGATCGCGCCTTCGTGCTCGCTGCTGCACGTGCCGCTGTCCCTGCGCGAGGACGCCGCCATCGACGTCGAGCTGCGCGATTGGCTGGCCGGCGCCCGCGAGAAGCTGGACGAACTGCGCATCCTGCGCAATGCCCTGCTTGAAGGCGAAGGCAGCGTGTACCGCGAACTGTGCGCCGCGCGCGCCGCCGTCGATGCCCGCGCCACCAGCCCGCGCGTGCGCAAGCGCGCCGTGCAGGAACGCGTCACGCAGCTCCCGGCGGATGCCGACCGCCGCCCCAGCCCCTTCGCCGTGCGCCAGGCCGCGCAGGCGGAACGCTTCAAGCTGCCGCTGTATCCGACCACCACCATCGGCTCCTTCCCGCAGACCGCCGCCATCCGCGCCGCCCGCGCCGCCTTCAAGCGCGGCGACCTGGCGCGCGAACGCTACGAAGCCGCGATGCGCGCCGAAATCGAACAGGCCGTGCGCGAGCAGGAAGCCTTGGACATCGACGTGCTGGTGCACGGCGAGGCCGAGCGCAACGACATGGTCGAGTACTTCGGCGAACAGCTCGACGGCTTTGCCTTCACGGCCAACGGCTGGGTGCAATCTTATGGCTCGCGCTGCGTCAAGCCGCCGGTGCTGTTCGGCGACGTCGCCCGTCCTGCCGCAATGACGGTGGCCTGGACCGCGTATGCCCAGGGCCTCACGGGGCGTCCGGTGAAGGGCATGCTGACCGGCCCGGTGACCATCCTGCAATGGTCGTTCGTGCGCGACGACCAGCCGCGCCAGGACACCGCCCTGCAGATCGCGCTGGCGATCCGCGACGAAGTATGCGACCTGGAGACGGCCGGCATCGGCATCATCCAGATCGACGAGCCGGCGATCCGCGAAGGCCTGCCGCTGCGCCGCGCGCTGTGGCGCGACTACCTTGGCTGGGCCGCGCGCGCCTTCCGCATCAGCGCATCCGGCATCGCGGACACCACCCAGCTGCACACCCACATGTGCTACGCGGAGTTCAACGACATCCTGCCCGCGATTGCAGCCATGGACGCCGACGTCATCACCATCGAGACCAGCCGCTCGGACATGGAACTGCTGCGCGGGTTTGGCGACTTCGCCTACCCGAACGGGATCGGGCCGGGGGTGTACGACATCCATTCGCCACGGGTGCCGTCCGTGGACGACATCGCGCGCCTGATGCGCAAGGCGGCCGAGGTGATCCCGGCGGCGAATTTGTGGGTGAATCCGGATTGCGGGCTGAAGACGCGCGCCTGGCCGGAAACGCGGGCGGCGCTGCGCAACATGGTGGAGGCGGCGAAGGTGCTGCGTGCCGAAAACGCGCTG
>Ga0265780_10004821_pt1 | contig 17254 bp, 15 predicted proteins | sample P1T30metagenome_FD_192432 | JGI IMG/M metagenome (GOLD analysis project Ga0265780, IMG submission 192432) | Plant litter microbial communities from East Loma Ridge, Irvine, California - P1 T30 | ecosystem: Environmental > Terrestrial > Plant litter > Unclassified | place: USA: California...
AATTTGTCAACCAATTCTGAAGAATTTATACCGTTGATGGCAGTTATCTGATCTCCGGCTATAAGTTTGTCTTCTGCTGACAGGTCACCACGAACGACCAGATTTTTTCCATTAAATTCTTGAATAAGCACTGGAAATAGAAGATGTGCACCATTTTTTAGCTGGTTAACTACGCTATCGGGATAATTGAATAAGCTATGCCCTTCGTTTAGTGCCCCAACAAGCCTCGCCATAATCGGCCAGGCTTGCCTTTCAGTCATTCCATCTCGTAAAGCTTTCCGAACACTATCCGTTAACTGTTGGTATGTTTGCTTGCTAATACTGTGATACATGTTAGGGTGAACTCGTTCAATCGTACTTGTCAAGTAAGATACATCGTCATTAAGCTGTTTCTTTGAGAGGTGCTTTTCTATAATAGTAGTATCTGCAGACGCAAAAAGTTGAAATGTAAACAAAGCAAATGCCGACATTAATAGTATCTGTAACCTCATGTAGATGAGACGAGGAAAGATGTAAAACGTTACCTTTTTATGTAGTACCATCCTGACCGTTTTATAGTTAATTTTATAGTTCATTATCAAGAAAGGGTCGTTTCTATAATTGGCAATGAAGCAAGAATGTATGTCAAATTACTTCATTGCCTGGTTCTTGTAGGTTTCTACAAACTCAAGTGCATCAATCATTTTTTCAGGGTATCGAGCGAAGTTTGTAAATCTGAGTATCCCGTGTCGATCAGGTTCATTAATGGATATGTGTTGGTATTTAAATCCATTATCATACAAAAATTTAACAACCTGCCACCTTTTGTCTTCCGTTGCTTTAGGAGGTCTAAACCGATGAGAATAAAAGAATGCCTGACCGCCACACTCAGAACATTTTAACTCAAAATGGCTTGTGCTTTGATTATTGATAGTAAATGATTTTTGACATTTAAAACAGATCTTTTTACTCACTGCTAATTTATTTACAGGATCTTAAGTATTACTGTAACATTCGCTAAGTTAGACATTTTTCGAAAAATAAGATTTTCAATACCTAGAAAATAAATGCTTCAGATTTTGAGTATGTGGAAATAACTATTATCCCTGCAGTTGATGGAAGAGAGTTCGATTATGTTTACCAAACTGCTATACTATTTAATCTGGAAGAGGTCTAGACTTCATACTTGGCGATGTTTTCAATAAATATAGGTTTCACAACTAAAATAGTTTATTCTCAAAAAAAAGGTGGATAATGAAGAACACGAAAATGGGCGCAAACTAGATTTGACGCACAAACTGAATTTTTCTTTTTGCTGTAAAGGTTTAAGTCAGATCAGCTAGGACCGTCTTTTTAAACGAGGGAATAATGAAATGAGCCATACAGGCCTGTTCACCGATACGAATTGGAAAACACGAAAAGTAAAGATGCCAGGCATCTGCGTTGAGAGCATTTATGAGGATAGGTCAAATTAGGCTGAAACTCTGTCCAAGATTTACATCGACTGTAATCTTGATTTAAACTCATCAATGGCCTTTCAACAGGGAGTGTAACGTGAACTGTGTCATTTAAATTAACCTCTTTATCTTAAGTTTCTTCGGTTACTAATTATGTATTTTCACTTCTTTTGATGGTGTTTAAGCATTGAGTTTTAAAGAACGTGATCGTCTCAGTCTCTAGATATTCTTTCAATATTTTATCCTTTTCTTCTTTCATAGCTTTCCCATATGCAGATTGGAAAGCATGTAAGTCCTTATTACCTCTTAAAAACTCGTCGTATATGAATTTAACACGATCCGAAAAGGGAAGTGTTCGATTTATTTTCATGCCCAAGCTTTTTATTATATTAGCTAATGTTAGTTCAAAGCTGTCAAAAACGCCTTCTTCTTTGCCGTTTGGATAAAATTCAATGTACCACGCCAGCAAAGGAAGTTTTCTTGACCAGTCGTCTTCTGGATCTTTTAAGAAACGAACCACATAAGCGCAAACATCGTCTGTCCTCTCCAGTTCTGCACTCGTCTTTGCTGCTCTCTGAAGCACTGTGCTATACCTCACATCTTCAGGTGGATTCTCTTTGAGAAGATGTAAGTCTATCTCAAGCGATTTTTCAGACATGGTATTCATAAAATACATGGCGCTAATCAGATGCTCACACTCAAACTTAATCTGATCAAAATCCTCCTTGCCAGAATATTCAAGGTAAAATGATTCTACTTCGTCTAGATATTCAAGGGAAAATTGATTAGTCGCTACCTTATAAAAAAGCTTGTTAAATTGGATATTTTTCTTGCCAGTCATATTTATTTAGATATAGAAAGCTATAATAGGAGAATATTAAACACGATTATTCTATTATAGGCTGAACCTCAGGACACCTAGCAAAGTCCCAAAAACCGTTGGACGTACAATAGTGTAAACAATCATCACAAGGAATTTGGCGTCCGCTTTGAATACATGGAACATAAAAACCATTGCAGTGAATGTTGTCTTCTTCACGTTGTCTAGAATTAATCCAAGTTGCGAGTTGATATACATATACAGTTGATACATATGCCGCTGCACCAGCTAAAATCACCTCTCCTACAAATGTAGGTTCAAATGCTGCAGGTAACGCAATAGCTGTAAGTATATTGCCGGGATCGAAAACGGGCATGTTAGTTATCGATAAAGTATTGCCAATATCTCTAAGCGATTGAAGTTCCGGCATTAGCCAAACCTGCATAGATGTTGAATATGTAAATTCTATACGATCGCCATAAGGATCGATGAAAACTGCTGTCTGTCCTTCAATTGGATTGGAAGGGAATCCACTAAAGGAACTGATTGGAACAGGAGGCTCAGCACCCCCACCACCGCCTGGGTTTGTTCCTCCGCCTTCATTACAACAATATGAATAAAGATACTGTGCATTTTCTGCTGTTACCCAGTATACATCGTAGCATTCTGATTCAGATATCCTTCGAGTTCCTTGAGCTTCACAATCCACTGATGTCGTTGATGCCATCATCGGGTTCAGTATGGCCCGTTTAGCTGCTGTTGAAGATTTTCTAACTATGCCTGATGGATCCAAGGTTATCATACCGTCTTTAAAAGTTCTGTTCCTTAAAGGTTGGTAATATATGTTATAGGTAAACACAGATCCAGTAAAATCCATTAGATTTTTATTGTTGTAATTGTCAATCAAATATTTTCGGTTCCTTTTAAGATAGCCGGCATCACCATAAAACTCCACTATTTTTCCGTCTACGATTTCATCTTTACCACCAACAAAAACAAAAACTCTGAAAAATCCGATTTCTGGATCAGCAAATTTAAATTCATCTGCTTGTACAGTTGTAACTGTTGCCCCATTGGGTAAAGTTTCATAGGTAGCTCGGGAATAATCTGGAATCAACAAAGCTTTTCTTGAACTTTCTTGATTTGTAGTTTTCGATAGATAGGTTCTTTGATTAATGATCTTATTCTCATGCCACAATTTTATTTTTGTGAGCAAGGTATTTGGAACTTGTACTGTCTGAGTTGAGCGGGTGTCATTTAAATGAATGTCTTTTTTGCAATTCACAAAAGTAAACATGGAAATTAACACAATAAGCAGTTGTTTTTTCATAAGAGAGGTTAATTAGCGTTAAAAAAAATATTTTTTAAATATGTTGTCAATACAATTTAGTGTTTTAGTATTAAAACTGGATGTAATTACATCTTTAATTCCGCATTTTTTCAATATTTTATATTAAAATCGGTTATTTTTTGATTAAACAGTCATGGTTAATCAAAAATAATAACATGACTCTAGATATATGGATCAAAATTTACCTTGGTTATTTTGTTTGTTGGATGTATCAATAGATGTTTTTACAAGTGATGAATCAAAGTAGATTAATTATGATCCTCTGCCGTTGCAATTGAGTAATAGTTAATAGCTGAACAGCTCTAATACCTAAAAGGTCAGAGCCTTTTTTTATTATTTGTTCGATCCTGACATAGTAAAAATGGAAAATTATTCACTTAGATTGTTAATTATCAAAATCCTTATTAATGCCGGGTTTCTTTACATAATGGGTGGAGAGATATTCTAGGATTCGTCTTGACTAAACTCAAAAGTCATTTTAACCTAACGGTTACACATGATGATGACATAAATGATAACGATATTGAAAGGCTTCTTCCTGCTTTTAGAATATCAAAAAGTTACAAGCTTTACATAGCGAACATAAGCACCTATCCAGCCTTGCTTTGAAAATGGACCTTGCCGTAGGTCGCTATAGTATATTTGTAGTAGCAATCTCTATTTGATTTTATCAAAAAAACGTGGAATTCTTGGACATAATTGTGCGCATTTTCGCATTTCGAGGGAATGATAATAGTAAAACAGCGTCACACTCCGTATCGTTACCAATTTTCATACTTTCTTAAGCTATAGATATCTGGTAATGATTTACTTATAGAAATAAATTAGTGGTTTCCTAGTTTCCAAGTTTATAGTATTCCAGATAATAAATCTATATTTATAAACCGATAAATGATTTATGAAAAAAGTTGCAATGCTGACAATGTGTATCTTCCTTTTAGCTTGTAAGAAAGAAAAAGATGCTGAACACACCTTTCAATCCTGCAACCTTAAAAACAATAATCTTAAGGTTCTCAGTAATCAACATGGAAGATTGAGTTATACAAATAAACTCGGCTCTTCCCAGCTTGCTGAATATTCATATTATATTATCGCTTCAGGACAGCTACCATTAAAGGTGTGTAACATGCCCTCATCTATTATGCTATCTCAAAATGAAGAAAAAAATGTCTCGTTTAGTGGTAAGATGATAGAAGTGCCTTCAACTGCAGATGCTATATCAACTACAATAGAATTATCGGACTTGAATTTTGACTAGCTACCTTTTTACGAGATCAGGGATAACTATGCTGTAGGATCGCTAGTGTTCGAGAAACATTTCCTCATCTAACATTTTTAAATGTACATTGTGATTTCCAATATTGGCTGGAAAAATGAAGAATACAAGATTTGTCCAAGCCAGGTTTGTCGCACAAACCAAAATTTCTCTTTTTGTCGGCCGTCTTTTTAAACTAGGGAATATTAAGACAGATATTTGCATCTTCATACGAGATTTAGGAGGCTCTTATAAGTCTCGTTTTTTAGCGGTTCAAATTAATTTACATCGCAGGCATATATTCATTCTCGTTACTTTAGCTATATGATAACAAACTATCCTCCATATAAAAATTTTCCCATGCTCAGTTCTAACCAGATTTTCTTGCGCCAGGTCTTAAACGCTGATGCTGATGAAATAATGGAAATATCTTATTATGATGGTATACAGGCAAGTAATCCCAGTGAAGCAATTGAAATGCAAAAGAAGATAGATCAAGATTATCTCCAAGGTAATTCTATTCATTGGGGAATTGTAGATGCCCAAAGTTCTAAGCTGGTAGGCACCTGTGGTTATTATCGTGGCTTTGCTAATAAAACAGGTGAATTGGGTTATGTATTGAAGCCATCCTATGAGGGGAAAGGGTATATGTCTAATGCGCTAAAAAAAGCTATTGAATTCGGGATAAACATTATAGGACTAGAGAAGATCATTGCCATCACTGAAAAAAGTAATATCAAGTCTCAAAACGTTTTGAAAAGGCTAAATTTTGTGCAAGAAGCTGAGCAAGATGATCCTATCACTTATACCTACCAAAGGAAACTGCTGATAAATTCTTGATTGACGACTTTTTAAATAATTACTTAGCTGTCTGAATTATCGACCTTATCATTATACGGTGAAATAATTAGACAGCTTCAGATGTTCAAAACTTAATACCATATGCTGGTTATCTTATTACTTATGTGTATTTTAATGGTTTAGTAAACAACTTTAGATAATTATGAAAATCCTAACCTACTCTTTATTTATCCCGTTCATTGCATGCAGCTTATTAAGCTTTTCAAGGGATAAAGCACATTTGTCTAATTATTCACCAAACTCGTTCTACACGGTGCCTGATAGCTTGCCAGCAATAAAGTATTATGCAAAAGATTCGACTAAGTATTCTAATGACAAAAATGTGATTTCATTATTTGGTGATGCGAAGGTCGTGTTTAAAGATATTACGGTCGTTGCAGACGCCATAGTCTATAATGCATCAAAGCAAACCCTTAAAGTTACAAATGCGAATTTTTTTGAATTTAAAGGAAAGGATGAGAAAAGTAAAATACAGAACTCAACTGTTACTTTGAAAATCACTTCAGACGATTATGAGATTATTGAAGGCAAATAGTACCACTGGTTCGTTAGCGGTGATGGTAATAAGTAATCAAAAAAACAGTATTCGATTGCTTGTCCCAAAACAGCATAACCACCACTAACTTTCTCCATATTACTTTTTCAAAATTGATCTGACTCTTGATCCAAGATTAAAGTTTAACAAACTTAAAGTGCCTCTTGCTAACTAGCTGATCTATAAAACCAATATTGAGAATACCAGATTTGGCACGAGCCAGATTGTCGCATAAACCGAATTTCTCTTTTTGGCGTAAGCTTTAATTAAAGTCAGATCAGCCAGGACCGTCTTTTTAAAGGAGGGAATTGTGATAAACTTAGCATGATTGCTTTTCGCATCTTGAACTCAACCTTCATTTTTTTAGATATATGCTCTATTTGACGTTAATTTAATAACTGCCTTACTATTTCCATTTCTTTATCAACGCCCGATAAAACATCTTGATCATCATATCGTGTGTGTTTGTCTATTTTCACTCCTACCTTTTGCGTAAGCCTTCCAGTTGGATAGAATACACCCAGTCCAGTAAACGAAAACTTATACCCGCCTGGTAAGATCATAGTTTTGATGTTGCCATCAGCCCCTGCGGTCCGTTGGCCTATTGTGACAGACGAGGGAAAAATGTGTTGTAAATTCATGGTGTAGAGTTCGCTCGCACTAAGCGTCTCGGAGTTTACCAAAATAAACACTTGCCCTCTATATTCATGTTCGGTCTTATCTTTTATGTCTGGATAGTAGTGTATAGATTCTTTCTGATATACCCATGTTCCTATATTGTTGGAATTAGGGAAATATATTCTGTGATAGAAGTTTTCCTTTTTGCCAAAGTATTTGTAGATGTAAGTATGAATAAAGCCGCCCCAATCTGGGTATCCTCGCATATCAAATACTATTGCCTTTTTACTTGCTGCATCCTGCATCACCTGATCCATTTTAGAATCAAGTTCATTATCACTAAGGTTTTCTATAAGAAAATAGGTGTGATCAACCTTAAAGTATGCAATATCTTTGTTATTCTGAAAGTCGCTTTCTTTCACAACTTTCTTTTTCTGAAGATAAGAATTTACCTCCGCAACCCGTGCTTTATCTCCCAGTGAAATAAAGTCTACAGTCCTTTGGTATTTATGATGTCCAGACTTAATAGTTAACTTCTGTTCAATTGAATCACTGTTCCATATAAGATTAGCAGAATAATTTGAGAGTCTATGAATGAATGCTTCTTCATTTGAAACCGATAAAAGTTTTCTTTTCGCAGATAGGACGTCGACTATTTTTTCATTATTTAGATGAGTAATCCGATCTCCTGGCTTTATTCCCGCTTTGCTACATGCATCTGCTGAAATGACACCGGTAATAAGTATATAATTAGGGAAAACTTTATAATCAAATGGGGGGTAATGCATACTATGGAAAATCTCCTTTTTGAATTCTAGCTGCTCATGAAATCTAAAGGAATGCGTATCCTGAAGAGCCGCAATAAGCCTAGCTAGAACTTCTTCAAACTCACGCCTTGTCTTGCAGCTTACGATTTGATCAAGCTGTTTTAAAGCGAAGTCTTCATGTTTTTTGGACATTAAATGCTTGTATGGGTACAAGTAATCTATTGCTCCCTGAATCTTCGCGAATACGAGAAGCCTGTATGCTAATGGGACTTGTTCATCTTTGCTGAACTTGTAAGGTTTTTCATTCGGTAGATCGCTCTCCCAGCCTGCTTTAGTTAGATAGAAATGCGCTTTGCCCCTAAAGCGATTAAGGTAGATGGATTTGAGCGATTCTACTGCGTCAGAGGGTATTCCGGCTTTGGTATACCAATCAAAATTTTGATTTGCAACCAGTAAATCTTCATCACTGGCCATCTTAGGAAAATCTTTATTAGAACTTTTACTCAAGTCACTTAGTAGAATGTTGATAATCTTTTCTAGTTGTTGCTCAGAATTGATGCCTGCGATCTTAGCCGTAAATAAGCTATCTGCGTTGATTTTACCAGTAGCAAAATCAGGATGGTAGTATTTAATAAAATTCCAAGTTTTGGCAAAGAAGTAATATTGCTTAGTCTGCGCGGATAATAGTGTTGGGACACTGAATAGGATAATTATCACAATTTTTTTAACCATAGTTTTTATGGGGTAGTGTAAATAAGTCAAGACTGTATGCTCTTTAAACTTAATTCTTTTGATTTGATTCGTTCAGTTCTCTATAGTGTTGTTACAAAACAAAATGACCTAAAGTGATTTTCTCCTGAAACGATCCTATCAAGAAACGGTCGAATAATGGAAATGCAACGATCAGGCACAAGCGAGGAATTGTCTAAAAAAACGAAAATTTCTCTTTTTGTCGTAAGGCTGCTAATGTCGAGGGAAATGTGATATGATTAGTTCAGACTCTCGCAGCTTAAAAAGATTCGATGGCTTAATCGAGAGTCCGATTAAAATTCCCATTGTATTTGGTGTCATCTATTATGATACGCGGACTGCTCATCTAGTAAATTAACAATTTGGTTTTCAGAAAGATGATAAACACTAACAGGGTAAGAAATATTAAATCTATTCATTCTTTTAAGCATTGTCTTATTAAATATTTCAAAATTACACTGGTCATCCGAATAATAGACTTCAATAAAAAGCTCGATATCTTGAGCACCATGTTTGTCGAAAACTTCAAAATTCATTTCTAACAACTCTACAAACCATTCCTCATAATTTACCCCTTTACCTTGCATTCCAAATAATTGCGGGTGCATATAAAAAATTGCTCCATGCGTCAAATCACCATCAGCATCGTGAAAACTTTCGGGAACATACTTGCCGGTAATAAATGGTATTGCTTCAGTTGGGAAAAATCTGTCACCTGAAATTGTTAGTGTTATTTTAAAGATTAACATAGAGGACACTATTGAGCTTTAAATTCAACTAAGATAATGGATTGTCTCCAATAAAATGCTTGTGCGGTATGCTTCTAAAACAATTAGCTTAGCGCCTAATTTTATATCATTTCGAAAAATGTTCATTTAGTAATGTTGAGGTTTCTAGCAGGTTCAATTATTAAGATGGAATAATTATGGTCCGCTTGAATTAGGGATCATACACTTACACTGAGCTCTAGTTCCTTACAATGAATTCGGATTCGTTGCCCATTTTCAAAAAGATACAAGATATCGTCGTCTTCACTTGGTTTGGATTGTGGTACAATGATGTCATTTAAGTCTCTTAGAGTTGAAGGGACAAATGTGATTTCTCCAAGACAGCTATCATCTGCGTATGTACTATTTTCATCTTGTTCGATAACCATCAAGTAATTTACAGTTTTGTGTATCAAGAATAGGTTGGAGATTTCGTTTCTATCAACCCAATGGTCACTTGAATTTTTCCATCTTAATATAACTTGCTTTTCGGCTACATTATAATCGAAGCCTAGGAAATCGAAGTTATTGTGAAGATCCACGTCCCGGCCTTCATAATTCAAGGAAGAATTATTTGTTATATCAAAGTTTACTATCATTTGGTAGATCGTTCTAGTCAGGATATAATTTCTAATATAACATGCAGCCACATGAATATTCAATTTGGGCTTTAGAAATTTCCGTATGATCTTTGAGGTTGTTAACAAAAACGCTCGAATAGTGGAGGACACAAGATTTGCACAATCCAGATTTGTCGCACAAACCCAATTTCTCTTTTGCCGTGCAGCTTTATTTAAGGTAAATCGCCAGGAATGTCTTTTTAAAGGAGGGAATATTAATAAATGCTAGTCTGGGCCTAGATCGAATAAATAAACCCTCAGTATTCCCTTTTTATCAGACGCTGGTCTATCTCCAATAGGCAAAAGAATAAGCATATCACCCCAAATAGAATCCATTTAAATTTAAAAATAATATTTAAGACCAGGTCGGCGGTAGTCTGACTAATTAGCTGCAATAATCCATAACCTAGTACCAGACTCAGCATAAAAATGGTTACTGCCATAACATTGAACCGGATATCACTTTTTCGGTTAAGTCGCTCCTGAAGTTTCCGTTTTACATTTGATGCAAAGCTAAAAGGCAATCCTGGTAGAGGCTCCGTTTCAAGTGCCCTAAATAAATTCTGGTATGATAAAAGATCGTCGGCCTCTTTTTCGCTAAGTTTATTATTCCTGGAGATTGAGCCACGGCCCAATAGTTCCTGCAGTTCATCGTCATTTAACTCTTCCATGTGTTTTCCTCTTTAAGGTCTTTTTCCAGTTTTTCTTTCAATAATTTACGTGCCCGGAAAAGGTAGCTTTTCACCGTACCTTCCGGTATTCCTGTTATTTCCTTAATTTCTGTTAATGAAAACTCGTTCAAGTGATATAGGGTTAAAACAGTTTTATATTGATGAGGCATTTGATCAATAAGGTGGTTAACGTATACTGAAGTATTCTTTTCTATCAGTACCCGTTCGGGATTATCATCTGTAAAATAGTATTTATCAATATTTTCTGGGTATTCATATGGTGATTTCCTTTGGGTGCTTTTAACGTAATTTACAGCAGTTAAATAAGCAATCCGTGCGATCCACGTAGATAATTTTGATTGAAAGCGAAACGAAGGCAGGCTATGATGTATTTTAATGAAGACTTCCTGACAGATGTCTTCCTTGTTTTGTCTGTCCTGAACTAGCCTGTGGATTACAAAGAAAACAAGCTTTTCATATTGGTTAACCAATAACTCGAAGGCTCTCAAATCATTCTTAAGTATCCTGTTTACAATTTCGTTCTCATCAAACATATAACAGTAGTCAAGGTATATACATTTGCGGTTGCAGAATAAAGAAATAAAATATTTATCAAATAATTTGCAACCGGGATGGCAGCTGTGCTGACTACTATAGTAAATAACTTAATTAAAAATATCATGAAGCAATTAATGCCATTCATCATCGTCATCGTCTTTTTCATACTTATCGCCATATTCATCCTTGCTCTGTATAACTACAGGTTGAAGAAACGTATCATTGATGCTGGCCCTTTGGATGAGACTGGACTCAAGTTTTTGGCCCAGTTATCAGGATCTGGAAATGAAGCAGTAAAATGGGGCCTGCTTTTACTATTGGCCGGTATTGGTTTTGTGGTCCTGGAATTTGTACCCTTCAGTGCTGAAGATTCGCCCGCCCCCTATGGCATTGAAATGATCTTTATCGCTGCAGGATTCTTACTTTACTACCTCTTTTTAAGGAAACAAAAGAATAGCGATACGCTATAACTTTCCCGCAGAATAGCACAATAAAATATTCTTTTTCTAACTCTTACTTAAGGAACAAATCTTCCTAGGGGAATTGTCTTGCCTAATTCTTACGTCCTCTAATCAACTTTTATTATGAAATTTAAATACGCTATCATACAGCTGGTCATCATAAGCACCGTATTGTTCAATCAATATATCACAGCCTTCGGCCAAACGTCAGCAAACCGTCGCATTACTGGTGTCGTGGCCGATTCTGCAACAAGAAATCCATTACCGATGGTAACACTAAGACTCAAAAAAGCAAATAATGAGACCATTCAAATTATGGTTACTCAGGAGGATGGATCATTTAAATTTCCTGCCGTGGTCCCTGCATCCTATTTCCTTTCTGTTGAGGCTATTGGTTATGCCCTCAAAAGAATCCCTGTTGATTCGTTAACATTTGTATCGCAAACAATAGACTTGAAATCTATTTACCTGAGAGGCAGAATGGTGGGTTTAAAAGAAGTAACTATAACCGGCGATAGGCCGATCTTCAGGCGAAAGGCTGATAGAATAATTTACGACCTGAAAGCAGATCCGGAAAGTAAAAGTAATAATGTACTTGCTATGATGCGCAAAATCCCCTATCTATCAGTAGATGTCAATGATAATCTGTTAATGAAAGGCAATCCCAGCTTTAGAGTACTCATTAACGGCAAACCATCAGGCAGTATTGAGGGCAATCTTAAAGCGGTATTAAAAAGCATTCCAGCCTCGACTATAGAAAAGATAGAGGTCATTACCACTCCGCCATCTAAGTACGATGCGGAAGGATTGGCCGGTATCATTAACATCATCACCAGCAAAAAAGCCAACGATGGTTTTAATGGGTCATTGAACATTAATGAAAGCTTTCCGGTTGGCGGCCCTGGTCTGGGAGGGGCATTTAACTTTAAAAGTGGCGAGTTTGGGATCTCATCTTTTGGAGGTGGAAGTATTTATCATTCACCTCAATCCTTTAATACCAATAAACGGATTGATGCTGTGGGTACAACACTTGAACAAGAGGGCTATCAACGTTCCACAAATAAGACTGCATATTTGGGAACGGAACTAAGTTATCTGGCAGATAGTCTAAACTTGTTGACGGCTCAATTAAATTACAATGGCAGCCACGCAAATGGCCATTCCGCACAGGCTTCCAAACTGGTAGGGTTAAATGCGCTTTTACAGCAATATGGATTCGAAAATGAGAATAAAGCAACAGGTTATGGTGTAGATGCGGGAATCAATTATGAAATGGGTTTTAAATCAATGAAAAACAGACTGCTCACCTTCTCCTACCTATTTGGCACTAACCTAAATGATAAAAACGGTGCCATTGCATTTGTAAACCGTGTGAATTTTCCTAGTCCGGATTTTATGCAAACAGATCATCAGCGGTTTAAAGAGCATACATTCCAGGTAGATTTTGTTACACCAGTTAAAAAACTGAACATTGAAGCCGGATTAAAGGGAATACTGAGGAACAATAGCAGTAATTTTGATTACAGCTCACTAAACCCTGCATTGGGCTGGTACGAAACAGATCGGGTGCTGTCCAATTCGTTCAGCAATACCCAAAATGTTTTCAGCGCTTACAACTCCTATCAACTAAATCTAAATAGCTGGAGTATCAATGCAGGAGTAAGGCTAGAAGAAACCGTTATACGTGCTGATTTCTCAAGTACCAGTTCAATTGCTGATCAAAACTATTTCAATCTTATTCCTTCCGTTGCCATAGGTAAAGGGTTTGAAAACAGAAGCAATATTAACTTTAGCTTTTCGCAAAGGATCCGAAGGCCCGGCATAAACAGGTTAAACCCATATGTAGATCGTTCAAATCCGAACTATGAAGTTACAGGTAACCCTAACCTGAAGCCTGTTTTGCTAAATAATATCCAGTTTGGATACAGCAACAACAAAAAATTGTCAGTTAATATAGGTCTAGATTATTCATTTATGAACAACTTGGATTTGCAAGTGGTAAATTTTGATCCAGCTACACAGATCTCCCGGATAACTTATGCAAATACAGGCGAATCGAGCAGTGCCGGTGGTAATCTTAATTTGAGTTATCCGGTAACCAGCAGCTACACTATCAGACTGAATGGGAATGCGATGTACCTTTGGCTCAGCGGCCAGGATAACGGACAGACTGTAAATAACGATCTATTGATCTATGCTGTAAACCTGTCAAACGTTGTGCGTCTCAGCCACGGCTGGGCGTTAAATGCCGACCTTGGTTTAAACAGTCGCAACCCGACAGGCTTACAGGGTTATACCAATGGCTTTTTTTCTAGTTCATTTAATTTTAATAAGGATGTCATCAAAGATAAATTCAGTATCGGGGGGGGCATTAGAAATCCGTTTACCAAATACCGCAACAATGTAAACAGAACTTTTGGTCCGCAATTCAGCCAGGTATATGAAAGCCGAGATTATTTCAGGACGTTCAATATTAGCCTGAATTACAATTTTGGAGGCTTAAAGGACCGTATCAATAAAAACAAAGTTGGAATTAAAAATAATGATGTAGCTAAATAAGTAATTAGGACTTAATTCCCGATATTTAGGAAATAACTTGCTAGTTTCAGTATGAAATAGTCTGGAACCATGAACTATTTAGGAATATCGAAAAAGGGTCTTTCTCGAGAATACCAAAATAAAAGGCAAAATACCGTTGAAGAATTCCTGCAATTTATTATTAAAGTTCACAGCACTTGGCCTCATCTAACTGTCAAAATGGTATTACATTTAATGATAAAACAATTAGATTTATAACTTTGCCGGGTATGTTATTCAAATTATTCCATTTTATCGGGTTGTTTGCATATCTGAACATCATTGTTTACGAAGCTGGCTTTAGTGCAGTAAGTAAAGATACGACGTTGGATGGCCACTCTATTGTGGAGTATGTTGTAGACGATTTGTTAAACTTGCCGAAGGCTAACATTCAGGACATCAAAGTTCCAAACGAGGAATATCGCACGGTAAAAGCAGCAACACCGGTTTTAGGTGCCATCGCTTTCTTGCTTTGCTTTTTTTTATACCGACAGTTTCTAATTACAAAGGTAACTGATCATCCTTTTTACCGGGCCAGAAGCTTCTGCCTGCCTGGGTATTACTCTTTTCTTTTCCGGCTTAAGCCCTTCTAGATTTCTTACTGCTAAAGTATTGTCGTGCTGCGCTGTTTTTGTTTCAAAAGCTTAGTGTACGCCTTTGCCGTTTTGCGGCGCTTACCCTGTTTTTCGACACCAGGAACTCCTTTTTATTCATACTATTAATTTGATTCATCTATTGAACATGAAAGTTAATCTTTTAGCGAATTTCCTTTTTTTAAGCACCATCGGTTTTGTGGGTTGCACTGCACAGCGCAAAGAAAATGTAGAAACCACAGCACCCCAAACGGTACCTGTAACTGCAGTAGCCAAGCTAGACACCGTAATTTATAACGAGTATATCGCCGACATACAGGCTGTAAAGAATGTTGAAGTAAGATCCCGTTTAGCTGGATTTTTGGATAAGATCTACGTTGAAGAAGGCGCGGCAGTACGGGAAGGCCAGGTATTATTCAAGATAAATGATGAGGAGTACAAAGCAGAATATGCTAAGGCAACTGCAGCACTAAATAATGCGATTGCGGATGCAAAGACGGTCCAACTAGAGAAGGCAAGAACGAAAATTCTTGTAGACAACAACATTGTATCTAAAACAGATATGGACCTTGCCGCAGCTAAACAAAAAGCAGCAGAATCCAGGGTAGCTGAAGCACGCTCCGTATTGCAGCATGCAAAAACAAGGCTCAACAACACCTTGATCCGTGCGCCTTTTTCTGGTCGCATTGACAGAATCCCTCTCAAAGCCGGAAGCTTGCTGGAAGAGGGTTCACTACTTACCTCTGTTTCTGACTTAACTGCGGTTAATGTGTACTTTGATATCTCCGAAAAAGAGTACCTGAACATTGTTTCGGATTCGAGCTACAACAAGAACAAGTTTGAAAAACGTGTTAAGCTAACCCTGGCTAATGGCCAGCTCTATCCACATCAGGGTGACGCGGTATTCGCCGAGAGCGAGTTTGCACAGAACACGGGATCATTATCATTGAAGGCACGTTTCAAAAATCCCGAGGGACTACTTAAACATGGAGCATCCGGAAAAATCAGTGTTCCAATGGAAACCGGTGAACTGCTTGCAGTTCATCAGAAATCAGTATTCGAGATCCAGGACAGAACCTATGTTTACGTACTGCAAAAGGACAACACCATCAAAATGACACCGTTTAAGGCCGGTCAACGTGTTGGGCATTTCTACACCGTTGTAGATGGATTGAGTACAAACGACCAAGTGGTATTTGAGGGCAGTCAAAACTTGCGTGACGGCTTAAAGGTAACGCCAAAAACGATGAGCATGCCGCAAAGCACTATGATCGCAAAAAACTAAGATCCCTATAATCAACAAATCTTTGATGTGAGCCTAAATAGCAGGCTCCACTAATATTACTATGCACAATCATGTTTGAAACATTCATAAAAAGACCAGTTTTATCACTGATCATATCGCTCTTTATTACCCTGCTGGGTATACTGGCGCTCTTTACATTGCCAGTAACGCAGTTCCCTGATATTGTGCCCCCGTCGGTAGTCGTAACTGCTAATTATACCGGTGCAAATGCCGAAGTAAGTACCAATGCTGTAGCCATTCCGCTGGAACGGGCCATCAACGGTGTGGCAGGGATGACGTACATGAACTCCGTATCTACAAACAACGGTACCACACTAATTCAGGTATTCTTTAAAGTCGGGACAGACCCAGATATTGCTGCAGTGAACGTGCAGAACCGGGTAACTACCGTGCTCGATGAACTTCCGGAAGAGGTAATCAAAGCCGGGGTAACTACGGAAAAGGAAGTTAACAGTATGCTGATGTACCTGAACATCTATAGCGATGATCAAACGGCAGACGAACGTTTTATATACAACTTCACAGACATCAACATTTTAAAGGAACTTAAACGTATTGAGGGTGTCGGTTTTGCGCAGATCATGGGTCTGCGGGATTATGCTATGCGTGTATGGCTCAAGCCAGATCGCCTTGCAGCTTATCAGATTTCCAGTGATGATGTGGTGGCCGCATTAAGAAAGCAAAACGTGGAAGCTGCACCGGGTCAAACAGGTATTGGCTCAGATAAGTCCATCAACATGCAGCAATATGTACTGCGCTACCCCGGTAAATTCACAGAAGCTGAAGAATACAAAAACATTCCAATCCGGGCAAATGCTGATGGATCGATCATCCGAATCAAAGACATTGCCGATGTAGAGTTCGGCTCGTTAGATTATGAAATGGTGTCCAAAACGGATGGTCGCCCTTCGGCATCCATCATGATGAAACAATTGCCAGGCTCTAATGCTCAGGATGTGATTAAAAATGTGAAGGACCGCATGGCAGAATTGAAGGAAAGTTCCTTCCCTCCGGGTATGAAGTTTACCATGGGTTATGATGTTTCCCGTTTTCTGGATGCGTCGATCTCCAGTGTGTTGATGACGCTTCTTGAAGCATTCATTTTGGTGTTTATTGTGGTTTACATCTTCCTTCAGGATTTCCGTTCCACCCTAATTCCGGCACTTGCGGTACCAGTGTGTTTGGTGGGTGCATTGTTCTTTATGCAGATGCTCGGCTTCTCCATCAACCTGCTGACACTTTTTGCACTCGTACTGGCGATAGGTATCGTGGTAGACAATGCAATTGTGGTCGTGGAGGCTGTTTATG
>Ga0265780_10004824_pt1 | contig 17246 bp, 15 predicted proteins | sample P1T30metagenome_FD_192432 | JGI IMG/M metagenome (GOLD analysis project Ga0265780, IMG submission 192432) | Plant litter microbial communities from East Loma Ridge, Irvine, California - P1 T30 | ecosystem: Environmental > Terrestrial > Plant litter > Unclassified | place: USA: California...
TGGATACTGGAAGCCAGTGTCCGTAATCTCGATCAGGTGATGCTGGTGGTCAACAGTTTCAAGACCCAGATGACGGATGAGGAGCGCCTGGTCCTGCTAAACAAGGCGGGTGACCGGATGGATCAGAATTTTAATGACCTCCGGCAATTCAATGAGCAAAATATCTTGCTCAGCCTTCACCGCGCGAAAGAAATAGGGGACGTAGACCAAGTTAAAACACTTTATGGTATCCATTAACCAAATGACGCTTCGTGCCGATCAGATCAGCCGGAGGACGAAACAGGTGCTGGCGATGGCACTGCTCACCGCCATCGCAACAGGTATGACCATCAGTGCCAAAGGCCAGACATTTGCAGAATGGTTCCAGCAAAAAAAGACGCAAAGGAAATACCTGTTGGAACAGATCGCTGCGCTAGGCACTTACGCAGGATATGTGCAAAAGGGTTATGCCATTACCCAACAAGGTACGGGCGCAATTTCCGGTTGCCTGGAAGAAGAGTGGGAAAAGCATGCAGCATTTTATTCCCGTAAGCAAAAGGTTGCACCCGCATTCCGTGACAACCCGCAAGTGAGCGAGATATTGAAATGGCAAAAAGCTATTCTTAGTCATTTAAAAAAACTCTATGCATCTGAGGGTTTCAGTGGACACGAAATACACTATCTGAAAAAGGTTGGTCAGTCGGTGATGAACGATTGCATGCACCAGGCAGCGTTGCTGGAGAAAGCTTACAATGATGGCCAGTTAACGATGAGTGATGAGGAACGGCTTCAACTGATTGCCCGTATTCATGATGATATGTCGGGTAACCTGCGATTTACAACCGGCTTCGTTAACCAGGCACTTTTATATGCCAGCCGCAAGCAAAGGCAACTTGCGTCAACAAATAACCATTAATATCTACGGTATGAGAAATTTATGTTGTTTATCCGCGCTTACCTGGCTGGTCAGTTTACTGCCATTGCACAGCAAGGCCCAGGGACAGGAGTTGCAGCAACTCCTGCTCAATATGGAAAAGCTGACCCAACTCAAAAGTATCCTTTCAACAATGAAAACAGGTTATCAGATCTACCAGGTGGGTTACGGAACGATCTCCGGTTTATCCAAAGGCAATTTTACTTTGCACGATACCTACCTGAGCAGCCTGCTCCGAATAAGTCCTGCAGTAAAAGGTTATGCCCGTATTGCCGAGATCATCAGCCAGCAAGCCAGCCTGGTCAGCGAATACAAAACCGCCTTTAGCAGGTTCCGGGATAGCGGTCATTTCACGGCCCCTGAACTGAATTATTTCGAGAAGGTCTATGGTAAACTGATCCGCGAAAGCCTATCCAGCCTGGAGGAACTGGCCAATGTCACCTTCGGCGGAAAACTGCGGATGTCTGATGCGGAAAGGATCGAGGCCATCGACCGCATCTATGGAACTTCTTCGGGGCATTTGGCATTCCTGCGGCATTTTAACAGGCAGGGAACCCTGTTATCCCTGCGTCGTGAGCGGGAAACGAAGGATGTTCAGGGCATGCAAAAATTCTACGGTATTCACCCTTAAATCAATGCTTATGAAAAAGTTAATGGTAGTTACGCTGCTGCTGATCCTTATACTCTTTTGCCCGGAACTCAGCAGGGCTGAGGGGCTGGCCGATGATATTCACGGGCTTCAGGGCACGCTGGACCGGGTCTATGAAGAGATGATGCCCATGTTCAGTAGCCTGATCGGCGTTGCCAGGGCCATTGCCGGTTTCGGTGCGCTTTGGTTCATCGGCTCCCGGGTTTGGCGGCACCTCGCTAATGCGGAACCCGTAGATTTTTACCCGCTGCTGCGCCCGTTCGCGCTTGGCCTTTGTATTATGCTGTTTCCGGTGGTTATTGCGGTGATCAACGGCATTATGAAACCAACCGTTTCTGCAACCGGTGCCATGGTTGAAAACTCAGATGCGGCCATTGCGCGTTTGCTTCAGGCGAAAGCTGATGCGGTTAAAAAAACGGATGCCTGGCAGATGTATGAAGGCGAGGATGGAAAAGGCGACCAGGAAAAGTGGTACCAGTATACTCATCCCGAAGATGAGGATGGTCAGGATGACGGGATACTTTCCGGCGTGGGTAACAGTATGAAGTTTGCCATGGCCAAGGCTTCCTACAGCTTTCGCAATTCCATTAAACAATGGATGTCGGAGGTCTTGCAAGTGCTTTATGAAGCCGCAGCCTTATGCATTAATACCATCCGCACTTTCTACCTGATCGTCCTGGCGATCCTGGGGCCGATGGTATTTGGGATTGCCGTATTTGATGGGTTTCAGCATACACTGAGTGTCTGGCTCGCCAAGTATATCAACGTATTCCTCTGGCTTCCTGTCGGCAATATATTCGGGGCGATCATTGGCAAGGTGCAGGAAAATATGCTCCGGTTGGATATCAGCCAGGTACAGCATTCCGGTGATACGTTCTTCAGTTCGACCGATACGGCCTACCTGGTTTTCCTGATCATTGGCATTATCGGCTATTTTACGGTACCCAGTGTCGCGGGTTATATCGTACATGCAGGCGGTTCTAATGGCTTACTGCAAAAAGTAAACGCCATGGTGAGCCAGTCGACCCAAACGGCGACCAGTACAGGCGGAGCCATAGGTGACCGAATGGCACAGGGCGCGGCCAATCTCTGGAATGCGCCGAATGACTTCATGAAAGGCTACCATAACCCCAAATCAGGAAGTGACTCGGCTCCTGCTGAACAAAAGCGCCTAAACGGAGAATCAACAGAACGCTAACCTTAAATTTTAAAGTGATGATCACCCAACTCAAAAATATGGATACCGCCTTTAAGCATTTTAAGCTTTTCGGCATCGTTTTTATGCTGGCCTGCGGGTCACTGACTTGCTTTGCCATCTACAAAAGCTACCAGGCTGCGGCCCTTGCCGGCAGCCGCATTTATATCCTGGCCGGTGGCAAAGCTATGGAAGCAATGGCCGCCAACCGTAAAGACAATATACCTGTAGAAGCCCGAGACCATATCCGCAGCTTTCATCAATATTTTTTTAGTCTGGATCCGGACGATAAGGTGATCACCGCCAACATTGGCAAAGCGCTGTACCTGGCTGACGAAAGCGCGCGAACCCAGTATAATGACCTGAAAGAAAAAAGCTATTACAATAACCTGATCTCGGGAAATATCAGCCAGCGGATCACTATTGACAGCGTTCAACTGGATATGTCACGGGAACCTTATTATTTCAAATGTTTTGCCCGGGAACAGTTGATCCGGTCCAGTTCAACGATCAACCGGAGCCTGGTTACCCAAGGCTACCTGCGCAATGTTGCCCGCTCGGATAACAACCCGCACGGCTTCCTGATCGAACACTGGGAAACCCTGGAAAACCGGGACACTGTCCTGCAACATGCTAAATTATGAACGGCGAAAAAACAAGCATAGGATCTGATCAGGGGATGAATCAGTTTGCTGTGATCGTGTCCCGTCACACCATGCGCCTAAAAGCAGGGATCAGTGAACCCCTAAACCACTGGTTTAACCAGTGGAAGTTACGGCAGCAATGGCAACTATTGATCGGGTCCCTTTTGATTAGCTGCGGCTTGCTGGCCCTCTCCCTATGGCTGCTCCCCTTTGGTTATCCGGACATGAAAACCAACCACATGGAAGGAGGCCATATTGGTAAAGCTTCGGATGTTCCTAATGGCCGCCAGCAGGAAGATGTAAGAAGCAAAAACTTTAAAGTACCCCAAAAATGATAAGCATATGGAAATTCTAAAAAAAGGTGCCGTAGCCGCACCATTCAATGAACAGCAGCAGCGTCAGCGCAAGTTTTACCTGGTGCTGCCGCTTTTGATCCTTCCGTTTATGACCCTTGGCTTCTGGGCATTGGGTGGCGGCCGTGGGAATCCGGGAACAACAATAGAAACGGGCAAAGGGTTGGACGCCACGCTTCCCCAGGCGCAGTTTAAAGCGCAGCAAGCCCAAAGTAAAATGGCCGTTTATCAGGAGAACAAAACGCCGGCGGATGATGCATCCGGGATCAGCCCCGATTTCCTGAACAGCCTGGGTGCTCCTAAAAAAGATTCGGCCAATGAGGTACAGACCGGCATGACATTTTCAGAAGCAGGACCTTCCGCTGCCGAACAATCGGAAAAGATCGAGGTCAAACTGGCGCAGATCAACCGGCACTTGCAGGAACCCAGCCGCGCGGAAGCGTATGGGGATACCGAAGAACAAGTAACCGCGAAGAAGGTCAAAAAGCTCAACCAGATGGTCCGGTCTTCGGGCGGTTCAGCGCCCGATCCCGAAATGCAGCAGCTGAGCCAGATGCTCCGGCAGATCCAGGCCATCCAAAACCCGGAGCGTGTGAAGGAGCTTCCAGCTAAGGTTAAACCGGAAAAAGCGTTTAAAGCTATCCCTGCCATCGTTGATGGCGATCAAAAAATAAAGGATGGTGCGGCTGTCCGACTTAAACTGACCCGGTCGTTCACGCTCAGGGAAGTGGGATTGCCAAAAGGGCAAGCACTTTTCGGCATCAGCCAGGTGGTCAACCAACGCCTGCTGATCAGCATCAAGAATATCCGTGTGGGCGAGCGTATCATACCGGTGGACCTGATCGTTTTCAGCCTGGACGGCATGGAAGGTATACCCGCGCCGGAAGCTGAACTGGGCGAAGCGGCAGGAAACGGTGCATCGAATGCATTGCAAAATATGCAGATCCTTTCAATGGACCAATCAATCGGGAGTCAGGCTGCAGCAAGTGGAATCAATGCAGCCAAGGGGCTTTTTAACAAGAAAATTAAAAAAATCAAGGTGAAGCTCAGCGATGAGTATCCCCTGTTGTTGAAAATAAACCGGTAGTATGAAAACGGCACCTAACCGCGTCTTACTGGCCTTTAAGGAATGGGAGGACCGCAAAAAGGAAATGGAGCCTCTGCAGAAAGCGGGGCGGGCGACGAGCGCATGCTCCGGCAACTGCAACTTGACCACTTGCGACAGGTACAGCACCAACTGCGTAGACGGACAGATCGTTGATGCCCGCTGGAAGCAGGGAAGGAACTACCAGGAGATTGCTCTGGAGGCAGACCCGGCTAACCGGAGGCTGAAGTTGCTGGATAGCAACAGACAGCCGGTTACCGCCCAGCAGCTGAATGAGCGGGCGAAAGAGCGGGTTACTAAAGAGAAGCAGGAGCAGCCCGTCCAACACGTCCGTCAAAGGATAAAACAGGGGCAACGCATGTAATCAAACCCATACGGGTAAATGAAATTCAAATTTCTTCCCAAGCCTGCAAATCACAAATTAATCAGGAACCATTAACTAATAATATGATGAACACACAGAATGTAGAATTTTTGAAGAACAGCTTGCTGAACCTGGGGTTTGGAGAAAAGCTAAATCAGGAACTTGAGCAGAACATGGAAAAAAAAGTGCCTGAATTTACCCTTGCCGTGCAAAACGACTACAATGGGCAAAAAGTGGATTATAACCTTCACTTTAAGAAAGGCGATAACGCGGATATGTACTTTTTTAATAAGTATGATGTAACGCTGGATAAAGGCAAAGGGGAAGAACTCAAACAGTCTTTTTACATCAATAAGGGACATGGGGTAACGGCAAAAGAGGCTTTTAACCTGATGGAAGGCCGGGCGGTCCACAAGCAGTTGTACAACAAGGAAAATGAGAAGTATCCGGCATGGGTCCAGTTGGATAAGGAAAACCTGACCGAGGGCGGGAACCAACGGATGAAAACGTTCAACGAGAACTATGGCTATGAGCCCGAGAAAGTTTTAGCCGGCCTGGGCATAAAAGAAATGGACGGTGGCAAGGGCCAGGAAGACCTGATGCGATCTTTGAAGAAAGGTAACTCCCAGCAAATTACAGTTGAACGGGACGGACAAAAGGAAAAGTATTTCATCTCAGCCAACCCCCAGTTTAAGACTGTCGACGTAGCCGATCAAAATGGCAAAAGGATCAAACGGGAAGAATTACTTCAACCCGGTAAGGCAAAAGGCCAAGGTCAATATCAGAACAAGGGCCAGAAGAAGGAACTGCCGGAGCATAAGCCGGTCAAAAAAAGAAAATTGAAGGTTTAATCCTTGAGAACAGGCCTTAGGGCCTGTTTTTCATTTAAATGAAGGACACCGGCTCAAAAAGCGAGGGGTGTACCCTTTGCAATTCACAGCAGAGGCCATAGACATTTAATGAATTATACTCACCACCAGTATTAGTCCATTAAGTAAATGTCTGTTTTTCAGTTACTCGATCATCGACCTGATCTTTGCCAAAAAAGGCTGAATCAGAAGTCATCCGTCAGTGACCGTCAAAGCATACCCAATATTGAAGCTCTTTTCGTTAGGCTACCGCATTTTAAATTGATATACATCTGATGGAGCCGTATTGCCGGCAGCATCCTTTGTTATGATTTTCCGGAAATATGTCCCACCGGTACCTATCCTCACCGCTTGCGAATTCGAGGTGATGCCCGGTTTCAATACAGACGGATTAGCGGATATGCCCAATTATAGATCGTAAGCCGTAATGTCGTTATCTACATCCGCTCCGGATCGGGGGAGGATTACGTTTGCTGAATTGGCAAGACTAATGAGGCCGCCATATTCCTGAAAAGTCAGTTTAGCCGGAAAAGGCGGATAATTAATGGTCACTGAACCAGCGTTTTAAAATCTTCAGGCATCCATTTCTACAGCTTTCAGGTACCCATAGCAACGGGCGAAAATGAATTTTGGCGATTCAGGCCAGTGCTTTTCGGACTACCAGTTGGTTCGAAAGACTTTGCCTTTAAAGCGCTGAAAGCGCTTTAAAGGCATTGACTCCAGACACTATTTATCCATACTTTCCAACCACACATCTGAAAGGTGAAAGCGGAAATCAAACCATTCAGCTTGTTGCTTTGCCCCGACCGGATATTTGCCTTTATTCGAGTATGCTTGGTATTGTTGTGCACTTGCACAAAAGGTACAGGCAATGCCTGCCAATATACTGGTAACAATGGTTTTCATGTTCAAATTTCTTTCGGAGATGCTTTAACTACCGGGCGGCGTTGGAGCCGCTATGATTGAAGTATCATCGTTTTTAACCGATTTTCTATTCTTTTTCACAGCAGCATCCCGCAGTTTTCCAAAGGTGTAGTTTAAATAGATATTGAACCTGCGATAAACAATATCCTGCTGTATAAGCTGATTATAACGCGTATCTGAATAATTGATCTTGTAATTAAGATATCTTAAATAAGGATTACTTGCCGTGCCGCGGATGGTCAGTTTTTTATTGAATAAGCTTTTAGCAAGGCTGAACGAAGTATAATAATAGGGACTGAAAGTTGATTGCAAAGCTATTCCCGTTTGACTATAATACTGAAACTCAAAACCCGTTTTCCATTCATGATCCATTTGGTAACTGAAGTTGATATTAGTGTTAGCAAGCACTGCGTTTTTCACATAGTTTAGCCCATCAATTATTCCGGCCAGATGTACCCGACTTATCTCCGCATAAGCATTCAGATTCAGGCGCTGGCTTAGCGGATAATTAACGCTTGAATAACCTGAGAGCGTAGCGTTTTTACCCAAATTGCTGTAAGTGTTATTAATTACGCCGTCTGCTCCTGATAAGCTAACGAATTGTATAGAGTTGTTAGAAAACGTATAACTTAAGCCGGAATTAACAGAGCCATTGCCAGACTTATTATAACCGAAACTGAAGGTATGGTTTAACTCTGGCCGCAGATTGGGGTTGCCATAGCTCACAGACAAGGGATTTTGCCGGTCGATAAAAGGGTTTAGCTGCTTAATGCCCGGCCTGCTGACCCGTTCGGTGTACCCCCAATTCATACTTTTTGACTTGGAAAGCTTTTTTTGAACCGCAATAGCCGGTACTACCCGGTTGTAGTCGGGAATATGGGCGATACCAACTGATGAAAAGTCAGCCTTCATCGAAGTCATTTCCCATCTTGCTCCTGCCTTAATCGTCCATGAATTCAGCTTAAACTGGTAGGAATTATAAGCTGCGTATATATCCTGATCGTAATTAAAACCGTTTGCTGAACTGTTGCCTGTATTAAACAAGGTGGTAAAATCGCTAAAGTTATTCCGGAAAACGCCTTTGATACCTGCCTCTATATCCACATGCTTTAAAGGATGGGTATAGTCCAGTTGCAAGGTATGTTCTTTAGTGCCTGAAATATTTTCCTGGTTGTAATCGGTAATATTAGAATTTACCTGCTGAGATGCGGTAAATAGGTTAAGCCGGTTGTAGTCGTTATCGCTATAGCGATAAGAAAACGAGAGCAGCTGCGTTTTCATTCTCTTAAAAGCCATTTGGTAATCCAGGCCAAGGTCATACCCATGCTGTGTGTTACGGCCGTCCTCGTCTGATTGATAGCTGCTCTTCGTGATGTTTACTTGGTGGATAATACTGCTGGCCATGCGGTGGTTGAGACCAGAACCGTAGTTTATAATTGCCGAGATCAGGTTCAGGCTGTCCAGCTCATAACTATACTGGGAATAAACAACACTTTGATGATTAGTGGTATGGGCCGTACCCTCCTGACCAATGGTGGAAGTAACCGGGCTGATGTTTTGCCGGGAGATAGAGAAAGAGGTTTGCGGAGTATTATTTATATTATAACCTCCTGATACAGACATGGCGAATTTGCCGCTTTTAAACGTGAAATTAGCATAGTTGCGCGGCCCGTTAGGGAACTTATACTGAAAGCCGAGATTAGCACTATAACCATCTACTTTTTTTCTGACGGTGATCACGTTGATGATACCTGCTAATCCCTCACTATCATATTTCGCGGGCGGAATAGTGATGACTTCAATACTGGCAATACTGCTGGCCGGCATCACCCTAAAAATATCCGCCGGGTTATTGGCCACCAAGGATGAGGTACGGCCATCGATCAATACCTTAAAACTCGAACTGCCTTTTAGTTTGATATCGCCATCAGCATTAACCGATACGAGTGGAACCTTTGCCAGCATATCCAGGACGGAGCTGGTTTTATTATCCTGATCGGCCTGCACATTGTAAACCAGCCTGTCCACTTCCTGCTTAATCAGTGGTGACCGGGCGGCAACCACCACCTCTTTCAATAGCTTCGGGTCAGGTTCCAGATAAATATCTGGTAAGGTAATTTCACTGCCAGCCGTAACCAGCGCCCGGTATATATGATACCCCATCAATGTTATTCTGAGAATATGCGGCGCATTATCGTGAGTAATGATCTCGAAACGACCGATTGAATCTGTGAAAGCCTGACCGACTAATTGCAGGTCGGTGTTGCGTAAAAGCTCCACACGGGCCGCAACCAGCGGTTGGTTGTTATCCGCAGCTAATACTTTCCCGCTGATCTTCGTTTGTAGGCTTCGCGGTTTCCTATTAGTTTCGATCAGAATGTTTTGATCTAACTGCCTGAAGGTGAAGCCGGTGTTATGCAGTAATTCAAAAAGCGTCCGTTCAATCGTACGCCGGGCAGCGGGCAGATTCAATTTATCTAACTGATCCACCTCTGCCTTCCGGAAAAAGAAGCGCAGGGTGGTTTGCTGTTCGATCTGCTTAAATGCGGTAGTTAATTCCTGCTGTTTCAGGCCTACGGTTACTTTTTCAACGGTCATATCCTGGCCATGCGTTGGCACTGCCAGCAGTAACTGCAAGGTGGCAATGAGCAGGGCGGTGATGAGGATACTGACGCGCATGAATTGTAAAAAAACTAATTGGTATTGCTGTGATTTGATAAAACCGGAGGCATAATACCTTCCCTGTTCCTGCTTTTGTGCAGAAAATTTCATAATTTTAAAAGTTTTAAGTGATTGCCAAAATGATTTAAAACATTCCCGGTTTACCGGGTCACCTGCGGGCCGGTTGCATCCGGCTTGCAGGTTTTTGTTTTATAGGGCTTTCTCCGCCTGGCAGAAAAAGCCTGTAGCTGTCTTGTGGTCTGTCTCTATAAGCTAATGGAATTAATTGCAGCCCTTCCCATCTATGCTGATGCTGCCATCGGGGTTATGGTCATAACGCGCATTATTAAAAGCGCAGATCACTTTTAATACCTGGTCAATATTTTTCCCGCTTAATGCGCTGCCCGAAAAACGGCAAGCTTTTATTTTATCGTTATTAAAAGTGATCTTTACATTAAACCGTTCTGAAAGTATCTTTGCAGCTTCCTGGAAAGTAATATCCTCAAAACGCAGCTCGGCAGACTGCCAGGCAATGACCCGACTTGCATCCACCAAAGTTTTTACATGCAATTTATTTTGCTGGTTATAGCTGATCTGCTGGTTGGGCGTAATTAAACCTAACAAGCGCTTACCCTCGCTGACACTTACTTTACCCCGGGTAACGGTAACAATAATCAGCCGGTCTGTTTTACGGGCTTTAATATCAAACGCGGTGCCCAGTACGGTGGTTATTAAACTGCCGGTATGTACCATAAATGCTTTACTGGCATCATGCCTAATATCAAAATAAGCTTCGCCTGTTAAATACACTTCGCGCGTGGTGCCATTAAACTTTTTAGGGTATTTCAACTCCGATCCGGCGTTTAACCAAATCTTGCTGCCGTCACTTAACACCATTTGCTTTTTTTGATCAGCAGCGGTCTTCATCGCAATTAGTTCAGTAGGATTAAGCCAGTTTTGCAAAGCGGCACGTTGCCAAAATACACTAAAGCAAACCAGCAGCACTGCTGCAACTGCCGCAACCCGCCATAAAGTCCGGCGCGGACGCATAGGAATTACCGGAGTGTTTTTTTCAATGGTTGATTCCACGTCGGCAAATACCTGGCCCAGCCATTGTTCACGACCTGCCATATCCATGCGCTCCCATTGGTTATTGGGGTTTTCATGGTCTGCCAACCAATTTTCAACCCTCAAATTTTCTGTTGCAGAGGTTGCTCCTTTGGCGTAACGCTCTAACAAACTTAAAATATCCTGACGGCTCATACCTGTTGGTTTTCATAGTTGTCGGCTAAGGGCGCGCAGAGTACCGAAGAAAAATGAAATATTTTTATTTAGCCAGCCAATCCATCATTAAAGCCAGGATGCCTAAACCGGCAATTTCCTGACGTAAGTGCTTCAAAGTAATGCTTAGCTGGTTTTTTACGGTTTGTTCGGAAAGGGTAAGCCGCTTGGCTATTTCCGTAACAGACAGGTGTTCATTACGGCTTAGCTGGTAGATCTGTTTTGTTTTAGCCGGTAACTGTTCCAGCGATAGATCAACTAATCGTTGCAATTCTTTTGCGTCTAATTGTTGTTCAACACCATTCGCTTGCGGTTCTGCCAAGGCCTGCAGCAAAACGTCGTATTCCTGGCGGGTGACGTTACGCCTGATCTTATCGATAATCTTGTACCGGATGGCCGCAAAAAGAAAAGATCTTAGATTGTCATTTACCGTAAGTGTGAACCTGTCTTCCCATAGTTTAACAAACAAGTCATGCAAAATATCGCGGGCATCATCCAGGTCGTAAAGTTTGGAAGCAGCGAAACCAGCGAGGCTTTCAGCGTAGCGTTTATAAACCTCGGTAAACGCAGCGCGGTCGCCCTTCCTTATTAGAAGAATTAATTCCTGGTCGCTAAGTGCTGTTGATGGCGGCATTGGAGGTAAATATAGGAATTTGCAGGTAAGCCTATCTGCCTATACTCCCCGCTACCATAAAAACGCTGATAAAGTCCTCAACCGATCAGCTGACATGATCTGACGATTATAAACTGGACTGGTGAAGTCGATATCCTGAGCCGTAGGTATCAAAGCCGTTAGCGACAAGTTCACTTTCGCCGACCAATAACATAATTTTTTCAAGTTCTACCGGTCGGTTAACCCTGGCCTCCCGTATTTTCAATATGTAGCTTTTTGATTTACTGTCATATGCAATTGCTTTCGCGGCTTGGAGATTTAAATTCTTTCCGGAACGACCGTTGAAAGTTATCTCAAGCATTTTCTTTTTGTAGTTAAGAACAACGCCGATGTTTTCACAGAAAAAGCGGGCAGTGGAATCTGTCATCTGCCCTTTTTCTAAAGGAAGTATGGCAGACAGGTTCAGTTGAAGCCCCTCTGGCTGTTTTAAAATCAACCGTGGGAAGATTAACCGGTCAATTCGTTCGATAACTGGCCCGTCATAAAAAAAGCCAGTGATGTTGAAGTATTGCTGCATCAGTAACTTGGTACTTTCTTCGCTCTTGTCCGCAATAAAGGTCTGGTAAATGATTTCCGGAACTCTCCCTGGAAATTTGGTTTGCAGGATCAAAGACAAATCCCTGACCTCGTCTTTTGTTGAGTAAGGTAATTTGGTTCCCATCTTTTTATTCACCTGGTCGATAAAGCTCTTGAATTTATTGGTGCCACGATCGCCTTCAACAAAATAGTTGAGTGAATGAGCGATCATGCTTTCCGGGGTAAGTTTCAGGATGTCGGCTGAAAGCAGGAAATATGATTTGAGGCTGTAATCGAATGTGTTGATATCGAAGCTCCGGTAATTTTGAATCTCATTATCAAATTGCCCTGTAAAATTACCTTTAGAGAGTTGTAGTGTTAAACCGTTAAATCCCGGCAGTCGTAGCTTGCTTTCACTGACGAAGGGTGTAAACGACAGAAATTTAGATGAACCCCTGGCGTTATCCGAGAACTGCAGGTTTCGTAAGAACAAAGGGGCCAAGGTTTGGTCGAGCCAGCTTTTTACATGCGGCATATCGGCCGGGTACTGATCACCGGGAGATAGGCGATAAAGACTGATTGCACGATTCTGACCTAACGCTTCCTTAAATAAACAAAGCCATAAGAACATAAGCAGAATGGGCAACGGTCTGATCCGGATATATAAATTGTTCATCAGTTTTAGAAATCGGTGAACAGTTATTTGCATAAATATTCACCATAAAGATAAGATTGATAATTGATCAATTTTTAAGTTCTGTTCACCTAAATTTTATAGCGGGAAAATATAATATTTTGCTGAATTAACAGCTTTAGTTTTCCACATAAAATGTTAGTAAACTATTTTTAATATGCTAACTTTTTTAGCATAACTTTGTTGATGTAATTTTATGGAAGAGTTTTATATCGACATACAGCTAAGCCAGGGAAGCACCCGCATTCAGGTGGATGAAATACCATCTGAACAATGGGATATTCCATTTATTCCTCAATTTATCATTGAATACTATACAGGCAGTGAGTTTATCACGCTGACCATTCAGCTTGAACAGGGGCTTTGGTACGACCGTAATACCCGGGTTACAGAAGACAATTATTACCAGCGATTCTTCGAATTAGGGCCTGAAGCCTGGAATCCTGATTATCAAAGTCCTCTATGTGCTGATACATTGCAGGAGATCGGCGCAGCGATATCACGGCATATGGTGATCTATCTGACTACCTACCTGGGTTTGCTTATGCCCTGCTTTCCCAAGCCAGCTTTGAACTGAATTTAAAACGTAGCCGTCATGCTGGAAACTAAAAAGAACATCATAGATCAGTTGAGGAAGGAAATTCTTCTGAAACAGGGTTACAAGCCTGTTCCGGCTGACGCTACCAAAATCAATGGGTTACAAGCTATTGAAGCAGCGTTTCCTAATGGTGTATTTCCTACTGGTATGATGCATGAATTTGTAAACCCTCAGATCGAGCATAGCGCTGCCTGTGGCGGATTCATTACTGGTTTATTAGCTTCTTTGATGACAGACGGAGGCATTTCCCTTTGGATAAGTATTAACAGAAAACTATTCCCGCCAGCTTTAATAAACTTCGGTATAGAACCCGATAGCATCATCTTCATTGATCTGGCTCGTGAAAGAGATGTGCTTTGGGCAACTGAGGAAGCCTTAAAATGTGAAGGAATCACCGCCGTCATTGCGGAGATTCGGGACTTGAATTTTACGCAGTCAAGGCGGTTACAACTGGCGGTTGAACAAAGTAAAGTAACCGGCTTTGTACTTCGTAACGATCCTGCTAAACTAAGTACGACAGCTTGTGTTGCACGTTGGCAAATCACCCCCTTGCCCAGCCAGTTAGCCAGTGGTTTACCCGGTGTAGGCTTCCCAAGGTGGAAAGTTGAACTGCAAAAGGTTCGTAATGGCATTCCCGGCGTATGGCAGGTAGAATGGCGGGGCAAGGTATTTAACTCCCTTGAAGAAGATCAGGCTATGCAGGTTTCCAACAAATTTATCAGAAAGGCAGGATGATCCGATGGAAAAGCGTTTTATGGCCTTATGGTTTTGCCGGCTAAAAACCGATTGGAAAATACTCCGGCAACCGGAACTTGCGGATATACCTTTTGTATTTGCGATGCCCGACCATAACCGCATTATTATTACGGCACTCAACGCTATAGCGCAAGCTGAAGGGTTACAGGTTGGAATGCGTGTGGCCGATGCCAAGGCAATTACTCCGTCAATTAAGGTTTTAAATGATAGTGCAGGCCGTGAAAACAAGCTTCTCAGCGCCATAGGTGAATGGTGTATAAGATATTCACCTGCTGTTGCGGTGGATTTGCCGGACGGGCTGATCCTCAATATTAGCGGCTGTTGTCATTTATGGGGAGATGAAGCGGCCTACCTGAATGAAGTAGTTCAGCGGTTCCAAACGAAGGGCTACACCGTTAAAGCGGCAATTGCTGATACCATTGGTACAGCCTGGGCAATGGCACGTTTCTCTCCTGCTCATACGATTGTTCCCGTGAAGGAACACAAACAGTCTCTATTGAAATTGGCTCCTGCCGCATTACGGATAGAACAGCCAGTATTGGAACGATTGCATAAACTCGGTTTTAATAAAATCAGTGCTATTATGCAGATACCGCGTTCGGAACTGCGGCGGCGTTTTGGTGATAGGTTGATTTTACGGCTCATGCAGGCTCTTGGAGAAGTGGAAGAATACCTGCCTCTTGTTAAAGAGCCGGAACCTTATCAGGAACGTTTACCCAGCATGGAACCGATACAAACCCGTACCGGTATTGAGATTGCTATCCGGGAATTGCTTGAGCGGCTTACCGCAAGGCTGGCTTCAGAAGGGAAAGGCGTTCGTACTGCAACTTTGAGCACTTACCGCATTGACGGCAAAATACAACAGGTTTCCATAGGTACCAACCAAGCCACCTATCAGGTTGAACATTTATTTAAATTATTTGAACTACGCATTGCAGAGATCGAACCGGACCTGGGAATTGAACTCTTTGTGATGGATGCCCCAAAGGTTGAAGAAGTAGTGATCCCGCAGCAAGTGATCTGGAAAGGTAAGCCAAAGCTGGAGAATAGCGGTATAGCGGAGCTATTAGACAGGTTAGCAGGCAAAGTAGGTACACAGGCTATACACCGCTATTTGCCACGGGAACATTACTGGCCGGAGCGTTCTATGGCAAACTCAACCAGTGTTCAGGATAAGCCCAAAACCTTTTGGCGAACCGATGTGCAACGGCCAACACAAATACTATCACCACCACAATTAATTGAAGTCTCCGCGCCGATCCCTGATTATGCACCCATGCTTTTTCGGTACAACGGCCATGTTCATCATATCAAACGCTCGGATGGCCCTGAACGCATTGAGCGCGAATGGTGGCTGGAAAAAGGAGAACACCGCGATTATTATGTGGTGGAAGACCAGCAAGGCTTTCGTTACTGGGTATTCCGTTCCGGTCATTACGGACAACGGCAGCACCAATGGTACATCCATGGCTTCTTTGCCTGAAATCTACAATTATGGCCTACGTAGAATTACAAGTCACCACAAACTTTACCTTCTTAAGAGGGGCTTCACATCCTGATGAAGTAGTCAACCATGCGGCATCATTGGGGTATTCACGCATTGGCATCACCGATCGTAATTCCTTTGCCGGAATAGTACGGGCACATGTCGCTGCAAAAGAAAAAGGGATCAGCATACTTCCCGGTTGTCGTTTGGATTTGCTCGATGGGCCAAGTTTGCTGGCGTACCCTATCAATAAAGAAGCGTATGGCCGTCTGTCTGCTATGCTGACCTTAGGCAATCGAAGGACGGAGAAAGGGCAATGCTTTTTATACAAGGAAGATATATTCAGTTGTACCCAAGACATCATCTTTATTGTAATACCACCGATTGAACTTGATGACCTGTTTGAGTTTGACCAGGGGTTTCAAAGTGATGTTGCAGCCTACCGGAATCATATACCGGACAACTTGTATATCGCAGCTTCCCGAACTTACCAAGCCAACGACAATAAACGGTTGTTTCGCATCAATGAACTTGCCGAGCGTTATCATGTCCCGATGGTAGCAACAAACGATGTCCATTACCATGACTTAGGCCGCAGGGAATTACAGGACGTACTTACTTGTGTCAGGGAGAAATGTACCATACACGAAGCGGGTTTTATGCTACATGCCAATGCAGAACGTTACCTCAAACCTATCCCGGAAATGGAGCGTTTGTTCAGGCTATATCCTGAAGCTATTATGGCTTCAGAAGATATAGCGAAAGCGTGTACATTCTCTTTAGACGAACTGAAGTATGTATACCCCGAAGAAATCAACCAAAGTGGCCGTTCACCTTTACACGAGTTAAAGCATTTGACCTGGCAAGGTATGAAGAAGTATTTTGGCAAGAATCCGCCTGATAAAATCATGGCGACTGTCAGGCATGAGCTGAAATTCATTGAAGAAATGGACTATGCCAATTACTTTTTATTCGTTCATGATATTGTTAAAGAAGCCCGTAGCCGGGGTATTTTATGTCAAGGGCGCGGTTCGGCAGCTAACTCTGCGGTATGCTATTATCTGGGTATTACTTCTGTTGATCCGACCAAGTTCGATTTGCTGTTTGAACGATTCATCTCCTCGGCACGTAACGAGCCGCCTGATATTGACGTGGATTTTGAACATGAGCGGAGAGAAGAAATTATACAGTATATCTACGATAAGTACGGACGTGACCGGGCAGCAATTGTAGCGACGGTAACTATACAGCGCCAAAAAGGAGCGATACGTGATGTAGGTAAAGTGATGGGGCTGTCTCAGGATACTATTGAGCGCCTTTCTTCGGCAATTTGGGAATTTACTGATGAGTGGTTTGAGCCGGAGCGTTTAATTGAGCAGGGACTAAGTCCTGATGATCCGCATTTGATTCAGGTATTAAGGCTTACCGCACAAATGATGGGTTTCCCCCGCCAGTTAGGCCAGCATACGGGTGGCTTTGTGGTTACGCAAGGCAAGTTGACGGATTTATGCCCCATCATCAATGCCAGGATGGATGACCGCACGAATATTGAATGGAACAAAGAC
>Ga0265780_10004825_pt1 | contig 17241 bp, 23 predicted proteins | sample P1T30metagenome_FD_192432 | JGI IMG/M metagenome (GOLD analysis project Ga0265780, IMG submission 192432) | Plant litter microbial communities from East Loma Ridge, Irvine, California - P1 T30 | ecosystem: Environmental > Terrestrial > Plant litter > Unclassified | place: USA: California...
CGGAGCAGTCGTTACACCATTCATGCGGGACGGAACTTACCCGCCAAGGAATTTCGCTACCTTAGGACCGTCAGGGTTACGGCCGCCGTTTACTGGGACTTATAATAAAAGCGTTAACAATTATTGATTTATCTTGCAGCACTGGGCAGGTGTCAGATTTTATACATCATTTTTAAATTTAGCAAAATCTTATGTTTTTGTTAAACAGTCGCTACTCCCTATTTTATGACACCGTTAGGTTCTCTTTATTCCAAAGTTACAGAGTCAATTTGCCGAGTTCCTTCAAAATTATTACTTCTTATGCCTTCACTTATTAATTAATCTACATGTGTTTGAATTAGTACGGTTTTTGTAAATTATATTTTTTCCAGATTTTATAAATAATTTAAAAATAAAAAAATTAAATTTTTATTAATATTTATATAATATTTATATAATTAAATAAAACTCATAAACATATTTCAGTAATTACTTTTGTTTTAGAAACCGATTAACACTTTGTAAGAAAATCAAAACAAAGCAACCCGTAGATTTAAGGCAATAATGATTTTCACATTATATTTATTACTCATACTAGCATTAATAATAACGGTATTTTAATTAAATTTAACAATTTAAATTTTTAAATATACGTTACATTCCACTACCAAATATATAATTATATTTTTATTGTTTCAGTTTACTGCATATTTTTATAAATTTATGATCTAAAAATAATAGACTAATTTTACAATTTAGTCATATATATTAGTGAGCTTTTACGCTTTCATAATAAGATGGCTGCTTCCAAGCCTACCTCCTAAATATAAAAATATTTTTAAATTCTTAGACTTAACAGTAATTTTAAACTTTAACAAATAATCTGGGCTGTTTCCCTTTCGACTATAAACCTTCGCGCTAATAGTCTGACATATATTAATAATAATTAATATTAGAAGATTTTTTTCTTTAAACAGTATAAAAATACGTTTTAAAAAAAAATTACTCTACCTCTAATTAAATTAAATATAATTCCTACTTAAATAGGTTTCGTGGAAAACCAGCTATGACGAAGTTTGATTAGCCTTTCACCCCTAATTACAATTCATCTCAAAATTTTGCAACATTTAAGAGTTCAGTCTTCCAGTCGATTAAGATCCTTCAACCTGATCATAATTAGATCACTTCGTTTCGGGTATTATTAAAATAACTTATAAAAAAATTTTTTCAATTAGCTTTTTTACTAAAAAAATAAGCTTGCTATTTTAATAAACTAGCTAGTCCATTATACAAAAGGTACAATGAAATAATGTATTTCATTTGAATAAACATTAAATTTCAGAATCTTTTAAAATTTATATAAAATACTTTTCACCTTTTTTTCGCAATACTTTTTTTCTATAAAGTTTAAAAAAATAAGTTTTTAAAGAAGGTTCTTTAATATTCAATCTCAAAAAATATTGAAATTTACTACAATTTTACTGTATCAAAAAAAATAATTATAAATATAAACTAAATAAACAGATTAAAATAACAATATAAAATAAATTAGTTAAAATATTATAAAAAAAATCAAAATATTGTAAATTGTTTGAACCTAAAACTTTATTTAAAAAAAAAATAGACTTATTAAAAATATTTTTTGTTAAATATTCAATCATATATTTTTCACCTAAAAATTGAGCAGAATAAATAAAAAAATTTCTTACAAAAACTTCAGAAATTTTTTTATAAAAAAAATCAAAATAACAACCAGATTGACAGAATCTATGAAAACTAAACTTAATAAAAAAAATATCTAACATTTAAAAAAACTTTTAAAAGGTTCTATAAAATAAAAATTCAAAAATTTAAATATTTTAAATATTTTTTTTTAAATTTGTTAATTTTTTTAATAAATTTTTTTTTTCTAATCTTTTAAATAAAAAAAAATTTTCTTGTGTTTCTAAAACAAACATGGTGTATAAAAACAAAAATAATCAAAATATCATAGCAAAAAAAGCTATAAATTGAAAAATTACCATAAAAAATGTATGAAACAATTCATATAACCAACGAATTAGTAAAACAGGAACATTAAAAATTAAATAATAAGAAAGATTATTAACATTTGTTTTACTTTTATCAGAAGAATTTACATGATTTTCGTTACCTAAAAATAAATTATCTTCGATACTATAAAATACTATCATTTCATGTAATTCAGAATAAGTAAATAACATAAATACTAAACGTACATTTTGAACCATCAATCTTAAATAAAAAATAGATACTGCAATATAATCAAATAATAACTCTAACATTAAAACTGATGATTTACCAACCCCATTTAAATAAGTTAAAAAATAAGAACCATAATCATATAATAAAGAAAATGGTATAAAAAAAATTATAAAATAAATAAAAGGAAATAAGTATATACTCATTACTAATTTTGGAGTAATACTTATATAAGATCAACTATAAATTCAAAAAAATCATAAAAATATATATAACAATATAACTGAAGTCAATAACATATCATCCATAGAACCGATTTCTTCCTCAGATTCAATAGTTACATTATAAGTTAAATAATCATGATCCACTATATTATCTTCAGTATTATAATTAATATAATAATTAAAATAAGTTAATAATAAAAATAAAACTAAAATAAATATTAAAATAAATTGAGGTAACATCATTATAGATGAAATATACGATTCATTTATATTTAATAAGTAAATTGATACATAAATATTAGAGAAGTAGTTTTGATAAAATTCGTTCAAATAGGATTTATATATAAAATAATATTCAGGGTGGTTTAAAATTAATGTATTAAATTCAAAAGTTGTTATTAAATGATTATAAAAATTGTCAAAAAATGGTAAAAAAAATAAAGAAATAAAATAAATTTGATCTAATAAAACTGAAACAATTAAATTAGTTTCAAACGCAGAAATTGATTTATTTCAATAAACTTTATTAACTAAATTTACATTTTCTTGATAAATATAACTATTAAATATATTATATGTTATACTATATGTGTAAGAAAAAAAATTTTCTGTAAAAGAAAATAATCAATTTGTATTGTGATTTAAAGAACTTTGATTTATGTCTAATAAATTTAATTTATTTAAAATTAAATTATCATGTACTATATTATTAAAATAAAAATTACTATTTTCAAATGAAAATTTCTCTATATAATTAATTTTATAAATTTAATAAAATAAGAAATTTAAAAAAAATAAATTAAAGTTAAAAAAAACCATAAATATTAAAAAAATTATAATTATATTAATTAAATTAATACAATTTTTATTATTAATATATTGAAAAGTTATTATATAAGTTTTTAAAATATGAAATATTTCCTTCACCACCGTCTTTTATAATTAAATTATAAATTTCCAATTATTCAATCTTCTTAAAAAAACTGTTAATATTTTTAAATCAAAACAATTATAATTAATAATATTTTTATTTAAAATTACTAAAGACATAGATAAATAATCTATTTCTAAATATTTAGGTACATCATTTGTAATAATATTTAATTTATTAACAAAATTAAAATCATTTTCAATTTTATTATTATATCTTTTTTTAAAAAAGTTACCATATTTATTAATATTAGAGTTGATTTTTGTACTATAATCTCTATATAAAAAAAAAAAATATTTATTATAACAAACAGTAATTAAATCATTTTTATTTAAAATACGATTAGAATCAAAAGAAACTGAATTATTAATATAAATATAATTATTTTTTATAAAATAAAAAACATCATTTTTATTAGAAAAAAAATTAGAATTTATCAAAATATTAGATAAAGAAAATTCAAAAAAATTTAAATAATTTAACAAACTTAATTTAGATAATTTTTTTAAAAAAATATTTATATAATAACTAATTTTTTTATTTTTTTTAAAAAAATTTTTTAAAAGTTTCCTATTGTTTTTATAAAAAATTAATTTTTTTTCTATAAAATCAAAATTCTTAAAGTTTAAACTATCTTTATTTAAATTAATATTTTTAATTTGGTTAGACTTAAATAAATTATATTTAGATAGATACATATTTTTATAAGAATTTATTTTTTTAAACAAACCATGTTTATTTTTAAATTTAATATAGTTATTAATAAAATGATATTTATCTCAAACATAAACAATATTTTTATATTGATAAAATTCAACAAATTTATAGCTAGGTGTATTATTAAAAAAAAATTTATTATAATCAGTTTTACTATCAACTCATGAATATTTAAAATCAATTGGAAAAATAAGTTTGTAATTAAAATTATTTTTATAAAAATTTAAAATATGTTGGAAAATTATCAAATTTTTTAAAAAAATTAAATTCAAGATGCGTAAATTAAATAACAAACTTTTATTTAAATAAATCTTATATAAAAACCTAAAACTAATCTCAAACAGATTTTTTTTTTTTTTTTTCAGGTGTAGCTTTTTTACTAGAAACTTCGGTTTTTTTTTTTATGTTTTTTTTTTGATTTAATCTTTCATCCCTTAAAACTACAGAAGATTTACTTAAACTGTAATCTGGTTTATCTGACCCAGTATGGAATATATTTTGTAACAAAAATTTGGTAAAACCAGCATCAAACCCTAGTGAAAAATAATTTTTTTTAAATGATTGTTTTTGTTTTTTAGATAAATTTTTTAATTTTAGCGGGTGTATTACTTGGTAATTAGCCATAGAATATAAATCTATTTTCATAGAATTAGGATGACCTTTAAATTTCAGTCTACTAGCTTTAGCTGATAGCCATTCATTCAATCATTGAACTTTTCATAATAAATTAACGTACTCAGCAGTAAAAGCAATCTTGGATTCTTTTTCTGGTGCATTATTATAAAAATATTTACAATTTTTAACTCTAAAATTTCTAAGTAATTCGTTTGATCTAGAAGAAGATCAAGCGTTTGTTCAAGTACGTTGTCCCCTAACAGGTAAACTTTTAAAATGTCTCCAACCTTTATAGGTTGTTAAAGAATCAAGAATCATTATATTAAATAATTTTTTTTTAAAAATATCAGAATTATTTGGTATTATTTTAAAAATATATAAATAAAATATTTCTTTTTCAAAATTATCTAAATCATTTATTTGTAAAAAATATTTTTTTTCTAATCTTTTTTGTAAATTTAAGATAAAAAAATTTTTTAAACCAAAATTATTTTTTATAAATGAGTTTACGGTAACATCTTCAAAAAATAGTTTACTATTATAAACAAAATTATTTAACAAAAAAATAAAATTAAAAATTATTTTTTAAAAAAAAAAAGGAATCGTAATAATTCTTATTTATATTTAAGCTTAACGAACTTATGTAATAATTATTTATATAATTATATAAATAATTATTATTTTTATTTATACGAGTATTTTTTTTAAAAATATATGAATTAGATTTGGAATAAATATAAAAATAAATTATAATTCAATTTTGATATTTAAACAACCATATTTTAGAAAAATAAATATTTATATTAAAATTTTCAATTAAATATAAACTCATTAATTTTTTACTATTATTAAAATGATGAAATTTGTAATTAAAATTAACAAAATTAGTTAAATTAGTATTATTTAATTTTAAAATAAATTGGTTTTGGAAAAAGTCTGATAAAAAAAAATTAATAAATGATTTTATAAAAAAATCATTTTGTAAAAACTTAGAATAACTATTTTTAGTATCTCACATTGAATTTCAAAACATTGAATAACCAGATTTATTTACATAAGGCATACTTTTCTGAACCATATTATTATTTTCTATATAAAAAATTTTTTCGTTTATTCATTTTTTTTAATGGGAAATGAAATGGTTTTCGTGTAAAAGAAAATTCACCAAATTTATAACCCACATTATATATATTAATTAACAACCTTCTAAAATTATTACCTTTATGAATTCTAAAATAATTATTTAAAAAACATTGAGGTATGTTTGAAGATCTGCTGTAAAAAATAGGTTTTTTATTTTTAAAATTTGATTTTTTTTTAAAAAAAATTATTTTTCTTCATAAAAAATTCGAAAAAAAAGACAATTTTCATCTAGATCTGGCCATATATTTAATTAATTAACGATTTTTTTTAGCTATTTTACCTCAAGGAGTTACCTCAGGAGAATTAGATTTAGCTCTACCCCCATGTGGGTGATCCACAGGATTCATAGCTACTCCTCTAACTGTAGGTCTTATTCCTAAATTTCTATTATAACCTGCTTTTGATAAAACCTGATTTTTATAAAAAATATTAGATGCTCTGCCTAGAGATACTAAACAATACAACGATACTATTTTTATTTTATTGGTAGGTAACATTATTTTTGCAAAATTTTTTTCAACATTTTGACTAATCAATTTACAAAAAGTTCCTGCTGATCTAGCATATTTACCACCGAATTGAGGTTTTAATTCTAAATTATAAAAGATTACATTATAATTCAAATATTTTAATAAAACAGAACAGTTAGTGTTGTATTTAAGAGAGAATTTTATCGGTCTAATAGAGGTATAAATATAATCACCTGGTTTAAACCCATGTGATGATAATACATAAGAAAAAACACCATTTGAATATTTAATTAACGCTAACATACAATTAATATAAGAAACTTTTTTTAGATTTATACAAACAGCAATTTTATTAAATAAATTTCTAAAAAAATCAATTTTATAATATAATTTTTTAAATCCTTTATTTCTATGTCTTACAACTATTTTACCACTATTGTTTCTACCAGAATTAGATAAAAATCCTATAGATAACCTATTAAATTTTTTTTCGTTAGTATAAAAACTACTTATTTTTTTTTTGAATCGTTTAGAATTATTTTCAGGTTTATATACTTTTATATATATTTTATATTTAATTTTTTTATAAAATTTTGTTTAAATGTAATAAAATAAATACTTTATAAAATTCCATCAGATTAAATACTAAAAAATTAAAATTTATAAAATAAATATAATTAAAAGTATAGTTAATAAAAGTTGGATTAAATAAAATAAAATTTTCTAAAAATTCTTGATTAGAGTTTAAATTAATAATTTTTTCAGATACATTTAAAAACAAACAATTATTAATAAAAAAATTATTTTTTATAGTTTTTTTTAAAAATAAAAATTTTAAATTTTTATTTTTAAAAAAAGTTTTTAAAAAATTTAAATTAAACAAAAATTGTTTTTTAAAAAAACTAACATTATAAATATAATATAAATTCAAATTGTTATAAAAAAAAGAATTTAAATAAATTTTAATATTATTATTTTTATATAAACTTATAAAATTATTAAAAAAAAAAAAATTTAAAAATAAATTTTTTTTATGTAAATATTTTAATTTTTTAAAAAATATATAATTTAAAGAATTTTTTAAAATTAAATTTCTTTTAAAATTCAACACATTTTTATCAAATATAATTATTTTTTTTTTCATATAATTTTTCCTCCTCATCAATTTGTCTATAAATTGTTCTCTGTAAATGTAAAACACCAAATAATAAAGCTTCCGCTGTAGGTGGACAACCTGGTACATAAATATCTACAGGTATAACTCTATTACAACCTCTTACTACTGAATATGAATAATGATAATAACCACCACCATTAGCACAACTACCCATTGATAAAACTCATTTAGGGTCTAGCATTTGTTCGTATAATCTTCTTATAGCAGGTGCCATTTTATTTGTTAATGTACCAGCTACAATCATCAAATCCGATTGTCTTGGACTAGCTCTAAAAATAACACCAAACCTATCTCAATCATATCTACTTACAGTAGCATGCATCATTTCTACAGCACAACAAGCTAAACCAAATGTCATAGGTCAAAATGAACCTTGTCTAGCTCAAGAAACAACTGCGTTTACAGGAGTTAATAAATAATCTACTCTCATTTAAAAAAAACTAATTAAATCTAAATTTTCTTCTAGGTTTTTTTGTACCTTCGATGGGTTTTTTTGTACCATATATTGATCTTCTTCTTTTTTTATCTGATATAGATGAAAAATCATACACCCCTCTAACACAAGAATAACGGACTCCTGGTAAATCTCTAGAACCACCTCCTCTTATAAGAACACTAGAATGTGATCTAATGTTATGTCCCACACCTGGTATATGCGCTGTTAATCTTTTTTCACTTGATAAAATTACTTTTGCTACAGGTCTTCTTGCAGAATTAGGTTTTCTCGGTGTAACTATTCTAGCTCTTTTTACAGTTCCTTTTTTTTGTGGGTTTTTATCTAAAGCTGGTGTTCTTTTATGAGCTTTTTTTTTTAAAACTTGTTTTTTAATTAATTGTTCGTAAGTTGACAAAATAAAATTAAAAATTAATATTTGAGTTTATAAAATTTAAAAATATAAAAAATTCTTCAAAATAAAAAACACTCAGTAAATTAAAAAAATTAAAAAAATTAAAAAAATAAATTATATTAGTGTTGTAACAAATTAAATTATTTTTATATAATATTTTATTTGTAATTTTTTTTGAAACTATAAAACGTAAATTTTGTAAATAAAAATACATTGAAAAAAAATTTAAAAAAATAAATAATAAAAATAAAAAAATATTTTGTTTATATAATAAAAATATAAATATTAAAAACTTACCAATGAAACCTAATAAAGGTGGGGTACCAGCAAAAGATAGAAATAATAAAACTAAATAAATAGTTAAAAATGATGTATTACCGATAAATTTTAATTCATTTAAAGTTTTTACATATTTTAAATCAAATAAAAATAATAATAAAAATATATTTGTTAACATAAATATATAAATAATTATATTAAATAATAATAAAGATATTGAATAATTTTCAAACTCATTATGTAAATTATAAAAAAAAAACATTTTATATCTGAATAAATTTTGTGAATAGAAGTATATTCAACATCTGACAACCCAATATAATAAAAGATACGTCAACATTAAAAAAATTAAAAACTATGAATGTAAATGTAGGTCCACAACACCCAGCTGCTCATGGTGTACTGAGATTAATCGTACAGTTAAATGGTGAAATAATAGAAAAAATCGATCCTCATATTGGTTTATTACATAGAGGTAGTGAAAAATTAATGGAGGATAAAATTTATTTATTATCTTTACCTTATTTTGATAGATTTGATTACGTTTCTATGTTAGTTCAAGAACATGCTTATTGTTTGGCTATAGAATCATTATTAGGTACAATAAATTATAGTTCAACATTTGTGCAAATAAGAACATTATATGATGAAATAACTAGGATATTAAACCACATGCTTGCTATAGCTTGTCATGCTCTAGATGTAGGTAGTATGTCACCTATTTTTTGAGCGTTTGAAGAAAGAGAAAAATTAATGGAATTTTATGAAAGAGTTTCTGGTGCAAGAATGCATGCTGCATTTTATAGACCAAATGAAGTAAATTTAAATTCAATTTCATCTTTTTTGTTAGAAGACATTTTAGATTTTAATAAAAATTGTTTTCACACATTAAATGAAATACATAATACACTTACATATAATAAAATATGAAAACAAAGGTTAATAAATGTAGGTTCTTACTCTTACGAGATGTGTATAAATTACGGATTAACAGGGGTAATGTCCAGATCTACTGGTATTAAAAGAGATCTAAGATTAGATAAACTAGAAACTTATGCTAATTACTACTATTTAAATTTTAGGAGTTACATAGGTCAAAACGGTGATTCTTACGATAGATTTTTAATCAGAATGAATGAAATGAGTGAAAGTATAAATATTATTAATCAAGTAATTAGTAAAATAACAAAAAATAAACACAAAAATAAAAAACATAATAGTAATCCTCATCAAATATTAAAATATTTAAATTTAAAATTTTGAAATAAACACAATAATAAAAATGAATATGTGTCAATGGAAAAATTAATCCAACATTTTAAATATTGAAGTGAGGGTTTCCCGGTTAAATCAGGTTGAACATATAGAGCTGTAGAATCCCCAAAAGGAGAATTCGGAGTTTCTTTAATTTCTAATAATACTAATATACCTTATAAATGTAAAGTTAGATCACCTGCTTATCATCATTTACAAGTTTTACCTAAAATATCTAAAGGTCATTTTTTAGCTGATTTAGTAGCATTAATGGGTACTATTGATATAGTATTTGGAGAAATTGATAGATAATTAATGATTTTTAAAAATAAATTAATAAATATAAAAAAAAATATTTTAAAAAAAAAAAAATTTTTAAAAAAAGAAATGAAATTAATAATTTTAAAAAGTTTAATACAAAACAAAAATTTACAACCTATAATCAGATCTAACGCAAGATACAAAATGTCTCGTTTAAAATATATTTATAGAATTAGTAAACAAAATAATATTTGTTTGTATTCTGGGAAAATAAAAAGTATTTTTAATAAATTTAAAATGTCTAGACATTTTATTAAAAAATTTTGTTCAAGTAATTCTTTACAAAATAATAAATTTATAAATTGATAAATGTTTTTTAAAATATTAAATAAAATAAAAAATCAAAATAAAAATAACAAATTAATAATTACTTTAAATAAAAATGAATTGGTATTTGTGAAAAAATTAATTAAATTAAATATAATAAAATATGTTTTTACATATAAATATAAGTATGTTTTAGTATTAAATTTTTTTAAAAAAAATCAATTAATTTTTAAATTAAAAAATATGTACAAAACGTCTAACTTAAAAAAATTAAAATTAAAAAATTTAAAAAAAATAAATAAAAAAAATGCAATTTTTTTACTAACTACTAATAAAGGTGTGGTTGATAATTTTGAAGCTTGTAAATTTAATACAGGTGGTGTAATTTTAAATTATATATGAAATTAAATTTAATAAAATTGAATATACCAGTAAATTTTAATTTTATTATTATAAAAAAATTTAATAAAATAGTATTAATTATATATGATAATAAATTTAATTTTAAATTTTTAATAAATAAAAAAAATAATATAAAAATAAATAAAAACTTAAATTATATAGAATATAAAAATATATTTTTAAAAAATAATTTTTATTATTTCTCTAACAATTTTTATAAATTTTTAGAAAAATTAAATAATTATTATTTTTTAAAAATAAAATTTAAAGGTAAAGGTTATAAAATTGGGTTCTATAAAAAAAAAAAAATAATAAATTTTTTTTTTGGTAAATCTCATAAAAGTATTCTAGTATATAAAAATATAAAAATTAAAAAATTAAATAAATATAAATTCATTTTATTGAAAAATAATTTAAACATTTTAAAAAAAATAAGTTACAAAATAGTAAAAATAAAAAAATTAAATGAATATACAAATAGAGGTCTAAGATTAGCTAGACAAATAGTTATAAAAAGAAAAGGTAAAAAAGGATCATTTGTTTAATTAATATAAAAAATTTATAGAACCTTAATAAGATAAAATAATATTAGCTCCTAGAGAACCACAACTGGTCTTTATAAAAAATCTTTGATTATCAATTTTAGAATTTTTTGAAGAAATATTTAATACACCTTTTTTAAAAAAAAATTTCTTTTTTTTAGCATTACCTGATAAGCCAATCTTACCTTTTATACAAAAATAAAAACCTTTTATCTTAAATGTATTACTAAAAAGATTGAAATTTTCATTTATAAGCTCATTTAAAACAACAAATAACTTTTTATGATTTTTGATATTTATACTATTAAGAATATTATTTAATCAATTTTTAAAAATAATTAAATCTTTTTGTATAAAAGTAATACAAATAATTTCTATCATTTCATCTAAATCAAAAAAAAACTGAGATTTAGAATTTATATTGGAATTATTTAAAAAAAATAATATTTGATTATGTTTTTTTTTATTTAAAAAATTAGAAATTTTTATAAAAAAAAGTTTTTTAAAAAAAAATTCAAAAAAATTTAAAAAATATAAATTAAATAAATTTAAAAAATTATTTTTTTTTTTTAAATTAAATTTTAAAAAAATATTATTATTATATTTTTTAAAAAAAATTAAAGGAAAATGATTATTATATATAAAATTTAAATTTTTTAAAAAAAAAGAATTAACTTTAAAGAATTCTATCAAATTATTATTTAATAAAAATAAATTTTTATCTAACAACGAATTGTTTATATTTTTAAAAAAAGAAAAATTTTTAAAAAATATTTTATAAAAAAAAAAATCTTTTTTAAATTTAAATAAATTAAATGAATTATACTTTTTAGTAAAATAAAAAATAAAAACAAAATAATTAAAAAATAATAAATTTTTATAAAAAAAATAACTAATTTTGAATTTTTTTAAAAAACTAAACCTATAATCAATTTTATTATTATATATAAAAATATTTTTATAAAAAAAACAATTTTTAAAAAAATATTTTTTTGAATAAAATAATTTAACATCTTTATTAAAAAACTTTATAAAATTAAAATTACAATAAATAAATTTATTTTTAGAAATATTTGTATATATATATATTTTTTTAAATTTAAAATTAATTTTAAAAAATTTTGTTCTATTTAAAATATTGTTTTTCAAAAAAAAATTTAAAAAATTATTAGTAAAAAATTTAAAAAATAAAAAATAAAAATGAAAAAATTTAAAAAATAAAAAATAAAAAGAAAAAAATAAATTATTTAAATAAATTAAATTATATTTATTTTTTTTTAAAAAATTAAAATTTTGTAAAAACAAATGTAAATAAAAATTTTTTTTTAAAATCGTGTATAAAAACCTAATAAAATATAATAATTATTTTATCCATTTAGATCTATTGGCTCTAAAATAACCAAAATAAGATCATTTTTTAAAAAGAGGTCTTCAAATTAAAAAAAAATTATTTAAATAAATAAATATAAAATTATAAAAAGATGTTATAAAATTTATAAATTTAAACTGGAAAAAAAATTTAAAAAATTTTTTAAAATCAATGAAATAATAATTAATTAAATTAATATTACTATTTTTATAAAAATGATAAAATAAATCTAAATTAAATTTAAAATTTTTAAAATTAATAAAAAAAAAATTAATGAAAAAAAAAAAAGTAAAATAAAAAATAAAAAAGTAAATACTTTGCATATTTAAAAAAAAAAAACTAAAAAATAATTCGTAGACAAAATAAAAAAAAATAAAATACAAAACAAACATTTGTCCAAAAGTGGATTTGAACCAATGACCTCCAGGTTTTCAGCCTGGCGCTCTACCACTGAGCTATTTGGACAAAAATTAAGTTAATTAAAATAATATTACTAAATACATTAAATTAAATAATATAAAAATAAACCATATATAAATAAAATGTTTTCAATTTAATTGTGTAGCTTGATCAAATCTATATCTAGGTAAAGTACCTCTAACTGCAATTGCAAAAATACATATAAATACGGTTTTAAAAATTATAACTAAATAAGGCATTCATTGATTTAAAAAAAAATTAAATAGAATAAATTACGAAAGCTGCAATAAATGACATGAAAACAAATGTTTCAATTAAAGCATATCCCATTAAAGTAGTATTAAAAATACCTTCAGATTCTTCTGGGTTTCTTGCTACTGCTAAATTATAACCAGCAAATAAAATACCTGTACCTAAAGCACCTAAAGCAATTGGTAACATACATCCACCTAAAACTAATGTTTTTGCTACTAATACTAATAACACAGTAATTAACTTAAATTTTTTTTAAAAAATTTTCTCATAGCTTTGTTATAAATATTTATTTTTCTTTTTCATAAAAAAGAATTTTTAGGGTCTAGTAATAATTCTACAAAAACTCAAAATAATTTTGTATTTAAATTAAATTTTTGTTTATGTTTAACAGAATTATTTAATAACTTTAAAGTATATTTTAATCTTTTTTTATTGTAAATGTATTTTAATTCAAATGTAAATTTTTTTTTAAACTTTAACTTATACTTTTTAGGTACTTTACAAATTTGTATATCAAATATAGAAGAATATTCAAATATAAAGTCTTTTATCAAAAAATTAAAATCAAAATTAATTTTTTTTAATTCTAGTAATTTAAATAAATTGTTATAATTTACATAATTATTAAAAAAACTATTTTTTTTTATAAATATGAAAAAAAAAAATTTAATAAAATTATTAAAATTTTGAAAAAAAGATTCTTTTTTACCATTATAAACCGATATATTATAATATTTTTTTAAAATAGTTACATTTTTATCTCTAATAAAAGATTTATCTTTAAAATTTTTTAATTTTTTATTAATACTTTTGACGAAATTATTTTTATTAATTTTATTATATTTAAAAAAACAAAAATTTAAAAAATAAAAATCATAAAAAATAATATTTGAATTTTGTATAAAAGATTTAGTATTTAAAAACTTCAATTTCTACAATATTGTACGTACCACTAATTTAAATTAATTGAAGGAAGAAAAAATAATTAAAAAAAACATTAAAACATTTATAATTGTGCTGTATGCAAAAAAAGATTTAATCAAATTAATATCAAATAATAAAATTAATAAATAAAATAAACCTGATATTAAAAACAATAATAAAAAAAAAAATCAATAAATTTTATAATTACAAAAATTAATTAGAATTAAAATAGTGAAGTAAAAAAAAAAACTAAAAAAATAGTAAGTAGTATAATAAAAAATAGATATAAAAGGCATACCTTTATAAACTTCAATTTTAAAAAAATGAATTGGTGTAAACCCAATTTTTAAAAGAAAAGCAAAAAAAAATAAAAATCATAATAAAATAGAACCAACACCATTGTTAAAAAAAACTAAATTTAAATTAAATAAATTTAAAAAATTTACAAAAAATCATTCTGATGAACCATATAAATATATTATATTAAATATAAAAAATAGCATCAAAGTTGTACTAAAAAAATTAACTCAATATTGAAAAAATATTAAATTTAAATAAGGTCTTGGTAAATTATTTTCAAATAAATTTTTATTTTTTAAAAATAAATTATTTTTAAAAAAATATCTAGAAACAGAGAATTTATATAAAATTAATATAGATATAACTTCTAATATAAATATAAAACTATAAATAGTGTTAGAATAATAAATAAATATAACAAACAAACCTATATTAAATAAAGAAAAGAAATAGTCAATATTATAATTAATATTAGAATTTCTATAAAATTTTATAAAAAAAAACAAAAAAAAATTTAGAAAAAAAATAAAATGAATTACATAAAAAATAAAATTATTAATTTTTAAATGATTGTACCAAAATAATGAAAAATCAAATTTTAAAAAAAATAAATATAAATTCACGTTAAGGATAATAATTAAAAACCAGTTAATAAAAAAAGTATAATGAACTTTTTTAAAAATTTTAGAATTTTTTAAAATATCAGAACTATTGTTATTAATTCTTAAGGAAAAAAAATTATTTTTTAAAAAAAAAAACCAAGAAAAGAAGAAAAAAGTTAAAAAAGGTGTTAATAATAATAAATTAAAAAAATAAAAATTTGACAAAATAAAATTAAAATTTAAATATATTAAAATTTTTGTTATTTTTAATAATTTTTTTTATTTTAATAACTTTAAAATTTTTTAATTTATTGTTTTTTTTAACAAAATTAAAATTATTAAAATAAAAAAAGTGATTAAAATTATTATAATTAGTACAAAAAGATTTTATTAAAATACATTTTTTAAAAATTAGACGAACCAATTAATTACAAAAATTATTTTTAAAAAAAAAATAATTAAAAAAATCAAAATTAATTTTAATATTAAAATAATCAAATTTTGTTAAAAATGTACTTGAATTGTTCAAATTTAAATAAATTATGAATAATATTAAAATAAATAATCTAACAAAATTTTTAAATTTATTGAATTTCAATTTTAAAAAACTGAATTTTTTATAGTTATTGTAATAATTTTTGTTATATTTTTTAAAAAATACCAAAGAAATGTTAATTTAATTATTTAAAATAAAAAAAAATTTTTTAAGTTAAAATTATAAAAAATAATAATTTTATAACTGTGGGTTATATTTGTTTCAAAAAATTTAAAAAATAATTTAAATTTTTTTAAAAAAATAAAAAAATCATTGTATGTAATAAACGTGTAAATGTTTATATAAATAATTAATTTAAAATTTATAAAATATCTAAATAAACCTATTTGATGCTTAGATAATTTATTTTTATATGGTGCTCTTAAAACGTTGATAAAATTTTTTTTTTTAGGTTTTATAAATAATTTTATATTTTTACAAATTAAAAAATTATTTAAATAATTAAGTAAAAATAAAAATAAAAAAAAATTTCTACATATAATTTTTTTTTTATTTTTATTTTTAAACTTATTAAAATTTTTAAAAAAATTAGGATTAAAATTACTTAAATAATTAATATTAACATAAATTTTATTGTTCAATTTCTACAAAAATTATTAATAAATGGTTAATATAATAAATATTTATCAAAATAATGTAAGTAAAAATTGTTTTTACATCACATGGGGTAAGTATTATTATTTTTTGAAATTGTATATAAACCTAAACTTAATTTTTTATTAACATTTATACAAAGTTTATTCAATCTATAAATTGAGTAACCTTTAAACTCAAATAAAATAAAATTTTTTTTTACTCTCATTACAGCTCTATCTAACATACCTTTACCTTTACCCATTCTAGAATTTTTAGATTTTTTTTGTAAAAAAAAATTTAAATTACCGAAATATCAAATTTTTTCATTAACTTCCAAAGAATTTTTCTTTACTCTTAAACAATGTTTTATAAAATATTTTAAAATAGTTAAATGGACCAACTCTATTCTACCTTCTTTGGAGATAATTAAACTAGAATCTCCAAAATTTATTTTTATTTTTTTAGGTTTTCTAAACAATCTATTTTTTTGAAATTTTCTATTAAAATCTAAAATACTAATTTAAAAATTAATTTTATTAAAATTTGATTTTTAAAATTAAATACAATCAAATTTATTTTGTAAGGTTGTAACAGGAATCGAACCTGTAAATCTAGTTTATGAGGCTAACATTTTACCATTAAATTATACAACCTAATAATAATAATATAATAATAATATAATAATAATATAATAATAATATAATAATAATATAATAATATAATAATAATATAATAATAATATAATAATATAATAATAATATAATAATAATATAATAATAATATAATAATAATATAATAATAATATAATAATAATATAATAATAATATAATAATATAATAATAATATATTA
>Ga0265780_10004827_pt1 | contig 17239 bp, 12 predicted proteins | sample P1T30metagenome_FD_192432 | JGI IMG/M metagenome (GOLD analysis project Ga0265780, IMG submission 192432) | Plant litter microbial communities from East Loma Ridge, Irvine, California - P1 T30 | ecosystem: Environmental > Terrestrial > Plant litter > Unclassified | place: USA: California...
AGCGAGCCACCCGCCATGAGCTGCACCGAGAGCAGCAGCGCGGCCCGCCGGCCCCGGCGGTCGGCATACGCGCCGAGCAGCGCCGCGCCCAGCGGCCGCATCAAAAAGCCCACCGCGAAGATGGCGGCCGTATTCAGCAGCTGCGCCGTGGCGCTGGCCTTCGGGAAAAAGACCGGCGCGAAGTACAAGGCAAACGCCGAGTACACGTACCAGTCGTACCACTCCACGAGGTTGCCGATGGAGCCGGAAATAATGGAGCGAAGCGGGGAAGCGGCCATAGCCGCGAAGGTAGCAGCGGGCGACGAGCTGGACTAGGGTATTGAAGTTAGTAATAACTACTCAGTCTGACAATTTATTACAAGCTTTAAGATTTTTTATTTAAAAGCTTATCAAGTAAGAAGAGTAGTACTATAGAATACCTCCATTCAGGCTCACTCAATCGACTCTCTTCATTCCCATATTCATAGGAATTCCTTGATAATTTTTATTTAACACAAGCTGAGTTGGAGTAAGCTTCACAATCTTTTGCTTATCCTTCCCATCCTTATCATCTGTAAACAAGGTCATTGTTTTGTACTGATAAGTCCACTTGCCACTAAACCTCTGACCTTCTTGCGTTTCAATTAGAGTTCCATCACTTTTAAAAGTAATAGTTGCTTCGCCCATTTCTGGGGTAAATGCCATACGCTTTCCTCGTCCTTCCATATAGGTTAATTGCCATTTATGGCAAAGCAAATCCCTTATTTCTTTCTCCGTTTTTTGCGGCGCTTTAGACTGCCCGAAGGAATCAACACATAATATTGTGAGAGCAATCACTAAAAATGTTAAAAATACTTTCGCCATAGCATTGAAATGATTCGCGGAATCAAAAAATAATATTTAAACTCTATGTATCGCTGATATCTACCATATCAGCAGTAATGATAACCGGCTTGGCATAATACCCGCAAGTATAAGCTGTAACCAGCCACCTCACCGCGCCGCCCGAATGGCCTGCTCCAGCAGTGGGTCGTCGCCGGCCCGCCCTTCGCAGGCTTCGCGGAAGATGTCCGGCACGAAGTCCTCGCGGGGCTGGCCATTTACTTGCAAAAGCTGCTCTTCGCCCAGGTCGATTTTGGCGTCGCTGAGGGCGAGGTGCTCGTTGAAGAGCGCGCCCAGCAGGTCGGCCAGCCCCGAGCCGGCGGTGCGGACGCCGAGCGCGTGGAAGCCTACTAGCAGGCCCTCGCCCATGCTGCCGGTCCAGTGGCCGCCGAGCACCACCACCCGGCCGGGGTAGTAGGGCGCGATGGGCAGCACGTACTCCACAAACTTGCGCGGCACGCCGTAGCGGCGCATTTCGCTGGGCACCACGTGCACCTGGTAGGGCTGCTCGCGCCGCACAAAGTGGCCCATGATGCCCCGCGCCACCGTGGTGTTGCCGCCGCTGGGCGTGTTGCGAAAGTCGAGCACGAGCACCTTGGCCGCCTGCACCTCCAGCAGCGCCGCCCGAAAGCTGGCAATCGTCTCATTGCGCCCCAGCGAGTTGTTGAACCGGATAATGGCCGCCGTCCCGCGCCGCTCGATGCTGAGCGGCGGGGCTTCCTGCACACGCTTGGCCAGCTCGCCGGGCGAATGCAGCGTGTAGGTGCGCGGCCAGCTCGCCGTGGTTAGCGTGAGCTGGCGCGCCTGCTTAGGTAGGCCAGCCAGGGCAATGGTGATGCCCGCATCTAGCTGCGGCGCGGTCAGCTGCGCCAGCGGCCGGCCCATCACGGCCTCCACGGCAGCCCGCGGCGTTTGGCCGTTGATACTGATAATTTCGGCCCCCGGCACAATGCCCTGGGCCTGGGCATCGCTGTCGCGGCGCACATCTACGAGCTCAAAGCGCGGGGCGCGGTAGCGGGCGCACAGGTCGGAGCTGGTCGGCACCACGTTGTAATCCTGCAAGTCGAGCGGCCCCACGATAAAATGCGGGTCGGCGAAATTGTGCGCCACCAGTTGCAGCACCTCGCGGAAGGCTTCCTTGCTCGCCGCCGCCTTGGCCCGCGGCTCGAAATACGCCAGAATGGCCTCGCCATCAATGCCGGGCCGCGTGAGGTAGGCGTAGTTCAGGCGCAGCAGCTCGGTAAACTCACCCCAGGCCGCCGAGGCATCAAATGGGTCGCGGGCCAGCCGGGCCATCGGCGGGTGGGCGGGCGGCGGGCTGGCATCGGCCGCTAGCCCGCCGCCCGCCAGCAACCCCAGGCTGCCCGTAGCGGCTAGGGCCGCCAGGTGGCGGAGGTAGCGGGGAAGGCGGGCGCGAGGTGGGAAGGTGAACCGTTTAATACAAAACACTTGTTAGTTATCGTTTTTTCGTTGTTTTTACCAGAATTTCCACCAGACTTTGCCGTCTGGTATTGGCTTGGCTGCATCTGTCACCTTATTATATGAATAACCTTTTAATGTCGTTTCAAATAGCAAGGCATCAGCATAATCAAGTTCTTCGCCAAAGTATCTTGAACAGATTGCAAAAACAAAATTCTCGCCTACTTGGTCTTCTGTCATCACCTCGTTATCAATCTCTTCAAAAGCATAAGTTCTTTGTCCAACTTCATCAATTACGGATTTATTCAAAATATTTTCTTCTTCTTCTAAAGGCTCACCTAAATCTATGAAAGTCCCATCTTCCGCACTACCTGCTCTTACTCTTATTCTTTCCCCACGTTTTATTATTGAATAACCCCAAAGATTTACCGTGCTATGAAGCACTATAGAACAAATTTCAGAATCAGGAAATAACTTAGTCAATATTTTCTCAGCTTCTACTCCATTATTTTCAATAATATGCATTGGAATATCAGGCGCACATATTAAAAGATTATTCTTGTAATTACCGATATACACCCTATTATTATCAGGATTTATTACTACTTCAAACAATTCGTCTTTTACTTTTGTCAAACGGTCGAATCCCAACTCTTTAAGCAATTGCTCATTATCTACCTGTAACGGCTTATGGATAATGATTATTGATGCTTTCCATCCCATAACTTGTTCTTTTATTATATTATCCTGCAAAGAAATGAAGGTTCCGAAACTCGCTGAGCTAGCACATACAGGTATCATACCGTAACACCTACAAGTATAAGGCGCAACCAGCCCATCCAAAACCCACCCATCCCGCCCCCCATCGTAAATTTGCGCTTGCTTAACGGCTAACTCCCGTTCGCCTGCTTTATGAAACAAGAACTAGACCTGGCCCTCGCCCCCGAGGTAGCCTACGACGAGCTGGCCCGCTACGAGGCCATTCTGGCTGCCGCTGGCCTGCGCCCCGGCGAAGCCGATTTTGTGCACATCCGCAAGCGCTCGCTCGATGCGCGGGGCCGCCGGCCGCTCATCCGCCTGCGGGCCGACGTGTACGACCGCGCCACGCCCGCGCCCGCCCGCGAGCTGCTGGGGCCGTGGTTTGAATACCCGAATGTGAGCCAGGCCAAGCGCCGGGTCATCATTGTGGGGGCCGGGCCGGCGGGGCTGTTTGCCGCGCTGCGCTGCATCGAGCTGGGCCTGAAACCCATCGTGCTGGAGCGCGGCAAGGACGTGCGCACCCGCCGCCGCGACCTGGCCGCCCTCAATAAGGAGCACCTCGTGAACCCCGACTCAAACTACTGCTTTGGCGAGGGCGGCGCGGGTACCTACTCAGATGGCAAGCTCTACACCCGCGCCACCAAGCGCGGCGACGTGGGCCGCATCTTGCGGCGGCTGGTGCAGCACGGCGCCACCCCCGATATCCTAGTCGATGCCCATCCCCACATCGGCACCAACAAGCTGCCCGCCGTGGTGCAGAGCCTTCGCGATGCCATCATCGAGGCCGGCGGCGAGGTGCGCTTCGAGACGCGGGCTGAGGATTTAATCTTGGATAACAACCACTTGCGCGGCGTGGTCACGCACACCGGCGAGGCCCTGGAGGCCGAGGCTACCGTGCTGGCCACCGGCCACTCGGCCCGCGACATCTACGAGCTGCTGCACCGGCGCGGCGTGGCCATCGAGGCCAAGCCATTTGCCCTGGGCGTGCGCGTCGAACACCCGCAGGCGCTCATCGACCGGGCGCAGTACGGGCAACCCGAGCGCGGCCTGCTGCCGGCCGCCAGCTACGCGCTGGTCGAGCAAACCAAGGTGCGCGATGCCCAGCGCGGCGTGTTCTCGTTTTGCATGTGCCCCGGCGGCTTCATCGTGCCGGCGGCCACGGCGCCCGGCGAGGTGGTGGTGAATGGCATGAGCCCCAGCCGCCGCGACTCGCGCTTTGCCAACTCGGGCATCGTGGCCGCCGTGGAGCTGGCCGACCTCGACGTGGCTCAATATGGCGTGCTAGCTGGCCTGCACTTTCAGCAGGAAATAGAGCGCCGCGCCTGCCAGCTGGCCGGCAACACCCAGCTGGCCCCCGCCCAGCGCCTGGGCGACTTCCTCCAAAAGAAACTCTCCCCCACCCTGCTCGAAACCAGCTACCAGCCCGGCCTGGTAAGCGTAGAGATGGACGCCGTACTCGGCCCCGCCCTCAGCGAGCGGCTGCGCCAGGGCTTCCGCGCCTTCGGCCGCAAAATCCCCGATTTTGCCACCAACGCCGCCCAGATTGTGGGCGTCGAGAGCCGCACGTCGTCGCCCGTCCGCATCCCGCGCGACAATGAGACGCTGCGCCACCCGGTAGTGGCCGGCCTGTATCCGTGCGGCGAGGGCGCGGGCTACGCGGGCGGCATCGTGAGCGCGGCTATGGACGGCGAGCGCGTGGCGGAGGCGGTTTATTCAGCCGTTAGCCGCTAGCTTTTGGCTGCTAGCTTCTCTCCTGCGTATGCACAGGCAGGCGGTAGCCCAATACTAGCTTAGTCAGCCCGCTTGCGGGCGTATCCGTTAAATCCGACAAATCCGTTTGAATCTGCGATGAAGACCCTCGTCCTCGGTGCCACCGACAACCCCAGCCGCTACGCCTACCGCGCCGTGCACCAGCTCAAAAGCTACGGCCACGAAGTGGTGCCCGTGGGCATCCGCAAAGGCCAAGTAGCTGGCCTTGACATCCGCCTCGACCGGCCGCAGGAAGCAGGCATCGATACTGTAACGCTGTACGTGGGGCCCCAAAACCAGCCCGGCTGGTACGATTACATCCTAGGGCTGAAGCCGCGGCGCATCATCTTCAACCCCGGCACCGAAAACCCGGAATTAGAGCAAAAAGCCCAGGCGGCCGGCATCCAGACCGAAGAAGCCTGCACACTGGTGATGCTAAGCGTAGGCCAGTACGACAAATAACTATTAATCAATATTTTGATTATCCAAAAAGCCATCCGCTATTTCTGGCGGGTGGCTTTTTTGTGGCCTGGCAGTTACCCAGCGGGTTTGCTTCAACAAATTTCTTACTCAAAAATTAACATCGGCTTTATATAGCATTTTACGGAGGGAGCGTGTAGCTTTGGCGGGGTCGATATTGCGTTACTTTTTGCTACATATATGGCTAATCCTCTACCAATCAAGCATAAAAATATCCTGCACTGTTTTGTTTTGACGCTGCTACTGGCTGGCTTCATGCGCCCGGCATTGGCCCAAACCCAGTTTGTGACCCACGACGACAGCAACCAGGTGCCGCGGGGCCGCAGCAAGTCGGGCAACGTGCTGGTGAACGACGACAACCCCGCCAACCTGGCCAATAGCGCCTTCGGCGTAACGCTGGTGACGCCCCCCATTCACGGTACGCTCCTGCTCTTCAACCCCGACGGCAGCTACACCTACAGCCCCAGCCCAGGCTACACGGGCCCCGACAGCTTCACGTACCGGATTTGCCAGCCGCAGGGCTCCAGCAATTGCTCCAATACCTCGACGGTCGTGCTCAACATCTACGACACGTCGCAGGCCTGTACCCAAGGCACCGGCCCCAACCTGCTGCAAAACCCCAGCTTTTCGGCTGGCAGTACCGGGTTTACGTCGAGCTACACGTTCGTGCCCACGCCCACTTCCAATCCCAGCCTCTACGCCGAAGGTACCTATGCGATAGGCAACAACGCGCTCACTTATCACCCCAACTTTACGGGCAGCGGCCGTACCGGCCCCAGCGATAACTTCATGATGGTGAACGGGGCCGCTGCGCTCCAGGCAGTATATGCGCAAACCGTAACGGTGTTTCCCAACCGCTTCTACACCATCTCGGTGTATGGCACCAGCCTGCACCCGAGCAGCCCAGCGCAACTCGGGCTGGTGGTAGATGGCAAATCGACTTCTGTAGTAACGACGCTGCCCGCCGCCGTAAACCAGTATGTACAGCTGGAAGACCTGTACTTTTCGGGCCCCGGCCCGGCCGCCGGCTGGCCGGTATCTTTTGAGATTCGCAACATCAATAAAGAGCCGTCGGGCAATGATTTTGGCATCGACGACGTGTATTTTGGCTCGTGCAGCACCGACCTCGTGGCTGATACCAAGGCCAACCCCGCGCTGCCCAGCGTAGCCGGCCCCACGGTCATTTTGCCCCTAAGCGCTACGCTGAGCGTGGGTGCCAATTCGGGCGTGCAGGCGGCTTCCTTCACCATCACGAGCCTGCCCGCCACGGGCGTACTCATCTACAACGGCGTGCCCGTGACGGTGGGCCAGTCCATCCCGGTATCAGCGGCCGGCAGCCTCAGCAGCGGCGGCTCGCTGACCTACAGCCCGTTGGGCAGCTGCACTACGGCCACCTTCACCTACACGGCCACCGACAATACGGGCCAGGTTTCGAGCAATACCGCCACCTACACCATTCCGGTAACGGGGCCAACGGTAGCGGTTATTCACGCGCCAGCCGGGCCGTTTTGCGCCGGGGCACAGGTGCGGCTCGGGGCCGGGCCGCAGCCGGGCTACTCCTACACCTGGTACAGTGGCACCACGGTAGTCAACGGCGTGGGCAACGTGCTCAATGACAGCGTATACGTGGCCAGCGCCTCGGGCACCTATACGGTGCAGGTGCTCTCTACCGGCGCAAACGCAGCGGGCTGCTCTACCACCTCGACCGCCTTCACCCTCACCATTCTGCCCACCGTCACGGCCGGCACCATCGGGGCCGACCAGACAGTGTGCGCGGGCACCGCGCCCGCCCCGCTCACCAGCCCCACCGGCGCGGGCGGCGGCTCCGGCACCTACGACTACCAGTGGGAAAGCTCGACCGACAACGTAACCTGGACGCCCGTGGCCAGTGCCACCGCGGCTACTTACGCGCCGGGCACCCTTACCCTCACCACGTACTACCGCCGCCGAGCACAGTCGGGCACCTGCCCAGCCGTTTATTCTAATGTCGTGACCATCACGATGCAACCGGTGCTAGTCACCAGCATCACACTGGCCACGCCACCCGCGCAGTGCGTGGGCTCCAGTCTCACCTTCACCCCGGTGCCCGTGAATGCGGGCACCGCGCCCACCTACCGCTGGCTCGTCAATGGCGTGGCCGTGGCCTCGGCCACCGGCCCCACCTTCACCAGCAGCACGCTGGCGAATGGCGACCAGGTGCAGGTCGAAATAACGCCCACCGCTGGGCTGTGCAGTAGCGGCGTGGCCACGGCCACGGTAGCCGTGGTGCTCACCACGTCGCCCGCGCCCACGGTCAGCATTGCGGCGCAGCCGGCCGGGCCGGTGTGCGCCGGCACGCCGGTCACGTACAGCATCAGCCAGTCGGCCAATACGGGCACGGGCGTGCGGTACCAGTGGCAGGTCGATGGCACCAGCGTAACCGGGCAAACCGCTACAACCTTCACCAGCAGCACCCTGCGCAGTGGCCAGGTAGTTACGCTGGTCTTGACGGCAACCACCGCTTGCGGCCAGCCCGCCACGGCCTCTTCCAACGCGGTAGCCGCTGCCATCAGCCCCGTTGTGACAGTGAGCGCCGGGCCGAACCAGACCATTTTTGAGGGCGGCCAGGTGGTGCTGCAAGGCACCATGAGCGGCACCGGCCCCGCCACGTGGTCGCCGAGCACCGGCCTCACGTTTGGCAGCGACCCGCTGCGCCCCACGGCCGCGCCCACCGTCACCACGACCTACACCCTCACGGCGGGCACGGGCGGCTGCGCCAGCACCAGCCAGGTTACGGTAGTGGTGCTCGACGCACTGCTCATCCCCAACGCCTTCACCCCCAACGGCGATGGCAACGACGACACCTGGCAAATCGACCGCATCGGCAACTTCAACGAGAACAAGGTTATCGTGTTCAACCGCTGGGGCAACAAGATTTTTGAAACCAACCACTACCAACGCGGCAACGAGTGGGACGGCACCATAAAAGGCTCGCCCGCGCCGCTGGGCACGTACTACTACGTCATCACGCTGGGCAACGGCAAGTCGTACACCGGGCCGCTGACTATTTTGTATTAGCGGCGCAGTTAGCGCTTAGGTTTACCCTGAAATGGCTGTGGCTGAACGAGCTTTGCTTGGTCAGCTACAGCCATTTCCCGTTCAGTTTTCTCTCCTTCCATGACTGCCGCCCAATTTCAGCATTTTTGGTCAGCACTAACGAGTGAGATGCCTCCCGTCACTTATCTGTTTCTAGGAAACTCTCAGGATAGGTGGTTTAGAATCCACAGCCTCCCGGAGTCTAAGCGCTACGCCGACACACCTGCTGAGTGGCAACTGCTGCTACAGCGCCAACACACGCTGCTGAAGGACTTGCTGGGCGCGGAGCAACGCATTTTGCTGGTCACCGGCTACTACACTCACCACGAGGAAGAGCACGCCACGGGTTTCCAGGATTTCATAGCGAGAGAGGCTGCTTTCAGCGAAATATCTTTTTCCCCGCTGCCCGCAGTAGACTTACACGCCCTCGATGCTGACGTTTATGAGCCGGGCACCCGTTATTGGCCACTGCTGACCGAGTTCCCGCCGAATGCGCCTCAGATAGAAGCTATACTATGCGCCATTGCCGACGACATAAGCCGGGCTTTTTTCATCGGAGAGCACTCGCGGGTGCTTGTAGCCCCTTACGACGGTGGCGTAGACATCATCTTACCAACCACCTCGATGCGCGACCAGTATCGCCACAAGTACAGCGCATGGTTATCGGCTCGGGAAGACGGACTATAACTTTCTACCCCAGCTACTTCCCGTCATACTACCGCGAAGGTTGCTGTTTAAACAGCCGTCGCTTCTATTAATACAGCTTTTTTACGGAGCCCAGGCAACCATTGCCCGCCTACCCGCATCTAGCGCCCCAAATCCCTACTGCCCTGCCCCACTTCTACCTTTTCCTGCCGTGACCTCCGACGCCGACCTTATCGCTGCCTGCTTGCGGGGCGACCCACGCGCCCAGCGCCAGCTCTACAACCAGTTTGCGGGGCTGATGCTGACGGTGTGCCGCCGCTACCTGCGCCGCCAGGAAGATGCCGAAGAAGCCCTGCTTTTGGGCTTTGCCAAGGTATTTCGAGCGCTGCCCAACTACCGGCGCGAGGGCAGCTTTGAGGGCTGGGTGCGGCGCATCATGGTGAATGAGGCCCTGATGGAACTGCGCCGCCGCGAGCCGCTGCACCTCTCGTTTGAGGACTTTGCGCAGCCCGAAAACCTGGCCAGCACCCCCGCCACCGCCCAAACCCAGCTGCAAGCCGAGGAGCTGATGGCCCTGTTGCAGGAGCTGCCCGTGGGCTACCGCACGGTCTTCAACCTCTACGCGTTGGAAGGCTACTCGCACGCCGAAATCGCGGAGGCGCTCGGCATTTCGGAGGGCACCAGCAAGTCGCAGCTCAGTAAGGCCCGCGCCTTGTTGCAGCGCCGCCTCAATGGCGGGGGTCGCCCCACCGAGCGGGCCGCCGTACCGATGTATAACTTCTAGACTATTCCGCTATGCTACCTGATAATATCGATGACCTCTTCCGCCAAAAGCTCGACGGCCACGCCACGCCGCCCGCCCCCGACCTGTGGGCGCGCCTGGCACTGCCCCAGGCCGAGGCCGACCCCGTAGATGCCACCTTCCAGGAGGGGCTGCGGGCCCACGCCACGCCGCCCCGGCGCGAACTGTGGGAGCGCCTCGAAGACGAGCACCTGCGCCCGCAGCCGCGTCGGCGGCGCGCGGTGGCCTGGTGGCAGTATTCAGCAGCGGCCGTGTTGCTGCTCCTGCTGGCGGGCGGCGCGCTGTGGAGCGGCAATTGGCAGCAGGCCTCGACTAGCAGCCAGGTAGCCAGCCGGGGCAACGGTGCCGGCGCTGCGCACACGGCCCGCCGGCCCGCCACTGAGTTGCCAACTATTGGTACTACGGCTACTGATGGCAGCCAGCCGCAGGCTCCGGCCACCGCTCAATCACAAGATGTTGCCAGCAATATTCCGGCCGCTCCGAAAAAAAATAAGGAAATTTTTTCTACCGAGGCAACCGCCTCTCGCCCTTCTACATCTAGCACCCCGATAGCCAGCACTACCCGGCCGCGCCGCGCCGCCACAGCGCCCAAGGGCAGCGAGGGCTATCAACTAAAACGCTCGCAGCCGGACGCGGCTACGAGCAACCTGGCCAAGCTCGGGGGGCGGAAAACCCCGGCTAGTCAGTCGCCTACTCCTTCGTTTCAACCTACTGCCCCGGCAGTAACCCCGCCCACCCACGCCAATGAAACCCCGATTTTGGCCCTGGCTCCCGCCGCCCCAGCTGCTACGCCAGAAATCGTGGAGGTGGAAGTGCGGCGCGGAGGTGCCCGCCCCGAGGCCACGCCGGTAGCCGCGGTGGCAACTGCCGACGCGGCCCCAGCACCCGCCCGGCGGCGGGGCCTGCGGCTCGGGGGGCTGCTGCGCCAGGCCGACCACCTAGTGCATGGCGAACTAGCCGAAGCCACTGGCCTACCCGAAACCGTGACCCTGCAAGCCCACCTGGGCGGCCGGCTGGTTTCAAAGACCATTCAGCTGTAGGGTAAGCTTTAGCTTGCTAGCCGCCGCATTTTTTAACCACCCTTTTCTTCTTGTCTTTTCACCCGGCGCGGAAGCTTTTTCCGCGCTGCACCTCACCTCTTTGCCTTTTTTCACCCATGAAACCTGCTCTTTTCTCTGCTGCTGTTCTGGTCTTTGCGGCCGCTGCCACTACCGCCCAGGCCCGCACGCTGCCCCCCGCCGCGCCCGTCGATACCATTGTGGTGCGCCTGCCCAATAAGGCTATTATGACGCTGGTGGTGCGCGATGCCAAGCAGCTGCGCGAGTTGCCACAGTACCACCTCGACTCGCTGGTGGCCCGGCTGGGGCCCTACATCAAGCGGGCCGATGAGGCCGCCAAATCGGCCAGCACCGACCGCGTTACCACCCAGTTTTTCCCCAACCAGGATGCACCCGGCCAGGGCCTGCCCGAGGAAGTTCGCGTCACGACCCGCAAAAGCCAGGCGCCGGGCGGTGCCAACACCAACCGCGTCGATGTGGCCTTGAGCAAGGTTTTTGGCTTGCAGGTGAAAACGAACTCCGAAGGCAAAAAAACCTATAACACAGGCAGCGCCGAAACCCGCCAGGCCCGCCGCGACTCACTGAATGAGGCCAGCAGGGGGCGCCATTCGGCCTCGGCTGACCTAGTATTTGATTTGGGGCTAAACGCGCTAGCCAACCGGGGTAGCGGTGCGCCCGAGTTGCGCACGCTAGGCTCGCGCTACGTCAACATTGGCCTCAACATTGCGCCGCGCCTAGGCGGCAAGCAAAGCCCGGCCTACCTAGTCTTTGGGCCCGAATTTGCCTTCAACAACTACATGCTGGAGGGCAATAACAAGTGGGTGAACCAGAACGGCCGCACCAGCGTGGTGCCCGAAACCAACGGCCGCCAGTACCAAAAAACCAAGCTGGCCACGTCCACCTTCACCGTGCCGCTGATGGTGCAGTTCAAATTCCGCGAAAAAAATTCCCATAACGACCGCTCGCACAGCGGGTTCACTATCGGGGCCGGTGGTTTCGTGGGCTACCGCTTGGGCAGCTGGACCAAACTCAAATATTTTGAGGAAGGCAACACGTACAAAGACAAAAACTACGCCTCCTACAACCTCACCGACTGGCAGTATGGCCTGCAAGGCGTAATCGGCTACCGCTCGCTACAGTTCTTCGCCAAGTACAACCTCAACGAGCTATTCCGTGAAGGCCAGGGACCGCAGGCCCAAACGGTGAGCTTCGGCCTACGGCTGCTGAAGTAGGTTGTAGCGTAAGCTTCAGCTTGCGAGTGAGCGCCAGCGAGCATCCACGTTAGCAGACGTTCGCTAGCGTGGATGCTCGCTGGCGCTCGCTCGCAAGCTGAAGCTTACGCTACACTTCTCGGAAGAAATTATCAAGCAAAATCGCGGCTGAAACGGCCACATTCAGGCTTTCGGCGCGGCCGCCGGGCCCATGCGGAATGTGCAGCCGCCGCGTAAGCTGGGCCGCCACGTCGGCGCTCAGGCCGTGGCTTTCGCTGCCCATCACGAGCACGCCGGCTGGGGCCAGGCGCAGCTTGTGTACGTTGTCGCCCGTGAGGTCGGCCCCAAAAACGGGCACTTCGGCTGGTAATTCGGCCAGCCAAGCGGCTAGGTCGCGGCCGGCCCACACGGGCACCCGGCCGAAGGCGCCCATGCTGGCGGCCACGGCTTTGGGGTTGAAGGGGTCGGCGCAGTTTTCGGATAATACCAAGCCGGGCAGGCCGTACCAGTCGGCCAAGCGCCAGAGGGTGCCGAGGTTGCCGGGGTCGGCCACGTTATCGAGGGCCAGCACCAGGCGGGTGGCGGGCAGCGTGGGCGGCAATTCGGGCACGGCCGGCTGGGCTACTACGGCCAGCGCGGCGGCATTGGTCTGGAGCGTACCGAGCTGGGTTAGCTCGTCTTCCGAAGCTACGCTCAGTGGCACGCCGGGCGGCAGCGCCCGGCTGGCGGTCAGCTGCTCGGCAAAGGCGGGCGTAGCGACTAAGTGCTCGATGGGGAGGTCGGAGCTCAGCAATTCTAGCACGCTTTTGGCTCCTTCAACTAAGAAGGCGGCGTGGCGCTGCCGATATTTGCGCTGATGCAGCGCCCGGACGTATTTGGCGAGGGCTTTTGATACCATTGGAGAAAGTACGCAAACTTACGCTGGCCCCCGGCCTTAGCCTGCTGGCCGCGCTGCTGTGGCTGGCCGTGGGCTGCTCGCCGCTGCGCCTGTTGCAGCCCAACCAGCGCCTGCTCGCGAAGGTAGAGGTCGAAAGCAATGGCCTCAGCCCGGCCCAGCAAGAGCGCATGCTGACGCTGGTGCAGCAAAAGCCCAACCGCAACGTGCCCATTCCGCGCCTGGCGGTGTACCAGCTCGGGCACTCGTTCTACGACTCGGCCCGCGTGCGGCGCAGGATAGTGCACATCAAGGCCACCTATGCCGACAAAATTGCGGCCGCCCAAAACGATTCGGCGAAGCTCGGCAAACTCGCCGCCCGCCGCGACCGCCTCGTGCAGCGCAAAACAACGGTGCTCGAAAAAGGCAACGCCATTATGCGCCTCGGCGAGCCGCCCGTTATTTATGACCCCGACCTGAGCCGGCGCACCGTAGACCAGCTCGGCACCTATCTGCGCTCGCAGGGCTTCTTTCGGGCGCGGGTAACCTATACCGACTCGGCCCGCTCGAAGCGCAGCCTGGTCGATGGCATGCTGCGGGTGTTGCAGCTGCGCAACAAGCCGGTGCACGCCGTGCCCCTGCGCGACTCGGCCGGCCAGCGCCTGCACCGTCGCGTCACGGTCACGTACCAAGTCGAGGAAGGGCCGGGCTTTACGCTGAGCAAGCTGACCAGCCGCATCCCCGACACGGCCGTGGCGCGGGTGGTAGCCCAGGCCCAGGGCGGGGCGGTGCTGCACGTAGGCGAGGCGTACAACGAAGACCTTATCGGTCAGGAGCGGCAGCGGCTGGAAACGCTGCTCAAAAATGCCGGCTACTACGATTTTCGCGCCCAGTTCATCACGTTTGAGGCCGATACCAGCTTCGAGAAAACGCAGGTGCGGCTGCGCTTGCAGATTGCCAGCCCCGAAAAGGGGCCACACCGCCGCTACCGCCTGCGCCACGTGACGATGCTCGCCGATGCCAACCAGGGCCAAGCCCTGCGCAGCCTCACCGGCGACACCAGCCGCACCGCCCGGCAGGCCCGCCGCGCCGCCCGCCAGGAAAGCCGCACCCCCGAAACCGCCGAGGAAGGCACCAGCAGCCGCATTTCGACCGCCAACATGCCAGCCGGCGTGACGCCCGCCGCCGTGGCCGACTCGCTGGCCGCCCGCCGCCGCACCCGCCGCCGCCTGCCCCCGCGCGATACCGTACGCGTCGATTCCATCGCCTTTGCCAGCCGCGGGCCGCTCGCCTACAACCCCCGCATTTTGGCCCGCCAGATACGCCTGCGCCCCGGCCAGCTCTACGACCTTGACCGCACCCAGCGCACCACCCGCCTGCTGGGCGCGCTCGATATGTTTCGGTTTAATAACGTGAGCTTTAGCAAGATAGAGCAGGCCACGCCGCCGCGCCCCGATTCGGCGCTGGTGGCCCCGCTGGCCGACTACTACCTCGATGCGCTCGTGACGGCCTCGCCCAGCCCGCGCTTTGCCGAAACCACCGAATTTGGCGGCACCTACGTGGCCGAGCGGGTGGGCCCCTTCGCCAACCTGCGCCTGAAGTGGCGCAACCCCTTCCACGGGGCCGAGGTGCTGGAACTGAGTGGCCGCCTGGGCTTTGAGGGCCAGTACAACCGCCTGGGCGTGGCCGACGGCTCCAATACCCCGCTCAATAGCGTGTATACCGTGCAGTACGGCGTGACGGCGGCGCTGCTGATACCCAAGTTTTTGGTGCCTTTTGGGCTGGGCAATTTTCTGCGCGCTTACCAGCCGCGCACCCGCATCTCGCTATCGCAGACCTACACATCCACGCCCTTTTATACGCGCACCAACGCCGAGTTCACGTTCGATTACATCTGGCAAACGTCGCCGTACCACCAGTACATTTTCACGCCGATTGATGCGGCACTGGTCAAGACGCCGCGCATCGAGGGAGAGTACCGCGACAGCCTGGAAGCGTACCGCAAGCGCGGCAGCCCGCTCTATCAGTCGTTCCGGTCGATTTATGAGCCGAGCTTCAACTTCACGTCCATCTACAACTCCAACGACCTCAACCAGACGCGCAACGCACAGTACCTGCGCCTGTTTGTGGAAGTGGGCGGCCTCACCCGCAACCTGTACCGCACCAAAACGTGGTTTAGGGGCGACCGTGAGCCCGAAAACCAGCTGGAAGCCTACGATTTTGCCAAGCTCGCCGTCGATTACCGCCGTTACTACCGCCTTTCGCCCCAAACCTACCTGGCCTGGCGCCTAAATGGCGGCGTGGCCCACGCCCTCACGCCCACACCCACCGTCGACAACCCGGCCGTGAGCGCCTACACCATTCCGTACGACAAGTATTTCTTCGTGGGGGGCTCCAACAGCGTGCGAGCCTGGCAGCCGCGCCGCTTGGGCACGGGCTCCTACGCCACCAAGTTTGCCAACGGCGCGCGCGACTACATTACGGAGCAGCCCGGCGAGCTGCTGCTCGAAGGCTCGGTGGAGTACCGCTTTCCGGTGTATTCATTTATCAAAGGCGCGCTGTTCACCGATTTTGGCAATATCTGGACTTTGCAGCCCGACCCGGCCCGGCCGGGGGCCGAGTTCAAATTTGATACGTTCGCCAAGCAGTTTGCGGTGGGGTCGGGCATTGGCATCCGATTCGATTTCACGTTCCTGATTTTGCGCTTCGACATCGCCACCAAGGTCTACGACCCCACCAACCCCGAGCCCTGGACCATCAAAAACGCGCTCATCCACACCCGCAACCAAACCGCGCTGAATATCGGCATCGGTTATCCCTTCTAAGGTAAAATGGTAGGTGAGTAAATGAAGCTATTTATGAAGTCTACGTTCGTCATGCCGAGCGCAGCGTAGCGGAGTCGAAGCATCTCTACCGCCTCATTGAAGGGCCCATTAGCGGTGCGGTAGAGATGCTTCGACAAGCTCAGCATGACAAACATTTTTTGATTTTGCTAATTCAGTAAAAGGTCTATTTACTCACCTACTCATTTACTGCTCTACGCCGCCTTTCAGTACTAGCTTCACCTGGCGCAGGGCTTCGATGTGCTGGGTGGGGTCGCCGGCCACGGCTACGAGGTCGGCAAGCAGGCCGGGCGCGAGGCGACCCCGGTCGGCGAGGTGGAAGATGCGGGCGTTGCCGCTGGTAGTGGCGCGCAGCACATCGAGGGGCGCGAGGCCGTAGTCCTGCACCAATAGCTCCAGCTCGCGGGCGTTGTCGCCGTGGGCAAATACACCCACATCGCCGCCCACGGCCAGCGTCACGCCCGCCTGCATGGCGGCTTGCATGGCGCGGTGCTTGTCGAGCACCCGTTGGGGCACGGGCTGCTGGCCTTTTTGCCAGCCTTTATACTGCGAGATGGCATCGGTAGCGGCCACGGTGGGGCAAAAAGCCACCCCGCGCTGCTTCATCAATTTAAAAACTTCGAGGGTGCCGCCGTCGCCGTGCTCGATGGTTTCGACGCCGGCCAGCGTGGCGCGGCGCATGCCTTCGGCGGTACTGGCGTGGGCCACCACGCCCCGGCCCGCCGAGCGCGCCGTTTGCACGATGAGGGTTAGCTCTTCGAGCGAAAAAGTAGGCTGCGGCGTATTATTCGGGCCCCAGCGGTAGTCGGCGTATACCTTGATAACGTCCGCGCCGTGGCCAATTTGCTCGCGCACGGCCCGCAGGAGGTTATCGACGCCATCGGCTTCCTGGGCGCCCTGGGGCAGGTCGTCCACGGCGGCCAAATGGGGGCCGTAGCTGCCGGTAGCTACCAGTGCCCGCGTGGCCACCAGCAGCCGCGGTCCCGGAATAATGCCTTGGTCAATCGCCTGCTTGAGGCCCACATCGGCGTAGCCCGCGCCCTCGGTGCCCAAATCACGGGCCGTGGTAAAGCCCGCCTGCACCGTGCGCCGGGCGTGCACCGTGGCCCGCGCCACGCGCAGGGCCAGCGGCTCGGTCAGCACCTGGTCGTTCCAGGAAGTTTCGTTATACGGGTGCAGCAGCAGGTGCGAGTGCCCCTCAATGAGGCCCGGCAGCAACGTGAGGCCGGGTAGTTCGCGCACCTGCGCGCCGGCCGGGGCGGCAATTTGGGCGGCCGGCCCCACGGCTTTTATTTTATCGCCCTCAATGAGCACTGCCCAGCCGGGGTGCAGGTCCTGCCCGTCGAAGACGGCAGCGGGGCGTAAGAGTGTGACGGCTGGGGGCGCCTGCGCATGGGCAAAAAGCGGCCCCAGGCACAGGCAGCACAGCAGTATCCAGTAGCGCATAAGGTAGAAACTAGAGC
>Ga0265780_10004828_pt1 | contig 17239 bp, 11 predicted proteins | sample P1T30metagenome_FD_192432 | JGI IMG/M metagenome (GOLD analysis project Ga0265780, IMG submission 192432) | Plant litter microbial communities from East Loma Ridge, Irvine, California - P1 T30 | ecosystem: Environmental > Terrestrial > Plant litter > Unclassified | place: USA: California...
ACGACCATAGGATCCTGAATCCAGCGCTTCCCGTTCGCTCAGCGGTACTTAAGCAGGATACCGGCGGATTAGTAGTCAGGTGGGTGACCACTGGCGAATACCCGCTGTTGTATGTTTTTGCCTTTTTTGACGCCTTCTCCTACACAAATCTAGTAGTGGAATCGTTCGTGCTATATCTTAAAACGAAACTGGGAAGGGGGCGGGGCGCGGCATAGTTGCGAAATACCATAGCTCATGTCAGGGCAACAAACTTTTTTTGCGTCAGAAGTGCAAACGCAGAACTTCTGTCTTTGACATGATAATGCAAAAGACCACAGCTCCCAAACAGAAACAATAGACATGATGTACAAAGGGTGATAAGCAAGACCTGCGAGGACATTCAGAACCGCGCAATACGCATCCAGTGTCTTGAATGTAGTTTGAACGCTGTGTGGGTGACCAGCGATACCCCAGATAGCAGCTCACGGCAGACCTGTACCCAACCTCATCACATTGCACCCTCACATCCCTTCAACCTCAACATAAACCCTCATTTCCTTCTCCCCCATAACCCCATACACCCTCGCCAACCCCTCCTCCCCCAATACACCCCTAACATCCCCCATCCCAAACGCCAACATCGCAAAGTCCTTACACCACGGCAAACATCTCAGTCCCGCGAAAAAAACATCTCTAACCCTTCCTTCCGCCTCCTCCAGTCTCGATTCCCAGCCGCGCTTATGTCCGTCTTTAGAAGACTTCTCGGAGACGGACTTGGTTCGTTGGAGACGTAATTGCACGACTTCGAAACGCAGGTAAGAAGACCAGAGCGCGGAACTATGTGCGCCTGAGGCATCGGGGTGTGTAGCGCGCTTGTACAATGCGCGGATAGAGTGTGATGTTGAGCCGGCGATTTCGCTGCGTAGTGTCTCGAAGTGGATTGCGAAAGACCAGCCCGCCACACTTCTCGCCGTGCCTACATTCATCGCGCTGTTCTGCATAATGCCGCGTACACGGTCGTCGATGGCAAAGCGCGCTTCGTTGGCCGCGTAGAGCGCGAGTAATGTAGTGTTGTTGGGGAATGCGGCGATGTATGGTTCTAGTGCGGTGCGTGCTAGTGAGGGCTTGACGATGGGGGCGTGGGTGATGTGGTATTGAAGGAGCTGGGCGATGGACTGGGCGTGGAGTTCGGCGTAGGGCGAGGTGCGGAGTTTGTGGGAGGTGAAGAATTGGGTGAGGTTTTGGTGCGTGGTGAGTGCCGCTGAGATGTCGGAGGCGGGGAGGTAGGCGAGGAGTGCGAGGAGGGAGGTGCATGTAATTGCTGAGGCGTAGTCGTGGCGTAGGAGGGCTTTTTCGCTTGCTTCGCTGATAGCTGACCGCGCACTTTCTAGAATGTTTTGGTCCGGTAGGGCTGCGGGATCAGATGTTGCTGCTGGTTTGCCGGACTTTGAGACGATGCGCCACAAGGCTGCGGCTGTGTCGCTGCGATGAAGTGCTTCCCATGCCCAACTATTGAGCAACATCAAGCTCTCGACTGAACCATATGGGCCATCTTTGCTCAAATCAATGGCCATGCTGAAGACTTGTGCGGCTTTCGTGGCATTTCCTCGACGTAGCTCGACTAGTCCGTAGGCGTGGTAGAGGCGTTGGCTCGAAGGATTGGTCTTCAGTAGCTGCTTGGCTGTCTTGACGACTTCTGATGGAAAGTGATGCAGTTCATAAGCAAGTAAATACTCTCCAAGCATGTCGCTTGCTTGGTCTGAGATCATCATCTGCTTCAATACGCGCCTCACGAAATCTGCGCCGAGTCGCATGCTCTCTAGGAAGAAGTCGTGGTCGAAAAGGTGCTCGCTGGTCATTTGATGATTTTGTAAAGCACTGCCGGCGAAGCGATGAAGCTTTAGATCAAACTCGTTCGTTATGTCATTGGATTGAAGGTGAGACTGCACCGAGCTTGCTCCTACGCATGACAAGAAAGTGTCATCCCACCAGGATCCATGATGATTAGCCACTCGTGGCAGCGAAGGCAAGCCGCAGAAGCACAAAAAAGCCTCGAGGACGAGATTGGTTGAAGCGGTCTTCGGTAGGAACATCATATATTCCTGAATGTCTCCATAGAAGACTGTGTGGAACGCATCGTCCTCCGCTACATCGTCTGCAGTGCGTCCTGGATACCTGAGCTTCTGTGTAGCTTCCACCTCGCGTTTCGAGAAGTCGTCGTAAAGAGCATCTGAAAAGTCCTTCGACTGTAGTGACTGGGTGTTCGTGGGTCCCACGTCGTCCAGGGAAGCGCTTTTCCACCCTTTGGCCCCGTCCTCTCCGATGCGCGAGGCCTCGCTCTCCCAAAAATCCTCGAAGCTGTGGAAGCCGCCAGATCTCGGTGGAGAGAGATGCGTTTCGAGCACAGCTTGCCAAATGGCCAGAGCAAGCTCTTGATACCCAGCACCGTGGATCATGGAGATCATGCGGACGAAGATGTGGAGTGTCACCTCCGGTAAACTCTTTGCATTGACTTGCAGAGCTTCGAGGCACTGGACGAATGCCACACGGCAGGCTTCGTACTTGAACGTTGCGAGATTGCCTTGTAAGAAGTCCAGATACATGAACCAGAGGTCGCTGCTTCCAGGGTACTTGGCCAGCGCTTCTTTCAGTCCGGAAGCTAATTTGGCGTGATTCCATGATCTGCGAGCTTCTTTGAAAAGGCCCAAGTACAGTTGAATGTGCGAGTTGGAGTGGACCCTCTTCAAAGCCTCCTCGTAGATTGAGATACGAGTATCGGCAAGCTGCTGTTTTGTCGCTTCACTCAGCTCGGCTGATGGGCGATCGATGGTGAGCATAGCCTCTTGGTGATCAATGAAACGCAACCACGCTTGGATATCTTCTGGCGACTCGCGAGTCTTGCGCACGAGTTCGGAATTCTTCCTGGTGACTTCCGACCTGACGTCAATCGACTCTGCAATCTGATCATACTGCGTGTCCGGATCAGATAGTTGGTCCAATTTCGGCTTCCCTTCGATGCTGCGGTATGTAGCCTCCAGGGACTCGTCCTCTTCGTCGCTGCCTTGCTGCTTCTCACGTGTGCCGACTGCAATGAAGTCTTCGTCAGCTTCAGCAGGAGTCTCAGCATTTGGTTTGATGAACCGCAAAGTCCGGCTGTCGGCCTTCGCGACGTGCTTGGCAGTCAATAGTCTCTCCTCCCGTGGTCGTCGTGCAGAAGTGATGTAGAGCTTCTTGTCCGTACTCAGCTCGCGATCGATTTTTTGACTGAGAGGGAGGCCGAGAACATACCCATAGCCGAATCTGCGATAGGCCGGGATGTCGTATTTGTTCAGTGAGCCATATCGCAGAATGTCAGTGTCGCCTCTGCGGTCGCTGTAGAAGGACTTTGACGACGAGGCATCTTTCAAAAGCTTCGGCTTCTTAGCAGGAGGCGAACGAATTCTTTCCTCACGCTTGTGGTGCCTTGATTGTTCTGATCCGGGCTCTGGTGTGTGGTGTTCCTTTGGTGTTTCTGGGGCCGCTTTAGGCTTTGGTCGAAAGCTGGCAAACTTCGGCACGTTTGACGCCATGTCGTCCTACAAAGAGACTCGTACCTCCTGTGTCAACCTTCAGGACACATTGAACGTGAAAGTTGATAGTTCAGAGAGCACGCAGCCCTTGGTAAGTATAGCTGTTCATTCGTGTAGGACGCAAATGAGACTGTTCAAGCAAGTAGGAATTGACTGGGTCACGAGATTCTTTGCTGAGGCTTGGCGTAAACGTGCATGATTATCGTGGTAAGTATCTCACCAGTGTGGTCGAGTGATGCAGGTGATGAGTGAAGGATCTCGGGGGTCGGAGATGGCCAGCGGTCATTGGCGGACAGCCCCAAGTGGGTTCATCTTAGCGCTGAACATTTTCTGGAAGAGCGACCAAGCAGCGCGACCATCGCTCACGAGCCCGCCACGACAAACTTCCCGCCCAGCCAAGCGTCCGATGGCTTCAACAACCTTTACTATACCCTGAAACACCCCATAGAACCTCCAAATCCAGGGCCATGGCGTCGGCGCTCCAGAGGCAGCTTGCCCAGATTGCTGCGACGAGCACGCACCAGTACGACCTCAAGGCGCAAAAGTCGGCGCACGGCAAATCGCTGCTCTTCGAACCCAAAGTCGCCGCCTCGCAGTCGTTTGAGGATGTCTACCTGCTCTGCTACGAGGGCTACCGGGACCTGTGCGCACTCGACTCGCGCTTCCTGCAGTTTTCCAAGAGTTTGTTCAGCGAGCAGAGCAAAGTCGAGGACCGGGCGCAGATGACCAAGGAGGAGAACAAGAAGCTGGATCACGTGCTGGAGGCCTTCATCACGCTGGTCGGGCCGAAGCTGCTGCTGAAGCCGGCGCAGAAGGCCGTCGAGTGGCTGGTGAGGCGGTTCCGTGTGCATGAGGAGAACACCGAGTGCCTCACATTGACGTACCTGCCCTACCACAACACGCCGCAGTTCCTTGCCCTCCTTTCGATCCTCCCACCCCACCCGCCACGGTCCATTCGGTTCCTCGCCCCCTACATCCAGTCGCCCACAAACCCGCCGCGACGCACCATCGTCTACTCGGCAGTCAACACGCCCGCCACATTCGATGCGCTCCAGGCATACACAGCAAAGGTCGTGCAGGCCGGTCACCACGCATCCCAGGCGATCTCCTTCTGGTGCAGCATCACGGCCGAGGCCGTCTTCGGCATGCTGGAGAGCACGAGCTCGGGAAGGAGAGGGATCCAGGCGCAAAAGATGGAAGAGATTGTTCTACGGGTGCTTCCCGTGCTCAACACGTGCATGCAATCAAAGTACGGCGCCGAGACTGTTGCGGCGTGCTATGCCATTGTGACCGTTCTGGTTGGCAAGGCAGAACTCGGCGACAAGATGCTGGACAGCCTCATGGAGGCCGTGGCACTCGCCCACGACCAAGAGACGCTGAATGCATGCCTCCAGTGTCTGGCTGTGGTTGCAGAACAGCGCTCGCCTGCACAGCTTCCGGCTCGGGTACAGAAGAAGCTGCTGGCAGTGCCCAATATCGCACAGAGGTTGTCGGTGGTCTCCAAGCAATGCCGAGTAACGCGTCTGGCGCTGGGATGCGCACTGGGAGCCCTCTCCAAAGTGGGACGCTCCGACGAGCAGCAAGCTATCTTCCAAGATCTTCTGGCATCTGGACTGGTCGTGGAATCACATACCCGAAATGCGCTGTCTGCACTAGTCACGCTCATCAAAGACTGCGCGCCTGGCTCTGGTGAGCGTGTCCAGTTGCTTGAGATGGCCGGCGCGCTTGCGGAGACGCCTTCCTTCCTGGACGCCATGCGCGGCGCCGCGAAGTCCAACAATATCGATCTGGAATCACTGGGCCTCCCTGAAGCGATCACAGAGCCTACACAGCCCCTCGAGGCTGACTCTGACGATGAAATGCTCGACGTTGACGACGACGCCAGCGTGCCGAAAGCGGAGTGCCCGAAGATATCCGTCAAGACGTTCTTGATTGCCGACGCGTTCAGCGATTTCACAGAGGTCGCCGATGCTTTCGAGAAGTCGTTGGCGGCCGGTACAGGGAAGCGGGCGAGAGCCGGTCAGTTCCTTAGGTCGGATCGACTACTTCAAAAGGACTCCATGCAAAAGGCCCTCTATCTGACCTTCTTGGCCCGGGTTTGGTGCAGTGCACGCCTCACCACTGCTCGTGTCGCCGCTCTTCGTGCTGCTACAGCCACTATCAAGGAGTCTGAGAGAGCCAGTGACCTGCAAAATCTAGTTCCCTACCTCATCTCTGCTCTAGCTGATCCATCACCGCTTGTTCGACGCGCTGCCGCCGCCTGCATCACCACAGCTTCCTCCAAGCCCTCGAGTGCAAAGGCATCGGTCTGGGGCAGCTCCGACATTTACGGCAAAGCTTCTAGCAACATCATAGTCTTGAAGACTGAGGATGTTTCGAATCTACTCACTTCTGTCCTTGTACCAGTGCTGGAGGAGAGCATCATGGACGCCAACTTCGCGGTTACTGCTATCAAAGATGTGATAGAAGGATCTCACAAGTCCAAAGACCACTCCAAGCACGGCTTGAAATTGCAGACTCGCATCGCGCTTTTGTCATACCTGGCCAGTCACACCAGCCTGACACCCCTTCTACGAGTCAGACGCACTCTACTTCCCATCTTCAAGTTTACTGGAAAGACTTCGGACGCCGTGCGCAGCAACGCTATCCTACCTACTGTCCGACAGTGGTGCGAACATTCACCAGAGGATGTATCCAAGGCTTGCGAAGCGGAGGGCATCATCCTACAAGACGTGGAACGAGCACATCTCAGCACACTCGTGGCCAAGGAAGCTAAAAGCGTTGAGCTACTCACTGACATTGTCTCCGGAGCCACGGGCAAAAAACGAACCGACCTCGTCAACGCTGCATTTGACCAAGTCATTGCATTCTGGCCGAAGATGAAACCCGAACCCAGGAGTCCTCTGGCTCACACTTTGCTGCAACTCTCGTTCAACGAAAGTGTCGAGGCAGCCGATAAACTTCGCAAAGAACGAGCCATCGAAACTTTACGTACGGTCACCCTCGACTCTGCAACGCTTGTCGCATTGCTAGAGAGCGTACCTTCTGCCATGACAATGCCAGAGGGTCCACCGGCTAAGAAGAGGCGACGGACCAGCCGCAATGAGATGGCACGAATTGAACTTTCTTCTCAAGACGAGGTGCAAAGCCTTCTACGGAAGCTGACTCTGGTGCTTGAGCTCATCGAAGGATCAAAACCCGGCGAGCACCCGCTTTTGTTCAGAAGCCTCTTCAACGTGTTCGGCGAGCTCCAACCACTCCGACAGCAATCAGGGTCCGAGCTGGTGTATCTGCAAAGTATCATCCTGTCGTCGTTATCGCCCATCGTGGACACCCTCAAGGTAAGTGGTAGCCCTCTCTTTATTGAGCATGCAGCTAACATTATGCAGGAACAAGCAGATACAGCAGAATACGAGTCGGCTGTCCGTGCAGATCTTCTCATTGACTGCATAAGACACTCTACAAGTTCACAAGTGCAGAATGGAGCTCTACTACTGATCGCCAACCTCGCGTCCTGGGTGCCTGAGCTCATCCTACACAACTTGATGCCGATCTTCACCTTCATCGGCTCCACTCTTCTGCGTCAGCAAGACGACTACTCGGCTCAAGTTGTCGACAAGGTGCGCCTACCTCTTTTCAGAAACGTAGCACGGCTAACACTTAGTAGACAATCTCACGCGTGGTACCACAGCTGGCTGCGTCCCTCCGCTCCAAGCACAAGAACTTCCTCACTGGCGTTTCTGATCTGCTGCTCAGCTTCACTGCAGCATTCGAGCATATACCACTGCATCGCCGTCTGAAATTGTTTTCGGAGCTCGCACGAACACTAGGTCCCGAGGACTCGCTGTCCGCCATTGTCGCCCTACTTGCTGATCGATACCACAACGGCAAAAGCCAGCGACGCTTCTCCACAGAGCTCCTCTCGACTTTTGAGCCTGTCCACACTCTTGACGCCTTCCGAGGCTATCTTGATCTCATCATCGATGCTACCGGCCCGAAACGTCAAGTGGCTGATGTTCTCTTCGGACTTAGCGACAAGACTCCTGCCCAAGTCGATACAACCATCAAAGACCTACTAGCAGCTCTAGCAGATCTCACGCTTGACAAGGACATCAAGGCACATGTTGCAAAGGCTTTCCGGAACAAGGAGGATCCAGCGAGGCCGGGACAGACCTTCGCAAGCATCATTGAGAAGACTATCCAACTGTCAAAGAAGGTTGCTTCCAACAGCAAGCTGCACACCAGCTGTAATACGGTGCTTGCAAGATGCTTAGATCTGCTCCCGACGACAAATCTTATCAAGACTGCCGAGCTGTTGCTGGCAAACCCTGATGCGCAAGTCCAGGTTGCCGCCATCAAGTCGGTCGAGGTGCGAGCTCGTGATGCCAAACAAAACGACAAGCGAGCCGTCTCCGCACTGCTCTCGTTCCTCCCCAGCGTCGAGAACATATTGCAACAGTCAAGCGAGAGAGACGCGAAGATCGCGTCAGTCAGCTGCGTGGACCAGATTGTCGAACGCTTTGGCAAGAAGGATCCTGCGGTGGTTGCATCCGTGGCACAGACAATGTCAGGATCACACGCACTATCGAGCAGCGACGACACCATCCGTGTGTTGTCTATGGTGTGTCTCACATCGATTGTGGATGTGCTTGAAGACGAGGCCATAGCACTGCTGCCGACTGTGCTTCCAACGGCTTTCAAGTATCTTTCCGAAGCTATCGAAGAGGAAAAGACGAGCTTGCACAATGCCGTCTATACCCTTCTGTCCAATGTGGTGGAACGACTAGGGTACATGTTCTCGCGGGAGTATCTCGAGACCTCACTCCGCCTGTCACACCGGTCCGCAGCTGGCGAGCTCGAGGAGGTGTGCAATGAGAGCCGCCGAGCATTCTTTGCAAACGTGGCCGAACATCTCGGTGCGCAAGACACATTTGCTGCCATCAAATCGACTTGGTCGCACGCGATCTCGCAAGGCTTTACCGCATCAGCTGAGCACCTCGAACTGCTAGGCTCCACTATCGACTTGCAGACCAAGTCAAAGTTGATCAAGGCCAGCTCGTCTTTGTTCAGCTTGCTCCTCGAGCTCTTCAAGCTACGACAAAACGTCGAGTCGCAAGACGACGAAGACTTCGAAGACGAAGAGATCGAGCAACTGGACGGCACGCTTGTAGACTCCGCTCTCGCCATGGTCCTGAAGCTCAACGACGCAACCTTCCGCCCCTTCTTCGTCCAGCTCGTCGAACAAGAAGGCCCAATGAGCTCGACACCGGAGAACAGCATCACATTCTACAGATTCCTAGCCGCCTTCTTCGACAAGTTCAAGTCGATTGTCACAAGCTACTCAAGCTACATGATCGAACACGCGGCGAAACTGCTCCAGGAGCTTGGCAAAGAGGACGCTGAGTCGGACTTACGCAGCGCGGTGCTAGAAGCGCTACAGAAGTCCTTCCAACACGACCAAGACGCCTTCTGGCAAGCGCCGTCCCACTACTCCACCATCCTTACACCGCTCGTCAACCTCCTCACAACATCCGCTTCCGCAGTCGCCATTCCCGCCATCACCGACCTCGCCGCCTCATCCTCGTCATCGCTCGACAACCACCGCGAACTCAACACAATACTACTGCGGTACATGCGCTCTGACTCGGCATCGACGCGCCTGGCGACGGTCAAGTGCGAACAGAGTCTCACGAAGCGGTTGGGCGAGGAGTGGCTCGGCTTGTTGCCTGAGATGCTGCCGTTCATTAGTGAGCTTAGGGAGGACGATGATGAAATGGTCGAGAGGGAGACGCAGAAGTGGATTTTGATGGTGGAGGAGGTGCTGGGTGAGAGTTTGGAGGGGATGTTGCAGTAGACAATGCTTTTGTGTTGAATGATATGTATTTCAAATGTTCATGACTTGGCTCTCGAACGATGCTTTGAAGGTGACGTGGACGTGGTGTGTACTCACGCGAGTCAGGCCTAAACATGACGCTCGCCGCAACACCTCCGCGCCGTACCCGTCAACTTTCCTACACGCCAGACAACATGTCTGCCTCGACGCATTCCGACGCGACAAACGCCGACGCGCAGGACGCCGAGGCGCCCAAAATCGAAGCGCTCTTTTTGATTAAGTTTGACAAGAAAGTCGGGTACGTGATGCGCCCCTACTGACAATGACCTCGTTATCGATGCCTGAACAGCTACGCGCCAACAACCACCCCACAACACCAACCTCACTAACACCCCCCAGCTACACAATCGCCTGGAAACGCACCTCCCACCCCTCCATCACGCTCGAAAACGCCGTCGAATACAAATCCCTGCCGTCGGGCCTACACACGCAAGGCTCGGACCTCGTGTACTTTACACACGAGGGGTATGCCGGGTTGAGTGCGTTTGCGCGGGGCAGCGCAGGTGCGGAGGATAGGAATGCGGTGTTTGTTAGTGTGGGGGTGTTGGTGAGGAGGGAGGGGCAGTTGGGGAGGGGGTGGTTGGTTGCGGGGCGGTTGGGGGGATTGGCGAGTGGGTTGGTGGGTGGTGGGGGGGAGGGGGTGTTGGAGGAGTTTTGGGAGGAACAGACAGGTGGTGGTGATGGATCACAGGCAAATGGAGACACGAAGAGCAGAGAGCGCACAGTATCTACGACCTCCGTGATACCGAACGATACCGACACGTTACCGGCATACCATCCCGCACACTCGCTCCTCGCGTATATATCAACGTTTGGCCCGCTGGTGTTCAGGTTACAACAAGCTGCATTACTGCGGAAAAGGATACTCTTTGTGGGCGCGCCGCCTGTGAGGTTAATGTGTGATTTCGGTAAGACCAGCCTTCCATTGAATCTACAATGCTGATAACACGTCTTAGTCTACATCCTCTCCATCCTCTCATCCCTCCCCTCGCACAGCGCCTCTCTTCTTCTCCCGGGCCCCACGCGCCTCCCCACACTCTTCTCCGTCGGCGTACATGATATCTCCGAACTTGAGAAAACAGGCGACGAAGGATGGGCGGCGTGCACGACGGACGAAATCATCGCGACGAAGAGCAAGTTGTATGATATAATTGTGGATATACCGCAAGAAGGCGGGCTGGCGAGGATGCGTACGAGTGGAGGGCATGTTGTAAGGGCGAGTCAACGAGATGCCGAGAGGTGGAAGATGCTGCAACGGGCATTGAAGCAACACAAGAACGCATCTCAGGGCCAGGAATCATACCGAGACGAACCAGACTCGGATCAAGCGCCATTAATACCAAGCGCCGACGAGAGTAGTCGTCAAGAAGAAGAAGTCCAAATCGACGACTCACTCATCGAACCCACAACCTGGTCCCGCCTCGCATACTCAGGCTTCATGTGGTGGGCCTCAGCCGGCGAACGCGACTTTTCCCAGTCCACATTACTAGAGCTCGATCGTGACCTCCTATCTCCTTTACTCTCGCCCTCGAACACCACCGTCGAACTGGACGTCATATCGTACTTCCACCGCCTGAGTTCTACGCTCGTTGAGGAACTCAATCGCGTTGTTGAGGGTCAAACGTCGGAGCAGGGATATGACAGTGAGAATGAAGAAGAGGTTGTTATTGGGGGCGAGGAACTGGGTATGTTGGGCTTGGATGGTTGGAGTGAGGCGGATCGCGCGTTTGTGTGCGAGTTTGGGAGTGTGGGGTGGGGGAGGGAGGTGGTTGTTAGGGGGAGGGAGGTGGAGTGTTGTGGGCTGAGGGTTCCTGTGTTGTGAGAGACTGGGAGTCCAGTGTTGAATTGAGCGATTGAGCTTGGCGTGTTTGGTGAGTCATGGCCGGGGAGTTGACTGAAGTGAAGCACGTGTTAAACAAGCATGATCCGAGATAAGTGACCTCGCATTTCCTGGCTTTGGTAGTCAGAATACCGGCCCAATAGAAGTGCAAGCAAAGTGAGCTTGAATTTTCCCTTGTACATCGACGAGCTTTCCCAATGAGTATCTGCATCGCTTATTTGGGCATGTCGATGTCGCCAGCGTGCATATGAATGTGCTCTCCTCGGACATGAAATGTACGTGGCTGGCTGGCAATACAGCCTGAAGCCGTTTCTAGAAGCTGGAGGCATGTCCAGCTCGTGTTCGCTCCACGATGACGATCGACAGTCGTACGGCAGAATGTCAATGCGGTCGTGCCTGAATGTCCTCGTACTCAGGTAGCCACTTCGCTCCCACATGGCATTCCATACCTTGTAAACCGGCTTCAATGTGGCTCCAGCATCACGGGCACGCCCGAAGACACGGCAATCAACATGCACACAACGCTCATCGTGCATGGAGTCGTTCGTATACAATCAATAATTGAATCCGTGGATGTAGTTGGACCGGGTCGTGAATGCGGCCGAAGTCGCACCCCGCATTTTCTGCACAAGGCAGGGCGCGTCATTAAGCCGAGCGCTTTCACGCGCCGCGACGGAAATTTTGGGTCTGCGTGTGAATCATCGTGTTGACTCTTCACATACCATACTACTACTTGTACCTCTACCTCTACCACTACCTCTACCTCTACCTACCTCGCATACACTCACGTACATTCCGACTCCCATTGGTTCTACATATAGTCGCCAGCGCGGAACAGCCCCGCGCAAAAGAAATTCAAGATGCCGATGCTCAAGGACCCGTCGACAAAGTACAAAAAGTTTGCGCCGCTGAACCTGCCGGACCGCACATGGCCGAGTAAGACGCTGGACCGGCCGCCGCGGTGGCTGAGCACGGATCTGAGGGATGGCAACCAGAGCCTGGTGGACCCCATGGTAAGTACTTTCTACCACACTGCTACACACCACCTCTCTAACACCTTCCCTTCACTTCACAGGACGGCCAGCAGAAATGGGACTACTTCCAGATGCTAGTCAAGCTCGGCTACAAGGAGATTGAGGTGTCCTTCCCGTCGGCCTCGCAGACCGACTTTGACTTCACGCAGCGCCTCATCCAGACGCCCGGCATTGTGCCCGACGACGTGTGGGTGCAGGTGCTCTCGCCCTGCCGCAAGGAGCTGATCCGCCGCACCGTCGACTCGCTCAAGGGCGCCCGCAAAGCCATCTTGCACCTGTACCTCGCGACGAGCCCGTGCTTCCAGCAGATCGTCTTCAACATGAACGACGCCGAGACGGTCGCCCTCGCCGTCGAGTGCACAAAGTACGCGCGTTCGATTACGAAGGATGACCCGGCGCAAAAAGACACGGAATGGGCGTACGAGTTCTCGCCCGAGACCTTCTCCGACTCGAACCCAGACTTTGTGCTGGAGGTGTGCGAGGCCGTGAAAGCCGCGTGGGAGCCGACGGTCGAGAACCCGCTCATATTCAACCTGCCCGCGACGGTCGAGATGGCCACGCCCAACGTCTACGCCGACCAGATCGAGTACTTCTGCAAGAACATCTCCGAGCGCGAGAAGATCTGCGTGTCTCTGCACCCGCACAACGACCGCGGATGCGCCGTTGCCGCCGCCGAGCTCGCGCAGATGGCGGGGGCTGACCGCGTCGAGGGCACGCTGTTCGGCAACGGCGAGCGCACGGGGAACGTCGACCTCGTGACCCTGGGCCTCAATCTGTACACGCAGGGCGTCCATCCCGGCATCGACTTCTCGGACCTCAAGACGGTCATCGACATGGTCGAGCGCTGCAACAAGATCCCCATCCACCCGCGCGCACCCTACGGCGGCCAGCTGGTTGTGTGTGCCTTCAGTGGGTCCCACCAGGACGCCATCAAGAAGGGCTTCCAGACGCGCAAGAAGAACAACGCCACCAACGAGTCGCGCTGGCAGATTCCGTATCTGCCCCTGGACCCGCAAGACATCGGCCGTACCTACGAGGCCATTATCCGCGTCAACTCGCAGTCCGGCAAGGGCGGCGTGGCATGGATCATCCAGTCCCAGCTCGAGCTCGATCTACCACGTGGCCTGCAAATCGCCTTCAGCAAGATCGTACAAAAGGAGACAGACATGCTGGGCAGAGAACTCAAGCCCAGCGAGATCACCGTCCTCTTCGAAGAAGCATACCACCTCCGCGCAAACCCACGCTTCTCCCTAATCGACTACGAAATCACCGCCGACCGCAGCACTCCCGCACCCGCCGCCACCTCTGGGCGCACCGCCTCATCTCGCAATCTGCGGCGTATATTCCACGGCGTGATTGAAATCGACCATGTCGAGCACAAGATTCAAGGTACTGGAAATGGTGCTCTGAGTAGTTTGGTGGACGCGCTGAGGGGGTTGGGCATTGAACTGGATGTCGTGGACTACAATGAGCATACGATTGGCACGAGTAAGGATGCGAAGGCTGCCACGTATATTGGGTGTACGGCACATGGGAGTCAGACCAAGGTGTGGGGCGTGGGGATCCATCAGGACGTCGTGCAGGCTTCTCTAATAGCATTATTGAGCGCTGCGAGCTCTGTAAGTCCAATACAGCGAGCGTGGCGAGCTTTGGTCTGCGCTAAAAAATGGGTTTGCTAATTCGCTTGATAGTTCCTCTCCTCACGGCCTTCGACGCCCATCCCGTTCAGGCCTAAGAGATCGAATACGATTGATATCCCGAGCCCGGAATCGAGTCCGACGCAGAAGGAGAAAGAGCAGAGGAGTACGTTGGTGGATACTTTGGAGAAGGCGGTGAATGGGGAGCATGCTGATGTGAAGAGTGGAGGCGTATGAGCGGGACAGGCAGAATGGTGAATACGAGGCTCGTTTTGGGTGCATGCATACATGGTCAGATGTTTTGTGTTATGATTGACAATGAATTATGGTGATACGAGGTCGGAGGGTCTGAAAAGCAAAGTGAATATCCTGTGTTCATGTAGTACAAATATTAGTACAACGTCCAACACCATGATCTTGAGAATTCATGATCTCGACCTCGTACCAGTGGCTGTTCATTCACGCCGACATCGGGCCCACCCCACCAGGTCTGGCAATAATTCGTGATTGAAGGAGACAGTACTAGCTACTAACTTTAGGCGTAAGAGCTAAGTTATAAGTTAGTTAATAATTTTTGCAATCTAAAATAGTAGCGTGTCTATCTTTAATAAGTTTAAAGTAAGCAGGAAGTCTTAACGAAACGCATTGAGGATATACAGGTCTAGTTGTATTCTAGGTAGGGCTTCGCTGAGCTAGTCGATCACGAATTCTTGCCGCACCTAGTGACCCCACAGCTACGCTTACTCGCGGCTCAAGCCACACTAAGCTAGACAACGTAAACCGTCTCCACGTGCTCCCGTCCCTAATCAGACCAAACTACAGCTTACCATCCCACCGGTACCAAAACACCTCACTTTCCTCCGTCAGTATGGCGTCAAATTCCAAAGATAATATTGCCCCGGCACCCGCATACTTCCCCACTTCTGCAGACTCACCACTGCACCCACCGAAAGAGTTATATGCGAGACTGAGGAATTTGAAGGAGGAGCAAATGGTGAAAACGCAGGATTTTGTCATTCCACCAAGAAGTGGAAAAGCATGGAAAGTAGGCAAAGGACAAATCTGGAGATTGAGTACGCCGGAAGGACCGCAGGTAAGAAGGGCTCTACCATTCCCAACTATGGGATCAAAGCACGAAGAAAGATGATGAAGTACTAATGGCATCTTTGCGTAGGTCGGCGACCTCAACATCTGGAACGCCCACGACCCACGCGAACGCTTCTGGGCCGCGCGCACAAGACAATTACAAGGCAGTCACATGGTTGAGGGCGATCGCATGTGGAGTAATCTGCCGTTCATGAGGCCTCTGTGTGGGATTATACGGGATGGGTGTAGATTGGAAGATACGGGGAGGCAGGAGAGGAGTGATGGTCGGACGGGCGTGACAAAATGGGGTGGCAGGTGTCATGATCTTTTGGGGACGAGGTGTGATCCATACGGTTCGTTCCAAACCCTCTTTTCCTCCATTCGACTATTTTTCTTCGCTAACGCACTACACAACAGTCTCACACATGCTCACATCCACATCCTACGACTTCCACTGCCACTCCAACCTCGTGCGTGCCATTATCCCCCACGGCCTCACCGAATTCGATGTCCACGACGTGCTCAATGTGTTTCAAGTCACTGGCCTCGATGCGAAAGGGAGATATTTCATGGAGGGTAGTCCGGCCACGAAGGAGAGTTGTTTGGAGTTTTTTGCCGAGGCGGATTTGTTGTGTGCGTTGAGTACCTGTCCGGGAGGTAAGTGTGAATCTACGCTGCATTACGGCCCATATCACGACTGCTTTGAATACTAACTCAAACTCGAACAGGCGATTTAAGTGCTTGGGGGTGGCATCAAGCGAGTGAAGCGGCTCCGGGTGATGTGGGGGGGAAAGAAGATAAGGGCGATATGAAGAGTACGTGTCGGCCGATAAGGGTGGAGGTATGGGAGATTAGGGAGGATGTGAGGGTTGAGGTGTTGGTGGGGTGGAAGGAGAGTGCCAGGAGTGGGTATAAGGGGTGTCATGGGATGGGCGTGCCTGTTGGTGAAGCTTGATCTGAAAAGAGGAGATAGCAAGCATGTATTCATCTTCACAAATTATCCACAAGCGGTCTAGTCGTTTCGAGGCTGTTGGTCGATGCTGCGAGGAAGAAACAGCGATGCTCCGCGGAACAATTTCCTCAGGGTAACCCGAAAAGCGGTCCTTTGGGTCCCTGGCAGCCACATGTACTGGCCTGCACATCTTAATCTCCTCTGAAAACGACCCAACGCGGCTGGGAATATATCCGGCTCGCTCACTTTGCTATTCCTGTTCAAGGAAATCTGTCTTCCCGGTGTCGATTGACATGCCTCAACCGATGAGACTGGACAAGTGACGACGCGATCGGGCAAAGAGTCTAAAATCGGGTAAAAGCTCACTCTCCATGAGCTTTGGTTCTTCCCAAGCATTCAGGACTCAAAATTGGCTATGTCGGTGGTTTCGTGAGTCACACGACGAATGACAGCCGTTTCTCGGTCTTGGTAGGAAAAGGCAGCAAACGGAAGTAAATAGCTGGATCTTGCGTAATTTCACAACCGGAAGAGCACATTTCATGCTGCTCAGCGTAGTTTCGTGTCCACGGCATCTCTTGTACTTCACCGGATCGCGTGGCAGTTTTCCCATGTAATTACCACAAAGAAGTAGGTTTTCTTTGAAGCAGGAATTGACCAAGATAAGTCGAATTGAGATCTCAATTGTTTTTTGTTTGATTGTAGATAGAGTGACACAAGCGAGCGAGTGAAGAGCAAGTGTAGCAAAAGACGACAAACAAAAGAATTCGTCACTATGGTCTAAAGCCCTCTCTGCATTGACTTTGAAAAATCCAAATTGATGGAATAGCAAGGTATATTTGGCCGACACCATCTACCAACAGCCGCAAGTAGTCTTGCATCCAAGGTAACTAAGCACGCCCGAAAATTAGCGTTTGTCCGTCTCGTTGATACGTTCAACGAAAATAGGTCCTTCCACCTACCATCCTAGCAAAGCGCCACCGTTGCAGCCAGGAGTGTGGCAGCCACCGGAGCCACATTTCTTGCTGCAGTTATCCCAGCAGTCGCAATTGCGCGCGGTGAGAAGATGACGAGCCAGAATGTCGTTGACACTCTGGTCCTCCGCAACGGGAGAGGGTGCGGCAAGGGCCAGGGTGGCAAACAGGACGACGAAGGAAGTGGTGAAGTACATGGTTGTTGTCAAAAGGATGGTATTGGATTGGCGAGTGGAAGTCGAAGTGTCGAGTGAAGATTCGAAATATGGTTGAGTGGT
>Ga0265780_10004830_pt1 | contig 17235 bp, 10 predicted proteins | sample P1T30metagenome_FD_192432 | JGI IMG/M metagenome (GOLD analysis project Ga0265780, IMG submission 192432) | Plant litter microbial communities from East Loma Ridge, Irvine, California - P1 T30 | ecosystem: Environmental > Terrestrial > Plant litter > Unclassified | place: USA: California...
CCATGCGGGTGGCGCCGCCCAGGCGCAGCGGCGGCCTCTGTTCCTTCTTTAGTACCAGGCGCACGTCCCAGTCGAGCGCCAGGCCGACGTAAGTGCGGATCCAGGCCTGCAGCCGCGCCAGGCTGTCGCCGCCCGGCATGAAGCGCCCGTAGTCGGCGTAGTCCAGCGGCCCGATCACGAGGCGGAACTTGTTCTGGCAATCCCACACGCTGCGGCCCAGCATCAGCGAGACGCCGAGGCGGTTGCCGTCTTCAAGCGCGCCGATCCGGCTCTGGACGTCAAGCGGGATGCGCATCCAGTGCCCGACGAACTGTTCGACCTCGAACGGCAGCTTGAAATAGGCACGCAGGATCGTCACCAGGCCGGCGGCCGGGCGCGTCTTGTTGGCCAGCAGGCCGGCGAAGTGCAGCTTGGCGAAGTCGCCGATCGCGTCGCGCCCGCGCAGCGCCGGTGCGCCGATGCCGAACAGGCTGCCGACGAAATCGGAAAAGCGGTCGGCGTCGCGCCGGTCCAGGCTGATGACGGGTTCGGCGCTTGCGCGGGCGCGGTAGAACAGCGCCAGCATGCGGTGGTGGAACACGTCGAGAAAGGCCAGCATGGTGCCGTCGCCGCCATGGCGCAGGCGGTCGCGCACGTATTCGGTGATGTGCAGCGGCAGCGGGCCGTTGGCGCCCAACAGGCCGAAGAAATTCACGGCCAGGCGCGCCTTGGCGGCGCCGTCGGCGCGCGTGAAGCGCGCCAGCGCGGTGGGGTGGAAGATCAGCCCCGGGTCCTGGCCGAAGCGCACCGCATCGTCGCGCGGGCGCAGCGAGGCGCCGATGCGCGGCAGGTCGGGCCGGGCATTTTCCAGCAGGCGCAGCACCTGGAAGAAATCCATGCGCGCGGCCTGCGCTTCGAGCTGCAGTTCGAGTTCTACAGGATCGCGCATACACCCACCTTGCCCGGCCAGCGCATGATCTCGCCGCGGCCGACGGTGCGGACCACGGTTTCGGTGAACGCATTGATCGACACGTACTGGGCGAAGAATTCGCTCAGCACCGCGCCCAGCACGAAGGCGCCGCTGCCTTCGAAGGCCGCGTCGTCCAGCGTGAGCGTGACCTGGATGCCGCGTGCCAGCGCGATCGGACCGGGTGACGGCATGCGCCGGGTGACCGCTTTCGCCGCGATCGAGCGCACGCCGTCCACCTGGCGCCGGGCGTTCGGGTCGGCCGGATGGCAGTACACGGCCAGCAGTTCACGCAAGGCGGCCGCGCCCTGCTGGGCATCGGTGTCGAGGAGCGACAGGTAATTCAGCGACAGCTGGTTCAGCAGGCGCCAGGCCATGCTGCCTTCGGCGAACGAGGGCCGCGGCTGGCTCGGCCCGGCCAGGCAGCGCAGCGCCGTCACCGGCGCGCCGTCGTCGAGGATGAAATCGGTCTTGCCGGCGCCGATCGTCAATGCCAGCGGCAGGTCGCGGTTGGTGCACCACACGCTCAGGGCCAGCTGACGCAGGTCGGCGCCGTACGGACTTTCCGCCGCGTCGACGATGGCGATGAAGGTCTCGCTGCCGATGTAGCTGGAGCGCGGGCCGTCGCGGCGCTGGCGCTGCGACACCTGGCGCGCTTCGCGCCGCACCTGGTAGAAGGCCTGCTCCTGCTGCGCCGCGGCGATGTCCTTGGCCGCATAGAAGGGCTGGAAGGCCCGCTGCGAATCGGGCCCGGCGCCGAAGGCCGTGACCGCGTCGACCTGATATACCTCGTAATCCATGGGCCGGGTGCGGTCGACCAGCACATGGTATTCGAGCTGCTCGCCGGTGACGTTGATGCGGTCGGCGCGGCGCTTGAACAGGTTGACCGCCGGCGTGCAGTGCAGCGCGAAATTGGAGGCGTCGAGCGCGCGCTCCAGCTGCGCGTCGGCGCGGTTCAGCAGGATCGTGATCTCGACTTCGCGCTCCTGGCACTGGCGCAGTGCCGGCAGCAGGCCGGCCAGTTCGACGAACTGGAAGCGCTGCGGGAAGGCGAAGTACTCCTGCAGCAGGCGATAGCCCTGGAAGCCGCGCCGCTCGCCCGGCAGCAAGGCCTCGCTGTCGGCCAGGCCGAGCGGCCGCAGCGCCGACTTCGGCAGCAGCCGGTGCCAGGCGGCCGGGCGCGCGACCGGCGTCACCAGCACGCCTTCGACGCCGGCCAGCAAGGTTTCCAGGATCCGTGCCGGCATCTCGTCGGTACCGCGCAGGTGCAGCGGCAGCGTATCGAGCGGCAAATCCTTGAACGCAGCGCCGGTGCTTTTCAGGCGCAGGCGCAGGCCGGCCTTGACCGCCGGCGGCCACTGCACGTTCAGGCCGGCCTGGCTGCCGCCGTGGGCAAAGAACCTGGCTTCCACCAGTTCGACCGGCCACAAGGTCAGGGCGTGGCCGGTGCGGAACTCGCAGGCGGTGTTGTCGCCCGGCCCCAGCACGCTGCGCATGGCGCTGCCGCGCGCCACGCGGTAGCCCTTTTGCAGCGCCGGGTTGGCCAAATCGGGCTGCAGCTGCACGATGGCCATCGACGGCGTCGGCGCCAGCAGCTGCGGATACACCAGCTCCGACAGGTGCTGGGTGAAGCGCGGGAATTCGGCGTCGATCTTCATCTGCACGCGCGCCGCCATGAAGCCGAAGCCTTCCAGCAGGCGCTCGACGTAAGGGTCGGCGCATTCGAAGCTGTCCAGTCCCAGGCGCCCGGCGATCTTCGGATAGTCGTGGGCAAACTCGCCCGCGGCTTCGCGCAGGTGCTGCAGTTCCTGGCTGTAGTAGCGCAGAAAGCGCGGATTCATGGTGCCCCCCGCCCGTTCGACTCGGTCACCAGCACGGCGCCGCATTCCAGGTCGAACTCCGTTTTCAGGTACAGGCGTTCCGGATAGGGCTGGGCCCAGAGATCGGCCTCGATGTCGAAGTCGACCTTGTTCCCGTCGACCTCCGTGCCGTGCGCCTTGACCGAGACCGAGCTGCGGATCAGGCGCGGCTCGAAATCCCAGATCGCCTGGCGGATGGCGCGCTCGAGCGCCGCGATGTCCAGGTTCGAGACCGCATTGCCGGCCAGGCCGGTCACGCCGTAGTTCAGCACCGAGTCGGCCACATGCGGCAAGGCAGGCGTGGTGGTCACCGACAGCAGGTTGGTGGTATTCAGCAGCCACGCCAGGTCGCGCAGGACGCCCTCGCGCAGGGTGCGCAGCGACATCACGCGCCGTTCGCGCGGCTCGACCGTGTTGCCCGGCTCATCGTCGGTCAGGCGGTCGAGCAGCGACGGCTGCAGGCGTTCGCGCGGCGCGAGTTCAGCCATGGGCGTCGTCGTCCTCGTCGGCATCGAACTCGATCACGCGCACGTCCATCAGCGGATACTCGGCGGCGTCCGTGACCAGCATGCGCTGGCCCAGGCCATGGCCGTCCTCGCGCCATTCGGTGCGGCGCGCCAGCAGCAGCGCGTCGTCGCCGTGCGCCAGCGTGTCGACGTAGCGGGTCGGCACCAGCCCCACCGTTTCCGCGCCATTCGCCAGCGTGAACGATGCAGGCGTCCAGACCAGATCCCGCAAGTCGCTGGGAGGATCGAATGCGATGCGGCGGATATGCTGCATCGGCACCCAGAAGTAGCGTCCGTTGATGATGGCTTCCAGCACCGGCCCGAGGCGGCCATCGCTGTCGGCCAGCCATGCAAAGCGCTGGCCGTCGATGCTGCCGGCACCCGCCGGCGCGGCCTCGAACGCCTGCGCGCGCATGGCGGATGCGCGCTCATGGTCGGCGGCGGCGTCATGCCGGAGTGCGTCGACCAGCAGCGCCAGCCATGCCGGCGGCTGGCCGAAGATCAGCGGCGCGTGCGCCGCCCTGAAGATTTCACCGCGCAAGGCTTCGCACTGGATCGCTTCGCGGTAGGTCTGCACCATCGGCAAGGCAGCGGCATCGAGCTCGCCCACCACGTTCAGCTGGTTCAACGCACGCTTCCATTCGCCCATCACGCACAGCAGCTGGAACAGGAGGATCCGGTATTTCGGGTTGGCGGCATCCTTGCGCACCTGGTCCTGGACGGCTGCAAGGGCGTCGCCGGGTTTGCCTTCTCGAAGCAGCGTTTGCGGATTCATGAACGTCCTGTGGGCAGGTAAATGGACGGCCGCCGGCGGCCGCCCGGGACAGCCGTCTTATGCCGCCTTGGCAGCGGTGCCTTCGGCATTGCCTGCGATATCCCAGGCAAAGTCCAGCGTGGTGTCGGCTGCGCCCTCGCCGGTTTGCGGCGTGTACGAGAAGGTGACCTTGGCAAAATTCAGGGTCACGTTTTCCGTCAGGCGGTCTTCGCCGCCGCTGCCGCCGGTCGATACCGAGGTCACCATCACTTCTTCCATGATGATGTTGATGTATGGGATCTGGCCGGCGCCGGCCTTGCGCGCCATCAGGCTGACCTTGGGAATGTGCGTGCCTTTGGCCAGCTGGATCATCAGCGCGTTCGACGCCGCATCGACGTACTTGGTGAACGACAGGTCCTGGAAATTCGCCTTGCCGGCACCGCCGCCCTTGCCCATGTGGGTCGTACCCGACTGCGACATGCCCCAGCTCCAGGCCAGCACATCGATATCGCCTTTCGCGCCCTGGACTTTGTCGGCCGATTCGCCTTTGATCAAGCTGCCCATGTTGATGAACATATCAAGTGCCATGTCTTTTCTCCTGTGTGCCGGCCCGATGCCGGCGGTTGATTATTAAGGAACAGCGGGTGGTCAGCCGGCTTTCGCCGATGGCAGCTTGGAAACCAGCCGCAGCGACACGGTCAGGCCTTCGAGCTGGTAATGCGGACGCAAGAAGAACTTGGAGGTGTAATAGCCCGGATTGCCCTCGACCTCTTCCAGCACCACTTCGGCGGCCGACAGCGGCTTGCGCGCCTTGGTGCCTTCGCTGGAATTGGCCGGATCGCCATCCACGTATTGCTTGATCCATTTGGTCAGCCAGCGCTGCATGTCGTCCTTTTCCTTGAACGAGCCGATCTTGTCGCGCACGATGCACTTCAGGTAATGGGCAAAGCGGCAGGTGGCGAACAGGTAGGGCAGGCGCGCCCCCAGGTTGGCGTTGGCGGTGGCGTCAGGGTCGTCGTATTCGGCCGGCTTGTGCAGCGACTGGGCGCCGATGAAGGCGGCGAAATCGGTGTTCTTCTTGTGCACCAGCGGCATGAAGCCGTTGGCGGCCAGTTCCGCTTCGCGCCGGTCGGAGATGGCGATCTCGGTCGGGCATTGCATGTCGACGCCGCCGTCGTCGGTCGGGAACGAGTGCACCGGCAAGCCTTCGACCGCGCCGCCCGACTCGATGCCGCGGATGCGCGAGCACCAGCCGTATTCCTTGAACGAGCGGTTGATGTTCACCGCCATCGCGTAGGCGGCATTGGCCCAGGTGTAGTTCTTGCTGCCGGGGGCCGAGGTGTCTTCCTCGAAGTCGAAGGCCTCGACCGGATCGGTCTTGGCGCCGTAAGGCTGGCGCGCCAGGAAGCGCGGCATCGCCAGGCCGACGTAGCGTGAGTCCTCGGATTCGCGGAAAGAGCGCCAGGTGGCGTGTTCCGGCGTCTGGAAAATCTTGGTCAGGTCGCGCGGATTGGACAGTTCCTGCCACGATTCCATCAGCATGACGGAGGGCGCCGCCGCCGAAATGAAGGGCGCGTGCGCGGCCGCGGCCACCTTGGCCATGTTCGACAGCAGCTCGACGTCCGGTGCGCTGTTGTCGAAATAGTAGTCGGCCACGATGGCGCCGAAAGGCTCGCCGCCGAACTGGCCGAATTCTTCCTCGTACATCTTCTTGAAGATCGGACTCTGGTCCCAGGCCGTGCCCTTGAACTTCTTGAGGGTCTTGCCCAGTTCGTTCTTCGAGATGTTCATCACGCGGATCTTCAGCGTTTCGTCGGTCTCGGTGTTGTTGACCAGGTGATGCAGGCCGCGCCAGGCGCCTTCGAGCGACTGGAACTCCGGGGTGTGCAGGATCAGGTTGATCTGCTCGCTCAGCTTCTTGTCGAGCGCCGCGATCAGGCCCTCGATCGTGCCGAGCACATCGCCCGAGATCAGGTTGGTGCCGGCCAGCGCCTGCTCGGCCAGGGTGCGCACGGCGTTCTCGACCGATTCCCTGGCCTTGTCCGATTGCGGTTTGAATTCCTTTTGCAGCAGGCTGCCGAAATCGCTCATCTCGAGCGTCGCGCCGGCCTGTTCTGTTTGTGTTTGCAATTCAGCCATCGTCATTCTCCAGGACAGTCGGTCTTATTCTTGCGGCTTCGGTGCGGCGCTCAGCGCCTGCATCAGCGCGGGCTCGGCCAGCAGCCTGGCGATCAGGTCTTCCGCGCCGGTCTTGCCATCCATGTAGGTCATCAGGTTGGCCAACTGGCTGCGCGCGTCGAGCAGCCTGGCCAGGGGCGCGACCTTGCGCGCGATTGCCGCCGGGGTGAAGTCGTCCATGTTCTCGAAGGTCATCTCGACCGCCATGCTGCCTTCGCCCGTGAGCGTATTAGGCACCTGCACCGCCACCCGCGGCTTCATCGCCTTGAGGCGCTCGTCGAAGTTGTCGACGTCGATTTCCAGGAACTTGCGTTCGGCGACCGGCGCCAGCGGATCGGCGGGCTGGCCGCTCAGGTCGGCCATCACACCCATGACGAAGGGCAGCTGGATCTTTTTTTCGGCGCCGTAGACTTCGACGTCATACTCGATCTGCACGCGCGGTGCGCGATTGCGCGCGATGAACTTCTGGCTACTTTCTTTACCCACGATTGACACCCCCTGAAATGAAACGACACGATCGGCCGGTGCGGCTTTCTTCTGATCCTGCTTGATTACTTCTAGGCTTCCTGTCCGCGTATCACGGCCACTTGGGCAATGCCCGCCGGCGCCAGGTCCTGCAAGATTTCCAGGAAATTCATCGGCACCAGGCGCCTGGCGCGCTCGAGCACGAGCGGAATCGGGCTCGACGGCTCGTGGCGTGCGTAATACTGGATCAGCTTGTCGAGCATGCGCAGGACGTCATCGCGGCTGGCGATCTCGCCGCTGATGGCGGCCTTGGCGACCGCTGCGGCCGCTTCGCTGCCTGCCGGCGCATCCGCTGCACCGGCGTCGTCGTCGGCTGCGGCATCGACGCTGCCCTGATGGCGGCGCAGGAATTCGTGGGCCTTGCGCAATGGGCGGGTCAAGGCGTCGAGGTTCAGGGCTTGCGAACTCCCTACCATCCGCACCAGCACGACTTCGATGTTGACCGCGGCTTTGAGGGCGCGCTCGAGCGCGTCGACGCTGCGCGCCAGTTCGTCCGCGTCCATGTCGGCGATGGCCTGCTCGATCGAGCTGATGGCGATTTTTTCCTGGTCGGCGCCTGGCGCGATTTCACCGTTGGCGATCTCGATCAGCCTGAGCGTCAATGGTCCCAGTCCAGGCAGGCGAACCAGCGTGGCATCGCGCAGCTCCCGTATCAGCGTCGCGCCGTCGGCAAGTGCCGCCAGCGAATTGATGCGCAGGGTCGGATCGAGGTCGTCGTCCGGATCGAGCGCGGGATGGAGACTGTCCCAGCGCTGTTCGAGCAGGCGCTCGGTCAGCTCGATGCCGTCGGCCAGGCCGGCGATGCCATGCATGGCCAGACCGGCGCGGATCAGGTGGGCGGTCAGCCGCAGGTCGCGGCTGCGCGCCAGCAACCCGGTGGTCATCCGCAGTACGACTTTCCAGTCGGGGGGAACGGCCGGCGTCAGCGTGCCGCCGTATTGCACCTCGGGCTTGCCAAGCGCTTCCTGTTCGAGCGCGACGAATGCCGGATCGTATTCCAGGTTGGGACCGCAGGGCTGGTCTTCCGCCACCGGTGCCAGCAAGGCTTCGAGATCGATGGTGCTCATTGGCTCCCCAGTAAGTTGCATCGGATGCATCAAACAGAGAAGCACTATACGTACTGAGAAAAAACAAATACAACGGAAAAAATTTATTTTTTTTAAAGCGTTGCTGAGTTACTACTCTTTGTTAAATGCAGGATGACTACCGGTAATATATGGCACTATGAAACCATGTGTTAACGCGCGGTTTGTTGCGCGTACGGCGGCAAAAATCCTTGCATCGCGGCGGCGCAAGCTCGCCAGCAAGGGCATGTGTTGTGGTAAATAAGCATGACAGGCAATCTCACCAGTGACCGCGACAATGAGCCTTCCGCCCGACGACAACGACTTCACGGTACTTTCCAGCGGCGGCGCGACGGGCGTGCCGTCCCCGCCCGTGCCCGCGGCCCCGGAAGACACACATGCCCTGGCACCCGGCACGCGCCTGGACGAATTCGAGCTCACTGCCATCCTCGGCCAAGGCGGTTTCGGCATCGTCTACCTGGCTTACGACCACCTGCTCGAACGCGAGGTCGCGCTGAAGGAGTACATGCCCTCGTTTGCGCGCCGCCGCAGCGGCACCCAGGTCGGGATCCAGGTCGCGGTCCAGTCGGCGCAGGACGCCGACAGCTTCGAGGCCGGCCGGCGCAGCTTCGTCAACGAGGCGCGGCTGCTGGCGAAGTTCGACCATCCTTCGCTGGTCAAGGTGTACCGCTTCTGGGAAGGGAATGGCACCGCCTACATGGTGATGCCGTATTACCGCGGCCGCACGCTCAAGCAGGTGCTGGCGGCGCGGCCGGCACGCCCCGATGAAGACTGGCTGAAAGCCCTGCTGGCGCCGCTGCTCGATGCGCTCGAGACGATCCACCGGGATCAGTGTTTTCACCGCGACATCGCACCCGACAATATCCTGATGCTCGAAGATGGGAGGCCCGTGCTGCTCGACTTCGGCGCGGCCCGGCGCGCCGTCGGCGCAGCCAACCAGGCCTTCACGGTCATCCTCAAGCAGAATTACGCGCCGATCGAACAGTACGCCGAAATGCCCGGCATGAGCCAGGGCCCCTGGACCGACCTGTATGCGCTGGCCTCGGTCGTGCATTACGCCATCGAAGGGGCGCCGCCGCCGCCGGCCATGAGCCGCATGATGGCCGATCCTTACGTGCCGCTGGCGACGCGCCGGGCCGGCGCATTCAGTCCCGGCTTCCTGCAGGCGCTCGACCGGGCGCTGGCCTTCAAGCCCGGCGATCGCCCGCAAAGCGTAGCCGCGATGCGCACGCTGCTCGGTATCGATGGGGCTGCCCAGACGGCGGCCCAGGCAGCGCCTCATGTAGCGCCTCATGCAGCGGCCCGGGCGCCGGCAGCGACGGCAGAAGCGCTGCCGGCATCGCCCGCGCCCGTGCCCGTGCCCGCGCCCGTCACCGGCAGGGCGCGTAGGCGCATGGCCGTGCTGGCCGGCCTCGGCGTGGCCGGCGTGGCGGCGGCGCTGCTGTTCGCCTTCGTCGGCCCCGGGCATGATGCCGGTGACCCCGCGCAGCATGGCGCGGCCGGCACCGTGGCAGCAACGGCGGCAGCGGCGGCAGCACCGGCAACGGCGACAGCACCGGCCCCGGCCCCGGCCACCGGCGCGATGCCGGCGCCCGATGCGCCCTTCGACCCGGTGGCGGCGCTGGACGCCGTGCAGGCCGGCGCCGATCCGCAGCGCCAGGTCACGGTACGGCTGGACAAGCCCCGGCTCAAGATCAACGAGGACGAGCTGCACTTCTCGGTCAGCGCGACCCACGACGGCTACGTGTACGTCCTGATGGTCGGCAGCATGCGCACCGATTTCAACCTGCTGTTTCCGACCCCGAAGGACCGCGACAACCACCTCCGCGCCGGCCAGACGCTCCAGGTGCCGCGCCTGGGCCGGGTGATCGGCGCGAACGGACCGGTGGGCACCGACCATTTCGTCGTCATCGTGTCGGATGCGCCGCGCGACTTCCACGCTGCCGGCCTGGTCCAGGAAAAGTCGCTCGGGGTGTTTCCGGTGGAGCGCGCGGCGCAGCTGCAGCGCGACTACCGCGGCGCGGCGCCGCTGTTCGCCGGCCTGCCGGTCTGCCAGGGCACGCCCTGCCCGGCCGCCTACGGCGCGGCCTCCTTCATCGTCGACGAAGTCGCGCCCTGAAGCGCGACCCGTTCACGCAGCGGGGGAGGTTCAGCGCGACAGGTTGACGATGGTGACGCGGCGGTTCTCCGGCGCGTCGATGCTGGCTTTGTTCATCGGCTCGCGGTCGCCCTTGCCCACCGCATCCAGGCGCGTCGCGTCGATGCGCATCGTATCGACCAGGTAGGCGCGCACCGATTCGGCGCGCAACTGCGACAGCTTGAGGTTGGCGGTGGAACTGCCGCGCGGATCGGCGTGCCCCTCGATGGCGAAGCGGAACGGCGCCAGCTTGCCCGAGGCCAGCGCCTGGCCGACCACGTCGAGCGACTGGCGCGAGCGCGCCGTCAGCGTCGCCGAATTGGTTTCGAAGGTGATCAGGAGGGACACCTTCGGCTGCGCCGCGGCAGGCAGGCCGGTTTCGTCGCGCAGGACCTTGATGCTGCGCGTGCGCATGGGCGCTTTCGGCGTCAGTGCGTCCACCAGGGTACCCATGTCCTCCTGCCCCTGCCTGATCACGGCATTGTCCTGGCTTGCGGCGTTTTCCTGGTTGACGGCGTTGTCCTGGCTGAACGCAGGCAGTGCGGCGCCCAGGGCGCATGCCGCCAGCAACAATCGGATCTTCATCATGATGTGTCCTCGTGGATGGCTACCCAGCATTCTAAGCATGATTCGTGGCCGGACGGTGTGACCGTCGACCTCGGTTGCAACTGCGCCACAACCAGAAATTTGATTTGCATCGATTACCAACAATCACGTAAATTGTGATCGATTAATGTTCTTAATGCAAGATAAACAGGGACCCGATGGCCACGCGTTTTCGCAGCCTCGCATGCCGAGGCGGAATGGCACTCCTGCTGCTGCCCGCAATCGCCTGTGCCCACCCGGCGGCGGTCGACGTCGCCGCCGTACGGGTCGAAGGCAACACGCTGCTGCCGGAAGCGGCGCTGGCGCGGCTGACCGCCGGCGTGGCGGGGTCGAAGCAGAATCTGGCGGCGCTCAACGCGCTGGCCGCGCGCATCCAGGCGGCTTACCGGGATGCCGGCTACGGCGGCGTGGTGGCCTATCTGCCGGCACAGGAGTCGATCGACGGTACGGTCACCGTGCGGGTGGTGGAAGGAAAGCTGGCACAGGTGCGCGTGAACGGCAACCGTCACTTCAGCAATGCCAATGTCCGCGCCGGACTGGCCCACCTGCGCGAGGGCACGACGCCGCGCGTGCGCGCGATCGACCGCGATATCCAGCTCACCAACAACAACAGCGCCAAGCACGTGAACGTGAGCCTGACCGCCGGCGCCGGCCCGGGCGACATCGATGCCGACGTCAGCGTCACCGACACCCGGCCGCTGCAGCTGCTGGTCGGCTACAACAATACCGGCAGCGCCGCCACCGGCCGCGGCCGCATCAGCGTCGGCATCGAGCACGCCAACCTGTTCGACCGCGACCACATCGGCACGCTCCAGTTCCAGACCTCGCCCGAGGAGCCCGGCCGGGTGCGGATCTTCAGCGGCGGCTACCGCGTGCCGCTGTACCGGCAGGCGGCCTCGCTGGACGCCTTCGTCGCCCACTCCACGGTGCGCATCGGCACCACCGCCACCACCGCCGGCCCGCTGTCGTTCACCGGCCGCGGCACCATCGCCGGGCTGCGCGCCAACCGATACCTGGACCGGATCGGCGAATACGACCACTACTTCACCCTCGGGATCGACCGGCGCCTCTACCGGGACGCCTGCGCGCTCGGCGACTTCGGCGCGGCCGGCTGCGGTTCGGCGGCGTCCAACCTCACCACGGCGCCCCTGAGCCTGTCGTACACCGGCCAACAAGGCGGCGCCGCGCTGGCCTACGGTTTCAACGCCGCGCTGATGCTGAATGTCGGCGGCAGCGCCGCAGCGAAGTTCGACGCGGCGCGGCCGGGGGCGCCGCGGCGCTACCGCCTGGCGCGCGCCAGTGCCTTCGTCGACAAACCGGTTGCCGCCAGCTTCAGCCTGAACGCGCGCGTCGACCTGCAGTACAGCGCGGATGCGCTGATTCCGGCGGAGCGCTTCGGCCTCGGCGGCAGCAACAGCGTGCGCGGCTACGAAGAGCGCGAACTCAACGGCGACCATGGCCTGCTGCTGCGCGCCGAGCTGGCCTACGCCGGGTTCGAATGGGGGCGCGGCGCGCGCCTGCAGCCCTATCTCTTCGCCGATCACGGACGGGTGCGGAACCGCGGCGGCCTGCCCTGCCTCGGCCTGGCGGCGACCTCGTGCCGCCTGACCGGTGCCGGCCTCGGCGCCCGCCTGGCCCTGCCCAGGCGCGCCAGCGCCAGCCTGGACATCGCCCGCGCCATGGAACGCGGCACGGCGTCCGTGCCCGGCGACGTGCGCGCCCACATGGCGCTCAACCTGGCTTTCTGACATCCGGAGCATCCAGTCATGAAACAGCGATCCTCATTGCCGGCCCGACGACTCCTGGCGGCCGCGCTGGCCGCCGCCTTCGGCCAGGCGCCCGGCGCGGCATCGGCCCAGACGTTCGCGCTGCCGAGCGGGCCCACGGTGGTGCGCGGGACGGCCGACATCCAGCTCCAGGGCTCGGGCGAGCGGATGGTGATCACCAACTCGCCGAATGCGGTCGTGAACTGGAATGGGTTCTCGATCGGCCGGCAAAATACCGTGATCTTCCAGCAGGCGAGTGCCGCCAGCAAGGTGCTCAACCGCGTGACCGGCAACGATCCCAGCGACATCCTCGGCAGCCTGCAGTCGAACGGCCAGGTCTGGCTGATCAACCCGAACGGCGTGCTGTTCGGCGCCGATGCGCGCGTCGACGTCGGCGCACTGGTGGCATCCACGCTGGGCATGTCGAACCAGGATTTCGTCGACGGGCGACTGACGTTCAGTGGCGGCGCGGCGGGTCGCGAGGTGCTGAACCAGGGCAGTCTTCTCACCAGTTTCGGCGGCCACGTGTGGCTGGTCGGCGGCGCCGTGCGCAACGAGGGCTCGATCGCCAGCCCGGGCGGCCAGATCGTCCTCGCGGCCGGCCGCAGCATCGACCTGGTCGACTCCGGCCTCCCCAACCTTACCGTGCGCGTCAACGTGGCGGACGGCGACGCCGCCAATCTCGGCCAGCTGCTGGCACGCGGGGGCAGCATCGACCTGCATGGGGCCATCGTGAACCAGGCCGGGATCGTCCGTGCCGGCAGTCTCGATGACGGCACCACCGGGCGGATCCTGATCCGCGCCGCGCGCGACGTCATCCTGGGGGACGGCAGCGAGACCAGCGCCAACGGCGACTACAACGCGGCCGGCGGCCAGGTGGTGGTCGACGCGGCCGGCGGCACCAATACGATCCTGGGCAGCGTGTCGGCCACCGGCGCCGGCCACGCCGGGGGCCAGATCCAGCTGCTCGGGCGCAGCGTGAAAGTCGAGACCGGCGAAGGCGGCATCGATGCCTCGGGCACCGGCGGCGGCGGCCAGGTCCTGCTTGGCACCGCCCAGCTTGGCGCCGACGCCGGCGTTCCCGACGCGGATAACGTGCGCGTCGCTGCTGCCACGCACATCCGCGCCAACGCCACCGGCTCGGGCCAGGGCGGCAGCATCGTCCTCAGGTCGGACGGCAGCACGCAGGTCCTGGGCAGCCTGGAAGCCCGGGGCGGCCCGTCCGGCGGCCAGGGCGGCCTGGTCGAGACCTCTGGCGCCTTCGTCGATGCACGGCCGGTATCGATCGATGTCGGCGCTGCCAAGGACGATGGCGGCAGCTGGCTGCTCCGGGCGGACAACGTGACCGTCGTCGATGGCAGCTGCCCCTTGTGCGGGCAAGCCCCGGCGGCGGCGCAGGAAACCATCGTCTCGAACGCGCTGGTGCGCAAGCTGCTGGAACAGGGCGCGCGCGTGCGGCTGGAAGCGGGCAGCCCGGGCGCCGCGCCGCAGACCGGCAAGCTCCGGGTCACGGCGGACGTGTTCGCGGCGGAGGCCCCGTCCTCGGGCGCAGGACTGACACTGGCGGCGCAAGACGACCTGGTGGCGGATGGCGCAGTGGACATCGGCAGCGCCGCCACTCCGATGCCGGTGCGCCTGATCGCCGATCTCGACCACAGCGGCGCCGGCGCCCTGCGCCTGGGTGCGGGCACGCGGGTGTTCAGCGGCGGCGCCGACCTGGTCCTCGGCGGCGGCAGCACGGGCTTCGGCACGGCGCAGCAGATTGCGCTGACCGGGAACACCCTCGATGCCGGCAGCGGCACGATCCACGTGACGGCATCGACCGTGGATATCGGCGGCAGCAGCTTCCTGTACGGCGGCACCATCGCCGTTGCTGGCACCAGCGCCATATCGCTCGACGACACCCTGCTGGCGGCGCAGGCGCAAGGCGATGCCATCGTGCTGTCGACGGCCAGGCTGACGGCGGCGGCGAGCCGGCTGGCGGCGCCGAATGGACGCTGGCTGACCTACCTGGACACGCCCGGCGCCCTGTCGCCGACGCTGTTCGATGCGCTGGGCTATACCTTCGTGCAGGTGGGCGCGGGCAGCACCGCCGCGCCGGCGCTGTCCGGCCGCGGCGCCAACGGCGTCATCGTGCGCGCACCGATGGACGTGCGCGTGCAGGTGGACGCCACCCGCGCCTACGACGGCAGCACGCTGGCATCGTTTTCGACGGCCCAGGCAAGCGACCTGGCGCCGGCCTTCGTCCTGCAGGCCCATGCTGACCCCGTGCAGGGCCGGTTCGCCGACCGGAACGTGGGCAGCGCCAAGCCGATCGCCGTCGACGGCACGGGCGGCCTGTTCGCCATCGCCACGGCCACCGGCCAGCCCGTCTACGGGGCGAACCAGACCTACGTGGCCGACATCACGCCGAAATCGCTCGCGGCCAGCCTGAGCGCGGCGGACAAGGTGTACGACGCGACCCGCACCGCGGCCGTCTCCGCCACCCTGTCCGGCACGGTCGCCGGCGACGACGTGCGCCTGGACGGCGCTGCCGGCCTGTTCGACACCAAGGATGCCGGCAGCGGCAAGACGGTCACGCTGTCGCGCGGCGCCCTGGGCGGCGCCGACGCCGGCAACTACCGCCTGGACAGCATCGCGTCCGCGCTGGCCGACATCACGCCGCGCCCGATCTCGACGGCCGGCCTGAGCGCGCTCGACAAGGTCTACGACGGTAGCCGCACGGCTACGCTGGCGGGCAGCCTGTCCGGCGTGCTCGCAGGCGATGCCGTCGGCCTGGGCGGCGCCACCGCGCTGTTCGACGACAGGAATGCCGGGACCGGCAAGACCGTGTCCGTTTCCGGCGCCACACTGGCCGGCACCGATGCGCGCAACTATGCACTGGATGGCGCAAACGCCAGCCTGCAGGCATCCATCACGCCGCGCCCGATCTCGACCGCCGGCGTGACGGCAATGGACAAGGTTTACGACGGCAACCGCACGGCCACCCTGGCCGGCAGCCTGTCCGGCGTCCTGGCGGGCGATACGGTCAGCCTGGGCGACGCTATTGCACTGTTCGACGACAAGAATGCCGGGACGAACAAGACCGTGTCCGTCTCCGGCGCCACGCTGACGGGCGCCGATGCGCGTAACTACGCACTGGAAGGCGCCGACGCCACCCTGCAGGCATCCATCACGCCACGCCCGCTCGCGCCCGTCGGCCTGACGGCGCTGGACAAGGTCTACGACGGCACCCGCACGGCCAGCGTGTCCGGCTCGCTGGGCGGCATCGTGGCGGGCGACGCCGTGTCGCTCGCCACCAGCGGCGAATTCGATACCAAGAACGCCGGCACCGGCAAGGCGGTCGCGATTTCCGGCACGCTGACCGGCGCCGATGCCGCCAACTACAGCGTCGCCCTGCCTGCTTCCGTCAGCGCCGCCATCACGCAGCGCCCACTGGAGATCGTGCTGGCGGGCGAGGTGAGCAAGGAATACGACGCGACCACGCAGGCCAGCCTGGCATCCGCCGTGTTCCGCCTGGACGGCATCGTCCCCGGCGAGACGCTGTCGATCCGCGGTCCCGCGCAAGCCAGCTTCGCATCGCCGGACGTCGGCCGCAACAAACCGGTCAGCGCCGAAGGCAGCTTCGAGATCGGCGGCGCGGAGGCCGCGAATTACCGCATCGGCGCCGCCAGCCTGAGCGGGCCGTCGAACCTGATCCAGGCTGCCGTCAGCGCCGACATCGGCACGATCACGCCCGCGACCCTGGTCTACCAGGCCTTTCCGGTGAGCGCCGTGGGCGGCCTGCCCATCAGCGCGCTGGGCGGCACCGTGATCGGCTTCAAGGGCGGCGATACGCTGGCCAGCGCCACGTCCGGCACCCTGCTGTGGCAAGCCATGGCCACGCCCGCATCGGCGCCGGGCGCCTACGCCGTGACCGGCAGCGGTCTGACTGCCACTAACTACCAGTTCGTCCAGGCGCCCGGCAACACCACCGCGCTCGCGCTCCTTGCCGCCCTGCCGGTCGATGGGCCGCAGCAGCGCGCACTGGACGGCAGCGTGCTGGCGATCGATGCCGCCGTCCACGCGGCGCTGCCCACCGTGGCCCTGCCGGCCTTCAGCGGCAGCCTGTCCGACCGTTCCGGCCCGGCACCGGCCAGGGCCTTCGACCCGGTGCGGATCGGGTCGATGAACCAGGACGAGATCGGCCGCATGCTGGCCGAGCGCAAGGATTTCAAACGCAAGCTGTTCGCCGATGCGATCTACAAGCTCGCCATCGACCCCAGCCTGGCCGACGTCCGCCCCTGCCCCACGGCCGCCGACGCCGCCTCCGGCACCTGCCGCATCACGCCCGAGCAGGTGGCCGCGCTGCAGGCCGCGACGGTGCAGGCGCAGGCGACGGCGCACGCCGCCACGCACGCCGCCAAAGCCAGGATGGCCAGCCTGCCGCAGATCGAACGCAAGATCGCGGTCCTGTTCGGCATCAACGACTACACCGACAAGAACATCCCGCAACTGGTCACGGCGATTCCCGACGTGGATGCGGTGGCACGCCTGCTGGCCGACAAGCTGGGCTACGACGTGCGGATCGTGCGCAACCCGGGCAAGGCGGAGATCGTACGGGTGCTGAACGGGCTGGCGGCCGAAGCGGCAGGCGCCGACAGCGTCATCGTCTACTACGCCGGACACGGCATCTCGCTGGAAAAGAACGGCAGCGGCTACTGGCTGGCGGCGGATGCCGCGGTCACCAATCCCAAGGGCTGGCTCTCCAACGGCGACATCGCGCGCCTGCTGTCGGGCATCCGCTCCAAGCAGGTGGCGCTGATCTCCGACAGCTGCTACTCGGGCGCCTTGACCCGCGAAGGCCTGGGCGCCATCGGCAAGAACGTGGTGG